>OHRZ01000657.1_pt1 | contig 11463 bp, 9 predicted proteins | sample 1578621 | NCBI WGS metagenome assembly OHRZ01 (sample SAMEA3879554, study PRJEB24766) | human gut metagenome | biome: human-associated habitat; feature: feces | place: USA | collected 1985/1987 | reverse complement strand
TGAATTGGAACAAAAATCCTGCCTGAGACTTCTTGCCGAATTGTGCGGTGCTGCCCTAAAAACCGATGAAAATGCCATTGAATCGGCGAAAAATCCGTGTTATAATGTGGAAAAAAGCAGAAAGAAGGATATCTCTTGACCGATTCGGAGGCACATTACCGAAAAATGACGGAAACGCCGGTTTCCCGGCTGATTATGAATCTCGGCATTCCAACCACCATTTCCATGCTCATCACCAGCATTTACAACATGGCGGACACCTATTTTGTCGGCACGCTTGGCGAGAGCGCTCAGGCCGCGACGGGCATTCTCTTTACCGTTCAGGCCATTATGCAGGGTCTGGCCTTCATGCTCGGCCACGGCGCCGGCACCTACGTTTCCCGGGCGCTGGCGGACAGGGACGCTGACAAAGCCACCATGTACATTTCCACTTCCTTCTTCACCGGCATGGGGCTGGGGCTGGTGATCGGCGTGCTTGGCCTTGCGTTTCTCAGGCCGCTGGTGCATTTTCTGGGCAGCACCGACACCATTGCCCCCTACGCCATGGACTACGGCTTCTGGGTATTTCTGGCTGCGCCGACGATTATCTGTTCCCTGATCCTCAACAACGGCCTTCGCTACGAGGGCAAAGCTTTTTATGCCATGATCGGGCTTACCGCCGGCGGACTTCTGAACATTCTTGGCGACTACATTCTGGTCATGAAGCTGGGGATGGGCGTCTACGGCGCGGGGCTTGCCACCGCCGCTTCCCAGCTGGTCAGCTTCGTCATTCTTCTCATCATGTATCTGAAAATGGCGCAGAGCACCATTCGTTTCCGCGCCGTCAGCCGGAACTTTAAAATCTATCTGTCAATTTGCCGTGTTGGTCTGCCGTCCCTTATCCGGCAGGGGCTGACCTCCGTGACCATGGGACTGCTGAACAACATGACAAAGCCCTTTGGCGATGCGGCCATCGCCGCCATGAGCGTGGTCAACCGGTATTCCAATTTCCTGATCTGCGTCGGTCTCGGCATCGGCCAGGGCTTCCAGCCGGTGGCGGCCTTCAATTATCAGGCCAGAAAATATGACCGGGTGAAAAAGGGTCTGGTGTTCACCATGTGCTTCGGGCTGGTCTTCATCGGCAGCTTTTCCGTTATCAGCATGATTTGTGCCGAGGGTATCATCGGGATTTTCCAGAAAATCGAGGCGGTCATTGCCATCGGTTCCACCGCGCTGCGATATACGGCGATCGGTATGCTGTTCATCCCCTTCTCCGTACCGGTGAATATGCTTTATCAGAGCATCCAGCAGCCCACCATTTCCTCTGTTCTGTCCCTCATTCGTTCCGGTGCGGTCACAATTCCCATGCTGCTAATTGGGGTTCCCCTGCTGGGACTGCCCGGAGTTCAGATCGCCCAGCCTACGGCGGACGTGCTGGCCGGGATCATCAGTATCCCGTTCATCGTCCGTTTCCTCAAGAAAACCCCCACAGAATAGCAAAACGCAGGAGCGTCCACGATTGGTCGCTCCTGCGTCTTTTATTTTTTTACAGCGGCAAGAATGTACTTCACCAGCTCGTCCCGGCCGTTCCCCTTCTCCGCGGAGAACGGGATCACCGGGCAGCCCTCCGGAAGCGCCAGATCCTCCCGGATGACCTTCAGGTTCGGTTCCAGCTCGCCTTTTTTCAGCTTGTCCATCTTGTTGGCAACCACCACAAACGGGCACCCGGAATCCAGAAACCACCGCGCCATGGTGATGTCGTTATTAGTGGGCGGATGGCGGTAGTCCACGATCAATACACCCAGATCAATGCGGTTCGCTGCGAAATAATCCTCCATCAGCCGCCCCCAGCGTTCCTTCTCGCTGGCGGAAACCTTCGCAAAGCCGTACCCCGGCAGATCGACCAGATAGCAGGTGCTGTCCAGCGTGAAGTAATTCACATGGACGGTTTTTCCCGGCTTATCCCCTACCCGCGCAAAGTTTTTCCGCTGCAAAAGGCGGTTGATGACCGAGGATTTTCCCACATTGGACTTCCCGGCAAAGGCAATCTCCGGAAGCCGTTTTGTGGGGAAATTCTCCTTGGAAGCGGCGGAAATCAGGAATTCCACATTCTGAAAATTCACAGTATTTCCTCCGTTACTGGCGCAGGCCGGGCTTTCTCACTCTGGTACGCACGTCCCCAGGAAGCTCCGTCAGAATGGTGGGGCTGGCCTCCGCGGGCCGGTTCAGCGCGGCGGAAAGCACAGTGTCCATAGTCTGAGCGCTGATAAAATTCAGCTGACGCCGGACGGTCTGGTCGATTTCCTCCAAATCCCGCTCGTTGTCCTTGGGGATAATGACGGTGCGCACGCCGTGGCGCAACGCCGCCATGGTCTTCTCCCGCAGACCGCCGATGCGCATGACCCGTCCCCGAAGGGAAATTTCGCCGGTCATAGCGATATCCCGCCGCACGCTGACCCCCGTCAGGGCGGAGACAATGGCCGTGCAGACGGTAACGCCCGCCGAGGGGCCATCTTTGGGGACTGCGCCCTCCGGGAAATGGACGTGAATGTCCTTGGTCTTGTAAAAGTCCGGTGCGACGCCCAGCTTCTGGGCGTTGGCGCGGATATAGCTCAGCGCCGCGTGGGCGGATTCCTTCATCACGTCGCCAAGATTTCCGGTCAGCTCCAGCTTGCCGGAGCCGTCCATGACGTTGACCTCCACTTCCAGCGTTTCGCCGCCGACGCTCGTCCATGCAAGTCCCGTGACCAGCCCCACCTGATCGGTGCAGGGCAGGCGGTCGGGCAGGAATTTGCGCACGCCCAGATAGTTTTCCAGATTGCCGCCGGTGACGGTGATCTTCTTCGGCGTTTCCTGAGAAAGAATCTCCATGTCCGTCTTCCGGCAGATCTCGCCGAAGCAGCGTTCCAGATTCCGCACGCCGGATTCCCGGGTGTAGCAGGAAATCGTCTCCCGGATGGCGTCATCGGTGATGCGAAGCTGCGCCTTTTTCAGACCGTGCTTTTTCAGCTGCTTGGGGATCAGGTGATTCTTTGCGATCATGAACTTTTCTTCATCCGTATAAGAGCCAAGCTCGATGGTCTCCATGCGATCCAGCAGCGGCCGGGGCACGGTGTCCAGCGTATTCGCCGTGGTGATAAACAGCACGTCGGACAGATCAAAGGGAATTTCCAGATAATGGTCACGGTAGTCGTGGTTCTGTTCCGCGTCCAGCACTTCCAGCAGAGCAGCACTGGGATCGCCGCGGTAGTCGGAACCCAATTTGTCGATCTCGTCCAGCAGCAGCACCGGATTGCAGCTACCCGCCTGCGTCATGGCAGTCATGATACGGCCTGGCATTGCGCCGACGTAGGTCTTCCGGTGTCCCCGGATGTCCGCCTCGTCGTGAATGCCGCCAAGGGAAATTCTCGCCATTTTCCGGTTCAGGCTCCGGGCGATGGAATAGGAAATGGAGGTCTTGCCCACGCCGGGAGGGCCTACCAGACACAGGATCTGGGGCGGCATCTGGGGCGCCATTTCCCGGACGGCGATGGTTTCTAAGATTCGCTCCTTCACCTTTTCCAGTCCAAAATGGTCATGCTCCAGAATCTTCCGGGCAGCGGCCACGTCCACCCGCTCCTTGGTCTTGACGTTCCACGGCAGCTCCAGCACGGTGTCCAGATAATTCCGCAGCACCGCCCCCTCGGAAGAACCGAAGGGCTGCTTTTTCAGCCGCTCCACGTCCTTCAGGAGCTTCTTCTCCGTATCCTCTTCCAGGTGGAGATTCCGAATGCTCTGGGCATAGGTGTCAAATTCGTCCTCGTCGTCCTCTTCCCCCAGCTCCTCCCGGATGGCCTTTATCTGCTCGCGCAGGAAGTAGTCCTTCTGGTTCTGATCGATGGCGGCGCGGGTCTTCTCCTGAATATCCCCTTCCAGCCGGAGCATCTCCACCTCCCGGCGCAGAAGCTGGACGGCAGTTTCCAGACGGCGGACGCTGTTCAGCTGGCAGAGCATTTTCGCCTTGTCCGGGAAGTCGATGCCGGAATTCTGGGCGATGGAGTCGGCAATGAAGCCGCTGCTCTCGCTGGCCAGCATCCGCAGCTGAACGGTCTGGGCAGGATGCTCGCACAGCTCCAGATACACGCCATACAGGGAATTGGCCTCCCGGCGCAGCGCGCGGGCGCGAATGGTGTCCGCCGGTTCCTCCACACTCGCCGACTCCACAATGCCGGAAAGGTACGGCTCGCTCTGAGACAGCTCGGTGATCTTGCCCCGGCTGATGCCGGTGACCAGAATCCGCAGATTCTCTCCCTGCGTTTTCAGCACCTGCTTGACCTTGGCGATACAGCCGACGGGATACAGGTCTTTCAGCGTCGGGTCGTCCACCAGCAAATCCTTCTGAGGAATCAACAGCAGCGTCTGGTCGCCCTGCATGGCCGCTTCCAGCGCCTTTACGGACTTGCTGCGGCCAACTTCAAAATGAACGGTCTGTTCGGGGAAAACGCACAGTCCCCGCAAGGCAAGGATGGGCATTTTCCCTGCAAAAATGGTTTCAGTCAAAGTTCTTCCCTCCTTTTTGAAAAAAGGGGGTAGAAAAACTACCCCCTTGGAAGAATAGAGATATTATTTCCGCCCGGAGATTTTTTCTCTGGGATGGGCGGTGTCCCGTATGATGCCGGGGTCGGCGCCCTCGACGGCTTCGGGGGTGATGATGATCTTCTGAATGGACAGATCGGAGGGAATCAGGAACATGATCTTTGTCATGATCTTCTCCATAATCGCCCGCAGTCCTCTCGCACCGATCTGACGGTCAAGCGCCTTCTGGGCAATGGCCTGAAGGGCTTCCGGCTGAATTTCCAGCGCCACGCCGTCCATTTCCAGCAGCTTCTGATACTGCTTCGTCAGGGCGTTTTTCGGCTCTACGAGAATGCGCACCAGATCGTCCCGGGACAGGCTGCGCAGCGTGGTGATCACCGGCATACGTCCCACAAGCTCGGGGATAATGCCGAATTTCAGCAGATCGTGAGGCTCCACCTGGGTGAACAATGTACCCACATCCCGCTTGCTCTTGCTCTGTACGGGGGAATCAAAGCCGATGGCGCTCTTATCGGTGCGCTTTTCGATGATCTTGTCCAGACCGTCGAACGCGCCGCCGCAGATAAAGAGGATGTTGGTGGTGTCTACCTGAATCATTTCCTGCTGAGGATGCTTCCTGCCGCCCTGAGGCGGAACATTGGCAACGGTGCCTTCCAGGATTTTCAGAAGCGCCTGCTGCACACCCTCGCCGGAAACGTCCCGGGTGATGGAGGTATTTTCGCTCTTGCGGGCGATTTTGTCCATTTCGTCGATGTAGATAATGCCCCGTTCCGCCAGCTCCACGTCAAAATCGGCGGCCTGCAGGAGACGAAGCAGAATGTTCTCAACATCGTCGCCCACGTATCCGGCCTCGGTCAGCGTAGTGGCGTCCGCGATGGCAAAGGGAACGTTCAGAATTTTCGCCAGCGTCTGGGCAAAGAGGGTCTTGCCGCTGCCCGTTGGCCCAATGAGCAGAATGTTGCTCTTCTGAAGCTCCACATCGGAATCCGCGCCGAAATAAATGCGCTTATAGTGGTTGTACACCGCGACGGACAGGGCAACCTTCGCCTCGTCCTGCCCCACGATGTAATTGTCCATGAAGGACTTGATCTCTACGGGTGTGGGCAGCTTGTCGGGGGCGTTCAGCCCGCTGCCCGTATCCATTTCCTGCCGCAGAAGCTCGCTGCAGGCAGCGACACAGTCGCTGCAGATATACACCCCAGGACCGGCAATCAGCCGTGACACCTGATTCTCCCGCTTCCCGCAGAAGCTGCATCGAATCGGCGGCTGCTCAGTGTTCTTTGCCATGACACCGGTACCTCGTTTCTAATGAATTGTTTTAATGATGATCCAGCACCCGGTCGATCAGGCCGAAAGCCTTGGCTTCCTCTGCGGTCATAAAATTGTCACGCTCGCAGGCGGCGGTGACCTCCTCGATGGAGCGGCCGGTATTCTCGGAGAGAATGCGGTTCATCCGCGCCTTGACGGTTTCCAGACGCTTCAGGTGGATAGCCATATCCGTGATCTGACCCTGCGTACCCGCGGAGGGCTGGTGGATCATGATCTCGGAATTGGGCAGCGCCATACGCTTGCCCTTGGCGCCGGCGCTCAGCAGGAACGCGCCCATAGAAGCCGCCAGACCGACGCAAATGGTCGCGACATCGCACTTAATGTACTGCATGGTGTCGTAGATGGCCATACCTGCGGTGACGCTGCCGCCGGGGCTGTTGATATAGAACTGAATGTCCTTGTCCGGGTCCTGTGCTTCCAGATAAAGCAGCTGGGCAACCACCAGACTTGCGGTGGTGTCGTTCACTTCTTCGGACAGGAACACGATGCGGTCGTTCAGCAGACGGGAGAAAATGTCATAGCTGCGCTCACCGCGGCTGGTCTGCTCAACAACATAGGGAACTAAACTCATGGTAATGTCTCCTTTCAAGGGTTTGAAACATTCTAACCATCGCGGGGAAAGGTTATTCCTTTATGAGGATTATTCCTCGGTCTTCTCCTCGGCCTTGGGGGCTACGGGGACGGCGCTGTCCACGATGACCTTGATCGCCTTGCGGGTCTTGATGCTGCCGGTCAGCTCGTCCATGGGAACCATTTCCTTGACCTTGTCCACTTCCAGCTCGTACTGCTCGGCCAGAGACTTGAATTCCGCCTCGATATCCTCGTCGGAAGCGGTGATGCCCTCGACCTCGGCAATCTTCTCCAGAGTGACGGAGATCTTCGCCTGCTTCTCAGCGGCGGGACGGAAGGCGTTGCGCATGGTGCTGACGTCGCCGCCCATCATCTTGGCGTACTGCTCCATGGAGTAGCCGCTCATCTGCAGCTGATAGCCGAAACGCTCCATCTGGATGTCCAGCTCGTTCTCCACCAGCGCCTTGGGCATATCCACGGTGGTATTCTCGGCAGCCTTGTCCACAGCGGCCTGCTCAAAGGCGCTGTCAGCCTGCTTCTTGGCATTTTCCAGAGCCTTGGCACGGATGTCGGCCTTCAGCTCGTCCAGCGTATCGAACTCGGAAACGTCCTTGGCAAACTCGTCGTCCTGCTCGGGAACGATGGTCTCGGTGACCTTGTTCAGCTTGACGTGGAACACGACGGCCTTACCGGCCAGCTCCTTGTGGTAGTCCTCGGGGAAGGTGATGTCGATGTCCTTCTCCTCACCGGCGCTCATGCCGACGATTTGCTCCTCAAAGCCGGGAACGAACTGACCGGAGCCAAGCTTCAGGTCAAAGTTGTCGCCCTTGCCGCCCTCGAAGGGTACGCCATTATCGAAGCCCTCGAAGTCGATGTTGGCGGTGTCGCCCATCTTGGCGGGACGCTCCACGGTCTCGGTGGAGGCGACGTTCTGCGCCATCCGATCCAGCTCGGCCTGCACCTGCTCGTCGGTGACGTTAACCTTCTCCTTCTCCACTTCCAGACCCTTGTACTGCCCCAGCGTGACCTCGGGGTAGACCTCGGTGGTCAGGGTCAGGGTAACGATATTGTCGTCGCCGATCTGCATGTCGGTCAGGTTGGGACGGCCGATGGCCTTGAAATCCTGCTTGGCAATGGCGAAATCATAAATCTCGGGGAAAATCTCCTCCAGACCGTCTTCGTAGAAAACGTGGGCGCCATACATGGCCTCAATCATCTTTCTGGGAGCCTTGCCCTTACGGAAACCGGGGAGCTGAATGCTCTTGCGAGCCTCCATGTAAGCCTTGTTGACACCGGACTCCATCAGTTCCTTGTCGATTTCGACAACGACGGTAGCCTCGTTGCCTTTTCTTTCGATGCTCTTAACGTTCATTGTAAGTAATCCTCCTAATTGGTTCCCGTGACCGAGACCATTTATTTATAATTGTACAGCCGATATATTCTATCAGAAAAAGACGGAAATGTCCACACTTTTATGAAAAAAGTTTTGAATAATTGCGCTACGGAATGACCTTGTAAGGCCGGAAACCGGTATAATCCGCCGCGACCAGCCGGAAATCCACACCGTCCCACAGTCCTTCCATGGCAAGGGCGTGACTTCCCCCGTGGAGATGGCCGTAAAAACAGCGGCTGACGCCGTATTTTTCCAGAAGCTGCAAAATTTCCGGACATTCGTATCCACGGTACCGTGGCGGATAGTGGAGGAAAACCAGCTTCCGCATGTCCCCCGCCGCCTTCAGTGAGGCTTCCAGCCGCAGCAGCTCCCGTTTGAACACCTTTTCGTCATGCTCGCCGGAGCGTTCTTCCTCGTAAAACCACCCCCGGGTGCCGCAGATGGCGGTGCCCTCATATTCATAGCAGTTGTTGTTCAGAAGATTCAGGTTTTCAAAGCCGTTTTCCTCACAGAACTTCCGGAATTTCGCCGCCGTGCTCCACCAGTAGTCGTGGTTTCCCTTGAGAATGATCTTCCGCCCAGGAATGGCGTTGATCCAGGCAAAATCCGCCTTCGCGCCGGACAAATCCAGCGCCCAGCTCAAATCCCCCAGCAGAACCGTGGTATCCTCCGGCCGGATGACGGACAGGCCGTCTCTGAGCTTGTCCATGTAACCAACCCATGCGCCGCCGAAAATGTCCATGGGCTTCGGTGCGCCCAGACAAAGATGCAGGTCGCCGATGGCGTACAGAGCCATGGAACACCTCCTTAATTGTTTGGGTCTATCTGAAAACCCTAATAGCTGTAGCAGAAGATATGAGAACCGATCGTCCCCCATATCTTCTTGTTCACGGCGAATTTCGCGTAGAAAACCACATCCTCTGGCAGCACATACGGCCCGTTCAGCGCCCGTTCGATGGCCTTGTACTGGGTATCCGTAGGCTTTGCGAGGTACAGGTTCTTCACCGCCGCAAATTGATCCTTCGCGTATATGATGCTGTTGATGGAAGACTGGAAATTCCCAGATTTCAGGCGGTTGAAGATCACCTCGGCCACCGCCTGCTGGCCTTCAAAGGGCTCGCTCTGGGCTTCCATGAAAATCAGGTCGGCCATCAGCTTGATCTCCGCGTCCGTCAGTTCCAGACCGGGGTAGCGGGATTCCTCGGGCGCCGGTTCCGGTTCGTAGATGAACGGTTCTTCCGGCATCTGCGTCTTGTCGTAGATCCATGCGCCCTCATAACCCGCGATCAGCTTGCCGTCGGGGAAGCCGTTTTCCAGCAGCTCGCCCACGCCCCACGCACTGTAGTCCCTGTCATCCGGGTCAAGCACCCAAATTTTTCCGTCCTCAGTGACGCCGGTCAGGACGATGAAATGGTTTCCTCCCGGAAACACCGACCTCGACCCCATCAGCGCAATGGCGATCTTCCCTTCCCGGACGGCTTTCAGCGCCTCGTTCACATTCAGCGCCCGTTTCCACGGAATCTGCATCAGATCTGACACCTTTTCCAGCCGTTTGTAATGGCTGCCGCCGTACTGCACCGCATAATCGGCGATGTCGGCGGGGGTGTAAACATGGTCGGTCATATAGGTTGCGACCATAGCCAGCGCGGCGACGCTGCTTCCGCTGGTCGCAATGGTGCCATTGCCGTACCGGATGTCGGGATATTCCGACTGGTGATAGTGGGGAACCGCGTCGATCGTGACCTTCGGCGCTTCGGTCTCCACAGGAACGGTTTCTTCCGGCAGGGTCGTTTCCGCTGCCGTCTCCTCCGGGACGGTTTCCTCCGTGGGAACCGTCGCAACTTCGGTTTCCGCTTCGGTCGCCGCCGTGGTTTCCTCCGGAGCGGCGTCCATAGTCGCTTGCCGTATACATTTGTACGAGAAAAACGCCGCCGATACCAGCGCAATGGCAACGATCACGGTCAGGCAGGCTATCTTTATATATCGGATCATTGGCATCCTCCTTCAGGGGGACAAAAGGTTCTTTCTACTCCATATACTGTTCCAGCGCGTCCTCGGAAACGCCCAGGGCATTTGCCACCGTTCCGGCATCACAGATGGGGCTTTTCTCCGCCAGCACCAGGGCGTGGCAGCTCTCCCCTGTCCTGCCCCGGAAATCCAGCAGTCCCGCGTAGGCAAGGGCGGCATAGGGCGACAGCAGATACCCGGCAGAACCGCGGATACCGGAAATGGTAGAGATCATGCGGCGGCTGCTGACGACGCTGACGTCCAGCCCCTCCCCCAGCCGGGAAAGCACGCTGTCCGTGGGGCAGTACATCCCGCCCCGGCGGCAGGCGTCCAGGTAAGACGTCACCTCCGCCAGTCCGCCGCAGGCGTAAATCAAGCGCTCCAGCCCTGCGGGCAGCGTCACATCCGCCTCCGGCGTACCGGTGGGGACGCTGACGGTGTCCGTGCGGAACTGTCCGTGATGGATCAGGTTCCACAAATTCCCGTTTTCGTTGCAGCAGCAGATGATATTCCCGATGGGCAGTCCCCACGCCCGGGCGTACCACGCGCTCATGGGCAGGTCAAAATTGCCGCACACCACGGAAATATCCACGCGCTTTTCATGCTCCGTGATTCCCGCCCGGGCAAACTCACCGAAAATGCCGAACAGCACAGCGATCCCCACGGCGGTTTTCGCCCAGCCGCCGTCGGCGCCGGGGCAGCCACCCCGCAGCTGCTCTGCGAGAATGTGTACCAGATGGTCAAACGTCCATTCCGGATTGTGCCAGCATTCCCCGGCAATAATTCGCTGGGGCAGATTCACCAGTCGGACGGGATAGCGCCCGACGCAGAATTCCACATCCCACCGGGTCAGCTTCGTATTGAACAGCCGGTTCAGCACCTCGGCGACACACTGGTGAAAGGACTTCTCTTTCAGAGCGTCGATTTCCTCCCGGGAGAAAACAGGCTCCCGGAACGGCACGTACAGTCCGCCGTCCGGCCCCCGGTTTTCCCGCAGGACACGCTGGGCGGTGTAGGCATCCCGGTTATTTCGCGTGGTCACATACAGCACATTCCATCACTCCAATGGCATTGTTCCAGAAAATGTTGCCCACCGTTTTTTCATCCAATCCGCGTTCCAGCAGACGCCGGGCAAGGGCAGGCCAGCTCTGCACGCCCTCAAACCCGGCGGGCATTTCGGAAATCCCGTCCAGATCGCCGCCCAAGGCAATGTGCTTTCCGCTAGGGTCAAGCTCCATAAAATGAAGAATATGGTCGCACATGGTGTCCAAGGTGGGCTTCTCCCCGGTAAACTCCGCGCAGACATTGTACCCGGCCACGCCGCCGGTCTGGACGATGGCGCGGAACATGTTGTCCGTCAGGTTGCGGCTGTTGTTCCAGACGGCGCGGCTGTTGGAATGGGTGGCGACGATGGGCGCCTGGGTGATATCCATAATATCCCAGAAGCCCTCGTCACTGATATGGCTGACGTCGATCAGCATTCCCAGTCTCTGAGCCTCTCTGACATATGCCCGCCCTTGGTCAGTTAACCCGCCGCCCGTCTCATGAGAGCCGGTGAGGGGATTCTTTTCGTTCCAGCCGAGGCTGGAAATCCGGAAGCCGATAAGCCA
>OHRZ01000649.1_pt1 | contig 11561 bp, 8 predicted proteins | sample 1578621 | NCBI WGS metagenome assembly OHRZ01 (sample SAMEA3879554, study PRJEB24766) | human gut metagenome | biome: human-associated habitat; feature: feces | place: USA | collected 1985/1987 | reverse complement strand
TACGCTGCGTCGTGGCCGGGACATTCGGCGTTGAGACGGTGCATCAGCAGCGTGGCGCGGTCGCGGTCGGCCGTCAGCTCCGCGTCATGCGGGTCGAACCATTCGCCCGCCAGCATCTTCTCCTTCTCGCCTCTCATCGGTACATGCCGGCATTTTTAGTCGAACGACTGCAATTCGATCAGCTTGGCGTAGATGCCGTTGCGTTCCATCAGCTCGTTGTGCGTGCCCTGTTCGGCGATGCGGCCGTGGTCGACGACAACGATCAGGTCGGCGTTGTGGATGGTCGACAGACGGTGGGCGATGACCACCGACGTACGGCCTTTGAGCAGGTTGTTGAGGGCGTCCTGCACGAGTTTTTCGCTCTCGGTGTCGAGTGCCGAGGTGGCCTCGTCGAGGATCAGGATGTCGGGGTTCTTGAGCACCGCGCGGGCGATCGAGAGCCGCTGGCGCTGGCCGCCGGAGAGTTTCACGCCCCGGTCGCCGATGTTGGTCCCGTAACCGTCGGTGCATTCGCGGATGAAGCAGTCCGCGTTGGCGACCTTCGCCGCCTCGACCACCTCTTCGTGCGTGGCGCCGCGCTTGCCCATGCCGATGTTGTTTTCGATGGTGTCGTTGAAAAGCACGGTGTCCTGCGCCACGACGCTCATATGGGCGCGCACGCTCTCCTGCGTGTAGTCGCGCAGCGAGATGCCGTCGATGAGTATTTCGCCCGCCGAGGGGTCGTAGAAGCGGGGCAGCAGCTCGCTCAGCGTCGACTTGCCGCCTCCCGAGGGACCGACCAGAGCCACGGTCTGCCCGCGGCGTATCTCGAACGAAATGCCGTCGATCACTTCGCGCTCCCCGTCGTAGGTGAAGTGCACGTCGCGGAATTCGATTTTCTCTTTCAGCCCCGTGAGTTCCCGGGCGCCGGGTTTGTCCTGTATTTCGGGTTTCGTGTCGATGATCGAGAAGATGCGCTCTCCGGCGGCGATTCCCTGGTTGATGTTGGCGAACTGGTCGATGAAGGTGCGCACGGGGCGCGTGATCTGCGAGAAGATGGCGATGAAGGCGATGAATCCGCCGGGGTCGAGCACGCCTTTGGCCACGAGCGAACCGCCGAAGACGATCAGTACCGCGACGGCCGTCAGGCCGAGGAATTCGCTCATCGGCGAGGCTAGTTGCTGGCGGCGGGCCATCGAGAGCATCAGGCGCGAAAATTCGGCGTTGAACTCGGAGAACTTGCGGCGGATATAGTCGGTGGCGTTGTAGCTTTTGATGACCTTGATGCCCGAAAGCGATTCGTCGAGCACGCTTACCATGTCGCCCATGCGTTCCTGCCCTTTGAGGGCCGGGTGGCGCAGTTTTTTGACGATCCGTCCGATGATGAGCGCCACTACGGGCAGGAACAGGATGGCGAACAGGGACAACTGCCACGATACGAGGAGCATGTAGATCACGTAACCGATAATAAGCAGCGGATCGCGGAAGGCGACTTGCAGCGTATTGGTGATGCAGTACTGGACCACCATGACGTCCTGTGTGATGCGCGACATGAGATCGCCCTTGCGCTGATCGCTGAAATATCCGGCGTTCATCCCCATGATTTTGTTGAACAGATCGTTGCGCATGCGTTGCAGCGACCTGACACGCATGTTTTCGACCGTCCAGGCGCTCATGTAGCGGAAGAAATTGCTCAACAGGTTCATTACGATCGTACCGCAGGCGAGCAGGAGGAGCATTTTCGACATCGTGAAATTCGTCCCGAACAGTTGCGTATAGACGTAGCTCAACATCTGCGAGGCGTCGATGTCCGAGAACGAGAGCCCGTGCATGGGAAAGTCGTAAACGGGTTGGAAAACGTAGGAGTTCTTGTCGTCGAACAGCGTGTTCATGATCGGGAGGATCATGGCGTAGGTGAGCGTGTTGAACAGGGCGTACAGCAGCGCGTAAAAGAAGTAGGGGACGGCGTATTTGGAGATCGGGCTGACGAATCCCAGCAGCCGCATGTATGTTTTGAACATAAATTCCGGATCGGTTATTGTTTCGGAGTAAAGTAGGGGCAAATATAGCAATTTAATCAGGATATGCAATCCGGTTGTCCGATTTTGGGGAAAGAATGTTATTTTTGTAACAGGATAGAGTCATAAAAAGGAACAATAGACCATGGAAAATTTCAAACAGATCGATCCGGCTGAAATTACCGATAATTTTATCCGGGCCATCGGCCGGGAGTGGATGCTCGTCACGGCCGGGAACAGAGAAAGTTGCAATACGATGACCGCCAGTTGGGGTTTGATCGGGTTCATCTGGGGACGCCCCGTGGCGCAGTTCGTGATACGTCCGCAGCGTTATACGCGGGAGTTCGTCGATCGGGAGGAGAGGGCGACCCTCTCGTTTTTCTCGCCCGAATATCGTGCGGCTCTCGAATACTGCGGCAGTCGTACCGGCCGTACGGAGGATAAGATCCGCAATGCCGGACTGACGGTCGCCTGTACGGACGACGGAGTGCCCGCGCCGGCCGAAGCACGCCTGATCCTGCAATGCCGCAAGCTCTATGTCGGAAGAATCCGGCCCGAAGGGTTCGTCGATCGCAGTTGCGATACGAAATGGTATCCCCAGCACGATTATCACGAGGTCTATATTGCCGAAATCGAGCGAGCTTACGTGCGGAAGTAAGTTAAGTAGAGATAGGAGCAGGAGGTGAGTAGGGCAATGCCGTCCCGAGTTCGGGCGGCCGTGTGACCGGATAGTTTTTTAAAAAGTCTCGGGACATTTCGTCGTGTTTCGGGGCTTTTTATTCTCTTTATATGGCTTACTCTCCACTGCCCGGAACATACCCGGTATCTTCCAGCAGGTGCGCCCTGTCGTTGGCTGCGGCTACGGCCAGTTGGTCGCAGCGGTTGTTTTCGACCGTATCGGCATGACCCTTGACCCAGACGAAACGGACCTTGTGACGGCGGTAGGAGCGCAGGAAGCGGGACCATAGATCGGGGTTCTTCTTGCCGGCGAACCCTTTCTTCTCCCAGCCGAATACCCAGCGTTTCTCCACGGCATCGACCACGTATTTCGAATCGGAGTAGATCGTCACGTCGCTGCCTTCGAATTTCAGCATTTCGAGGGCTACGCAGACGGCCAGCAGCTCCATGCGGTTGTTGGTCGTCAGGCGGTAACCCTGCGACACCTCCTTGCGGAACCGTCCCGATATCAGGACCGCTCCGTAACCACCCGGACCGGGATTGCCCAGGGCCGAGCCGTCGGTATAGATGGTGATTTCCGGCATAGTCGGGTATAAACTCCTCTCTCTGCTGTTGTAAGCCGGAGAGAGGAGTTGAATGTTTCGTGATGAGTTATTTCAAGGCCGCCAGTTGTTCCCGAAGCGCGGCGATCTTGGCTTCGGCGTCAGCCTGTTTGGTCCGTTCGTTGGCCACGACTTTCTCGGGAGCCGACGAAACGAATCTTTCGTTCGAGAGCTTTTTTTGCACGCTGGCGAGGAATCCTTCGAGGTATTCCAGTTCGCCTGCGAGTTTTTTGCGTTCGGCCTCGATGTCGATCATGCCCTCCATCGGTACGAAGTATTGCGTGGTCTTTACGAGGAATCCGACGGCCGAAGGATCTTTCTCCCGGGTGGTTTCGATCTGCGAGAGGTTGCCCATTTTCTGCAGGACGGGAGCGTATTCCGCCGGGTAGTTCTCGTCGGCGATCACCCGGAGCGTCAGGGGGTCTTTCTGCGGAATGTTTTTCTGCTTGCGGACGTTGCGGACGGCCGTTACGACCTCTTTCGTCAGTTCGAACCGGCCCAGCAGCGCCTCGTCTATCTCCCGTGCTTCGGGCATGCGCTGGACCATGATCGACTCGCCTGCCTTGCGGGGTGCCAGGTCCTGCCAGATCTCTTCGGTGACGAACGGCATGAAGGGGTGTAGCAGACGCAGCAGGTCGTCGAAGAAACCGCACGTGGCTTCCAGTGTCGGCCGGTCGATCGGGCATTGGTAGGCCGGTTTGATCATTTCGAGGTACCAGCCGCTGAAGTCGTCCCAGAAGAGTTTATACAGATTCATGAAGGCTTCCGAGATACGATAGGAGGCGAAGTCCGATTCGACCTGACGCAGCGTCTTGGCGAGCGCTTGACGGAACCATTCGATTGCCAGGCGGTTGTTTTCGCTTTGTGCCAGGGTGTCGTCGATCGTCCAGCCGTTGACCAGTCGGTAGGCATTCCAGATTTTGTTGCCGAAATTGCGTCCCTGTTCGCAGAGAGCCTCGTCGAACATTACGTCGTTGCCCGCTGAGGAGCTCAACAGCATCGCTACGCGCATGCCGTCGGCGCCGAACTGGGCGATCAGGTCGAGCGGATCGGGCGAGTTGCCGAGCTGTTTGGACATCTTGCGGCCGATTTTATCGCGCACGATCCCCGTGAAATAGACGTGACCGAAAGGCTTCTCACCCCGGTATTCGTAACCGGCCATGATCATGCGGGCCACCCAGAAGAAGATGATGTCGGGACCGGTTACCAGATCGTTGGTCGGATAGTAGTATTCGATGTCTTTGTTATTCGGGCGGCGGATGCCGTCGAATACCGAGATGGGCCACAGCCACGACGAGAACCACGTGTCGAGCACATCCTCGTCCTGCCGCAGGTCCGTCAGCTGCAACGAGGCGTCGCCGGCCTTCTCGCGGGCCTTTTCCAACGCCTCTTCGGCCGTCAGGGCCACCACGAAGCCGCCTTTGGGAAGATAGTACGCCGGAATGCGCTGGCCCCACCAGAGCTGGCGCGAGATGCACCAGTCCTTGATATTCTCCATCCAGTGACGGTAGGTGTTCTTGTATTTTTCGGGAACGAGCTTGATTTCGTCCTCCAGAACGGCCCGCGTCGCCGGTCCGGCGAGCTTCTCCATCGAGAGGAACCACTGCATCGAGAGCTTGGGTTCGATCGCTACGCCGGTACGTTCGGAATAACCCACGTTATTGGTGTAGTCTTCGGTTTTCTCCAACAGGCCGGCCGCGTCGAGATCCTTTTCGATCTGTTTGCGCAGGGCGAAGCGCTCCATACCGGCATAAAGCCCTACCTTGTCGTTGATCGTGCCGTCGTCGTTGAAGATGTCTATCGATTCGAGCCCGTATTTTTCACCGAGCATATAGTCGTTCACGTCGTGCGCCGGAGTCACCTTCAGGGCGCCCGTTCCGAACTCGATGTCGACGTATTCGTCGCGGATCACCGGGATCGACCGTCCCACCAGCGGCACGACGACGCGGGCGTCGGCGGGCAGGGACTTGTAACGCTCGTCATTGGGGTTGACGCACAGCGCCGTATCGCCCAGAATGGTCTCGGGGCGCGTCGTGGCGACGATGATCGCCCGGTCGGTTCCCTCGACCTTGTAGCGCAGGTAGTAGAGCTTGCCGTGCGACTCTTTGAACACTACCTCTTCGTCCGAAAGGGCGGTCTGGGCCGACGGGTCCCAATTGACCATGCGTACGCCCCGGTAAATCAGCCCCTTTTCATAGAGGTCGCAGAAGACCCGCAGGACGCTTTCGGTACGGGCTTCGTCCATCGTGAAGCAGGTGCGCTCCCAGTCGCACGAGGCGCCCAGCTTGCGCAGCTGTTGCAGGATCACGCCGCCGTATTTCTCTTTCCAGTCCCAGGCATGACGCAGGAACTCTTCGCGCGAGAGCGACGATTTCTCGATCCCCTCGGCCTTGAGTTTGGCCACCACCTTGGCTTCCGTGGCGATCGAGGCGTGGTCGGTGCCCGGGACCCAGCAGGCGTTCTTGCCCTGCATGCGGGCGCGGCGCACCAGTACGTCCTGCAACGTGTTGTTGAGCATATGTCCCATGTGGAGCATACCCGTGACGTTGGGTGGCGGGATGACGATCGTATAGGGTTCCCGTTCATCGGGTTCGGAATGGAAAAGGCGGTGCTCCATCCAGTAGTCGTACCATTTGGATTCGATCTCCTGCGGGGAGTATTTGTCGGCGATTTGCATGATATTGTATGCGGTATTTATAATAATTTGTACAGGATTTGCAAAGTTATGAACATTCTGCTAATATGAAATAAAATTAGGAGGAAAATCGTTATCTTTGCAAAATCTGTAATTTTTTAAAAAAAGTAGATGTTTTTCGTACTCAAAACTTTCCCGGTCAAGGAAAGGAGGAGCGAGGGGAAAGCGGTCGGGGTCGGGAGTTTCCGAAGGGAGAATTTATCCGACGATACGGAAAACACTTCGATTTTTAGCCACATAATAAAAAGAATATGAGTAAGAAGGATAAAATAAAGAATATCGACATGGACGATCTGAAGGCACTGCCCGATGTCCTGGACGGACGCCATCACGTCATTCCCATCGTAACGGGCGGGGACGAGGTGTTGGAAGAGGTCAACGTGCCCGAAATATTGCCGATATTGACCTTGCGCAGTTCGGTGCTGTTTCCCGGAGCGATCACGCCGATTACGGTCGGCCGAGAGAAGAGCATCCGGCTGGTGCGCGAAGTGAACGAGCGCAACGGATTGCTGGGGGCCGTGCTGCAACGCGAAAGCGAAGTCGAAGATCCGGCGCCGGACGATATGTACAAGGTCGGCACTGCGGCTCGTATTATCAAGATTCTGGAGATGCCCAACGGCAACCTGACGGTGATTCTAAACGGACTGGAGAAAATCGAGGTGAAGGAGTATGTCTCCACGGAACCTTATTTCCAGGCCAGCGTGACGCCGTTGCGCGACTCTTCTCCCGATGTAAAGAGCCTGGAGTTCGAGGCTCTCGTGGATTCGATCCGCGACATTGCGCTGGGTATCATCGCTATTTCGCCGGACATGCCCAAGGAGGCGGCGTTCGCCATCAAGAATATCGACTCCAAGCGGGGAATCATCAACTTCATCTGTTCGAACCTCGAGCTTTCGGACGAAGACCGCCAGTCGCTGCTGGAGTCTCCCGGTCTGCTGGCCCGTGCCCGCAAGTTGTTGGAGATTCTGGTGCGCGAGCAGCAGCTCGTCGAGCTGAAGAACGAGATCCAGAGCCGTGTCAAGCAGGAGATCGACAAGCAGCAGCGCGATTACTACCTGCAGCAGCAGATGCGCACGATTCAGGACGAGCTGGGCGAAGGTGCCGACAGCGAGCTGGAGGGATTGCGCGAGAAGGCGTCCAAGAAGAACTGGCCCAAGGAGGTGGCCGAACTTTTCGAGAAGGAGATCACCAAGCTCGAACGGCTCAATCCCGCCGTGGCCGAATATTCGGTGCAAGTTACCTATCTGCAACTGATGCTCGAGCTGCCCTGGAACGATGTGACGCAGGATAATCTCGATCTGAAATGCGCACGCGAGCAGCTCGACCACGACCATTTCGGGCTGGACGAAGTGAAAGAGCGTCTGTTGGAGCATTTGGCCGTCATCAAGCTGAAAGGCGACTTGAAATCCCCGATCCTCTGTCTGTACGGCCCTCCGGGCGTAGGCAAGACCTCGCTGGGCAAGTCCGTGGCGGCGGCGCTGGGACGTAAGTTCGGCCGTATTTCGCTGGGCGGTCTGCACGACGAGGCCGAGATACGCGGTCACCGCCGCACCTACATCGGGGCGATGCCGGGCCGGATCATCCAGACCATCAAACGCTGCGGGTCGTCCAATCCGGTCATCATCCTCGACGAGGTGGACAAGGTGACCGTAAGCAATCACGGCGACCCGTCGAGCGCACTGCTCGAAGTGCTCGATCCTGAACAGAATACGACATTCCACGACAACTACCTCGATACGGAGTACGACCTTTCGAAAGTGCTTTTCATCGCCACGGCCAACAACATCGGCAACATCAATCCGGCGCTGCGCGACCGTATGGAGATGATTAACATTCCGGGCTACATTCTCGAAGAGAAGGTGCGGATCGGCCTCGACCACCTGCTGCCCAAGCAGATGACGGCGCACGGCATTCCCGAGGGGCAACTGGTGCTGACTCCCGAGGTCGTCGAGCAGGTCATTGCGGGCTATACCCGCGAGTCGGGTGTCCGTTCGCTGGACAAGCACTTGGCGAAGATCGCCCGCTACCGGGCCAAGCAGATCGCTTTCGAGGAGGCTTATACGCCGGAGCTTACGCAGGCCGATGTCGAGAAGATTCTCGGCATCCCGAAATTCCTGCGCGAAGAGTACGAGGTCGGGGATATGGTCGGCGTAGTCACCGGCCTGGCTTGGACCGAGGTCGGCGGCGATATCCTCTACATCGAGTCGGTGCTGACCCCCGGCAAGGGCAAAGTGAGCCTGACGGGTAACCTGGGTGAGGTGATGAAGGAGTCGGCGACGATCGCCCACGAGTGGGTGATGGCGCACCACAAGGAGTTGGGTATCGATCCCGAAATGTTCGAGAAGAACGACATCAACATCCACGTACCGGAGGGAGCCATTCCCAAGGACGGTCCTTCGGCGGGTATCACGATGGTCACCTCGATCGTTTCGACCTATACGGGGCGCAAGGTGCGCGAGCGTATCGCCATGACCGGAGAGACGACCCTGCGGGGACGTGTAATGCCGGTAGGCGGTATCAAGGAGAAGATCCTGGCGGCCAAGCGTGCCGGTATCAAGGAGCTGATCCTTTCGGAAGACAACCGCAAGGACATCTCGGAGATCAAGGCGGAGTACATCGACGGTCTGACGTTCCACTACGTGCGGACGAACGAGGATGTGTTGCGTTTGGCTCTCGAGGAGAAGAAATAATCCGTGTTAATTTGAAAAGCGGGACGCAATGTCCCGCTTTTTTCGTATTTTAGCGACTTGAAACAGATAGAGTCACGAGTTATGGAGTTTGTTGCGATCATTCCCGCCCGCTATGCATCGACCCGCTTCCCGGGCAAGCCGCTGGCGATGCTCGGGGGAAAGCCCGTCATCCGCCGGGTGTATGAACAGGTGACCGGCGTGCTGCCCGATGCGGTCGTGGCGACCGACGACGAACGGATCCTGCGTGCCGTCGAGGAGTTCGGCGGTCGTGCCGTGATGACTTCGTCCGAGCACCGCAGCGGCACCGACCGTTGCTGGGAGGCTTATGGAAAGCTCGGCCGGGAGTACGACGCCGTAATCAACGTGCAGGGCGACGAGCCTTTTATCCGTCCGGAACAGCTTCGGGCGATCATGCGCTGCTTCGACGTGCCGGGTACGGACATCGCTACCCTGGTGCGTCCCTTCGCCGAGTCAGACGGACTGGCGGCGCTCGAAAATCCCAATTCGCCGAAAGTGGTGCTCGACGGCGAGTCGCGGGCGATCTACTTTTCGCGCTCGGTGATTCCCTACCTGCGGGGTGTGGAGCGGTCGGAGTGGCTGGCGAAACATACTTTCTATAAACATATCGGTATGTATGCCTTTCGTACGAAGGTGCTCGCCGAGGTGACGGCCTTGCCGCCATCTTCGCTGGAGAAGGCCGAGTCGCTCGAACAGTTGCGCTGGCTGGAGAACGGCTACAGGATCGGCGTGGGTATCTCCGACGTGGAGACCATCGGCATCGACACGCCCGAAGATCTGGCGGCCGCCGAGGAATTTTTGAAACGAATGAAGCGATAGAATCATGGATAAAAAACCTCTCTTTATAGCCGGTCCCTGCGTGATCGAATCGGCGGAATTGCTCGATACGGTCGCTGCGACGCTGGCGGACATCAATCGTCGGCTGGGCGTCGAAATCATTTTCAAGGCTTCGTTCGACAAGGCCAACCGCACGTCGATTTCGTCGTTCCGGGGGCCGGGGTTGGAAAAGGGCCTTCGGATGCTCGCCGACGTTCGGTCGAAGTGGGGGCTGCGGCTGCTGACCGACATTCACGAATCCTGTCAGGCCGCTCCGGTCGGCGAAGTCGTCGATGTGATCCAGATTCCGGCATTCCTTTGCCGCCAGACCGATCTGTTGGTCGCTGCGGCCCGTACGGGACGTACGGTCAATATCAAGAAAGCGCAGTTCCTTTCGGGTGAAGATATGCGATACCCTTATGAAAAGGCGATGAAGGCCGGTGCCGGTGAGGTTTGGCTTACCGAACGTGGCAATATGTACGGCTACAACAACCTGGTGGTCGATTTCCGCAACATTCCCGACATGCTCGGTATCGCTTCGACGGTCGTCATGGACTGCACGCATTCCGTACAGCGCCCCGGTGCCGCCGGCGGCAAGACGGGCGGTAACCGCGAGTTCGTGCCTGCCATGGCCCGGGCAGCCCGGGCGTTCGGTGCCAACGGTTTCTTCTTCGAGGTGCATCCTGATCCCGATCATGCCTTGAGTGACGGCCCGAACATGCTTTATCTGAATGATTTGGAAAACGTAATAAAATCTTTGCTATAATATGACCGCAGACAAGCGGGCCGATATCCTCTCGCTGGCCCGAAAGACGATCCATACCGAAGCGCTGGCGCTCAAGCATCTCGAACAGACGCTGGGCGATGATTTCGTGTGCGCTGTCGAACTTATCCTGCACAGCCGGGGCAAGCTCGTGGTGACCGGAATGGGAAAATCGGGGCTGATCGGCCGCAAGATCGCCGCGACGCTGGCGAGCACCGGTACGCCGAGTTTCTTCCTGCATCCGGGCGAGGCTTTTCATGGCGATCTGGGAATGATCTCTCCGGAAGATACCGTGCTGGCGCTTTCTTATTCGGGCGAAACGGATGAAATTCTCAAGATCGTGCCGTTCATCCATACCAACGGCAACAAGCTGATTTCGATGACGGGCAATCCCGAATCGACGTTGGCCCGCAATTCGGACGTGCACCTCGACGTGGCCGTACGCCACGAGGCCTGCATCCTGCACCTGGCGCCTACCACTTCGACTACGGCACAGATCGCCATGGGCGACGCTATGGCCGTAGCGCTGATGAAGCTGCGCAATTTCACGAGCATCGACTTCGCGCGGCTGCACCCGGGCGGCAGCCTGGGCCGCCGTCTGCTGATGACTGTCGGCAATGTGATGCACAAGGAGGGTTTGCCCGTAGTGGCTCCGGACTGTTCGGCCAAGGATATGATCCACGCCGTCAGCAAAGGCGGTCTGGGTCTAATCGTCATTTGCGAGGGGGACAAAGTGCTGGGGATCGTCACCGACGGGGATATCCGCCGGGCGATGGAACGCCGCGAATCGGAGTTTTTCTCGATCCGGGCCATGGACATCGCCACGCTCAACCCCAAGACCATCGGGCCCGATGAGAAGCTGATCGCTGCGGAGAAGAAAATGACCCAGCATAAGATCAATTCGTTGCTGGTGACCGACGACGAAGGCAAACTTGTCGGTGTGATCCAGATTTACGACATAAAACTTTGAAAACTATGTTTCTGATTATCGTCGATTACAAGAAGCCGCTCGAAGAGGTGGAGCGCTACCTGGCGGAGCATTGGGCTTTTCTCGACCGTTATTTCGCTCAGGGCAAATTGCTTTGCACCGGGCCGCAGAATCCCCGTACGGGCGGTGTGATCGTTTCGAAAGCCGCGAATCGTGCGGAAGCCGAAGCCTTTACGCGGGAAGATCCGTTCTTCCGGCATGAGATCGCAGATTATACGATCGTCGAGTTCGAACCGACCAAGTATCTTCCCGGATTCGAGAAATTTCGGTAGTAAGCAAATAAACAGGAGCGCCCGACTAGCTAGATCGGAAGA
>OHRZ01000642.1_pt1 | contig 11643 bp, 15 predicted proteins | sample 1578621 | NCBI WGS metagenome assembly OHRZ01 (sample SAMEA3879554, study PRJEB24766) | human gut metagenome | biome: human-associated habitat; feature: feces | place: USA | collected 1985/1987 | reverse complement strand
AGGGTGGATGCCCGCAACCGGGTGGCCCGCTCCTGCCCCGGAACAAGAAAAGAGATCGTACCGCCGCGCCCATGCTTGACCGTGAAGCCGGACGCCTCCACGAGCCGGAGGAAAGCGTCAAAATCGGCGGGGCGTTTGGCAAGAGTTTCATTGATGGCAAGCCGTAGCCGCTCCTTGTACGAGGGTTGCCGCTCCGTCCCCAGCCATGCCCCGTAATGGAGAAATCGTCCCTTGCTGTGCAGCTTGGGGTTGGTGATGACGGACAGATCATTTTCAAGACAAATGCGGTCAGAGAGCCGCCGCACCGCACGGCCAGAGCCGATGAAGTCCCGGAATTTCCGGGTGCAGTCCAGCGAGGTCGAATTGTAATAAATGTGATTGTGGATGTGCACCTTGTCTGTGTGGGTGGCAACGAAAAAGGCGTACTTGCCCTTTGTCCAGCGCATCGCCGTTTCATAGCCGATGCGGTTGGCCTCCTCCGGCGTGATCTCGCCGGGCTTGAATGACTGGCGGATCTGATAGCACAGCACATCGGCATCCCGCCGCTGCTCCCGGCCTGTGACGGCCCTGTACTTGGCCTTGCTTAGTAGGAACTCGGCATCGGCGGTCATGTGGTCGCAGCCGTAGGACGAGATCAACTCGCCGCCCTCGGTCTTGTCCGGGTTTTGCCCGTAGTCAAACCGTTCTTTCAAGGACTGTGCGATGGTTTCTCCCTTGCTGATTTTGTGCTTCTTGAAATAGGTTGTGGCCGTAGGCAGCCCTCCTTCCAATATGACAAACGGCGGCTGTGGTCAGCCGCCGTCGTTTCAGCTTTGGGACATTTTGTCCCGAAGTATCAGCCAGTGATGAAATCCCGCAGGGCAAACTTGGCCGAGTGCAGCTTGTCCACCAGCCATTCCGCGATGGCGGGAACGCCAAAGGGAGAAACGAGGAACGCAAGGACGAGGAACACGATTCCGCCCACCGTTTGCCCGCTGATGAACAGGATCAGGGAGAGCAGCGTCAGCACAATGCAGCCCAGCTCGCACACGGCGGATGCCACGCAGAACAGAAATGTGACCATAGCGGCCAGCAGGGACAGCGCCACCATTACGGGGGCGGCAAGGATTTTGAGAACGATCATAGCAGCTACCTCCATTAAATAATCGGGTTGGATTATCCTTCTACCCATATTATACCGCCGGGAAAATAGGCACACAAGGATGTCGAGCTTTCACGTCCTCGAGACATTTTGTCCCGAGGTCGTGAAAGCCGGGGAACGGTACAAGGCCGCTCCCCGACAAATCATAGGCTCACCACAGCCGCCAGCTTTTTCAGCAGCTCGGACAGCGGCTCCCAAAGGTCGGCATAGTCCTTTTGGAGCGCCGTGATCTCCGAGGGATAGATACCGTAGGTGTTGGCATGGACGGCCACTTGGTTTAGGTTGTTGGCACACCGCCGCTGCAAAGCTACCAGCTCCCGGATGTCCGAGAGGTCAACATGGAGGACATAGCCGTTGAGCGCCATTTTCCGCATATAGGCTCCCATGTTGGAGATCCCGGCCTCGGCCATGCGGTCAGCGATCAACGCCTGCTCCTCTGGCGTCACCATCACATGAAGATGGACAGAACGCCGCCGCTTTTTTGTCAACGCTCCTCACGCTCCCGGCTGCGGCGCTTGGGCGGGTGTTCCCGTACCTTGTCCAGCGGCTTTTCTGCCGGGGGCGGCGCAGGCAGATTGTTGATGATGCCGTCGATCATGTTCCCGTTCTGCTCCATAGAAAGCTCGGCGTTCTTGTTGGGATTGCGTTCCTGCTCCATAAATGTCCTCCTATCTGTCGCCCCGGTCAGGGGCATTTTTCTTTGGGGCGGATTGCCCACGGTCAGCCTCGGCCTGTTTTGCGGCGGTTTTCATCTGCTCCCGAATGGAACGGGGTCTGTCGGGATTGTCGGGCGCAGGCCGCAGCTCATAGTCAGACGCCTGCCGTTTCGTCAATGGCCGTGTGTAGGTCAAATGCCCCCACGCCAGAAACGATCCGTTTTCAACCGGGACGCGCTGATCGTAGTTGACAATTTCATCCGGGGCGTTGCGGGGCGGCTTGGGAAATGTCCCGATGTCCACGGGACGCTGGGTAGAATAATACTTGTAAAGGCCGGGAGCCTCGGTCTGCTTGACGCCGACATTGTAAAGGCGCTGGTACTCCTGCACCCGCGCCGCAAAGTCCTGTTCCAGAGCGGCACGGTCGCTGCCGTAATGCCCCCATTCATACTGCCGCTGGCCGTCCTTGTCATCATAGCAAGCCCATGTGACATAGGGCGAGGGAGCGGTAGGATGATGCCCCAGCGCAAAGCCCCTGCCGTTTTCCAGCATGACGGCCTTGATGATCTCATAGCCTTGGTTTTTGTCCATATACCCTCCTCACCGTGATACATCTTTCTCCGCCCGTTTCGCAAAGGGCTGGAGCTGATAGGGACTTTTGCCGTCCTCCGGGCGCAAGAAGTCCAACCTTGCGGCGGCGTGGATGGCGTTCTGATTGAGCTGCCGCTGCCATGCCCTTTGGCTGGGCGCCCACTTGAAGCCCTCGCTTTTGAGCGCCTGCCGGGTGTCGGCGTCCGGCTTATCCGCAAAAAGAAGCTGCAAGCGGTTTTCTGCCTCGTTGACCTTGGCCTCATCGCCGGGAAATGTCCAACCCACAAACTCAGCCTTGTGGCTCAGCTCCTCGATGCGCTGGCGCACACGGCGGATGTTGGCGTTATTGTTGGTGAGCAGATAGGATGGAAACGGAACGGGGTCTTTGCGCCAGTCTTGGGACATGGACGCCGTGACCTTTTCCACCTGCTCCGCCGTCAGCTCGGGGCAGCCCTCCAGCGTCTTGTGCTTGCGGTAGTAGGCATTGACCGCCTTCATCATGGCCTGCTGAGACTCCATTCCCTCCAGCTTTTTTGTGAGCTTTTCCACGGCGAGGTCATCGTCGGCGCTGATACCGCCCCGGCCTGTGGAGCGGATCTTGTCCAGCAGCTTTTCAATTTCGGCGTACTCGCCGTAGTTGCGATCCCGGGCGGCGTTCTGCTTGGCCTTTTTCGCCACGGGGAAATTGCCGCCCCCGGTAATCAGAATAGACGGCACACGGGCGTCAATGGCGCTGCGCTCATTGAGATTTTCCGCCAGCCTGCGGGCGTAGCGGTCAACAAGGGCGTCGATCTTATCATGGTACATGGGATCGACCTGCGCTTTCTGCTTCTCTGCCAGCGCATAGGCTTCATCCACCATCGCCCGGTAGCCTGCTGTGGCCGAGCCGGGGGCATAGTCGGAATAGCTGTTCATATCCTTTGCCCATTTTGCCGCCGCCTCGCTGATCTCATAATATTTAGGCATAATTCCTCCTCTCAACCGGGACTTCGGGACAAAATGTCCCAAAGCCCCGGCGCTTGGATGTGGAAAGCATTTCTGTGAAAACAGGGGTAGACGGGAAAACATATCGCCCACCCCAAAAGCGCCCCGGAAAAGCCTTGTAAATACAGGCGTTTTCCGGGTCTATTTTTCCACGCGCTACCTCCGCTTGCGGCGCATATACGCCCGCTTCTGCTCCCGCAGGGCAGCCCCGGCGCAGGCCGGGGAGCAGTACCGCTGCCGCCCGTCCGGGAGAAATGCCCTGCCGCATACCGGGCAAGGCCGGGTTTCTGTGATACGCTCCACGGTCAGCGACCTTTCCAGCACAGGATCAAGGGGCAGCACCGCCGAACGAAAATAGCGGCAATAAGCGCCCGTCCAGCACTTGCCCAGCATATAGCAGGGACAGTCCAGCGGCAGGCAGCCATAGTCTTTATCGTAGTTGGCGCACCATTTTGTCACCAGCTTACGGATCGCTGCCTTTTCCTGCCGGGTCAACTCACGGCTCATTTTTGCCCCCTGTCTTTGGCGTGAGCTGCTCCCGGTAGCAGAACACGCAGCCGATCCCATGCCAGTAGGGGCAGCCGTCGCAGCGGGAGCCTTTGGGCGGCAGGTTGGGCGGAGCACCCTTAAAGTAGCTTTTTTCTTTCATAAAGTCCTCATAGGGGCTGTTGGTAAATCTCATTCCTCGCCCTCGCTTTCCGTTTCGTCCTCGTCCTCCCAAGGCGGGGTATCGTCATAATCGTCGCCGTAGTCCTCCGAATCATTGGCAGCCTGCTGCTTCTTGGGACGATAGATCTTGAAATACCAGCCCGCCGCGCCGCCGATGACCACCACGGCCAGAACCAGCAGGAGCGTCCCGCTGCTGCTTTTGGACTGCTCCGGCTCGGGGTCAGGCTCCGGCTCCACCACAGGCACAGGTTCGGGAGCCTTGCCCTGGCACTCGCCCATATTCACGGCGCAGACGGTGCAATCTGTGTTGATAGCACCCACGGCGCATTTGTCCGCGCAGGCACACTCCGGCAGTTCACCGCCCGCAGCCTGCATCGCCGCCAGCAGGTCGGCCTCGTCCACCATGTTCAAAAAGTAGGTCTGGTACTGCTCGCCGTCCTCGTCGGTGGGCTTGTCATAGTCGATGACGATGTAAAAGGTGCTGCCGCCGCTGGTCTGCACCGTGATGAACTGCTTATTGGTGGCCTTGTCGTAGAGCAGGTCACGGGTCACAAGGTTGCCGTCCTCGGTGAAGCCCTCGCCGGGATCAACGGTTTCGGCGGGCAGCAACTCCACCGGGTCAAGACCGTCCCATTCCTCGCCGCCCCCAGCGTAGGCCGTGACCGCCATGCCGCACATCAAAACAGCGGCGCAGAGCGCCGCTGTCAGCTTCTTCATCCACTTGTTCATTCGCTGTCCTCCTTGTCTGTGGGATCGGACTTCGGGACATTCTGTCCCAAAGTGCCGCCGCTCTTGATGGTCTGAAGCAGCACGGGCAGGTCGGTGAGCGAAACGCTCATGCCGCGCACGATCTCCACGATCTCGCTGTTTTCTGCCTCCAGCTTTTTCTGTTCCAGCTCCTTGAGCCGTGCCTGCTGCTCGTTGATCTTGGCCGTGACCTTTTCAATCTCGGCCTGAATTTTTGCGCTTTTGGAGATAGCCATAAAAAACCTCCTGTCAAAACAATTTTCCGTAAGCGTAGAAATGGGACTGCCAGTAGCTCGTGTTGAGGTTGGCATAGCTGATGGGGTCGCCACAATGAAGCATCCAGCCATCGCCCACATAGATGCCCACATGGGAGATCCCCGGCGTGTCATAAGTCCCCGTGAAGAATACCAAATCGCCGGGTTTGGGGCTGCTTGTCCGTGCGGAGATGTTGTATAGCCCCTGCGCCCCCAGCCGCCCGAAGTCCCAGCCGCATTGGTTGTAAACATAGCTGACGAAGCCGGAGCAGTCGAAAGAGGTACTCGGACTGCTGCCGCCCCAAACATATGGGTATCCCACATACTTTTCCGCCTCTTTCAGAATGGCGGCAAAGGTTTCATCGGCAAGGTAGCCCTCCGGGATCTCATGCGCCGGGGGCTTGCTGGTGTACTTGCCCACATAGGGCGAGGACGGGAACAGGTCGGGACGGTTGCCCAGCGTCGCCATATAGAGGGCGTACCGTGACAGGGTTTCCTCGCCCATGAGGTAAACGGGCAGATGGGAGAGATTGAAGTTTTCCAGCGTCACGGTGCAGATGTAATAATCGTAATACACCCGGTAGGTGTCGCTGTGGGTGTTGCCGTCCTCGTCTGTCCAAGTGTCTGTTTCCAAGTAATACCGCCGTTCCACCACCACATCCTCGGTCAAAATGTACTGGCGGTCAAAGAGCATTTGGAGCGTCCCCCGCACCTCGTCCAGCGTCCACTCACCCTCATGGAGCGCGCAGACGATGGACAGCAGCACATAGGGATCGTGTTCAATGGTGTCGAGGTCAAAGTGATACTCGTCATAATCGTGGGTGCGGGTGTAGGTGTCGAGGTAGCGTTGCAGCTCATTTTCCAAGGCGCGGTAGGCAGCTTCCGCCCCCAGCAGGTCAGCGTCCTCGGCGGCATAGGTGGACGCGCCGATGGCTCCCGCCACGCCGTTGCCCACCGTCACCAGCGAGGACATACACGATTGCAGCACCACCAGCAGAAGAAACGCCGCCAGCAGCAGGAGCAGCCCGCCGGGGTGTTCCTTGATGTAGACGGACACCTTTTCCGTCACCTTGCCCGTAACGGACGCCGTACCCTCGGCAGCCTTGGCGGTCTGTCTGGCAGCCTCCCGCGCCTGCTTTGCGTACTGGCGCTTGATCTTCTGCTTTTGCAGATACCGGGACACCGCGCCGCTCTCCTGCATTTCCGGGTGTTCCTCCACGGCTTTGCGGTAGTGATAATCCGCCGTGGCCTTGATTTGCTTGCTCTCGGCACGCTCCGCCTTTGTCGGGTGTTCCCGGATGGCCTTGCGGAGCTTGCGCCTGCCGAAGCGGTACACGGACTCCGCCGCCAGCTCGGAACGGTGTGCGCCCTCCGTGCCGACATTTTCATGCTCGACCTCATAGAGCTTGCCATGAACAAAACCGTGGACGCCGTGTCCGGCGGTATGGGCAAGACGCTTGACCGCACCGGGCTTTTTCGGCGGCTTCTGCTTTGCCAGCTTCTCCCGGGCCTGTTCCAGTTTTTCGCCTTGGGACTCCATACGGAGCTTTGCTGCCGCAGCCTGTTCTTGCTGGCTCTTTTTGCGGAACTTGGACTTTGGGACACTTTGTCCCGAAGTGGGGTTACTCGTCTGTTCGTTCATGGGCAAGATCCTCCGGGCGGGTCGTCAGCAGGTCATAGATCTCCCCACGGGGGAAACGGTCTACAAACGGGATGGTGACATTTCCATAGAACAGCAAGCCCTCGCCGGAATTGGAGTGCGTGATATAGGAGAGCTGATGCTCGGAAATGCCGAGCTGCTTTGCCAAGATCGCACGGTCGCTCTGCGCCTGCGACAGCAGCACCATGAAATCCGTGTTGTCCAGAATGTTCTCGATCTCCCGACTGGCCAGCAGGTCTTTCACATTCTGCGTCAGCGCCGAGGGGACGCAGCCCTTTTTGCGGAGCATTTTCCAGACCGCCACAAAGTAGCTGGCCGTCAACGGATCACGGAGCAGAATGTGGAACTCGTCAAAGTAGCACCATGTCGCCACGCCCTCGGCATGGTTGGCGTTCACCGCCGCCGTGACAAATTCATTGGTGGTGTGCATGGCGATCTTGCGGAGGTTTTCGCCCAGTCCTTTGAGGACGATGCACACCACCCGGGAATTGAGGTTGACATTGGTGGGGTGGTTGAAAAGGTTGAGTGAGCCTGTGCAGTAAAGCTCCAGCGCCGTTGCCACACGCCGCGCCTCCGGCTCGGGTTGGCGCAGCAGCTCCTCATACAGATCTTGCAGCAGCGGAGTTTTGGCCGTTTCCAGCCCCAGCGCCATCTCCCGGTACACCAGCCGCACGCAGCGGTCAATGACGGTTTTCTCGATGGGCTGCAAGCCCTCCTTGCCGCCCACGATCAACTCGCACAGGGACAGCAGAAAATCCGCCTTCATGGAAAGCGGACTGTCCTCGTCGTTGATGTTCATTTGCAAATCCATAGGCGAAATGTGGTGCGGGCTGTCCGGGGCAATCTCAATGACCTGTCCGCCCAAGCGCCGTACCAGCGGGGCATATTCGCCCATCGGATCAACGACAATGATGCGGTCATTGGTGGCAAGGAACACATTGATCAGCTCCCGCTTGGCGGCAAAGCTCTTGCCGCTGCCCGTAGAGCCGAGGTACATTCCGTTGGCGGATTTGAGTTTTTTGCGGTCAGCCATGATGACATTATTGGAAAGAGCGTTCATGCCGTAGTAAAGAGCCTGCCCGTCCATGCGAAGCTCCCGGGTCATAAAGGGAATGAAGATGGCCGTGGAGCTGGTGGTCATGCCCCGCTGGATCTCAATGCCGTTGTACCCCAGCGCCAGCGAGGACACAAAGCCCTGCTCCTGCTGCCAGTCCAGACGGCGCAGGGCGCAGTTGTATTTCTGCGCGATGCCGCTCACCGTGAACACATCGTTTTCAAGGCGCTGCCGGGTGGGAGCGAGGTTTACCACCGTAAAGGTCAGCAGGAACATCCGCTCGTTGCGGGATTGCAGGTCGGCCAGCAGTTCCGCCGCGTCCTTGCTGAATGTAATGAGGTCGGGCGGGAGGATGTCGGGATCGTACCCGGCCCGCACCGCCTTTCTTTGTTCCTCCACTTTCATTTTGCCGATGTCGGAGAGCTTGCCCTTGACGGTCTTAATGGCCTTTAACTGATCCACCGTCTGGACGTGCATAGTGACTGTCAGCTCCGCATCCAGCTCCAGGATTTCCGATAGCAGCTTATCCGAGAGCTCGGACGCTAAAATCTGCAAATAGGACGCCGCGCCCCAATACTGGCCCACCCGGAATGTCCGGGACTGCCTGAAGTCAAAGCTGTCCGGGGCGATATAGTCCTTTGTACCCATGCCCGTTTTGGTAATATCCTGCCAGGAGAAGCAGAACGCCTCCCGGCTGCCGGGGTGCATCTGCCCGTGGAGCAGGGCCAGACGTTCCCGCCCGTCCAGGGACTCCGATGGCACCCCAAGCCGTTTGAGGTTGCCTGTCACATCAGCTTCCACCCGTTCCAGCCGGGGCCGGGCCTCCCCAATCCCGTCGGCGGGGAGCCCAAAGGTGATATATTTGGAGCGTTCAATGCCATTGTTGCTTTTGGCAATCTGGTTTTTCAGCATCCCGGTAAATTCAGCCCGGACGCTGTTGAAGTCATCCTGGGCCGGGGGGATATTGACCTTGTACTTGCTCCGGGAACGAGATCGGCGGTTGATAAAGGAAAGCTGGAACGGCAGCGAGGTATCAAAGTAGTTGAGGAACGAGCTCCAGCCGCCGAAAATAGCCGTCTGATCCTCGGTGCTTGCCACGGAATAATTGATGTCCTCATATTCCACCGTCTTTGTATAGAGCCCGCCCGGGAGCTTGCACACCCCGTCCGGGTGCATCGCCAGATAAGGAATAGTCTGCTGGACGGACAGGGCCGCCCGGCTGTTACCCCTTCCGGGGCTGTTTTTGCTGTTTGCCTTTCGCAATCGCATCCTCCTTTCTCACAGCGCTCCGCCCGGTAAACGGGGCGTAAATGTTTTCTGTCTGATAATGCCGAACCCCGGGCCGCAGGAATTTGGCCCGAATGATGTTGTGCACCACCTTTTCAAAGGGGAGCCCGTCTTTTTCGTACATCGCCAGCAGGAACGCCGGGAGCATGACGGCCAGCATTAAGAACATGGCTCCGGTATTTCCGAGTGGCTCCCGGGTCAAAAGGTAGGTGGGAACGCCGATAGCAGCTCCAAGGCCAAAGCAGATAAGCTGGCGCTTTGTCAAATTGAACGCCATCTTCGTTTTGATTTTGGATAAGTCATTCGGGACATTTACATAGGGCATGAGAAACCTCCTTTCTCGCCCCGGAGACTTCGGGACAATTTGTCCCAAAGTCCGGGACGGTGCTTTCTACCTCATTTCCCCACACATCCCAGCCGGGCGGCGTCTGTCTTGCGAACAGCTCCACCCGGGGCAGATCGCCCATAAGTGCAACAATCTTTTCCCGGGCCTCGTCCGGCTTTTTGCTGTGGGCTTCAATGGGGGAAATGATAAACTGGTGGATATTGGCCGCCTGCCGCTTCGGATGCCCTTTCGTTGCCAGCAGGCAGACCTCCGCATTTCCCCTCGTCCAAAAGCCCAGGCCGTAAAACCAGCTATCGGCCTTCCTGTTTTTCTTCAGCCAGACGAAAGCCACGGACTTATACTGAAAGCCCCACGCCTTAATCAGCCGCAGAGCCTCGGGGAGCTGGGGGAAAGTCGCCCACAAAAAAAGCGCACTGTCCGGGGCGGCCAGATCCGCCACCGGGAGCGCACATAACTCGTCAATCCCCATTGTGGGATAATGATTTTCCGCCGCCCCCTGTACCTTGCTCCGCTGGTACTGCCAGGGAGGATCGGCGTAAATGATAGAATAGTCTCCGATAATCAAACTCCTTTCTCCCCGGCCTCCACCGCCGAGCGCGCCACGCGGATGCGCTCACTGGCGGCGGCGTAAAAGGCCGGAGCCGTTTCAAAGCAGACGAAGCTGCGGCCCGTGTTGAGGGCGGCAACAGCGGTTGTGCCGGAGCCCGCGCAGATGTCGGCCACCAGCTCGCCGGGCCGGGTGTAGGTCTTGATGAAATACTCGCACAGCTCCACGGGCTTTTGCGTGGGATGGATGCCGCCCGTCACCGTCGGCACGAACAGCACATTTCCCGGATAACGCCGCCCGTCGCTGGACTCTGAGCCTGTCCGTTCAAACTTGCCGTAGTTGGTGCTGCATCCGCTGCGGGGATTGGTCTTGCGGTACGGTTCCCCGTAGGTGAATTGCGGATGGTACACCGGGGACTTCTGATAGAACACCAAAATGTTCTCGGACTTTTTCAGCGGCGCACGGTTGGCATTGAGAAAGCCAGTTGCACGGGATTTATACCATACCCACTCATAGCGGAGCATGGCGAGGTTGGATGCGCCCAGCACCTTATCAAAGGGGCATTGAGCGAAAAACAGGATGGCTCCGTTTGGCTTCACCGCCCAGCGCACCGCCTCCCACAGCTCCGGGAGCGGCAGCGGCACATCCCAAAAGTTCCGTGTTGTGCCGTAGGGCGGATCGGTCAAGAGCATATCCACGCTATGCTTCGGCAAAGAGCGCAAGCCCTTGATCCCGTCCATGAGGTGCAGCGCATCCAACTTTGGGACATTTTGTCCCAAGGTCATATTCATCCCTCCTTTAATGTGCGCTGAACACGCTGCGGGCGATGGAGCCAGTTTTGAACAGGCAGAAGCAGAGCAGTACGGAATAGCCCATGCAGCCCCATATCGCGCCGATGGGGTCGCCGCTTGTGGCGATACCCTGTATCAGCACCGCATAGATGGCAACGCAGACGAGGATCAATAGCCCTTGAAAGCCCACGGCAAACAGGGACTTCAAATAGTTCTGCCCGGTATTGCCCAACTCCCGGTTGGAGAGCGTGGCAACGGGGATGGGGGCTAAGCTGGTCAGCAGGTATATTTCGATCATGCGGCCATAGACGATGACGAAAATCACAATATTGATCGCCCACATGGTCACATGAATGAGCAGGGATTGCAGCCACAGCCCCAGCAGAGAGCCAAGCCCCAGCGTTTCCAGCGTGGCCTCCAAGTCGGCAAGCATGGCCTCTGAAATGTCCGTTGAGCCTTGCACGATCCCGGCTGCCCGGGCGATGACGCTTTGGGACACATCGAACACGGCCATGACGATATTGAAGGTGTTGGACAAAATCAAAATGGCGCAGGCCGTTTTGAATATCCATTTGAAAAAGATCCAGTAGTCCAGATCATGCAGGTTGTTCTTCTCGATAATGAGCTGGATCAGCTCATAGGTGGCAACAAAGGTGAGGATCAGACCGGCGATCGGCAATATCACCGTTTCAGAAAGCTGCCGGATCAGGGAGAACACCCCGGCGTTCCATGCCGCCGGGGTGGTTCCCACTTGCACCGCAATCTCTCCGACACGGGTATTGACCGTATCAAAAAGCCCCGTGAGGTTGCCCATGATACCCTCGATCAGCAGCTCTTTTAGCCAGTCTGTCAGCCAGTCGGTGAGAAATCCCATGCCTTACGCCCTTAAAACAGGGTGGACAGCAGAGGGATCAGA
>OHRZ01000638.1_pt1 | contig 11748 bp, 12 predicted proteins | sample 1578621 | NCBI WGS metagenome assembly OHRZ01 (sample SAMEA3879554, study PRJEB24766) | human gut metagenome | biome: human-associated habitat; feature: feces | place: USA | collected 1985/1987 | reverse complement strand
TTTAAAGAAAACGGAGCTGGCGGTGCCTTAGACTGCGCCCCGGTGTTTAAATACATTGCAGACGGAATTAAAAGATAACTTGTGCTGTTTCGGCACAAAAGCTTTATTTTCTGTTCCGTAATGTTATTATTTTCCCATAATGTATCGGGGGAATGAGTATGAAGAACGAAGGGAAAAACGCAAAACACGGCTTTAAAATTATGACGGCCGTAATTACCGTATGCGCCGTTTTGTGTACGGTGTTTTCCGCGATGTCACTTGTGCTGCTGTATAAAGACCATATTATGCTGAAGAAATACGGAGATTTTATGTCATATGAAAATTCGACGAAAAACGCAGACGAAAAAGACGGCTTTTATCTTGTGACCAAGGAAGCAAAAGCCGAAGGTGAGTCCGATACGGCCGCAAACGTCGAAACAGAGAGTGCGGCGGCATCCTCTGCCGCAGGGCAGACTTCGGCCTCGACTCCGGTCGGCGTAAATTCACAAAAAAGCTCCGGTGACGCACAGCCCACCGAAGGCACATATACAGTAAACGTGAACACCAAAAAAATTCACTCTCCGTCATGCTCCTACGCTATGAGGACGTCCTCGGGAAATAAAAAGGAAATCTCCTCCTCTGAGCTTTCCTCGTATCTCAATAACGGGTACAGCGTCTGCTCCAAATGCAATGCCGGCAGATAGTTCAAATATTCTTTTCGACCGAAATACTCGACACATCGAAAGAGTTTGTCATCAAACCGCATTGTGCCGACGGCTTCGGAGTTTTACGCATAGTCATTTTCAACAATGCAAAAAATGACAAAACTGTGTGCTTTAAAGCCTCAATCTAACCGATTTTACAAAATGAAAAACTTTTTTTGTGAAAAATGCAAACTAAATTTTTAAAATATCAATTTTTAGCTTGCAAAATCTTAAAAGATTGTGTAAAATACATAATATATGATTTGTGAAATTGTATAAAAGTGCAGACGGGAAAATTTGCACTGCCGTTTCGGCTTAAAGCAGAGTGCGGCAGGGAGGTTTTCTCCGGAGAAAAAAGATAGATGGAGGTTTTATCAATGTCGAACAGATTGTTCCAGGGTATTGTGCATCAGCTCACAGACAGTATCGACCGTACTATAGGTGTTATAGACGAGTCGGGTACCATTATTTCCTGCAGCGAACTCGGTAAGATAGGTGAGGTGCTCTCAACCGAGGTTACCGCGGTTTTCAGCGGAACGGAGGTTATATCGGTAGACGGGTATTCTTATAAGCCGTTCGGTGCGCGTATGCACCCCGAATATGCCGTATTTGTTTCCGGCGATGACGACCTTGCCTTGAAATATCTCTCAATGCTTGCCGTAACACTCTCAAGCATTAAGCAGTATTATGATGAAAAATACGACCGCGCAAACTTTATCAAGAACGTAATTCTTGACAACATACTGCCCGGTGATATTTATCTCAAGGCGAGAGAGCTTCATTTTAACAATGATGTGTCACGCGTCGTAATTCTCATAAGAATTACCGAGCACATAGATATTTCCGCTTATGATATAATTCAGAATCTGTTCCCGGATAAGACCAAGGATTTCGTAATAAACCTTAACGAGACAGATATTGCCCTTATCAAAGAGGTTAAGCCGAATCGACACAAAGGATCTCGAAAAGCTTGCACGCTCGATAGCCGACGGTCTCGGAACGGAGTTCTATTCTCACGTTCTTGTCGGCATAGGTACTACGGTTGAGGGAATAAAGGATCTTGCACGCTCATTCAGAGAGGCTCAGGTTTCTCTTGAGGTAGGCAAGGTGTTCGACACCGAAAAGAGCATTGTTAGCTATGACAATCTCGGTATTGCGAGACTTATATATCAGCTTCCCACAACTCTTTGCGATATGTTCTTAAAGGAGGTTTTCAAGCGCGGCTCTATCGACAATCTCGATCAGGAAACGCTCTTTACAATTCAGAAGTTCTTTGAAAACAACCTCAACGTATCCGAAACCTCAAGAAAGCTCTTTGTACACAGAAATACTCTTGTATATCGTCTTGAAAAGATTAAAAAGCTCACAGGCCTTGACCTTCGCGAGTTTGACGACGCAATAGTATTTAAAGTAGCTCTTATGGTTAAGAAATATCTTGATTCAAGCCCCGTCAAGTATTAAAGAAAAGTAATTTTCCGCGCGCTGTTGCGAATGGGAAAATTGCACAATGTTACAAGCGTGATTTTGTCTAAAGTGCGCGAATATAATTTACCATATTACAAAATGGTTACAAACTTGACGTTCTATGCTATAATTAAAGGCGGTATTATGAGTGATTATACTCATTTTGCCGCCTATATTTTTTATAGCGGTTGTGTAGAGTCTCTGCCTGTCGGTATTAAACTTTACGGCAGAGTTCAGCGGTGGGAATATTGTGAAAAGCAGAGGTATGTTCTAAGTGATTGAATTTAAAAATGTATCAAAAACTTACGATAACGGGACCGAAGCGCTTAAAGATGTCAATATCAAGATAAACGACGGAGAATTTGTCTTTGTGGTCGGCTCATCGGGAGCCGGTAAGAGTACGTTTCTCAAGATAATGATGCGCGAGCAGGTGCCTAACAGCGGTTCTGTTATCATAAACGGTTATCATCTTAACAATTTAAAGAAAAAAGAGATTCCTCTTTTCAGAAGGACTCTCGGTATAGTATTCCAGGATTTCAGACTTATCCCGACCATGACGGTGTTTGACAATGTCGCATTTGCGATGCGCTGCATCGGTGCCAAGGAAAAGGAAGTCAGAAAACGCGTGCCTTATATACTCAGCCTTGTAGGACTTGCCTCCAAGGCGAGAAATCTGCCGACGGAGCTGTCGGGCGGCGAGCAGCAGAGAGTTGCGCTCGCGCGTGCGCTTGTAAATAATGCGGGGCTTATAATTGCGGATGAGCCTACGGGCAACATAGACCCCGAAATGTCTTACGAAATAGTTGACCTTTTAAACCATATAAACGCAAACGGAACCACCGTGGTAATGGTAACTCACGAGCATAATCTCGTCCGTCATTTCCACCACAGGGTTATTACAATAGAGCAGGGCGCCGTGGTTTCGGACTCCGAAGACACCGAGGCACTTCCCGATGATTACGCCACTATCGAAAGAGATTATGCTTCCGACGCGTCAAATGCGGAAAGAGCGGCGGCAGCCGCGGCTGCGGTTCAGAACATTGCCTCCTCGGAGACGGTGGAGGACCGTGTGGCCAAGCAAAAGGAAGACAGCATCAGCCCGTTTTATGTTCAGCCGAATTCGGACGCCGACCTTGAAAAGTTTATGGCGACATACGGCGTGGATTCGGATTCCTCCGAGGATGACGTTGATTACTCAAAGTATCTTGACGCCATTGAAAAAAAGACCGGAGGTGACAACAGGTGAAAGGGACAAGCTTAAAATATCTTACGCACGAGGGCTTCCGCAATGTGTGGGTCAATCGCCTTATGTCATTGGCATCGGTAACCGTGCTTATGGCATGTCTTATAATTATGGGCGCGGGCATAATGATATATTTTAATATTAACAATGTAGTCGACAAGGTGCAGTCGCAAAATGTAGTAATGGTCTATGTTGCCGACGATGCCTCGGAGGACGAAACAACACAGATAGGTACCTCGCTTAAAGGCATAAGCAATGTTGAAAGCTGCGAATTTGTGCCGAAGGAAGTTGCGTTCCAGGAGCAGATACAGAGCATGGGCGGCGACGCGGCTCTGTTTGAGGGCTTTGACGAAATTCCGCTTCCCGACGCATATAAGGTAACGGTAAAGGATTTGTCACAGTTTGAAAACACCGTTTCTCAGATAAAGCAGATAAACAAAGTCGATTCGGTGCGAGAAAACAGCGACCTTGCAAGCAAGCTTTTGTCTCTTCGCCATGCGGTTTCGATAGTCAGCGTGGGGCTTGTTATAATGCTGTTCCTTGTTGCGCTTTTCATAATTTCAAACACAATACGCATAACGATGTTCTCAAGAAAGCTTGAAATTTCAATAATGAAGGCGGTAGGTGCCACAAATTGGTTCATTCGTTGGCCGTTTATGATAGAGGGTATGATACTCGGTACGATTTCCGGCATAGTATCCCTGGGAGTTCTGTGGGGACTTTATGCAGTAGCCGAAAAAGTGTTTGCACAGACCCTCTCGTTAATCGGCTTTTCGCTCGTACCGTTCAGCGCGTACTGGTGGCAGATACTTCTCGTATTTGTTGCAATAGGATTGTTTACAGGAGGTTTCGGAAGTCTTGTTTCGATGGCTAAATACCTGAAAGAGCAAGGGAGCGTGGTCTCTGATGACTAAAAACGGTCTCAAAAGAACTTTGAGCCTTTTACTGTCGGTAATATTTGTTTTTTGCGCGTCATTTTTACCGGCTTCCGCGGCGGATTCCAAGGAGGATTTGGAAAACAAAATCGCGGCTGCCGAGGCAAAGAAAAAACAGAATGAGCAAAAAATAAAGGATTTGCAAAATAAAATCGACGGTGCCAAAGAGTCAAACGGCTATTCCTCGGAACAGATTGACGCTTTGCAGGAGCAGCTTGATACGTACCAAAGTCAAATAACGGAGCTTAACAGTCAGATAGGCGACAAAAACGCCGTTATAAACGATTATCAAAAAGAAATAGACTCTCTTCAAAAGAACATAGACGAGGCAAGCGAGAGCATAGAAGCTCAGACAAAGACCGTAAACGATACATATAACCTTTTAAAGGAGAGACTTCGCGCGGCATATATGGCAGGCGAAAGCTCCACTCTTGAGGTGCTTCTTACGGCAAGTGATTATGAGGGCTTCCTCACAAGGCTTGAGCTTTTAAGTAAAACCACAAAGCATGACAGGCAGCTTATGAAATCTTTGCAGGATGATATTGCAAAGCTTAATGACACAAAGGAGCTTCTGTCGTCAAATCAGCAGGAAGTAAAGGCTAAGCAGACCGCCGTAGAGTCGGAAAAGGCGGATATTGTTTCGTCTAAAACGCAGGTGCAGTCGCTTTACAATACCGTAGATTCAAAGCAGTCTACCCTTGAAAAGCAGGTTGCACAGCGAAACGCATATATCTCGTCTCTCAGCGCAGGCTCCAAGGAATTAGAAAACGAGAATAAAAAAATACAGGCTGCGAAAGACAGCTACGATAAAAAGCTTGCGGAACTGGCGAAAAATGCGTCGCAGGGCACCGGCGAATTGCCAAAGCCCGGCGGAAACACGGGCGGCAATACAGGCGGAAACGCGGGCGGCAATACCGGTGGAAATACAGGCGGTTATACGGTATCTCCCAAGGGTATGATTTGTCCGCTTCAGTATCCAAACGTAACCATATCGGCAGGCTGGTACGGCTACCCGAATCACAAGGGTATTGATTTTACCACAAGGGGTGCAACCGGCAATACATACGGTAAGGAGATCAGAGCCGCGGCTGATGGTAAGGTTCTTTCCGCCGAATATCATTCGAGCTGGGGCAATAACGTCTTTATTGACCACGGCAACGGCGTTTGCACAAGATACGCTCATTGCAGCGTTATGAAGGTAAGCAAGGGGCAAACGGTAAAGCAGGGGCAGGTTATAGCTCTTGTAGGCAATACGGGTAACGTAAGTCCCGCGCCGACGCCGGCAAATCCGCACGCCGGGGCGCATCTGCACTTTGAGGTCTGGATAAACGGCACAAGGGTAAATCCCGCGCCGTATCTTCCGTAATTTTTAAAGGGGTAAATCCGGTATTAAAGGAGTTCTTTTTATTTTGAAGCATCAGAAGAAAGCATTTATACGCATTATTTCCGTTACATTAATAACAGCTATGCTGTTTTCCGTGACGGCGTTTTCGGGCTCGGCTTCGTCCGTGCAGGATCAGATAGACGAGCTTGAAAGCAAAATAAATGCCAATAATAATAAAATCAGCGATAATAAGGCGTCCGTAAACGATTTGCTCAATCAGATTTCCGATATGCAGGCTCAGCTTGATGTTTACAACGCCAAGATAACCGACCTTAACAAGCAAATAGCGGCAAAGGATGAAATTATCAACAACTATCAGGCGGAAATCGACAGACTTCAAGCCGAAATAGACGCCGCAAATATTCAAATAGAAACACAGACAGCCGCTGTCAACGTGACATACGACGTACTTAAAGAGAGACTTCGCTCGGCATATAAGGCAGGCGAAAGCTCGGCGCTTGAGGTACTTCTCGGCTCCGGCGACTATGCGAGCTTTTTGACAAGACTTGAGCTGCTCAAACGTGTTTCGGAGCATGATAATGAGCTTGTAAAGGGCTTACAGGAAGAAATTAATGAGCTTAACAAAACAAAAGAACAGCTCTCCTCCGATCAGCAGTCACAGCAGGAAAAGCAGTCTGAAATAGTTAACGAAAAGGCCGCCATAGAGTCTGCTCGCGCAGAGGTCAAGAGCGTTTACAATACCCTTGACGCAAAGCAGTCACGTCTTGAAGCTCAGGTGAAGTCGCTCAAATCAATGATTTCAAGTCTTGATTCGCAGAATGACGCTTATCAGGCCAAGATGGATAAACTCGAGGCTCAGTCAATCAGCAATACCACGGGTTCTTCCGGTAACGGTGTGCTCTCAAGCGGCATGAGCTTTCCGCTCACGTGCAATTGTTACGTTTCACAGCACTACGGCCACAACGGCCACAAGGGCGTTGACATAGCCGGTGCAAATATAAACGGTCAGCCCGTTTACGCCGCGGCAGGAGGTACGGTAATTTCCGCCTCGTATCACTCAAGCTGGGGCAACAACGTGCTTATAGACCACGGCAACGGCGTGTGGACAAGATATGCGCACCTCAGCAGCAGGGTCAGTATATAGGCAAGGTCGGCTCCACCGGCAACTCCTCGGGTCCGCACCTTCATTTTGAGGTCTATGTAAATAAAAATCGAGTAAATCCCGAGCCGTATATAGGTCTTTGATAAAACCCCCGAAAGAGAGGCGTTCATTTGAATAGGAAAATATCCCTGGGCCTTGCGCTCGCATTGATATTCGTGGCTATGGCAGGCTCTGTGGCAGGTACCATGGCTGTGTCAATGAAAATGTACAATTCAATAATCAAAGATCTCCCGAAGCGTTCACAGACTTATTCGCTTTTAGCGGAGATAGACGACGTTATCCGCACTAATTACTACGGCGAGATTAACGAAACGCTTTTAAACGCGGATATGGCAGAAGGCTTTGCAAACGGCGTAGGCGACAGTTACAGCTATTATATGACCGCGTCCGAGTATGACGTATATAAAAACGAGATGAACGGTCAGAAAATGGGCGTCGGCATAATTCCGGCATTTAATGAGGACGATATGTGCCTTTATGCGGCAGAGGTCTCCGACGGTTCTCCGGCGGCACTTAACAATATGGCTAAGGGCGACCGTATAGTTACCATAGATGAAGAGGAAGTCACGGTTTATAACTATAAAGAGCTTGTAAAAAAGCTTGAGGGCGAAAAGCTCTCGTCCGTAAATGTTGCGTTTATTCATGACGGTAATCTCGTTGCCGCAAATATGGTAAAGGGCTACACCGCGCAGACTGTTTATTATGAGACGGTAGGCGAGGTGGGTTATGTTAAAATAACCGATTTTTATTCGACCACCGCATCGCAGCTCAAAAATGCCGTAAATACGCTTATAAAGCAAGGCGTGAGCGGCATTATAATAGATTTGCGGGCGGTCTCGAACGGAACCGTAGAGTATGCGACAGACGCGCTTGATGTGCTTGTTCCTGTGGCAAGCGACGGAACAAAGGCACTCGCTACCGCCGTTGATAAAAACGGTGAAGCCATAGAGACCTTTACATCGGACGCCGACAGCATAAATGTGTCCACAGTGATACTTGTCGATAAAGACACCTCCGGGCCTGCAGAGCTTTTCGCCTGCGATATGCGCGATTTCGGCAAAGCAAAGCTCGTAGGTACGGCGACAAAGGGCAACGGAACCATGCAAAGGGTTTATCAGTTGAGTGACGGAGGTGCGGTAAAGCTCACCGTGGCAGAGATAAAGCCGTATACAAGCGATGTGTATAACGGTGTGGGCTTAACTCCGGATTATCTTGTGGAGCTGTCCTCACAGAAAAAGAACCGTTTGGCACTTTTATCTCATTCAGAGGATGAACAGTATCAAAAGGCAAATTCTCTCTTAACCTCTTCGGCAGGCGCGGACGAGCAATAAACAACAAACATTAAAATCAAAACCCCCGCATAATATTATGCGGGGGTGCTTTTATGTTCGGAGTAATTAAAATAGAAAGAATCGGCGGCGGATTTTTTAAGAGGCTTCATTACAGGCTTTTTCCGCCCGAACCCGTTATCGAGCGGATAAGCGTCTTAGGCAGTGCTCCGTTTTTTACGCTGACGCTTGTGTGTGATGAAAACGAAGAGGTCGATACGGGTGAAATATACAGCCTGCTCGGGCGGTGCGCGGGCAGAGTTATAGTGTGCGGAGGAACCATAACGGAGGACGAAAAGGTTAAGAATTTCGAGCCTCGTATACTGCCGTCCGTTATGCTTTTTAATTCCGCGGTTGATTATATAAAGAAATGCTCTCTTCCGCCGGAAAAAACGAGCGTGGCTGTTATGGATTTTAACGGCTTTCAAAAGGATAAGCTGTCTTTGCTTGTTCCTCTTGCCTCAAATCTTAAGGTAATAACGGGTAATCCCGAAGAATTTTCTCCCGTGCGCCGACGGCTGTATGACGATTGGGGTCTTGCGATGACCGTCACGGAAAACGTGAATGAGGCAGGCGGCTGCACATTTGTAATAGCTCCGCGAACAGATAAAAGCAATCCGGACGGAGGGTGCCTTTTATATAGGAATGAGTATTCGGGAAGTACCGTCTGTTTGTCGGGCAGCGGAGTTACTCTGCCCGATGACATAACAAAGGTTCTGCCACCGTGTAATTCGCTCTTGTTTGCTTCCGCCTTGTATGAATTGTGCGGTGCGACGCGTCTTTCCGAGCTGTGCTTTGACCGCCTTGCGGACATTAGCTCTAAAGGCAGAATTGAATAAGCGGCAGCCTTAGTGTAACAATACGTTTTTTTCTGCAGCCGAACAAAAAATAGCGGCACCGAAACTTTTTGCTTTCGGCGCCGCCGGCTTTTTGTTTATAGGGCATTATTGCTTCAAAATAACATACCCCCAAGATAAGCTGAATCACATCTTGGGGGTGGCTTTTTATTTTTTCATCTTCATGGAAATGTCAAATGCCTGAACGGAGTGAGTCAGCGCTCCGATTGATATTATATCTACGCCGCACGCCGCAACGCCGGGTATGGTTTCGTCGGTAATTCCGCCCGAAGCCTCCGTAAGAGCCTTGCCGCCGATTATCTCAACGGCTTTTTTCATGGTGTCACAGTCCATATTATCGAGCATTATTATGTCGACTCCTGCCTTGACCGCCTCTTTTACTTCATCAAGGTTGCGTGTTTCAACCTCAATTTTCACCGTATGACCTATCTTTCCGCGAAGCTTTTTTACGGCTCCCGTTATGCCGCCTCCGGCGTCAATATGATTATCCTTGAGCATAGCGCAGTCGGAAAGATTAAAACGGTGGTTTTTGCCTCCGCCGCAGGTTACCGCGTATTTTTGAAGGGCGCGCAGAGACGGAAGGGTCTTTCTTGTGTCGGCTATCGAAGCCTTTGTTCCCTCACAGAGTTTTACTGCCTTTGCGGTCGCCGTGGCTATTCCCGACATATGCTGCAATAAGTTCAAAGCAGTTCTCTCGCCCTTTAAAAGAAGCGTGGTTTTTCCGCTGAATTCGGCTATAAGGTCGCCATTTTTCACCTTGTCGCCGTCGTGCATATATACCTTGGCGGTAAAAGAATCGTCCAAAAGTTCAAAAACTCTCATTGCGACATCTATGCCGCAGAGAACGCCGTCTGCCTTTGAGACGAAATACGCCTCATTGCGCTGCTCCTCGGAAATCAGGTAATCCGACGCCACATCGACATAGTTAATATCCTCAAGTATGGCGCGCTTAATAATGTCGTCCGTGTAAAACTGCGGTAAAATCATCCTTCGTCCACCTCTTTTAAGATTATATGGGCTACCGTGGCAAGACTTAAAGCCTCACAATAGTCGGGTGTAATTGCAAATTTGCCGTTTTTAAGTCTCATAAGTATAGCGTCAACGCGCTTCAAGCCTACTCTTACCGCGTCCATATCCGGAATTACAAAGTAAGAACGTTGCATAATCGAGCGAATTTCAGTACGCATCCCCTTTGGCAGCGGAGCACCCGAAATATCCGTTTTGTGCTCTGTAACGGTCACGTGGTCAGGGTCCTTTTTGGAAAGAGACGTTATATCGTCTGCCGCGCGCTTTCCGAATACGAGTGCCTCCAAAAGCGAGTTGCTTGCGAGGCGGTTTTTGCCGTGAACTCCCGTGTGCGAGCATTCACCTACTGCATACATTCTCGAAATAGAAGTATGCGCGTCAAGGTCAACGTCGATTCCGCCCATGAGGTAGTGCTGGCACGGGAATACGGGAATTAAATCCTTGGTCATATCAACGCCGTGTTTTAAGCATCCCTCATATATTCCGGGGAAGCGGTTTACAAGGTAATCGTGCCCCTTGTATCTTATATCAAGGTAGAAGTTGTCGCTGCCCGTTCTGCGGCTTTCGAGAATTATAGAGCGCGATACAACATCGCGCGGGGCAAGCTCAAGGCGTTTGTCATATCTGTCCATAAAGCGTTCTTTGTTACAGTTGAGCAGGTATGCGCCCTCTCCTCGTACCGACTCGCTTATCAGGAATTGCTCCATGTCGTTTCCGTTAAAAGCGGTGGGATGAAACTGAACGTAGCTTAGCTCTTTTATCGTAGCACCCATATCGTATGCGAGGCGGATTCCGTCACCGGTGGCAACGGCGGGATTGGTGGTGTATTTGTAAACTCTGCCTATACCGCCTGTCGCTATTACGCAGAAATCCGAAAATACCGTGGCGGCGGACTTGCCGTTTAAGAGCATATCCGCGCAAAAGCCGTTTTTAACCTTTGTGAGTTTAAAAACGTCGGCGTTTTCGACAAGCGTTATGTTGCTTCGCTTTTTGGCTTCTACAAGGAGCGCACGCACAATTTCCGCACCCGTGGTGTCTTTGTAGTGAACTATTCTGCGACGGCTGTGACCGCCCTCAAGCGTTTTTTGAAGAGTACCGTCGGAATTGCGGTCAAAATTAACGCCGTATTTTATCAGCTGACGTACCTGGTCGGGGCCTTCGTGAACAAGTGTGTTTACGGCGTCCGGTGTGTTGGCCTGACCGCCGGCAATCATGGTGTCGTTGTAATGAAGCTCATAGCTGTCGTTTTCAAGGCTTAAAACGGCAGCTACGCCGCCCTGAGCCAAAGAACTGTTGGAAACGGTTTCGTCTTGCTTTGAAAGCACAAGAACAGACAGATTTTCGGGCAGCGAGAGTGAAGTGTAAAGGCCGGCAACTCCGCATCCGATTATCAGAACATCATATTTTTTATCCATATATATCCGCCTTCCCGGATTTGATTTGTGTAGATTTCGGCGGCTGTGTTAAGCTTTTCCCGCCGCGTGCATTAAGGCTTGTCTTAAATCCTTGCCGTAATACCTTTTTAAGTATACCACAAAACAGAAAAAAGTGGAGATAATTTTTGCCGATTATGTATTTTGATTGCTTTATACAAATTATACCGTCGATTTTGCTCTGTTTTCGGCTTATCTCGCTCTTAAAAATGCATTTTTTATTTGTTTCGGTAAACAGATATATTATAATTATTTAGCCGTAATATTTTATT
>OHRZ01000626.1_pt1 | contig 11870 bp, 10 predicted proteins | sample 1578621 | NCBI WGS metagenome assembly OHRZ01 (sample SAMEA3879554, study PRJEB24766) | human gut metagenome | biome: human-associated habitat; feature: feces | place: USA | collected 1985/1987 | reverse complement strand
CCGCTGGAACTGAATCCCTACGATATCATCAATCTGGGGCAGAGCCGTTTTCTGTTTGTTCCTCTGTGTGGAAATAATTTCTCGTGGGGGGATCTGAAATGACGATGGGTATGCAGGCGTTGTCAGGTCTGGGGCTTGTATACATCATTTTGATCTTCTGCCGCTGCATTTTGAAATGGGGAGATGGATCCTGCGGAACTGATAAGCGGCCGGGGATCGGTATTGCGCAGACTACCGGCAGCCGGCAGGTACAGGCGGACGTTGCCCAGATATGGGACAGCAGTGCCGGGCTGATGGCGGTCATAGCGGATGGAATCGGCAGTGCCAATACGGGTAAAGTCTGTGCACAGGTGGCAGCGGATGCGATTCTGGACCGTTATGAGCCATATTGCGAGCTAAACGATCCGGTATATTTTTTCAGGACATCGTTTCTGGAGGCAAACCAGCGTATCCAGAGAACGATAGGAGAGCGCAGAGGCGGTGCCAGCACCGGCGCAGTGTTTATAAATCGCAGCCACCTGTATTATGCGGTGGCAGGAGATATCCGTGTCGCAGTCATGCGGGGCGGGGAGATGATTCCGCTGAGCAAGGGGCAGACGCTGGATGTTCTGGCGGCGCAGGCCTATGAAGACGGTAAAATATCCAGACAGGATACGCTTTGGAGCATGGAGGAGAAAAAGGTCTGGAGTTATCTGGGACAGGATGGCTTCCATGAGATAGAGGTATGTGAAAAGCCTGTGCTGCTAAAGCCGGAAGATAAAGTGTTATTGATGAGCAAAGGGATCTTTGAGGAACTTTCCTGGAGAGAAATAGAGGATATCCTGATCGACACGGATGATTCCCAGAAATCCGCAGACTGCCTGATCCGTGCAGCAGAGCGGAAGGGAAATCCCCAGAGGGACAATGGAAGTGTCATACTGATACAAAGGTTGGAGGCTTAAATGAGACGAATCAATTCTGATTTTCAGACGCTTCATATATCAGAAGAGGGACAGAAGCTCTCTAACCGAGACTATTTCGGTTATGTGGAGATGGATGATTTTGCCTGCTATGTATTGGCGGACAGTCTGGATGACGAACCGGCCGTTAACAGTGCAAGATTGGTAGTAGACAGTATTATCCGTGACTTTACGGAAGCACCCACGATGGGAAAGGGCACTCTCCGGCGATATCTGCTCAGAGCACATACAGAGCTCCTGAAGCAAAGAGCGGGAATGCATTTAAAGGTTGCTGTGGTGGTGGCAGTGACCGACTACCGGACGCTTCGCTATTGTCATGTGGGCAACAGCCGTCTGTACCTGATCCGGAACGCCCGGATTCTGGAACAGACGAAGGACCAGTCGCTGACGCAGAATCTGTTGGAACAGGAACGGATCCTGCTGGATGAGGCCGCAAGGCATGAAGAGCGCAACAATCTTTATTCCTTTCTGGGGGAAAGAGGAAAGCCGGAGATACAGATTTCCCGGAAAAAGAAGCTGGAAGCAGGAGATCTCCTGATACAGCTTACCAGAGGCGTATGGGAACAGTGTGGAGAGCAGGAACTCCTGCGGATCGTCAATGACGCCAAAGAGACAAAGGATATTCTGGATCAGGTGGAAGACTGTATCCTGATGGAGCAGAACAGTAGAAGTATCGACAATTACTCCATGGCTGTGACTGCTGTAAACAAGGTGTATCAGTCTCCGAAAAAACCGGTTTCCGTCAAAAAGGTTCTGATGATCGTCCTGCCTGTTCTGTTGGTGGTGATTACCGTCGGCGTGACCCTGTTTCTGCGGTACCGCAGTATTCAGAACAAAACGCAGTCCCTGTTGCAGTATATGGAAAGCGGTGAGGAGTACCTTGCCTGCAGTAACTTCCAGAAAGTGGCGGAAGAATATGAGGCAGCGAAAAAGCTGGCCGACAGCCTGCATAAGGAGCAGGAATATCGGGAGGCCGATTCCTATGCGAAACTGGCAGAGCAGGTGATCTTAGCGGATGAAGCATTGAGCGCAGCGGAATATCAGAAAGCACAGGAACTGTATCTTGCAGCCAGACAGATGGCGGTGGAAAACGGAAATGTGGGACTTTCCTATATTGAGGGACAGCTTAACCGGACGGAAGGGTACATAGAAGTGTTTGATCTGATTGCTCAGGGAGAGAGAAAAGAGGAGTATGACAATCTGACAGGCGCCATTGCACTCTATCAGGAAGCAAAGGAAAAGGCTGCAGTGCTTTACTTCATGGATGGAAAGAAGGAAGCACTGGAGTTACAGATGGCAGCGGAAGAAACACTGGAAAAGGAACAGTTAGCGGCGGAGAAACGCCTGCAGGAACAGATCGAAGCAGAGGCGGTCAGCCGGGCACTGGATCAGGATCAGAAGACAAATGACCAGCAGAACGCCATAAATATGGAGAATCAGGGAAATGAACTGTTGGCCCAAGGCAGTTATGAAAGTGCCATTACCTTTTATCGTGTGGCCCAGGCCTCCTATAAGCAGCTGGGTCTGACGGAGCTGGCCGACGGAATTGATAAAAAGATGGAAGCTGCCCAGGCCGGAATTGCAGCAAAGGAAGCGCAGGCGGCAGAGGCGGAGAAGCAGAAATCAGAATAAGGATGTGTGGAAGGGGAAACAGATGGGAGAAAGCATGAGCCGGTATACTTATACCCTGAATCCCAGTCAGGGAGTGACGGAGAAACATACCTACAGACAGAGTGAACTGGAAAAGATGACGACATTTCACCTGCGTGAAATATGCAGAAAAGAGCGTCTGGTGGTTTCTTCTGCCAAAAATGACGACAAGGATGGGCTGATCCGTTTGATTATGCGGTTCAGGGGACAGAAGGAATACCGACATATCAGAGAATTCTGTGAAGGCGGAATGGAACGCATACAGGAGTTTTTGAAGCATCAGGTCATCCGTTTTCTGGAGACTCCGGAAGTGGATATACCCGGTACCATTACGATTTTCCATGATACGGAAATGAATGAACTGGACGGCTACCGGATCAAATCTGAGGAAAAGCTTTTCGCCGGAAATCTCCTGCTGGTGGATGAGGCATTTAAAATATATACCTGTTTCTACATAGAGGAAATAGAGGATGTGGCGTATCTGTTTAAGGGAAAAGGGATGCCGGTATGTCCGTTGGAGAAGCATCAGTATTCCATTCTGTATTTCCCGAATGAAGCAATCTCGGAATTTCTGTATGACTGTTATTACGGAAATCATGTCTTCACGCCCGGACATACGGAGGCTGTTCGCATTCCGCTTCTGGATGTTCAGGAAAGACAGATTCCCCAGGCCGATCTGCCGCTGGTGATCGACTTTGGAAGCTCCAATACCACCATGGGAATCTGTCTGCCGGATGGAAGTATGCGGATCGCGACGGCGAAGGGAAAAACGATTATTCCCAGTGTGATCGGTGTGCAGGAAAAAGCGGGCGGAGAAACGGAATTTTTGTTTGGCTATGATGCACAGGAGATGAACAGGCAGAACTACCGGGATGAGGATGCAGCTGTATTTTATGATATCAAGCGGTGGATCAGCGATGCAGACCGGGTGGAGAGCGTCATATTAAAGAGTGGATATAAATACCAGTTTCCGAGAAAAGAGATGCTCCGTGCCTATCTGGATCATCTTCTGGAAATGGCGCGTCAGCAGTTTAAGTGCAGCTTTACCAATATTCAGCTATTGGCACCGATCCGGCAGAAAGAGAAGTTCCGGCGGGTGTTCAAGGAACTGCTTCCGGAATATACCGTGAACTGCGAGCTGGACGAGGGAATGGCCGTATTGTTCCACAGCATTCACAGCATGATCCGGGCAAAGGAATATGAGGAACGCAGATGGTATCACGCCCTTGTGATTGACTGTGGCGGCGGAACCACAGATTTAACTTCCGGGCGGTTCCGGATTGAGAATAACAGGGTGTCCTATATCATTGATCTGGAAACACGCTATGAAAACGGCGACACAAATCTGGGCGGAAATAACCTGACCTACCGTATTCTTCAGCTTTTAAAGCTGCGTCTGACGGAAGAACTGGGATTTCAGACGAAAGAAGCCTTATTCATAGGGGGCGCAGAGGAAGGCAAATCCGCTTACGAGGAACTGGAGAGACGATACCTTCAGGCAGAAAAGTGGCTGCCTACCCGGTTTAAGGAGTATGAGGGCAGGAGCAGGGAGCAGTATTTCTACGTCAAGAATAATTACTACTACCTTTTTGAACTGGCAGAACAGGTGAAAAAGCTGTTTTTTCAAGCCGGATTCTGTTACAGGCTGAAAATATCCACGAATAAGGGAGAGGATCTCTTCTTAGATAAATGGAAGCTTTCCTTCTGTGGAAAAGGAGATGGCGGATCCGCTGCAGAGCAGCTGGAAACGATTTCCGGACCTTTGGAAATCTGTCTGTATTTACATGAAATAGAGGAACTATTGAGACCGGAAATATATGGACTGATGGAGCGTTTTCTCGATCAGAAATTTGAAAGAGGACAGCTTGCGGAATATGAGATGATCAAGCTGACGGGGCAGTCCTGCAAATCGAGACTGTTTCTGGAAGCGCTCAAACAGTATGTTCCGGGAAAGCGGATACAGGGTGTCCGGCGGGACGATGCAGGGACGGAACTGAAAATGTGCTGTCTGGAGGGAGCACTTGCTTACTTTATGAACTGCAAGCTGGGATACATGAAGGTAAACGAGAACTATAGAGTAGGCAGCCTGCCCTATGAGATTATGGCGTATACCCATGAAAAGGAAGAGAAAACCCTGATTAAGAGTCAGGATACGCAGAATGTGATCGGATACATTTCCCGTTTCCACATCGGAAATCAATTGGATCTGTATCTTAATGATGAACAGGGGGAATGGCTCAGGACATACCATTTTGCCTATGACACTTCTAAATTTGAGAAGACTACCCAGAAGGAGATCGACGAGGATTATGCGGGTACGGTGATTCAGGAAGAAACAGATATCATTTTAGAGGGAGAGATGAAGTTCTTTGTATGGGTTTCCAAGGAACGTTGGGGATTTGTGGTGCTGCCCATCCTGAGAGATCAAGAGGAACTATATAAAGGTGCAGAAACCTTCTTCGATTTTGAAGACGATACCTGGGAACTGAATTTCTTTGACGGAAGGAAGTAGGTGTGCATTATGGGGTGGTCAGGTCAGGAAGACGGCATGGACGTAATGAAAGAGATAATCCAGAAGGAGATACAATCCATAAGCAGTCTGGAAGAAAGGGTGATCTTCAAGAATCTGATGGAAGGAGTCTTTTTATCTCTGTATGACACGAATCGGGAGATGTACGAGGGATTGGAGCGCCGCATCAAAGAAGAATTGGACTATGACAAAAACCGCTATTATGTAAAGACAGGCATTGTGGAGAGGGAATTTTTCGATGCCTCCCACCATCTGCTGTCACCAATGGATGAAAGTGATCTGGCAGAAAAACTGTATGATATGAAGGAAATTCTGCGGGCGGTGGAAGAAGAGGGAGCGTTCCGGCTGATGAAAGTCATGTTAATGGAAGGTGGAGATCCGTCTGCGGGAAAATCGGGAGTATCTGAAAAAAATAGAATACCTGTATCTGTTGTTTACCAGAAACGGCATACCCTGGCAGACCGCCAATGCACCCTATCTGTATAAGATGGCGGACATGATCGTGACCGGGCTCCCGGAAGGAATTACCGGCAAAGAGAAAATCAGGCGGGTAACCATCCAGTTTGGAGAATACAGCAGTATGATTCAAGAAGATGTCATTCCGGTATGGAATGTTCAGAGACTTGAGCTGGACAGCATCGGTTTCCCCATACCCTGCGGAGACCATCAGAATTATGAACACAGCGTTTCCCTGAAGAAGCATGGAATAAATCATGCATATCTGGTGGAGGATGACAGGAATGTACAGAGTGTCAGTCAGGAAGGGGAAAGATTACGAATCGTATGTAAAACCGGTGAAGCAAAAAAATGGGGGATCTATCAGATCCGTTCTTCCCAGGAGCAGAAGATAGACCGCTATACCTTTCCCATCATGGGAAACGGCCGGGAAGAAAGCTTTGCAGAGAAATACCAGAGAAAGTGGAACCAGCAGATCAGGACCAAAACAGAGCTGGCGCATTTCATAAAGGGATTCGGGCTGGAGGATTATGTACGTTATCAGGACTGTCAGGTAGAGGACGACTTTCCGGGCAATAGGGAGACATACGCGGTGAACTGCTTTATTCCGGATGAGATCCGGCTCAGATCAACACAGAAGAAACTGGTTCTCTATTTCCAACCGGGAAAACAGGAGAGGTGGCTGCAGAGAGATATTCTGAGTTTTCTGGTATCTGAGGTACAGCGGATCTATCCGGAATATGACTGTGGGGGAATATTGGTATGAGGTACCTCTGGGAAGTACTATTGGAAGCGAAAAAGGAACAGATTCCGGAAGAGAGACTTCGGTTTGTCCATGCGCCACAGGGCAGCGGGTATATGGAACTGTCCCTGCCCTGTCTCAACCAGACCTGGCTGGGAGAAGAGGAGCAGCCGGAAGACATCAACATAGAGGTGAATACCTATTATCGCTTTTATGACATATTCTGTGAAATGTTTCCACCGGATGAGGCAGAGTTCCCCTCACTGCGGGAAAGTCTGACAAATTTATGCCTGCATATGCTGGCACAGAATGATATCAGGATGGGCATGACAAGGGAAGATTACCACAAGAGACTTCTTGCAAAAGAGATTCTGGACGGAAACTTCGGAGAAATAGCAGGAAACGTATTCCGGTCAATGAGCAGCAAAGAGCAGGAGATATTGCTGGGCGGATGGCTGAACAGCTTCCGGACAGGCAGTGTCCTGCCGGTTTTTCTGGATATGGTTCATGGTCTGGTGGCGGACAGCATCGTCTATCACAACAACGCCTATCCGGATGAGATTCTGATCTATACCGGATGGAAGAGAGAGCGGAACCTGGAGCAGAGGATCCGATTCCTGATCGATACGTTTCTGGACATCCGGTATCGGGTGGAAATCTTTTATGAATATCATTTCGGGATAATCGGAGTAGAGGAGACGATGCGGATCGGGGAGATCGCGATCTGCTGAAGGGAGAGAAAATGTTTCAGAATATTTATCCTGTGTTTGAACCCAAAAGACTTTTAAAAAAAGAGATGTTGGAAAATCTCAGGGATTTTCCCAGAAGCCTGTTTGGATTTCAGTATCAGAATTACAGTGATGGAATTCTGTATGGATGTGACATTACGGGAACGGAGACAGGGCTGATTCTTCTGCCGGGAATATTGTGTTACAAAGGTGTGCCCTATTTTCTGGAGAGACCATATCCTGTTTCGTGTAAAGCAGAAGGAAAAGTGGCATATGTAAAGGTACATTTCTGGGATAAGACCATCGGCAGCGGCGGTGAAGAGTATTTGTCACAAATCATTGTGGATGAACAGGAGCCGGATGCAGAACAGGAACTGGAGCTGGCACGGTTTAAACTTCAGGCGGGAGCAAGACTTCGCTCAGACTATGTGGACTTTTATGATTACGAGACCGAATTTGATACGGTGAATCGTATTTACGTGCCTTATGCCGCACCGGATCATCCCGGCATCTGGCCGCAGATTTTAAAGAGCTTTGCAAGAGAATTATTGAAGTATGCTGTGACAGATCCGTGGGATTGTGCATTCTGTCTCCAATGTCTGCAAAGGAAGGAAGCCATGCCTTATGAGGCGGTCCGTGCCTATCTTCATGCAAGGCTGGGGCAGAATAAGGAATACACAAATATGCAGATGTATGGCGCATTGAAGAGAATTCTGGGTGAAGCGGGCGGAAGGGAAGAGATTCCCGGACAGACCCGAAAGAAAGAGGGAACATTGCTCATGCTTTAACGGTGTGAGGGAAAAGGAGGCGGCAGGCATGGAAAACGAAATGGATTTGTCCATAGCACGGTTTATCAGAGAGCAGCGGGAACGGGAAGAACAGGAGGAAAGAGAACGCCTGCGGAAACAGTATGATCCCAGGGAGCGGATTACTTATACGCTGGAGGAGATGATAGAGGGGATACGAAGCGGACGACAGTATCTCTATACATTGTTGCTGGAGTTTGAACCGAAGGACCTGTTGGAAGGACGGTTGACGGTTCCTTTTATTAAAAATTTCTATGATGTGGAGCAAAATGAAGCCGGAATGATTCTTTTGGCAAGCAATGCACGCAAGGTTGTTTTTAATGTATCTGATGCACCTTGCACAAAAGTGAAGATGCCTCTGAATAAATGGATCGAGCAGACCAAAGAAGCCATGAAGGATATGCACATATATATTAAGCCCGGGAAAAAGGCGGTGGTAGGAAATATGGAATATTTCTGCTATACGGCGCCTACATCCAGAGGACGTCTTTTTAACATCGTCTTTCGGTTGAAAAAAGGCGGCAGGATATATGCGGGAAACCTGAATTGCCCGGAGGAAGAGCAAAAAGGCATGGGACTGTTGCTAGAGGCAATGGTGCATGTGATTGAGGAAATGAACCGTTAGAAGGGAGGGAGCAGCGTATGGATGCGATTACCTATGGGAGTCTTTTTCTGATACTGGGAAGTACGCGTCTGTCGGTTTTGACATGCTGCATCAGTGAAAATCCCGGGAAGCACGGATTCCTTTCCGCAGATGCAGAGACGCAGGAGGAACTGAAGGATTATCTTCTGTACGAGGAAGATGGTCATATCGGATTATTTGTAATGCTCGGAGAGGCCATAAAACCGTTGTTTTACGGCACGGTGACCTGTATGGAAGTAAAGGCTCAGGGAGGAAGGTGTGTGCTGCATCTGGAGGCACTGACGGAAAGCTATCAGATGGATCTTACAGTAAGGAACCGGTCTTTTCAGGACGTAGCCATGACCTCCCACCAGTTAATTCAAAAGATATTGGATCCTTATTCGCAAAGTCAGATTCTGTTCTCCATAGAAGATAAGGCATTAGGGCAGATTATGGTGCAGTATCAGGAAACGGATTGGGAATTTCTGAACCGTGTTCTTTCCGCGTATGGTGCCAGTGCGTATATTGCAGGCAATGAACCGGGGATTTATCTGAGAGTAGGATTGATGGATACAGAGGAGGATGCAGACTGGGATCTGCTTCCCTATGTTCTGCATCGTAATGCTGCGCCCAGAGAGACAAAAAAAGGACTGAAAGGGCAGATCTGCTATCAGATAGAGACATATGACATTCTTCCATTGGGAGAAAAAGTGCTTTTCAAAGGGAAAGAACTGTATATCGGAAAAATCGAAAGATTTTTCCGGCAGGGACTTTTTGTCAGCAGATATTATCTGTATTTTGCAGAGGGACTGAGGAAAATGAAATATTACAATCCGTTCCTCGGTGGAGTATCCATAAACGGGGTGGTTACGGCCGTCAGCAGGAATCGGCTTCAGGCACAATTAGAGACGGATGCTTTGGCAAATTACAGGAAAAAGTATTTTTTCCCCTTTTCTACAGTGGCAGCATCTCCGGATGGAAGTGGATGGTATTGCATGCCCAGACCGGGGGATCAGGTAAGGATTTTCTTCCCCACCGCAGATGAGAAGGAAAGCTATGCGATTGCAAATATTCAGGGAGATTCGTCGCCTGCATCTGACAGTCCGATGAGCAGGCCTGATCTGAAGGATATTACCATGCCGGATGGAAAGGCTGTCCGGTTTATAGAAGGCGGAATACAACTGGCCGTTGGCGGAAATAAAGGAACTGTCACTCTGACAAATGATGGAAACGCCGAAATTGTTACCGATGATGACATTGAAATCAGCGCGGCGGAGGCAGTGTGTTTCAGCACGGATGGAATGATGAGTGTGACAGCGGGATCCCGGATACAGTTTATCAATGATGCGGGGGGAAATATTACCGTAACAGACGAAACAGTGAAAATCGATGCTGCTATGATTATCAACAATTAGCGGAGGGATATTATGTACAGTTTGCATGATATAGAAGTAAACGGGCTGGATCTGGCAGAGGTGTTGGAGTGTGAAATAGAATCCCGGGCAGGAGAGCATAGTACGCTGGTGATCCTTGCCCGTGTGACAGAAGAAGAGTTTGTATTTGAAATCTCAGATTGTCAGGATCTTGAAGTACTTCTGCGCGAAGGAGAAGGCAGGAAGATCCTGTTCTCCGGCATCCTGACGGATATTCAGATAACGGAAAGCGGTCAGGTGAAGACTGTACGAATAGAAGGAAAGAGCCGCAGCTGGCTTATGGATCGGGAGAAACATTCCCGTTCTTTCCAGAACGCTAAGATGACTTTTCAGGAGTTAGCACAGGAAATACTGGCAAATTATAAGGATGCTGATCTGATCTATGCTGCTGCGGGAAAGGCGGTTGGAAGTCTGATCGTTCAGTATGAGGAGACGGATTGGAAATTCCTGCAGAGAGTGCTTTCCAGGGAAGGTATTATGATCACTCCGGACTGCCGACAGCCCGGCTTAAAATTATATGCGGGAGTTCCGGAGCTTATGGAGTCAGCATTTCCCTGTCATATTCTGGATATGGAAAAGGATATGGACGGATATTATGAGCTGAAGGCAAACGGCAGAGAGGTGCATGCATCGGATTTTACCCGCTATACGGTCGTTTCAGAACAGCTTATGGGAATCTTTGATCCGGTCCGGATACAGGGAAATCCTTTTGTGGTTTATGCATGCAGATATTCCTTTGAAGATCAGGAGATGCAGGGAACTTATAAATTACAAAGTGCAAAGGGGCTTACAAGGCCTGTGATCTATCCCATGCATTTGATCGGGGTAGCGCTGAATGGCAATGTGGTGAACGTATCAGGTACAAAAGTGCAGGTAGCAATGGCAATTGATGGAAACAGCAGGAAACGTGCATTGTACTGGTTCCCCTATTCCACCCTGTCTGCATCCTCAGATGGCAGCGGATGGTATTGCATGCCGGAGGTGGGAGATGATGTGCGGATATATTTTCCTTCCAAGGCAGAATCTGAGGCAATTGCACTGAGTGCTGTAAGTAATTACGATGCACCGCAGAGTGGAGAAGATCGGATGAGCGATCCGGACAACCGGTATCTGCGCACCAAATCCGGGCAGGAGCTTGCACTGGCCCCGGGGTATATAAAGCTTTCCTGTGGAAAAGCAGCATCCGCAGTGACAATTCAGACGGATGGAAAGGTCAAAATACAATCTCAGTCTATGGTGAAGGCAATGGCACAGGAAGAGATTGCGATTCATGCGGAGGAGCAGGTAACGCTTCATGTATCGGAACAATTTATTATGCATAGTCTGAGCGGCGGACAGATTGTATCCAGCAAAGGCAACGTTATTATGCAGGGAACAGAAGTAATCGTGGATTAACATGTTTTGAAGGAGAGACAGATGGACAGAGAAACGGCTTTGCAGAATTACAGAGAAGCGGTATCGAGAAAAATAGCAGCATTCCGCAGCCATATGGGGGATTCTGTTCTGGAACATGCCGAGGATTGGGAGGCTGTGGTAGAAAAAGCCATGAAGCTTCTGGGAGAGCAGATGGAAAAACAGGGAAAGGAGTATGTATGTTTTTTGTATTTTTCTCTGTTGAAGTCAGATACGATCAACAGAAACTATCGGGTTCAGCTTCACGGTCTCGATATGAGCTGGTATATGGATAAGGAACCGGTTGAGGTGTATGTGGATGTAAAGGAATTGCTTACACCTTTGGATGAACTTTGGAATGAGTTAGTTTGTGCCAATCAGGGATATGGTGTCTCTGTCAATGAATATGACATTCAGAATCTGCTGTTTGATGAACTGACCATTATGGACAATATGATCTGTCAGGTGCTTCGCTATCGTCTGCGGGACTGGGAGAAAAAGGGAATCTTTGAGCCTGTTACCCGTTCTCCCTATTGGGTTCTGAGGTGGGGG
>OHRZ01000624.1_pt1 | contig 11894 bp, 8 predicted proteins | sample 1578621 | NCBI WGS metagenome assembly OHRZ01 (sample SAMEA3879554, study PRJEB24766) | human gut metagenome | biome: human-associated habitat; feature: feces | place: USA | collected 1985/1987 | reverse complement strand
TAGCTCCCCTGATTCCAACAGAGAAGGGCGTAAGCCTTTTATTAGACTGTGGAGCCAACGTAGATGCGAGACCTTCCATGCTAGTCCAATTTGCCAAGATGGGCAGTGTCTATATGGAAAGCGTTATGGGAGTAAAGAATCCGAGAGTCGGTATTGTGAATATCGGCGCCGAGGAGGAGAAGGGCAACGCGCTGGTAAAAGAAACCTTCCCGCTTCTTAAGAATTGCCCGGAGATCAATTTCATCGGCAGCGTGGAAGCAAGAGACATTCCGGCAGGTGCGGCAGATGTCATTGTCTGTGAAGCGTTTGTGGGCAATGTGATATTGAAGATGTATGAGGGTGTAAGCTCCGCGCTTCTGCATCAGGTGAAGCAGGGGATGATGTCCACGCTTCGCAGTAAAATGGGTGCACTGCTTGTGAAACCGGCACTCAAGACTACATTAAAGAGTTTTGATACTTCCCAGTATGGTGGTGCTCCGCTACTCGGACTGAACGGTCTGGTAGTGAAGACTCACGGAAGCAGCAAGGCAGTGGAAGTGAAGAATTCTATTTTGCAGTGTATTGCTTTTAAGGAAGAGAAGATCAACGAGAAGATCAAAGAACAGATCAGCCTGGAAGATAAGGCTGCAGAGAATAATTAATCAAGAGAAATATTTGGGAAAGAAGGAACTGTTATGGAATTTGAAAAGTTGAAGAAAATCATTGCTGAGGTATTAAACGTAGATCCCGATGAGATCACCATGGAGACCACATTCCAGGATGACCTGGGTGCTGATTCCCTTGATGTATACCAGATCATCATGGGCATCGAGGAAGAGTTCGATATCGAGATCCCTGCTGAGACCGCAGAGCAGGTTACTACAGTAGAAGACGCTGTAGAGATGATCAAGAACGCAGTGAACTAGTAAAGCTACGAGCCATGCAAAGACAAAACAGGAACTGTGACCGAGAGCTTGCTCACAAGGCACTGTTCCTGTTTTTCAGTTTATACAATCGCAATTTGATGTAGTCCAGTAGGCACGGCTATGGTAAGAATAAGCGCGCCGTAAGCAGACGTCGGTACTTGGCGTGGGTATTTTCCACGCCTATGTACCGTTACGCTCTGCGACAGAGTGCAAACGTGCCGCGTTTCTTACCATAGCCGGGACTACGGAATATAGTGAGGACAAAAAAATGTTGGATGGTTATACAATGGACGTGCTGGAACATCGCATCGGTTATTGCTTTCACAACAAAGCATTGCTGAAGCAGGCTTTGACCCACAGCTCCTATACCAATGAACAAAAGATCAACAAAACAGAGAACTACGAACGTATCGAATTCTTAGGAGATGCTGTACTGGAACTGGTATCCAGTGACTTCCTGTTTCGGGAACACCCGGATGTTCCGGAGGGCGAGCTGACCAAGATGCGCGCCTCCATGGTGTGCGAGCCTTCCTTGGCATTCTGTGCCAGAGACCTGGAGCTGGGACAGTTTATGCTTTTGGGAAAAGGCGAAGAGAACACCGGCGGCAGACGCAGAGACAGCATCACCTCTGACGGTATGGAAGCTATGATCGGTGCCATTTATCTGGATGGTGGCATGCAGCCTGCCAAGGCTTTTATTGACCGCTTTATTCTGTCGGACTTAGAGGACAAGCGTCTCTTCTACGACAGCAAGAGTAATCTCCAGGAACTGATTCAGGGGAAACTCAAAAAAGAGTTCGAGTACCGGCTGTTAGAGGAGAGCGGACCGGAACACGACAAAACCTTCGTGGTAGAGATCGACATGGAGGGAGAATGCCTTGGCCGTGGGCAGGGAAGAACAAAAAAAGCGGCAGAACAACAGGCAGCTTATGAGGCGCTTCTGCTATTGAGGGATAGAGGATATGTATTTAAAAAGTATTGAGATCCACGGGTTCAAATCATTTGCCAATAAGATTGTATTTCAGTTCCACAACGGAATCACCGGTATCGTAGGACCTAACGGCAGCGGTAAGAGTAACGTTGCGGACGCGGTAAGATGGGTGCTGGGAGAACAACGCATCAAGCAGTTGCGTGGTGCCAGTATGCAGGATGTTATTTTCTCGGGAACAGAGACCAGAAAACCGTTGAGCTACGCCTATGTTGCCATTACTCTGGACAACAGCGATCACCAGCTGGCGATCGACTATGACGAAGTTACAGTGGCGAGACGGATCTACCGTTCCGGAGAAAGTGAATATCTGATCAATGGTACTCCCTGCAGATTAAAAGATGTCAACGAACTGTTCTATGATACCGGTATCGGTAAGGAAGGCTATTCCATTATCGGACAGGGCCAGATCGATAAGATCTTAAGCGGTAAGCCCGAGGAACGTCGTGAACTGTTCGATGAGGCTGCCGGAATCGTGAAATTCAAACGCAGGAAAGCAGCGGCTCAGACGAAGCTTGAAAACGAGAAACAGAATCTTGTGCGTGTGAATGATATTTTATCGGAGCTGGAAAAACAGGTAGGACCTCTGGAGAAGCAGTCCGAGGTGGCAAAGGTCTATCTGAGGAAAAAGGAAGAGTTGAAATCCCTAGATATCAACGTGTTCTTATTGGAAAATAAGAGACTGAGAGAACAGCTTGCTTCCGCAGAAGAAAAATACAATCTGGCAAGCACGGAACTTGGTGAGACCGGTGAAAAATATGAGGGTATCAAGGAAGAATACGAACGGATCCAGCAGGAGATTGAAAGTCTGGATGTCGCTATCGAAGCCGCCAGGGAACAACTGACGGATACCGGTCTGATGCGCGGTAAGTTAGAGGGTGAGATCAATGTCTTAAAGGAGCAGATCAATTCCGCCCACGGCAGTGAGAACCATCTGAACAACCGTAAGGCAGCCCTGGAAGAGGAGATTGCCGGCAAAGAGCAGGAAAAGCAGGATATCTTAACCGATAAAAAGGATACCGATACCCAGGTGCAGGAGATTGCAGAAGCTGCGGCGAAAGCGAAGGCTGATCTGGAAGCCATTCAGAATAAGATCACCGAGCTCAACAATAATATCGAAGCCGGGAAAAATACCATTATTGGAGAACTGAACCAGAGAGCTACCATTAAATCCAAGATGGGCCGCTTCGATACCATGATGGAGCAGATCAATATCCGCAAGGCAGAGTTAAATTCCAGACTGTTACGTGCCAAATCCGATGAGGCAGCCAGAGAAGAAACGGTGAAGAAGCTGGAAGAGACTTTTGAGACCGTGACTGAGGAACTGCGTCAGATGACGGAACAGGAAGCGGCATCCGAACTGGAGCTTGGCAATATCCGTGAGAATCTTACCGGACTGGATGCGAAGCTGCGGGAGACACAGAACCGTTTTCATCAGGAACAGTCTAAGTTAGAAGCCCTGACCAATATTACCGAGCGCTATGATGGTTACGGCGGCAGCGTCAAAAAAGTCATGGAGCAGAAGGAAAAAGAAAAGGGCATCATTGGTGTCGTAGCGGACATCATCCAGGTGGAGGCAAAATATGAGACCGCCATCGAGACTGCGCTGGGCGGCAATATCCAGAATATTGTAACGGATAACGAAGAGACCGCCAAGCATATGATCGGCTTCTTAAAGCAGAACCGTCTCGGAAGAGCCACATTCCTGCCTCTGACCAGTATTACCAAGCCCCAGGAATTCAAGAATCCGGAGGCACTTAAGGAAAAAGGTGTCATCGGCATGGCAGACGAACTGGTAGGCACAGAAGAAGAATACCGCAATGTGGCGAAGGCTATGCTGGGACGTATCGTTGTGGTAGACAATGTGGACAATGCCGTGAAGATCGCAAGAAAATTCGATTACGGCATCCGCATGGTCACTTTGGAAGGTGAACTCTTAGTTCCCGGTGGTGCCATCAGCGGCGGTGCTTTTAAAAACAACAGCAATCTCCTGGGAAGACGTCGTGAGATGGACGAACTGGAGAAAAAGGTGAAAAAGCTCTCTGAGGATATCAAAACCTACAATCAGAAGATCGAAGACACCAAGAGTAAGAGAAATAAACTTCGTATGGATCTGGAAGCGCTGAAGACCGAGATGCAGCGCAAGTCCATTGAGCAGAATACCGCAAGATTGAATATCTCCCAGGCAAGAGAGCGTATGGAAGAAGAAGCAGAGAGTGCACAGTCTCTGAAGCAGGAGGAGCAGGAGATCGAGACTAAGATCTTCGAGATCCGTTCCGGCAAGGAATCCATTACGCAGGAACTGGCTGCCAGCGAAGAACTGGAGAAGACGACGCAGGAACAGATCCTGGGCTTCCAAAAAGAATTGGAGAGCTGCAGACTGGAAGAGAGCGAAGCTTCCGCCCACGCAGGAGAATGGGAAGTAAAAGTCGAGAAGATGCGTCAGGCGCTGGATTACAAGCAGGCAAATGTGGATCGTATAGGCGGCGAGCTGGAACGTGCACAGGCAGAGCTTAATGAGATTTTAGAGGCTCTGACGGAAAATGCGCAGGAAGTGGAACGCAAGAAGAACAATATCCTGGAGATTGAGAAGACCATTGCTGCTTCTCATGAGAATCAGGATGCTTCCAGGAAGAAGCTGGACGAAGACCTTGCGAAAAAGGAAGAACTGTCTGCAAAACAGAAAGATTTCTTCCGCAGCAGAGAAGAAATGTCAGAACGCATGAATGCTCTGGATAAGGAAGTCTATCGTCTGGGCGAACAGAAGAAAAAGTTGGAGGACGGCATTGAAGGTCAGATCAATTACATGTGGGATGAGTATGAGATCACCTTAAGCGATGCGGCAGGACTCCGCAACGAAGAGATGAATGATCTGCCAGCTATGAAACGCGAGATCAGCGGTCTGAAAGACGAGATCCGCAAGCTTGGCAATGTCAATGTCAACGCCATTGAGGATTACAAGAACCTGATGGAGCGCTATACTTTCATGAAGACTCAGCATGACGATCTGGTGGAAGCGGAGAAGACGCTGGAAGGCATCATCGAAGAACTGGATACCGCCATGCGCAAACAGTTCACGGAGAAATTCGCAGAGATCAGCAGAGAGTTCGATAAGGTATTCAAGGAACTCTTCGGTGGTGGTAAGGGAACACTGGAACTGATGGAGGATGAGGATATTCTGGAGGCAGGCATCCGCATCATCGCACAGCCCCCCGGAAAAAAGCTGCAGAACATGATGCAGCTCTCCGGTGGAGAGAAGGCTTTATCCGCCATATCCCTACTGTTCGCAATTCAGAACCTGAAGCCGTCTCCGTTCTGTCTGTTAGACGAGATCGAGGCCGCACTGGATGACTCCAATGTAGGACGTTTTGCAAAGTATTTACATAAGCTGACCAAGAACACCCAGTTCATTGTCATTACCCACAGACGAGGTACTATGGAACAGGTGGATAGATTGTATGGTATCACCATGCAGGAGAAGGGCGTATCTACCTTAGTCAGCGTCAACCTCATTGACAAGGACCTGGACGATTAGAGTATGAAAAGAACTTCTAATCACTCAGAGCAAAGGCTCTTTCGTGAAGAAGTTCTAAGTTTCATACAAGAAAAACGCAAGCGTTTTTCTGGATAGAATGCTGATTGGAGGAAATGGGATGAGTGAGGAAAAGAAAGGCTTTTTTGCGAGGCTGAAAGAAGGACTGACCAAGACCCGTGATAACATTGTCCGGGGAATCGATTCAGTCTTCAGCGGTTTTTCCGCCATTGATGATGATTTCTACGAAGAACTGGAAGAAATCCTGATTATGGGAGATATCGGTGTCAATGCCACCACTGCCATTGTGGAGAGATTAAAACAGCAGGTAAAAGAAAAGCATATCAAGGAGCCTTCCGAATGCAAACAGCTTCTGATCGAAAGCATTAAGGAGCAGATGCAGGTGGATGAGACCGCTTACGATTTCGAGAAGGAACAGTCCGTGATCATGGTCATTGGTGTCAACGGTGTGGGTAAGACCACTTCCGTGGGTAAACTGGCAGGTAAATTAAAGGATGAGGGCAGAAAAGTCCTTATCGCCGCAGCGGATACTTTCCGTGCCGCAGCGGGAGATCAGCTGGCAGAATGGGCATCCAGAGCGGATGTGCCCATGATCGGCGGAAAAGAGGGCGCGGATCCCGCCAGTGTGGTGTTTGATGCCGTGAATGCAGCGAAAGCAAGAGGCGTGGATGTGCTTCTGATTGATACTGCCGGCAGACTGCATAATAAGAAGAACCTGATGGAAGAACTTCGCAAGATGAACCGCATCATTGACAAGGAGTTCCCGAATGCCCACAGAGAGAACCTGATCGTATTGGATGGTACCACCGGACAGAATGCGCTGGTACAGGCGAGAGAATTTGGTGAGGTGGCAGATCTCACAGGCATCATTCTGACGAAGATGGACGGAACGGCGAAGGGCGGTATTGCGGTGGCAATCCAGTCTGAACTGAAGGTTCCGGTAAAATACATCGGTGTGGGGGAGACCATTGAGGATCTCCAGAAATTCAATTCTGAGGAATTTGTAAACGCATTGTTTGATGTGAATATGGAGAATATCGGAGAACTGCATCTGCCCGAGGACGAGCAACAGACGGATACGCAGGAGGAATAACCGACAGACCAAGGAAAGTGTGACAGAAAGGCATGGGAAGAAAAATGCAGGAAGAAATGTTGACTTTAGAGAAATTTGAAGAAGCAAGTGAAATCGTAAAAAAGGTAACGTTAGAGACCAAGCTGGTATACAGTGATTATTTCAGCGCCCAGACCGGCAACCGTGTATACTTAAAGCCCGAGAACTTACAGTTTACCGGAGCCTACAAGTTAAGAGGCGCTTATTACAAAATGAGCACACTGACCGATGAAGAGCGTGCCAAGGGACTGATCACCGCCTCAGCGGGCAACCATGCCCAGGGCGTTGCTTATGCAGCAAAATGCTACGGCAGCAAGGCAACCATCGTAATGCCCACCACCACACCTTTGATCAAGGTAAACCGTACCAGAGGGTACGGTGCAGAGGTAGTACTGCACGGTGATGTCTATGATGAGGCATGTGCAAAAGCATATGAACTGGCAGAAGAGCACGGATATACCTTCATTCATCCGTTTGATGATCTGACTGTGGCGACCGGTCAGGGTACCATTGCCATGGAGATCTTCAAAGAGCTTCCCCTGGTAGACTACATTTTAGTTCCTATCGGTGGCGGCGGACTGGCAACCGGTGTCTCCACACTGGCAAAACTGCTGAACCCGAAGATCAAGGTCATCGGTGTGGAACCTGCGGGAGCTAACTGCATGCAGGTATCCTTAAAGAACGGCAAGGTAACCACCCTGCCAAAGGTCAACACCATTGCAGACGGTACTGCGGTTAAGACTCCCGGAAGTAAGATTTTCCCGTACTTACAGAAGAATCTGGACGACGTGATCACCGTGGAGGATGAGGATCTGGTAGTAGCCTTCCTGGATATGGTGGAGAACCACAAGATGATCGTGGAGAATTCCGGACTGCTGACCGTGGCAGCCTTAAAGCAGTTAAATGTGAAGGATAAGCGTATTGTATCTATCCTGAGCGGCGGTAATATGGATGTCATCACCATGTCCTCCGTAGTACAGCAGGGTCTGATCTTAAGAGACCGTATCTTCACCGTATCCGTATTGCTTCCCGACAAGCCCGGTGAGCTGTGCAGAGTATCCGGTATCATTGCCGGCGTTAACGGTAATGTCATCAAGCTGGAGCACAACCAGTTTGTATCCATCAACCGCAGCGCTGCCGTGGAACTGCGTATCACACTGGAAGCATTCGGTACCGAGCATAAGAATGAGATCATTGCCGCTCTGGAAAAAGAAGGCTATCAGCCCAAGGTGGTCAGAGCAAATATATAATTGTGCAGAGTCATGCAGATGTTGCTGCATAGTTTCTTAGAAAAGAAGTGAATGCATCACTGATAAAAGCCGCATATTATAGGTATGCGGCTTTTATGTGTGGAAATGGAGAGAAATATGGCGAAAAAGACTGAAAAAGAACTGGAAATACAGAGACTGGATAAAAAGACACCACTGCAGATGTTTCGGGATTATGTAATGATCACGGTGGCTTCTTTTGTCTATGCGGTATCCGTCAGCATGTTTTTGGATCCGAACTCTCTGGCACCCGGGGGTATCACCGGTATTGCCATTATTTTAAACCGTTTGTTCGGAATTGAGACAGGTACCTGGATGTTACTCATCAACATACCGATCCTACTGATCGGTATCTGGAAATTCGGATTGCGGTTTATTTTGTCGACGATCTATTGTACGGCAATGACATCACTGTTTACAAACCTGCTGACACCGGTAGGAGCAGTGACCACAGATCCATTACTTGCCTCTCTGGCCGGAAGTGCCCTGATGGCAGTATCCATGGGCTGGGTGTTCAAGGCCGGATCCACTACGGGAGGAACAGATATTATTATCAAATTACTGCGGTTGAAGTTCCCGTACCTCAAGACGGGAGCATTGTTTTTCCTGACAGATGTGGTTATTGTCATAGCATCGGCATTTGTATTCCGGAATGTTGACAAGGCACTGTATGCCGGTATCGTGGTCATTATCACATCAGTGGTGCTGGATGTGGTATTGTACGGCCGTGATGAGGCGAAGCTGATCTATATAATCAGCGACCATGCGGAAAAAATCGCAGGGAGATTGTTGGAGGAGCTGGACATTGGTGTGACTTATGTACAGGGCAGTGGTGCTTACAGCGGCAAGGAGAAGAGCGTCATCATGTGCGCCATGAAGAAAAACATTTCTCCCAAGGCGGAAGAGATCGTAAAGGAAGAGGATCCCCTGGCATTTATGATCGTCACCAGTGCCACGGAGATCTTCGGTGAGGGCTATAAGAGCTATTTCAGTGAGAAACTGTGATGCTGAACATAAAATTTAAGTAAAAAACAGCTGAAAGGGATTACATTTTCAAAGAGAATCATCTATAATAGCGTCGTGCCGGTAGGGCAGACGCTATTTTGGCGATACGATGAATGGGTACGGATTATGATTTCAAACCGAGTAGAAGCAGCCTGCGGATTACTGTGGCATAGAATAGTGTAAAACCATAGAGAGAACCGAATGGAAACTGTGGTAATGATATAGGAGCTATGTGATATGAGTGATACAACATTGTCAAAAGAGGAGAAACAATATAAACGGCTCACCGAGGAACCGGTAGCACAGTTGGTTTTGGAACTGGGATTGCCCACTACCATCAGTATGTTGATCACGAATCTGTATAATATGGTGGATACCTGGTTCGTAAGCCAGTTAGGCACCAGTGCTACCGGAGCGGTAGGCGTGGTGTTTGGCTTGATGGCAATTATTCAGGCGTTCGGATTCATGTTCGGTCATGGCGCCGGAAGTAATATCAGCCGGTTGTTAGGAGCTCATGAAAAGGAGCGGGCGAAAGCTTTTTCCGCAACGGGATTTTATTTGGCGGTGGGAGCCGGAGTGTTGATCGCGGTGATCGGTATTGTGGATTTGAACGGATTGTGCAGATTGCTTGGAAGTACGGAGACCATCCTTCCCTATGCGAGAATCTATGCTTTCTATATTTTGGTGTCGGCACCGGCAATGGCATCCAGCTGTGTGATGAACAATGTGCTCCGGTATGAAGGCTATGCCAATCTGGCGATGGTAGGACTGGTCTCCGGCGGTATCTTAAATATGGCGGGAGATGCCATTCTTATGTGGGGGTTAAATCTTGGTATCCGGGGAGCGGCACTTTCCACTATGATCTCCCAGTACGTATCCTTTGGAATCCTGTTATTCTTTTTCCTACGTGGAAAGACCCAGAGCAGCCTGGCACCGAAATATTTTACATGGGAATTTGCCGTACATAAGAACATTCTTACAGCAGGCTTCCCCAGTATGATGCGACAGGGACTGGCCAGCGTGTCCACCATGGTGCTGAATGCACAGGCGGCAGTCTACGGGGATATTGCCATTGCAGCTATGAGCGTGGTATCCCGTATTTTCAATTTCGTATTCAGTGTGGCACTGGGTATCGGTCAGGGCTTCCAGCCGGTATCCTCCTTCAATTATGGGGCAAAGAAGTATTCCCGTGTAAGGAAAGCGTTCTGGTTCACCCTGTGTGCCAGCCTGGTAACCATGGCAGTGTTCGCAGGTGTGGTGTATGTGTTCCGCAGAGAGCTGTTGCTGCAATTCCTTACGGATATGGATGCCTATGAGATTGCTTTTTATGCGTTGCAGATCCAGTGCCTGACGCTTCCGTTTATTCCGGTATGCATCTGCGGCAACATGCTGTTTCAGTCCATTGGAAAGGGCGGCAGGGCGACGATCTTAGCCTCCTTCCGAAGTGGCACCATCTACATTCCGGCACTGCTGATCCTGACGGCGTTCTGGGGAATTCGGGGCATCCAGTGGTCACAGCCGGTGTCCGATATTTTATCTGCGGTTTTGTCATTGCCGGTGGCTGTGGCGTTCTTAAAGGGACTGCCGGAAGACAGTACGGAAGTATAGAGAAGAATGAGATCCCTTCGTCATAAGACGGAGGGATTTTTATGTACAGATGTATCCATACGCAGGAATGAGTATCTGCCTTGATCTGCGAAGCTGTTGACATTAAATAATCCACATGATACAATACATTTAACAATTAGGTTAAATGTTAAACGCTTGGATGAAAGGATGTGATTCATTTTTGGGAATACAGGATACATTGAAAGCATTGGCAGATCCTATAAGGCGTGAAATACTAAATCTTCTGAAAAACGGTCGATTGTCGGCAGGAGAGATCTGCGAACATTTTCCGGTGACGGGGGCTTCCATATCGAGGCATTTGTCGGTACTAAAGGAGGCAGATCTGATCAGGGACAAGCGGGAAGGAAAGTTTATTTATTATGAACTGAATGCTTCCGTGCTGGAAGAAATCATGTTATGGATCACAGATTTGAAAGGAGCATCGGATAATGAAGGAAATGATACAGAAAAATAAAGGCAGGCTGATCAGCTCGGCATTTGTTATGTGCATGGGAATGATATTGGGATATACCTGTGAGAACAGTCTGTGGGTAAACGGCACTTTTGCAGTGACTTATGTGATAGCAATTGCAGTAACTTTTTACGACAACAGAAACAGGCAGCAGAGTGACAAGGTCATAAGAATGGTTACGTGGATCGTGCCGGGAATGACATTGCTCTATAACGGTATCGCCAGATGGATTGATATGGGTGTAAGGAAAGAGTATCTGCTCATGGCAATTTTGTATGTCGGAATGGGATTGCTATTTGTTATTGTGGGCAATTATCTGCCCAAGGTGAAACCGAACCGCACCATCGGCATCCGCGTCGTATGGGCATTGCAGGATGAGGAGAACTGGAATGCCACGCACCGCTTCAGTGGAAAAATATGGGTGGCAGCAGGACTGTTGAGTATGAGCTGTGGACTGTTCAGTGACAGCATGGCTGCATTATTTCTGTTTATTGTCGCTATCACGGCAGCAGCTTTTGGCAGCATCCTGTATTCTTATCTCTATTATAGAAAGAAGTTGCGCACCGGAAAAGGGCTGGCAGTACACTACAACCATAAAGTGGTTGCGGTCTATGTCTTTATAATGCTCGCGTGTGTGCTATTTACGGTATGGACGTTATATACGGGAAAAATCGAGATCTGTTATGGAGAAAATGAATTTACTGTTCAGGCGGAGGGCTGGCAGGATTACATAGTGAAATATGACGCTATCGAAAGCATTGCTTACGAAGAGAATATGTTCCGGGATACGAATACAATCCGGACGAACGGTTTTGGCAACCTGAAATATTCCATGGGACATTTTCGCGATGAAATCCACGCAGATTACATCCGCTATACTCATAACGACTGTGATACTTATGTAGTCATGGAAGTAGAGGGGAGCACCGTTATTCTAAACGGTGCAGATGATGCGCAGACCCGGGAAATCTACAATAATATCAG
>OHRZ01000622.1_pt1 | contig 11915 bp, 10 predicted proteins | sample 1578621 | NCBI WGS metagenome assembly OHRZ01 (sample SAMEA3879554, study PRJEB24766) | human gut metagenome | biome: human-associated habitat; feature: feces | place: USA | collected 1985/1987 | reverse complement strand
ATCAACGGAGGGCTGAAACATATGAGCACTACTTCAAAAGCGAGTCAAAGAATAACAGCTTTACTCGATGACAACAGTTTCGTTGAAATCGGCGGACTTGTAACCGCAAGAGCTACGGATTTCAATCTGAAACCCAATGAAACTCCTTCTGACGGTTGTATTACCGGCTATGGAGTGATCAATGGTAATCTTGTATATGTATATAGCCAGGATGCTTCCGTACTGAACGGAACCATCGGTGAGATGCATGCCAAGAAAATTACAAACCTCTACGATCTGGCTATGAAGACCGGAGCACCTGTGATCGGACTGATCGAGTCTGCCGGTTTAAGACTGCAGGAGGCAACCGATGCACTGGCTGCATTCGGTGAGATTTACTTAAAGCAGACCATGGCTTCCGGCGTGATCCCTCAGATCACCGCTGTATTCGGAACCTGTGGCGGCGGCTTAGGTCTGTTCCCTACCATGACGGATTTTACTTTCATGGAAGAGAAGAATGCCAAGCTGTTCGTGAATGCTCCCAACGCTTTGGACGGCAATGTGATCACCAAGTGTGATTCTTCTTCCGCTAAGTTCCAGGCAGAAGAGAGCGGTATCGTTGATGTGGTAGCTGACGAAGCAACCATTCTGGAGAAGGTAAGAGAGCTGGTAAGCTTCCTGCCTGCCAACAACGAAGATGATGCAAGCTTCTTAGAGGACTGCACCGATGATCTGAATCGTGTGAATCCTGAGATCGCAGGCTGTGTCGGCGACACTTCCGTTGCTCTGTCCATTCTGGCAGATGACAACAATTTCTTCGAGGTAAAGTCCGGATATGCTAAAAATATGGTAACCGGTTTCTTACGTTTCGATGGTGTTACCGTAGGTGCGGTAGCTAACCGTTCCGAGATCTGCGATGAGGAAGGCAAAGTAGCAGAGAAGTTAGACGCTGTGCTGACCGCAGACGGCTGCGAGAAGGCTGCAGAGTTCGTGAACTTCTGTGATGCTTTCGGTATCCCCGTACTGACTCTGACCAATGTCAAGGGTTATGAGGCAACTTTAGCTTCCGAGAAGACCATCGCCAAGGCTGCTGCAAAGCTGACCTACGCATTCGCTAACGCTACCGTTCCCAAGGTAAACGTTGTGATCGGCAAGGCTTTAGGAACCGCTTATGTAGTAATGAACTCCAAGGCAATCGGTGCTGACATCACCATGGCATGGCCGGATGCACAGATCGGTGCTATGGATGGCAAGCTTGCTGCCAAGATCATGTATGATGGTCAGGGCGCTGATGTGATCAATGAGAAGGCTGCAGAGTACGAGGCTCTGACTCTGAATGTAACCAGTGCAGCCAAGAGAGGATATGTGGACCAGATCGTAAATGCAGCTGATACCAGAAAATATGTGATCGGCGCATTTGAGATGTTATTCACCAAAAGTGAAGACCGTCCTGCCAAGAAACACGGAACTGTATAAGAAAGGGTGATTATAAAATGAAGAAATTTTTAAGCTTAGTATGTATGATTACCTGCATCTTTGGTTTGACGGCGTGCGGCAGTGAGGAGACTTATACGGATTATGAGCAGCGTAAGATGGATACTGCGATCCAGATCGCTACCCAGTATGTGATCCCTTCTCTTGAGAACTTTGAAGACGAAGCTACCCTTGAGAGCTTTTCCGAGTATACCGCTGATGAAGTGGCATACATGGTACAAGAAAATGTAGGTATCACCGTTGACGGTTATGCATACAAGACTGCTATCGAGTCTTTCAATTCCGCGAAGAAAACCATCGGCGGTATCACTGCTGTCGGCGATGCAGATGCTACCATCGATGATGATCAGATCATTGTACATGTAGATGTGACCGGAGCAAACCAGAACGCACAGGCAGAAGTGATCTTCAGCAATGATATGTTCCTGAGTATGGAGTCCGCAGCATTGAATCCCGTAGAATCCATGGGTGGTCTGATGACCAAGGCTGCACTGAATACTCTGATCGGTATGGGAACTGTATTTGTAATGCTGATCATGATCTCACTGATCATTTCCCTGTTCAACTTCATTCCCAGGATCCAGGCTGCATTCAGCAAAAAGGGCAAGAAGGAAAAGACAAAGAGTGCTGGTATTGATAATGCAGTAACTCAGATCGCTGCACAGGAAGAGGCCGAAGCAGATGACACTGAGCTGGTAGCCGTAATCGCAGCTGCGATCGCAGCAAGCGAAGGCGCGGCAAGCACTGACGGATTTGTAGTTCGTTCTATCCGCAAAGTTAGATAATCTAAAATCGTAGGAGGATATTAAAATGAAAAATTATACCATTACCGTAAATGGCAACGTATATGATGTAGTAGTAGAAGAGGGCACATCTACCGGAGCACCCGTAGCAGCAAAGGCTCCCGCAGCACCCAAGGCAGCACCCAAGGCTCCCGCAGCAGCTCCTAAGGCAGGCGGCGCAGCAGGCAGCATTAAGGTTGAGGCCGGTGCAGCAGGTAAGATCTTCAAGGTAGAGGCAAATGTTGGACAGGCTGTTAAGAAGGGTGACGCAGTCATCATTCTGGAAGCTATGAAGATGGAAATCCCTGTTGTAGCTCCCGAAGACGGTACCGTAGCAAGCATTGACGTTGCAGTTGGTGATACTGTTGAGGCTGGTGCAGTTCTGGCAACTCTGAACTAATTTTTTATCAGCTCTATAAACAACAGGAGGTCATCAAATGGAATATATAGCTAGTACGCTTAACAACCTGATTCATCAGACAGCGTTTTTTAACCTGACCTGGGGAAACTATGTCATGATTCTGGTTGCATGCTTTTTCCTTTATTTAGCTATCCGTCATGAGTTTGAGCCGCTGCTCTTACTCCCGATAGCGTTTGGTATGCTGTTGGTAAATATTTACCCCGATATCATGCTGCACCCTGAAAATGCAGCAAACGGTGCCGGCGGCTTACTGTATTATTTCTACAAGCTGGATGAACTGGCAATCCTGCCGTCCCTGATCTTCATGGGCGTAGGTGCCATGACAGACTTCGGTCCTCTGATCGCAAACCCTAAGAGCTTTCTTTTGGGAGCAGCTGCACAGTTCGGTATTTTCGCAGCATACTTCGGTGCGATCTGGCTGGGATTCAACGACAAGGCAGCTGCAGCCATCTCCATCATCGGTGGTGCTGACGGTCCTACCTCCATCTTCCTTGCTGGTAAGCTGGGACAGACGGCAATCCTGGGACCTATCGCGGTGGCAGCATATTCCTATATGTCACTGGTTCCCATTATCCAGCCCCCTATTATGAAGCTTCTCACCACTGAGAAGGAGAGAAAGATCAAGATGGGTCAGCTTCGTCCGGTATCCAAGCTGGAGAAGATCCTGTTCCCCATCGTTGTTACCATCGTTGTATGTCTGATCCTTCCCACCACAGCTCCTCTGGTAGGTATGCTGATGTTAGGTAACCTGTTCCGTGAGTCCGGCGTTGTTCGTCAGCTGACTGAGACAGCATCCAATGCTCTGATGTACATCGTAGTTATTTTGTTAGGTACTTCCGTAGGTGCTACCACCAGTGCAGAAGCATTCCTGAATGCTGATACACTGAAGATCGTAGCTCTGGGTCTGATCGCCTTCATGTTCGGTACCGCTGCAGGTGTTCTGTTCGGTAAACTGATGTGCGTAATGTCCGGCGGCAAGATCAATCCTCTGATCGGTTCCGCAGGTGTGTCTGCAGTTCCTATGGCAGCCCGTGTATCCCAGAAGGTTGGTGCAGAATCCGATCCTACCAACTTCCTGCTTATGCATGCTATGGGACCTAACGTTGCCGGTGTTATCGGTACTGCCGTAGCAGCCGGTACCTTCATGGCAATCTTCGGAGTATTCTAAAGGGCGATGTATTTCGCGCAAAGCGCGATGAAATAAGTCCGAAGGACTTATGAATAACGCATCGCGTCAACTTAATTAAAAGAAAATTATATTATGGAGGATATTCGTAATGTCAGAAATTGAAAAGAAACCGATTAAGATTACGGAAACTGTTTTACGTGATGCACATCAGTCTCTGATCGCTACCAGAATGCCGACCGAATTCATGCTTCCTATCGTAGATAAGATGGATAAAGTTGGTTATCATTCCGTAGAGTGCTGGGGCGGTGCTACCTTTGATGCATCCCTTCGTTTCCTGAAGGAAGATCCCTGGGACAGACTGAGAAAGCTGCGTGACGGCTTCAAGAACACCAAGTTACAGATGCTGTTCCGTGGACAGAACATTTTAGGTTACAGACCTTATGCAGATGATGTGGTAGATTACTTCGTACAGAAGTCTATCTCCAATGGTATTGATATCATTCGTATTTTCGACTGTCTGAATGACCTGCGCAACTTACAGGAAGCAGTAAATGCTACCAATAAGTTCAAGGCACAGGAAGGCAGAGGTGAAGCACAGGTTGCTCTGGCTTACACCCTGGGCGATGCTTACACCTTAGAGTATTGGACCAGTATGGCTAAAAAGATCGAAGAGATGGGTGCAGATTCCATCTGTATCAAGGATATGGCCGGTCTGTTAGTACCTTATAAGGCTTCTGAACTGATCAAGGCTATGAAGGAAGTTACCAAGCTTCCCATCCAGCTGCATACCCACTATACTTCCGGTGTTGCAAGCATGACTTACCTGAAGGCAGTAGAGGCCGGTGTTGATGTGATCGATACCGCTATGAGCCCCTTCGCTATGGGTACTTCACAGCCTGCTACCGAGGTTATGGTTGAGACCTTCAAGGGAACCCCTTACGATACCGGTCTGGATCAGAACCTGTTGGCTGAGATCGCTGATTACTTCAGACCTTACAGAGATGAGTGCCTGGCTAACGGCCTGTTGAATCCCAAGGTTATGGGTGTTGATATCAAGACTCTGCTGTACCAGGTACCCGGCGGTATGCTTTCCAACATGGTGAGCCAGCTGAAGGAGCAGAATGCAGAAGACAGATACTACGATGTACTGAAGGAGATCCCCAAGGTTCGTAAGGATCTGGGTGAGCCCCCTCTGGTTACTCCTTCTTCTCAGATCGTTGGTACTCAGGCAGTCTTCAACGTACTGCTTGGTGAGCGTTACAAGATGGCTACCAAGGAGACCAAGGCAGTGCTGCGTGGTGAGTACGGCCAGACCGTTAAGCCCATGAGCCAGGAAGTTATCGACAAGGTTATCCCCGGTGAGGAGAGAATCACCTGCCGTTACGCTGATCTGCTTGACAACGAGATGGATAAGCTGGAAGGCGAAATGAAGGAATGGAAACAGCAGGATGAGGACGTATTAAGCTACGCTCTGTTCCCTCAGGTTGCTACCGACTTCTTCAAGTATCGTCAGGCACAGCAGGAAAAGGTTGATATGACCCAGGCTGACACCAAAAACGGTGCATACCCTGTCTAAATAATTTTTCAATAAAGACACCGCACGGCTGCTTGCAGCCAGTGCGGTGTCTTTATTAGAAAAACAAAACCACATGAGCAAGTAGGGCGATAGCCCGGATTGCGAATGTGGTTTTGCAGTTTCGGGAGTGCGAAGCACGGAGAAACTGTTATTTAGACAAAGAACCAGCGAAGCAAGTAGGGCGATAGCCCGATATGCGAATGAGTTATTTACATATTGACAAACCACCTCTTCACCCACTAAAATAACAAGTGTTATAGAAGGACACATTGTTTGCTGTAAATACAGCGGAATGAGAGGGATTATGGCTCGTAAAGAGATGATCACGATTGACAGGATCCTGGATACGGCATTCGCCATGACCAGAGAGGAAGGCTTTGCCAATGTGACTGCGAGAAAAGTTGCGGCGAAGGCGGGATGTTCCACGCAGCCTATTTTCAGAGTATATAAGAATATGGAAGAACTGTGGGATGCGGTCTATGAGAGAGCAACGGCGTATTTTCTGGATTATTACAGCCTGTATCCCCGCACCGGGAAGACACCTTTTTCCAACTTAGGAATGGCATACATAGCTTTTGCACGGGAAGAAAGACACCTGTTTGAACTTCTGTTTGTATCCGGTGACCAGGGCAGTAAGCATAAGACGAAAAGCATGTATGAGATCTTGAACGGTGATGCCGGAAATGTAGTCTATGAGATCAATCTGGCGAGAGTGGCCGGATGCCCGGACCCCGGAGATCTGTTTATGAAAATGTGGATTTTTATCCATGGAGCCGCCTGCATGTCTCTGACCGGAGATTATGATCTGACAGATCAGCAGACGATGCAGCTTTTGGAACATTCCTATTATGCTTTTTACAATGAGACAATGCGAGGTTAAGAACAGTGGCAGAATATGATGTTTTTACCCGGATAAATGAACACTATGCGAAGATGAGCAAGGGGCATAAAGCCATTGCGGACTATATATCGGAACATTTTGACCAGGCGGTATTCATGACGGCAGCTAAATTAGGAGAAACACTGGGAATCAGTGAATCTACCGTGGTTCGTTTTGCCGCAGGGATCGGTTATGATGGGTACCCGAAATTTCAGAAGGCATTGGAAAGCTGTGTACAGGGTAAACTAAATGGTATCCAGAAAATGGATGCAAAATATGGAAGAAGTTCCCAGTCGGAGATCCTGACCTCTGTTCTCACGGCAGATATCGAGAAGATTCAGGATACTATAGATAATCTGGATCCGGCGGCGTTTGAATCGGCAGTAGCTACGATTTTAGAAGCGGAGACCATCTATATCATGGGACTCCGCAGCAATGAGCCATTGGCGGCGTTTTTGCATTTTTACCTGAACATGATCCGCGGAAAGGTATTTTTGCTGAACACTACCAGTGTCAGCGAGACCTTTGAACAGATGATCCATATAGGACCGAAGGATTGCTTTATCGGCATCAGTTTTCCGAGATATTCTATGCGGACGTTAAAGGCTATGGAGTTCGCCAATGACCGGAATGCCAAAGTGATCGCCATTACCGACAGTATCCATTCCCCCATGAATCTGTATTCTTCCTGCAATCTGCTGGCGAGAAGTGACATGGTGTCGGTGGTGGATTCTCTGGTGGCACCTCTTAGTGTGATCAATGCCCTGGTGGTAGCGCTTTGCCTGAAGTGCCCGGAGCAGGTGCGTAAGAATCTGGAGACACTGGAAGAGACCTGGAACAATTATCAGGTGTATCTGAATGACGAGATTGATTTTATAGATGATGAACCGATGTTGGATTATTCTCTGCGACGCAAGGAGCAGTGACGTCGATATGTCGGCAGAAAAGGATGAGAATGAGCAATGTGATAGTGGTCGGCGGCGGGGCTGCCGGCATGATGGCTGCCATAGCGGCAGCAAAATGCGGACATAACGTAACCCTTTTGGAAAAAAATGAAAAGCTTGGGAAAAAGCTGTTTATTACGGGAAAAGGCCGTTGTAATGTGACCAATGGAGCGGATATGGATGTGCTGTTCCAAAATGTCTGCACCAATGAAAAATTCCTGTACAGTGCTTTTTACAGCTTTGACAATACACAGGTGTGTGATCTGATCGAACAGGCGGGATGTCCCCTGAAAACAGAGCGGGGCGACAGGGTATTTCCGGTATCCGATCATTCTTCGGATGTGATCGCTGCCCTGCAGAGAGAATTGCATAAATATCATGTGGATATTCATCTGCACACAGAAGTGAAAAAGATCCTGACGAAGGAAAGTGACGACAATATTTGCTTTTACGGAGTGGAATGTACGGATCATAAGAAGTTGACCGCCGATGCCTGCATTATTTGTACAGGTGGCTGCTCCTATGCCGCTACCGGATCCACCGGAGACGGTTACCGGTTCGCAGAAGAGACGGGGCATAAAGTAACGGAGCGAAGGCCCGCATTGGTACCGTTAGAGATCCGCGAGAGCTGGTGCAAAGCACTGATGGGATTATCTCTTAAAAATGTGGAGATCCGGATGCAATGTGGGAAGAAGACCTGGTACGAAGGCTTCGGAGAGATGCTGTTTACCCATTTCGGTGTCAGCGGGCCGTTGATTTTGTCCGCCAGCAGCTTTTATTCCAAAAATATTTCCAGACAAAAAGGTGACGATGAAGTAAAGCTTTTCCTGGATCTGAAACCCGCACTGACACCGGAACAGTTGGATAAACGGCTGCTTCGGGATTTTGAGGAAGCGAAGAATAAACAGTTTAAAAATGCACTGGATCATCTGTTCCCTGCGAAGCTGATCCCTGTTATGATAGAGTTGTCAGGAATCTCTCCGGAGAAGAAGGTCAACGAGATCAGCAGGGAAGAGAGAAAAGCTTTCGGAATGCTGATCAAGGCACTGCCCATGACGGTAACGGGGACGAGATCTTTTGCGGAAGCAATCATTACCCAGGGCGGAATCTCTGTAAAAGACATCAATCCTTCCACCATGGAATCCAGGCTGGTAAAGCATCTGTATTTTGCGGGGGAAGTACTGGATCTGGATGCCATGACCGGTGGCTTTAACTTACAGATTGCCTGGTCTACGGGACATTTGGCGGGAGAAAGCATACAATAAATTTTTTGAAAAATAGAATCATAAAGAAAATACGAAGAAAAGAGGATATGAATATGAGCTTTAATGTAGCTATTGACGGACCGGCAGGTGCCGGTAAAAGCACGATTGCCAGAGCAGTGGCAAAAAAGAAGGGCTTTATCTATGTGGATACCGGAGCAATGTACCGCGCCATGGCACTGTTCATGTTAAGAGAGGGTGTGGATCCTACGGATGCGGCAGCGATCGCCGATAAATGTAAGGAGGCAGATATCACCATTCAATATGTGGACGGAGAACAGGTCGTATTATTAAACGGTGAAAACGTCAATGCTTATCTGCGTACCGAGGAGGTTGGCAACATGGCTTCCACCACCAGTGCACAGCCGGCGGTACGTACCAAACTGGTAGAACTCCAGCAGGCACTGGCAGCGAAAAGCGATGTGATCATGGACGGCCGTGATATCGGTACCGTAGTATTACCCCATGCACAGGTCAAAATCTATCTGACCGCCAGCAGTATGGTGAGAGCAAAAAGAAGATATGACGAGCTGATTGCCAAGGGTGAGTCCTGCGACTTAGAAAAGATCCGTCAGGATATCGAGGACAGAGATTACAGAGATATGCACAGAGAGACTTCTCCGTTAAAGCAGGCGGAGGATGCGGTACTTGTGGATACCTCCGATATGACCATTGAACAGGTCATTGACCGGATCGTGGCACTGATTGGCTAAATGGGAGACGATATATGGAAGTAAGACTGGCAGACTGTGCAGGCTTTTGCTTTGGTGTAAAGCGTGCCGTGGATACCGTGTATGAACAATTAAAAAACGGGAAGACTATATATACCTATGGTCCCATTGTACACAACGAGGAAGTGGTCAGAGAACTGTCGGAAAAGGGTGTACGGGTTCTGGAGAACAAAGAGGATCTGAAACAACTGAAAGCCGGGGAGAACATTCCTACAGTGATCATCCGTGCTCACGGTGTGGCAAAAGAGATCTATGACATCATGGAGGCAAACGGTCTGGAATGCATTGATGCCACCTGCCCTTTTGTGAAAAAGATCCATCGTATCGTGGAACTAAAAAGTAACGAGGGGTATCATGTGATCGTTGTGGGAGATCCGAAGCACCCGGAAGTAGAGGGGATCGTCGGCTGGTGTCCGGGACCCGTTACCGTTCTGGAGACTCCGGATCAGGCAGAAAATTTTGTAAAAACAGAAGGCGAAAAACTCTGCATTGTGTCTCAGACGACATATAACTACAATAAATTTCAATATATAGTTGAAATTTTTGAAAAAAAAGGTTACAATGATAGTGTTGTGAACACTATCTGTAATGCTACAGAAGAGCGACAGCGATCGGCAAAGACCATTGCAGCGGATGCTGACGTTATGATTGTAATAGGAGGGAAGCACAGTTCCAACAGCAGAAAACTTTACGAAATCTGCCAAAGGGAATGTGAGCACACCTATTTTATACAGACACTGGATGACTTGCATTTAGATCTACCTAAAGCTGTTCGACTAGTGGGTATTACCGCGGGGGCTTCCACCCCAAATAAATTAATTGAGGAGGTTCAAAATTATGTCAGAATTAACTTTTGAACAAATGCTGGAAGAATCATTAAAGACAATACATGCAGGAGAGGTAGTCGAAGGTACAGTCATCGATGTGAAACCGGAAGAGATCATTCTGAACATCGGATATAAATCTGACGGTATTCTTACCAAGAACGAATATACCAACGACTCCAGCGTGGATCTTACCACAGTTGCCAAGGTTGGTGACACCATGGAAGTCAAGGTTCTCAAAGTAAATGACGGTGAGGGTCAGGTTCTCCTTACCTACAAGCGTCTTGCTGCAGACAGAGGCAACAAGAGAATCGAAGAAGCATTTAACAATCACGAAGTACTTAAGGCAACCGTATCTCAGGTACTGGACGGTGGTTTAAGTGTAATTGTGGACGAAGTAAGAATCTTCATCCCCGCAAGCCTGGTATCCGATACTTATGAGAAGGATCTGACCAAGTATGCAGGACAGGAGATTGAATTCGTGATCAGCGAGTACAATCCCAAGAGAAGAAGATATATCGGCGACCGTAAACAGCTGATCGTAGCCAAGAAGGCTGAGCTGCAGAAGGAACTCTTTGAGAAGATCAAAGAAGGCGATATCGTAGAAGGTGTTGTTAAGAACGTAACTGATTTCGGTGCATTTATCGATCTTGGCGGCGCAGACGGACTGCTTCACATCTCCGAGATGTCCTGGGGCAGAGTTGAACATCCCAAGAAGGTATTCAAGGTTGGCGATAAGCTGAAAGTCCTGATCAAAGAGATCAACGGCAATAAGATCGCACTGTCTCTGAAGTTTGACGATGCTAACCCCTGGAAGGATGCTGCACAGAAGTATGCTGTCGGCAATGTAGTAACCGGTAAGGTTGCAAGAATGACCGACTTTGGTGCTTTCGTAGAATTAGAGCCCGGTGTAGATGCTCTGCTTCATGTATCCCAGATCGCAAAGGAGCACATTGAGAAACCTTCCGATGTACTGAGCGTTGGCGATGAAGTTACAGCTAAGGTTGTAGATTTCAATGAGGCTGATCACAAGATCTCCCTGAGCGTAAAGGCTCTGACAGCTCCCGAACCTGCAGAGGCAGAGGAAGAGTCTGATGCAGATGTCGTATCTGTAGATATCGATGCTGTGATCGCTGCAGAGGCTGAGAATACTGAGGAATAATTAACAGCTGGGTGGTTGATATTCATGATATATGATTATGAGTATTTTAAAAAGGAGATATATTCTCTGACTACGATCGATCTGAATGCTTATAAAGAGAAGCAGATGAAGCGGCGTATCGATACTCTGATCGCAAAACACAAGATCGTAGGATATGATAAGTATGTACAGGCACTGAAGACGGATAGAGAACTTTTCGAGGAATTTGTAGGGTATATTACCATCAATGTATCGGAGTTCTATCGTAATCCCGAACAGTGGAAATATCTGGATGAGACAGTTATCCCGGAACTGATTCAGCGTTTTGGTAAGAATTTAAAAATCTGGAGCGCTGCATGTTCTACGGGAGATGAGCCGTACTCACTGGTTATGGCTTTGTCACGGCATGTTCCGTTACAACAGATCCATATCTATGCTACTGATCTGGACAAGCAGGTGATTGCAAAGGCAAAGACCGGATTGTACAATGAGAAGAGCATAGAAGGTGTACCGGAAGATCTAAAGAAGAAATATTTCACGAAGATCGGTCCCTCTTATAAGATTGCGGATGAGATTAAGGCAAGAGTTGATTTTCATCAGCATAATCTGTTGAAGGATGCTTATCCGACAGAATATCATCTGATCGTGTGCAGAAATGTTCTGATCTATTTTACAGAGGAAGCAAAGGATGAAGTATTTCGAAAGTATTATCATTCCCTGGCAAAGGGTGGAATGCTTTTTATCGGAAGTAC
>OHRZ01000601.1_pt1 | contig 12226 bp, 8 predicted proteins | sample 1578621 | NCBI WGS metagenome assembly OHRZ01 (sample SAMEA3879554, study PRJEB24766) | human gut metagenome | biome: human-associated habitat; feature: feces | place: USA | collected 1985/1987 | reverse complement strand
CACTGGTACCCTACAGCGAGTTCCTGATTTACCGCAGCGAGACCGAGTGCGTGGCCTTGCAGAACATCGGCGGCATCGGCAATATCACCTGTCTGCTCCCGGCCTGTCGGCTGGAGGACGTGTTCGCCTTTGATACCGGCCCGGGCAATATGGTCATGGATGCGGTCTATACGGAGCTGACCGGCGGGGAAAAGACCTTTGACGAGGGCGGCGCTTATGCTGCCGGAGGAAAGGTGCATGAAAAGCTGCTGGAAATGCTGATGCAGGACGCTTACCTGAGCCGGAAGCCCCCGAAAACCACCGGACGGGAATACTACGGCCCCGACTTTGTGAAGAAAATCATGGACTACGCCCGTCAGGAGAACATTTCCGGGCAGGATCTGATGGCCACGGTGACGGACTACACGGCGCAGACCATCCGCTACAGTGTGGAGCATTATTTCCCCCGGAAACCGGATAAGCTGATCATCGGCGGCGGCGGAAGCATGAATAAGACCCTGGTGCGGGCGGTGGCCAAGGCGCTGCCGGAGTGCCGGGTTCTGACCAACGAGGATCTGGGCTACGACAGCAACGCCAAGGAGGCCGTGGCCTTTGCGGTGATGGCCAATGAAACGATTTTTGCCGGATGCAACAACGTCCCCACGGTCACGGGGGCGAGGAATCCGGTGGTTATGGGGAAAATCAGCCTGTAGAAGCCTATGGAAAACAGAATTTAACCTAAGGCAACACCGCACAATTGCGTCTGCGAGTCTCAGCCGTCTTTTTGCCCCACTTCTTCAGTTTGAAAAATGGGAAATACATACAGTATTCCTCCATTTTTCAAACTTTGAATTGGAACAAAAATCCTGCCTGAGACTTCTTGCCGAATTGTGCGGTGCTGCCTTAAGGAAAAGATTTGGGAAAACTCCGCGATTCCGGATTGCTTTTTTCGCCGCGGCGTGCTACCATACTCATACGGAAAATATTCAGCCCGAAAAGGAGAAAGACCATGTTTTACAAAAACGCGCGAATTTTTACTCCTGATTTCCGGTTCCATACCGGTGCCTTTGAGGTGCGGAACGGCCTGTTCGGCGAAATTCTCCCCGAAAACGTCCCCGCTGACGCCGTTGACTTAAACGGCGCGACCGTCATCCCCGGCCTGATCGACGTCCACAGCCACGGCAACTCCGGCGCGGACTTCTCCGACGGCGATTACGAGGGACTCAAGCGGATGGCCGCTTTCTATGCCAAGTGCGGCGTGACCTCCTTTGCCCCCGCCTCCATGACCCTGCCCTACGACGTGCTGGAAAAAGCCTTCGCCACCGCGAAGCAGCTCCACGCCGAAGCCCCCGAGGGACTGTCCCGTCTCATGGGCATTCAGATGGAGGGGCCCTACTTTTCCTACAAGAAGCGCGGCGCACAGAACCCCGACTACCTGAAGGACCCGGATTTTGAGGGCTTCAAGAAGCTGTACGAGGGCTGCGGCGGTCTTGTCCGCATCGTGGATGTCGCGCCCGAACTGCCCGGCGCGGCGGAATTTGTCGCCAAGGCCAAGGAGCTGTGTACCGTCTCCATCGCCCACACCGATTCCGACTATGACCACGCCAGAGCCGCCATCGACGCCGGCGTCACCCACCTGACCCACCTGTACAACGCCATGCCCCCCATCCACCACCGCAACCCCGGCGTCATTCCCGCCGCGGTGGAGGCCCCGGGCGTTCAGGCTGAGATCATCTGCGACGGCTACCATATCCATCCTGCCGCTGTCCGTCTGGCCTTCACCATGTTCCGTGACCGGATGGTGCTGATCTCCGATTCCGGCCGCTGCGCCGGTGAGCCGGAGGGGACCAGGTTCCAGCTGGGCGGTCAGGACGCGTGGCTTCGCGGCGGCGTGGCCAAGCTGGCCGACGGCACCATCGCCTGCTCTGCTACCAACCTGTGGACCTGCCTGCAAAACGTCCTAAAGTGGAACGTCCCCGAGGAAGAGGCCATCCGCGCGGCGACCTTCAACCCCGCCAAGGCCATCGGCGCGGCGGACAAGGTCGGCACCATCGAGACCGGCAAGCTGGCGGACTTCGTTGTCACCAACGCGGATTACACCCAGAAGCGGGTGTTCATCGGCGGAAAAGAAATCTGATTCTGTGCGCACACTTTTGGAAGGCTCCCCTAAATGGGGGAGCCTTCCCAGCCCTGTCTGAAAAATTCTGATTTGAGGTTTTTATGTATCATCGTTACATCGGAGACAAGGCGTTTTACCGCCGGGTCTTTGGGGTAGCCGTCCCCATTATCATCCAGAACGGCATCACCAACTTTGTGTCCCTGCTGGACAACATCATGGTCGGGCAGGTCGGCACCGTTCCCATGAGCGGCGTTTCCATCGTCAACGGCCTGCTGTTCGTGTTCAACCTGTGTGTCTTCGGCGCAAGCTCCGGCGCGGGTATCTTCACCGCCCAGTTTTATGGCTCCAAGGATGACGACGGCATCCGCCACACCTTCCGCTTCAAGTTTTTGATCTGCATCGTCATATCTCTGGTGGGCGCGGCCATTTTCCTGCTGGGCGGTTCCAGTCTGATTGGGCTTTACCTCACCGGCGAGGGCGACGCCGCCACTGCCGCCGGGGCGCTGGATCACGGCCTTAAATATCTGGCCATCATGCTCTGGGGCTTTTTGCCCTTCGCCCTGACCAACACCTATTCCAGCACCCTCCGGGAGACCGGGGAGACTTTCATCCCCATGCTGGGCGGCATTGCGGCGGTGTTCGTGAATCTGGTGCTGAACTACATCCTGATCTTCGGCAAATTCGGCGCGCCGGAAATGGGCGTGGAGGGCGCAGCCATCGCCACGGTCATTTCCCGGTACGTGGAGCTTGCCATCGTGGCGAGGTGGACACACAGCCACAAAGCCCGCAACGCCTTTATCGTGGGCGCTTACCGTTCCATGTACATCCCCGGCAAGCTGCTGAGATCCATCACCATCAAGGGTATGCCCCTGCTGGTCAACGAATTCCTCTGGTCCAGCGGCATGGCCGTCCTGAGCCAGTGCTACTCCACCTGCGGGCTGGACGTGGTGCCTGCCATGAACATTTGCAGCACCCTGTTCAATCTGGGGAGCGTCGTCTATCTTTCCATGGGCAATTCCGTTGGCATTATCATGGGGCAGATGCTGGGCGCGGGGCACTCGGAGGAGGACGTGCGGGACACCAACCGGAAGCTCATCGCCGTGTCCATTGCGTCGGGCGTCGTGTTCGGCGGCCTGATGGCGGCGGTTTCCGAGGCGTTCCCCGGCATCTACAACACCACCGACGCCGTGCGGCATCTGGCGGCGCAGCTGATCTGGATCTCCGCCGTGATGATGCCCTTCGGCTCCTATCTCAACGCCACCTATTTCACCCTCCGCTCCGGCGGACAGACCTTCGTAACCTTCCTGTTTGACAGCTGCTTCATGTGGGTGTTCTGCGTGCCGCTGGCCTTCTGCCTGAGCCGGTTTACGAACCTGCCCATTCTGCCGCTGTACGCTATCTGTCAGGCTACCGACTTCATCAAGTGCGTCATTGGTACGGTCATGCTGAAACAGGGCAAGTGGATTCAGAACCTGACGGTCTGATACTATTTCCTGATTAAAATCTTTTTTAAAGATTTTAGGGTCTATCTGGAAACCGTCAACATGCCCAAACAGCGGGTCTTTTCCGCCTGCTGTGCACCATTTTCCCTTGTAATACACAAAGTATTCCTGCGGAAAAATGGCTTCAGCAGGCGAAAAATCCCTCGCTGTTGGTCATATTCCCGGTTTTCAGATAGACCCTAAATTTCCATGAAGGAAGCCCCGGCTTCGCATCAGCGAAGCCGGGGCAGCGGTTTTTACTTGGAATGCTTAGCTGGCTCTGATGACCAGATCCTTGCGGATATATCTGGTGTCGCCGTCGGTCATGGGCATAGCCTCCACCGTGGCGTCATACCATTCCTGCGTGTCGGTGTTGCGCAGCTCGGTTTCGATCTGGTAGTCGCGGTAGGTGGTATCGCTCTTGCCAACGAAGTACATAACATGGTAGCCGTACTGGGACTCGATGATGCCGGTGTTGCCGGTCTGGCGGCTTTCGTCGAAGCACCAGTCGTTGAAGCTGGACACCATCTGGCCAGGGTAGACGTTCTCGTACAGGCCGCCGGTGGTGCCGTCGCCGTCGTCGGACTTCTCATTGGCCAGAGCAGCGAAGGAATCCTCGGTGGCGTCGCCGGACATCCACTCATCCAGAATTTCCTCGGCCTTCTCCTTGGCGGCGTTCTTCTCCTCGTCGGAGTAGGTGGTGGTGCCGGTGGTGGAATCGGTGGTGCCGCCCTCAAACTTGACCAGAATGTGACGCACATTCACCAGGGGGAAGGTGTTGTCATTGGAGCCGGTGAAGAACACGGCGTAGTAGCCCAAAGTGGTCTTGGTCTCGTTGCCGTCGTCATCGGTAGAAGTGGTGGTGTTGGCGATCACGGTCTTGTCGCCCTCCTTGCGGGCGCTGTCGGTGATCCAATCCCGGACGGTGGTGGAAACGGAGGCATACTGCTGGTCGGTGTAAGCGGTGCTGGAAGCCTCGGTGTCCTTATTGATGTCCAGAGCGGCGATGGCGGCGTCAAAGTCCTCGACGGTGGCGACATCCTCGCCGATCAGGGAATCAGCGGCCTCCTTGGCGGCCTTCACAGCCTCATCGCTGTCCGCGTCAACCTCATCCGTCTGGAACTTGCTGGTGGCGAGGTAGTAGGTGTTGTAGGTGAAGGAAGAATACTTCTCGTAGTTCTCGCTCTCAGCGGCGCGCAGGTCGGCGTCGGTATAGGTCAGGGAAGACGAATAGCTGTTGCGGTAGGCACTGGCGAGGGCGTTGAGGGTAACGTACTGTCTGTAGCTTTCCTCCGTTGCGCCGTTGCCGTACTGGGCTTTCAGGAAGTCCTTGGTGCTGGAATAGCCGTACAGGTTGGCATAGAGCTTCATGTTGTTAATGGCGCTGTCGATATCGGCAAGGTCGTCTTCGGACAGGGTGAAGCCTGCGGCCTCAGCGGCGTCTGCCAAGGCGTAGGCGCTGCGGGCGTTGTCCTTGGCGGTGTTCAGAAAATCGTCCGCCCAGGTCAGGCCGGTGTCATTGTTGATGACCTGCTCGTTCAGGGGCTTGGAGGTGTCCAGACCAAGCATGGCGGCGTAGCTGCCATAGTTGGAGTTAAAGTTGTTGATGGCGCTCATATAGAAATAGCTCAGCTCGGCGTTGCTGATCTCGTGATCGCCTACGGTCAGAGCCACGGTATTCCGTTCCCGGACGCCGCTGTTGGAGATGCTTCTGGTGACGCCGATGGCAATGGCGAATACCACCATGACAGCCAGAACGACGACAAAAATGGTGGTGTAAAGCGTCAGTTTCTTTGCTTCTTTCTGCTCAGCGACCTGTTTTTCCGTCATTTTGGCGGTCTGCTGCTCATTGCGAAGCTTCTTCTTGCTGGATGCGCTCATGTAATCAAATCCTCTCATTTGTCCTTTTGGTCATAACGCGATTGGTTTTACGCACAGACCAGAGTATTATAATCTATTTTCCCGCCGGTTTCAAGGGGTAATCTGCCGAAGGGGGCGGAATTAGAAAAAATTTTACAGAATATTCGTAGGGGACGTCTCACAAGTGCGTTGTTTGGGACAAACTGACGCGATTGCCAAAGGAAAAAATCTGCGGTCACCGGTCAGATACACCCTAAGAAAAAACATGGGGAGCCGAAGCTCCCCATGCACCCCGCTTTAGCCGTATCGCATCCAATTATGACCTGCACGAAAAGGCAGGTGGGATGCCGCTCCCGACCATTACTGCTCCCAGCGTCCACCATCCGTCGATGCGGGGGCGGGAGGTCTGCAAACAGGCCGGGAAGTCTAACGTCCCAATAAAAAAATGTGGGTCCAAAAGGACACGCTACGCACCAAGCAGGAGGAATACCGCGCTTATTCCGCGTCCTCCGAGTAAAGAGAATCCATGATCAGGTCGTACACGGCCTGCAATTCCGCCTCGTCCTCGATGGCGCAGAGGATCGGCTCCCCGTCTTCCTCGAAGGACTTGAAAATGCTGACCTCCAGATCCGGAGAATCGGAACCGTCATCCGCAGGAATGACTGCCATATAGGTATTGCCGTTGTACTCCAGTGTGCTGAGTACCTCCAGCTCGTATTCGGTGCCTTCCTCATCCACGATGGTGATGAAATCAGAACCGTACTGATCTGCCAAGGAAATCGCCCCCCGCGTTTGATGCCTATATTCTACCGCAAGGAGGACATAAAATCAAGAGGTGATTTTGTACAGAAACAGAGAAACCCTAGGACAGGAAATCTTCCAGAAGCTGATTCAGCTCGTCCTCCGAGCGGACGGGGATGCCTTCTTCCAGCGCCTCCCGGTCGGCATCGGGGAGGGAGGACACCGGACAGGGGAAAATCTGCTTTGGCTCGGAAGCACCCTTGTCAAACAGCGCCAGATACCCCCGGAAGCACCCCAGGGTGAGATACAGAAGCAAAATAAGGCTCGCCGATTTTTTCAGCATACGCATTCCTCCTTTTGTCAAATATAGTATCTCCCACAATTAAAAGTTTATTTATAAATTGGGGCTTTCGTTTTTTCATCCGGTATGGTATAATGATATGAGTAGTGTTATGCGAATATGACACTGGTTATAATGGATTTACCAGGCAGGCACGTCCTGCTTCTATTGGAGGTACCCTATGGCAAATGAAAAAAAGCCCAGGAGGCGCAAGAAGCTCCGGCAGGAGTGGAATCCCCACTGGTCGCTGAAACTGCTGTATATGATCTTCTCCGTGGCCGGTTCCGTGCTGAAAATTGCCGTCGGCGCGGCGGCGACGGTGCTTTTGATCGTGCTGATCTGCGGTACGGTCTTTGTCGGCACGCTGGGAGATTATCTGCAGGAGGATATTCTGACGGAGGCCGCCGACTGGTCTCTGGACGATTATGACCTGGAGCAGACCTCCTTTATCTATTATGTGGACAACCACGGCGATATCCAGCTGCTGCAGCAGATTTATACCACCACCGACCGTCAGTGGGCGTCCATTGACGAGATCCCCGAAGATCTGATTCACGCCGCCGTGGCCATCGAGGATAAACGGTTCTACGAGCATCAGGGCGTGGACTGGATCACCACCATGAAAGCCTGCCTGAATATGTTCTTCGGCGGCGACGAGCAGTTCGGCGGCTCCACCATCACCCAGCAGTTCATCAAGAACCACACCGGTGAAAAAAGCGTCACCGTTCAGCGAAAGGTCATGGAGATTTTCCGGGCGCAGATTTTCGAGCGGGAATACGACAAAGACCTGATCATGGAGTATTACCTCAACGAGATTTATCTGGGGCGGGGCTGCTACGGCGTCAAGAGCGCCGCGGCGGAGTATTTCGGCAAGGAGCTTCAGAATCTGACCACTGCCGAGTGCGCCAGCCTGATCAGTATTACCAATAACCCGTCCCTGTTCAACCCCTATTCCGAGAGCGTGTATATGTACAAGGGCGAGGAGCGGGACGGTGCCGGACGGAACCGCTACCGTCAGCTGAACGTCCTGAGCGAGATGCTGGATCAGGGCTATCTGACCCAGGAGGAATACGACGCGGCTGTGGCGCAGGAAATGGTGTTCAAAGAGGGCATCGCCGACGCCGACCGCTGGACGATCTGCGACAACTGCGGCTATGAGAACACCCGCAGCCACTTCACCGGCGAGGGGGATACCTGCTACTGTCCCCAGTGCGGCGAGCAGGTGGCCGTCAGCACCGACGCTTCCCAGCACATTTATTCGTGGTTCGTGGACGCTGTGATTGTGGACTTTGCCAGCTATCTGGCAGATCAGGACGGCAAGGTCTGGGATGACTTAAGCACTAACGACCAGAGCATCTACCTCAACCGCATCCAGAAGGGCGGTTACCATATTTATACCACCTTGGACATGGACGTGCAGAAGCAGGTGGATGCGGTTTATACCGACCTGAGCAACATTCCCACCACCCGCAGCGAGCAGCAGCTCCAGTCCGCCATCGTGGTCATCAACAACGAGACGGGCGACGTGGTTGCTTTGTCCGGCGGCGTGGGGGAGAAGACGACTTTCCTTGCCTACAACAAGGCTACGCAGGCGAAGCTCCAGACCGGTTCCTCTCAGAAGCCCATTTCCGTTTACGCCCCGGCCTTTGAGTCCGGCGAGGTCACCCCGGCGTCGGTGATGAAAGACCTGCCCATGACCTATATCGACGGCAACAACTGGCCGAAGAACGATAACCGGCAGTACCAGTATGCGAGGACTGTCTATCAGGGCATTGTTTCCTCCGTCAACACCGTTTCTGCCCGGACGCTGGATACCATCGGCGCGGATTACGGCTACAGCTTCGCCAAGTATAACTTTGGACAAAGCTCCCTGACAGATAATTACCCCCTGCCCAACGGGCAGAGCCTGTCCGACGTGGGTCTGGCGCCTTTGGCTCTGGGCGCGCTGACGGTGGGTTCCACCGTGCGGGAAATGTCTGCCGCCTACGCGACCTTTGCCAACGATGGCGTTTACCGGGAGCCGAGACTGTTCACCAAGGTCTACGACAGCAATGGCCGCATCGTGGTGGACAATGAGCAGGAGTCCCGGAAAATCCTCAGCCAGAAGACTGTGGATTATATGAACTACTGCCTGTTCAACGCGGCGAATAACGGCACCGGCGGCGCGGCCATTTTCCCGGGACAGAACATCGCGGGCAAGACCGGCACCACGTCCTCCAACCGCGACCGGTGGTTCTGCGGCTATACCACCCACTACACCGCAGCCGTATGGTGCGGCTATGATATCCCGGAGCAGATTTATCTCACCGGAAGCAGCGCCAACCCGGCGGCGCGGCTGTGGAAGGCGGTCATGCAGCCCATCCACGACGGTCTGCCCAGAGAAGGATTGTATAACGGCAACGCCTTCCACAGTGTGGGCGTGTGTCTGGATTCCGGCAAGAAGGCCACCGCGGCGTGCAGCGCCGATGTGCGTGGACTGGAGCGTGTGGTTTATGTGAACGTCTACGACGGCGACGAGCCGGAGGGAACCTGCGACAAGCACATTCAGGTGGACTACTGCGTCACCGGCGGCGGTGTGGCGACGGACTACTGCTATATGTTCAGCGACGCCCAGATCGAGTCCCGTTCTCTCGTGAAGCTGACCCAGGCCGAAGTGGACGAGATCAAGGCGGCGGACGGTTTCGGGCTGAACGACATCTACACCGCCAACTACTATGTATATCTCATCGATTCCGACGGTAACCCCGCTTCGTGGCACGGGTTTTACAACAACCTGAATAACGGCGTGGATGCCCCCTATATCATGTGTCCGCTGCACACCCAGAGCTCCTGGGAGGAGTATCAGCCCGGCGGTACGGAGGAAGACACCACCGGCGGCTGGGACAACAGCTCGGACGGCGGCTGGCATGGCGGCTGGGACGGCTTCGTCGGCTGAGATAAGGAGAAAGAGGGAGGAGACCCAATGCTCTGGATTTCCGATGAATGGAAGGAATATGAGGTGCTGGACACCAGCGGCGGCGAGCGGCTGGAACGGTGGGGCAAGTTCATTCTGGTGCGCCCTGACCCCCAGGTGATCTGGGATACCCCCCGCACGGCACCCCAATGGAAACACTATGATGCCCGCTACGTTCGCTCCAATACCGGCGGCGGACACTGGACGGACAACAAGCTCCCGGAACGGTGGCAGATTCATTATAAGGACTACCTGACCTTCAACGTCAAGCCCATGAATTTCAAGCACACGGGCGTTTTCCCGGAGCAGGCGGCAAATTGGGATTTCATCCGGGAAAAGGTGGCGGCGGCTTCCGCCCGCCGTCCTGTCCGGGTGCTGAATCTGTTCGCCTATTCCGGCGGCGCAACCCTGGCGGCGGCCGCCGGGGGAGCGGAGGTGTACCATGTGGACGCCTCCAAGGGCATGGTGGCATGGGCGAAGGAAAACGCCGTGGCTTCCGGCCTTGCCGACCGGCCCATCCACTGGATCGTGGACGACTGCGGCAAATTTATCCAGCGGGAGATCCGCCGGGGACGGCGCTATGACGGCATTATCATGGATCCGCCCAGCTATGGCCGTGGGCCAAGCGGTGAGATCTGGAAGATGGAGACCAGCTTTTACCCCTTCTTACAGGAGACGGTGAAGCTGCTGTCCGACGACCCGCTGTTCGTCATCATCAATTCGTACACCACCGGGCTTGCGCCCTCCGCTGTGGCCTATGCTTCCGACGTGGTGTTCGGGGCGGCACATGGCGGCAAAACCGCTGCCGGTGAGCTGGGACTGCCGGTGAAGCAGTCCGGGCTGGTTCTTCCCTGCGGCGCCACCGGCCGGTGGACGCCGTAACAAATAGGAGGATGCCTGATTTGAGCGACATAATTTCTGTAGAGCATCTGGCATACACGTACCCGGGCGTGGAGGACACGCCCGGTATTCCCGTGTTTGCGGATTTGAATCTGACCATTGAAGAAGGCAGCTTTGTTGCCGTACTCGGCACCAACGGCTGCGGAAAATCCACCCTTGCCAAGCATTTCAACGCCATTCTGCTTCCCTCCGGGGGAAAGGTCTATGTCTGCGGCATCGATACCGCCAACGAAGACCGGCTGATCACCATTCGGCGAAACGTGGGCATGGTTTTCCAGAACCCGGACAACCAGATCGTGGCGAATGTGGTGGAGGAGGACGTTGCTTTCGGCCCTGAGAATCTGGGCATTGCCAGCCCGGAAATTCGCCGCAGAGTGGACAGCGCCCTGAAACAGGTGGACATGTACGAGTACCGCACCCATGCGCCTCATTTGCTGTCCGGCGGACAGAAGCAGCGCATTGCCATTGCGGGCGTGATTGCCATGGAGCCGAAGTGCATCGTTCTGGACGAACCCACCGCCATGCTTGACCCGAGAGGCCGCCGAGAGGTGATCGACACCATCGGACGGCTGAATCGGGAAAAGGGCATCACGGTGGTTCTGATCACCCACCACATGGACGAAGCAGCCAAGGCGCAGCGCGTCGTGGTGCTGGATAAGGGGAAGGTTGCGGCGGATGGCACGCCGAAGGAGGTCTTCTCTCAGGTGGAGTTGCTGCACGGCATCGGACTTGCCGCACCGGAGACGGTGGAACTTTGCTGGAAGCTGAATCAGGAGGGTTTTGACCTTCCGCTGGATAAATTAGACCCGAAAGAATGCGCGCAGGCACTTTACGATATGGTGATGGCCTGACCCGCTGGGAGGTATTTTCTTGAAACCCATTCTGGAAGTGAAGAATCTCACTTATATTTACAGCGCCGGGACGCCCTTTGAGCATAAGGCGCTGGATGACATATCCTTTTCCGTAGAGCGGGGGGAGTTTATCGGCATCATCGGCCACACCGGCTCCGGGAAATCCACCCTGATGCAGCAGCTGAACGGACTGCTGAAGCCCACCTCCGGCACGGTGCTGCTGGACGGGCAGGACATCTGGTCGGACAAGAAGCTGACCCGGCAGGCACGGTTCCGGGTGGGGCTGGTGTTCCAGTATCCGGAGTATCAGCTGTTTGAGGAAACCGTGTACAAGGACATCGCCTTCGGCCCCAAGAACATGAGGCTGTCAGCGGAGGAAGTCGATCGCCGCGTCCGGGAAGCCGCCGGGTTCGTGGGGCTTACGGAGCAGCAGCTGGAGGTTTCGCCCTTTGACCTTTCCGGCGGCCAGAAGCGCCGGGTGGCCATTGCGGGTGTGATTGCCATGGAGCCGGAAGTTCTCATTCTGGACGAACCCACCGCCGGCCTTGACCCCGTGGGGCGCTCGGAAATTCTGGGCAATATTCAGTCCTACCGCAAGGCGAAGAACGCCACGATCATGATGGTCTCCCACTCCATGGAGGACGTGGCACGGCTGACGGATCGCCTGCTGGTGATGAACGGCTCCAAGCTTGCCATGGACGCGCCGCCAGCCCAGGTGTTTACCCACGCCGAAGAACTGACTCAAATGGGACTGAACATACCCCAGGTGACCCAGGTCTTCCTGGAGCTGAAAAAGCTGGGGCTGGACGTGAAGAACGTCTACACCATCGAGCAGGCCGCGGCGGAGATCAGGCGGCTCAAGGGGGGAAACTGCCATGCTTAAAGACATTACCCTCGGTCAGTATTTCCCGGGCAATTCCGTCATTCACCGCCTTGACCCCAGAACGAAGCTCATCGTGCTGGTCGTATACATGGTGACGCTTTTCGTTGCCTCCGGGTGGG
>OHRZ01000598.1_pt1 | contig 12235 bp, 7 predicted proteins | sample 1578621 | NCBI WGS metagenome assembly OHRZ01 (sample SAMEA3879554, study PRJEB24766) | human gut metagenome | biome: human-associated habitat; feature: feces | place: USA | collected 1985/1987 | reverse complement strand
CCGGCGCATCCGCTTCGTTTCCCCGCATCCCATCGGTTTCCGCCAGGATCTGGTGCAGGCGTTCACCTACCTTCCCAAGTTGTGCAGCCACATTCATTTCCCGATGCAGAGCGGCAGCGACCGCATCCTGAAAATGATGCGCAGGCCGTACAGGAATGAAACCTATCTGGACCTTTGCTCCCGGATGAAGCAGGCACGCCCGGATTTGTCCATCACCACGGATATCATTGTGGGCTTCCCAGGAGAAACGGAGGAGGATTACCTGCTGACCAGGCAGGCCGTGGAACAGGTCCAGTTTGACAACGCATTCATTTTCCGCTATTCCCCGCGCCGCGGCACACCCGCCGCCGTGATGGAGAATCAGATTCCGGAAGAAGTGAAGGAAGCGCGCAACCAGGATCTTCTGGCCGTAGTCAATGAAATAGCTATCCGGAAAAACCGGGATCTGGTAGGCACCGTGCAGGAAGTTCTTCTGGAAGGGCCGTCCAAAACGAATGCGGCGCGCCTCTCCGGCCGGACCTCCCAGAACAAGCCCGTCATGGTGGATGCCGCCCCTGACCTGGCGGGAGAGATCCTTCCCATCCGCATTGAGGAAAGCACGGGATTTACTCTGTACGGCGTTCCATGCCCCTCCAGGGGATGATTTGCACGCCCTTTTCTTCCATCCGCAGATAGAGGGTTCCGGTTTCCCGGAGACGGTATACGGCTGTTCCCTCCGGTACGGGGCATTCATGCTCCGTCGTGAAAATGACTGCGCGGGCGCCTGTGGCCCTGATCCACGCCGCGCTGTCCACCGGGTCGCGCGGATGATGCCCGATGAGCAATACGTCCGCCCGCGGTGTTTTCTCCGCACGCGCCAGGGAAGAAAACCCGGTATTCCCTATCATCAGGAACCGCCGCCCGCGGCATTCCCATGACAACACCCGGTTCCGGTCCTGACGGATTCCCGTGCGCAACGGGACAGGAAAATCTTCCAGCACAAGTGCATTGCCCGGCCGTAACCTCCATTGCCGGACGGGACATTCCCCGGGCTCCGCGCCCCAGTTCCGGATTCCGGGATATTCCTTCTCCAGTTCTTTCTCTCCGGCCCGTTCCGCCTTGCCGTTTCCCCAGGACAGCATGCCGCAGGGCCGGACACTGCGCGCCTTCAGCACGGGAAGGAGGGTGTACCGCACCGCATCTTCCGTTCCGCTTCCCACAACCAATGCGGGATTGGAAATGACTGTGGCCCAGGCATCCTTCTGCAAGGGAACGATAACAGCTTCATTTTCCCCGGAAGGCGGTGCGGAAGAAAGATAACTGTACGGCAGGGAAGCCACTCCCCCGGCTACGGACAACATGGCGGACGCCAGCCAGGAAGCGGCCGTATTGCAGACATGCAGCATCCACGGGCACCACGCGAACATCAGCCCGGACAGGGAAATGCCCATAAGGGGAAAGACAAGTACGCTCAGGCACAAATTGGTCAAGGGAGCATACAGGTTCCAGGTTCCGAAGTGCCATGCCGTCAGGGGAATGGAAGCCAGCCACGCCCCCACGGAGACGATCAGCGCGCCGCGGCATGCTTTTTCCAGCCGCACCAGGAATCTTTCCCGCGCATGATAAATCCGGGGAGGAATAAACGGGTCCGGCGACCACAGGGGCTTTTCCCGACTGAGCCATTCCGCCAGGCAGACAATGACAGCAAAAACGCAAAAAGAAAGCTGGAACCCCGGCTGGAAAACCTGGAGCGGATTCATTAAACAGAGGAGGATGAAAGCGAGCGCCAGAATATTGGCCGGATGTCCCTTTCTGCGCAGCACAAACGCCAGAAGCCAGACTGTCGCCATGATGAACGCCCGCAGGGCGGAAGCGGACATCCCGGTCACGAACACGTACGCCGCCAGCAAAAGGATGCAGACCAGCCGGGCCGCACGGGGGTGCACATGCAAAAGCCTCAGCATACCCAGAACCAGCATGGCGGCCACGCCCACATGCATGCCGCTGACAGCGAATACATGCATGCAGCCACTTTCCAGAAACTTCGCCATCGTTTCCGGCCTCGCGTCCGTCTTGTCCCCAAGTACGGCGGAAACCATCACCTGCCGGGCCTCATCATCCGGAGGGGCGCCCTCCCTGAGCAGGGAGGCAGCCCTTTCCCGGAGCCGCAGGGAAAAAGCCCGGAAACGGCTGCGCCAGTCTCCCGGCCCGTTCCGGCAATACTCATCCAGCCGGATTCCGGCGATGATGCCGTGCAAGTACCCCCACCGCTCCCGGTCAAAGATGCCGGGACCGCACGGCGCCTGAAGCGGATACGCCTCTCCCCTGATCCGGTAGCGTTCCCCTGCCTCCAGAGGGCAGGCCCCGTCACGGGAGGAAACCGCGTACAGCCACCGGGAACCATCCGGGCGAAACAACACGGATTTTCCGGAAACAACCTCAACGGAGCCTTCCATAACCATGACTCTCCCCGCTTCCACGGGAACGCCTGCGTATTCCCGTTCATACGCGAAAAGATATACGGCGGCCCACATCGCCAGGGCAACGGCAAGCACCCCCATGGAGGGCGCACGTAAAAAACACGGCAGCGACGCCAGGCAGAAGCATGGAATCCAGAACCAAAGGGAAACATCCATTGCCGCGCAAGCGCACAGCAGGGACAAAGCCGGAATCAGCAAGGGAGCAGATGCCGTCATCCGTTCCGGCCACGGACGCAGAACACGCCGAACTTCTTCCATGCAGGGTGAACCTTACGGCATGGCATCCGCACCATCCGGCTCCAGCGGGAGGACGGAAGGCAGCGGAAGAACAACGTTGGCAGGCAGGGGGGCCTTGCGCTGGAGCACTCTGGGAGCCAGGGCCTCGCTTGTCTCATAAGCTCCGCGGAACATTTCCAGCTTGGCGTCCAGATTGTCGATGTAATGCAGGGCCACCGCTTCCGGCGTTTTGGGAAACACGGGGGAGCCGAAGGCAAGTTCCCCGTGGTGGGACGCAATCAGGTGCAGCAGGTGCATGCGCACGTCCGGGGAAGGAGGGTCCAGCGTCTTCCAGGAATCCGCTTCCGGAAGGGACATGATGCGCTTCCACAAATTGTTGACCAGTTCAATGCCCAGCGGAATATGGCCCAGCAGTTCTCCGGCCTCCGAATAGGGCATCGTAAAATCCTCCTTCGGGTAGCAATTTTCCCACAACTTCCCGCAGTCGTGAAACAGACACCCGGCCAGCAGAAGATCACGGTTCAGCCCCGAATTTGCCTGGCAGACGGCAGAGGCCGTGCGCATCATCCCCGCTACGTGCTCCACCAGTCCGCCACGGCGGGCGTGATGGTAGGTGCGGGCGGCGGCGGCGCGCTGGAGGCGTTCCCCGAACTGCTCAATGAATTCAATGCACAGGGCGCGTATGCGCGGATCATTCATGCCCTTGATGAGCACGCAAATTTCCTTCAGATCAGCTTCCTGCTTTTTCTTCAAGGTTCCGGAACCGGCCAGAAAGCTTTCCTTTTCCTGTTCGTCCAGCAACCGCACGTCCAGATCGGAAACTTCCATGCCGAACCCTCCCTTGGCCCATTGGCCGCGCAGGCTCACGAAACTGCGGAGGGGCAGGGAAGCGAGCGTCCGGAACCAGGGTTTATCCTCCCACACCTTCAGTCCCATTGTCCCTTCCGCATCGGCAAAAGACACATCCAGATACGGCTTGTTCTGCGCGCACTGGGCAATCTGGGCAAAAACTTCCGCTTCAATCTGGCCTTCCGCGGCCAGCTTGCCCAACTCCATGAGACTGACTTGTTCCATGCGTGCCATCTTGCCCCTCTTCCCTCCATCCGTCAAGAAAACGCCGGAGGACTACGATAATAAAAAAAGGAAACCGCTTATTTTCCCAATACGCCCAGCTCGGCAACGGCAACATGGCTGCCTTCCACCACCCGCTTGCCTACAAAACGCAGATAACGTGCTTTGACAGGCGCTTTCAGGTCAATCCGCTGCGGAACGGGATTGGCGCGGATATTAGAGAACTCCCCCTCCGCAGCGGGAGCCCCCCATGTGTTCCCATCCATGCTCAAATAGACGGCATAGCGGTCAACCGTTCCCGTTGCGGAATCCCTGCGCGGCGTATAGATAACGGCGGCAACGTTAACCGGACGCCCCATGTCGATCTCCAGCGCCTGCGGGGGCGCCAGCTCTCCCTGGGCGGCATGCGTATGCCAGAGGGTGGAAGAATCTCCGTCAATAGCCAGTTCCGGAGCGGCGGCGCTTCTTTCCCCGGCCACCACTTTCCAGTCCCGCGTGGGGACAGGAATAATCTGAGTGGTTACGGAAGATTTTCTGCCGCGATATTCGGCCGCCGCTTTCACCGTCCCCCCGGCAGGGAGAAAGAAAGGATTCCTGTACATGGCGGACTGCGGACCGGGTTCCGTTCCATCCGTGGTGTACCTGATCACTACGTTCTCCGCGGAAGCCAGGGTCACCCGTCCATTGCGGTCATAATTCACCGCCGGAGCATTCAGGATGACGGGATACTTCCATAAAGAAACCTCGCACAGGGCCGGAACGGCCCGGGATTGTTCCAGCACCACGCGCACTCCATCCGCCGTCACGGGCCTTCCTTTCAGAAGAACTCTGGCCCCTATGCTGGCCCCCTCCGTCCATTTGCTCCACTGGCCGTTCTCACGCACCTCCACACGGAATTTGCGCACCCTCTGCCCCAGTTGAATGGGCTCTGCCAGCCGGATGACGTCAAACGCCGCGGGCTCCGGCAATTTTAATACCACGCAAGGATGCTTATCTTCCGGAGCGGCCACCCAGTACGTCGTCCGTTTCCGGTCCAGAACCTGTTCCGCACCGTGCCCCTTCCAGGAAGAGGAGGACTCAGCCTGTGCGCCGGAGGCGAAGTTGCGGGAATACAACTCATCCAGCAGCACACGGAAGCCCGCCAGAGACTTTTTATCCTCTTCATGAATGCGGCCGCGGCGGTCCGGCGGCACATTCAAATTCAAATTGGCCCCTCTGCCTACGCTGTCAAAATACAACTTCAGCAGATTTTCCGGCGTCCGGACGCGGGAATTTTCATGCTCATGCCAGAACCAGCCCGGACGAATGGAAACATCCACCTCCGCAGGAATCCAGTACTTGCCGTCCATGGTGCCTTCCGTGCCCAGCCGGTAGCGCACGGTGCCGGGCGCGGGTTCCGTCCCGGCTTGCAGCGGAACGGGGGTGTATGTGGCCCAGCAGGGATAACCCGCATAGCCGCTTTCATTGCCTACCCAGCGGACATCCGGCCCTACGTCGGAAAAGATGACGGCTCCGGGCTGCCGTTTCTTCAACTCACCCCAAGTTGCCTTCCAGTCGTAATACGCGCTCCGGTCGATAGAACGCCTTTCCCGCGCTCCTCCGTAATACCCGTCCCCTCCGTTCGCTCCGTCAAACCAAGCCAGGAAAATGGAACCGTATCCCGTCGCCAGCTCTTTCAACTGCTGACGGTACATCCGGATATAATCCGGCGTTCCGTAAGAGGCGGCATTGCGGTCCCACGGAGACAGATAAACACCGAACCTGACGCCATACTTTCCGCACGCGCGGGACACCTCCTTCACCACATCGCCCTTCCCCTGCTTCCACGGAGAAGCCGCTACACTATGGAGGGTCGTCTTTGTGGGCCACAGACAAAAACCGTCATGATGCTTGCAGGTCAGCACCACCCCTTTGAACCCGGCGTCCGCCAGCGTCCTGACAAGATCATCCGCATCGAAATCGGAAGAATGAAACAGCTCCGGCTTTTCGTCTCCATAGCCCCACTCTTTTCCAGTAAAGGTATTAATCGTAAAATGGACAAAGGCATACATCTCCATGTCATGCCATTCAAGCTGCTCCGCGGAAGGAACAGGCTTTAACGGCGTTAAACAGCCCTTCGGCCCGGCTCCTGCAAAACAGGCCGTGCACAGGGCCCCTCCCAATACGACCGCCTTAATCAACTGGTTTAAATTCATTACCAACAATCACTATCGTTTTAACTCCTCGTACGTTCCTGGCGGTCTTATTCTTTCCGATCAAGTCATGCAGGCCTTTTAGTCTCTCTTCCTCTCTGCGGCATTGATAAACTTCCTTTCCATTCCGAACTTACCGCCATGCCATACATCGGATGCCACCTCTCCTCCGCAAAAGGCTATGAAGCCATGGGCCGGGTTGCCCTCTCCATCGGCGCCAATACTTTTCAGTTCTTTACCCGCAATCCGCGGGGGAGCAAAGCCAAAGCTATTGACGAACAGGATATTGCCCGTTTTCTGGAATTAGCGAGGAATAACGGATTCGGCACGCTGCTGGCACACGCCCCCTACACGCTGAACCCCTGTTCCGCAGACCCCAGTGTCGCCCGTTTTGCGGCCCAGGTACTGAAAGAGGATCTGGAACTCATGGAACATCTGCCGGGAAATCTTTATAACTTCCATCCCGGCTGCCACGTAGGGCAGGGAGTGGAAAAAGGCATTGAACTGGTGGCGGATCAATTAAACGACGTGCTTTCGCCGGAACAAAAGACCATTGTTTTGCTGGAAACCATGTCCGGCAAGGGAAGCGAAGTCGGCCGGACCTTTGAAGAACTGGCCGCCATCATGGAGCGGGTGGACCTGAAGGACAAACTTGGCGTATGCCTGGATACCTGCCATGTCTATTCCGCCGGATATGATATCGTCAACAGGCTGGATTCCGTACTGGAACATTTTGATTCCGTGCTGGGCCTGGAACGCCTGCGCGCCATCCACCTGAATGACAGCATGACACCCTTCTCCTCCTTCAAGGACCGCCATGAAACCATCGGCAAGGGTTCCCTGGGAGAACAGGCCTTCATCAACATCATCAACCATCCCGTTCTGCGGGAATTGCCCTTTTTCCTGGAAACGCCCAGAGACGACGCCGGGCACGGCGAAGAAATAACGTGGCTGAAGGGACATTACCGCAACTGAACCGCCGCCAAGGGGTTTCCGTACTGATTGAACTCCGGTCTTTCTCCCGGAGAAAAAGCTTGCATCCGCTCCGGATACGGGATACACAAACCTTGTAAATTAGTTTAAACTAATTCCAATATCTGGTTTCCAAGGAAAAAACCATCCGATTTTTATGAAAGAAATGCGCATCGCGAAAATAACAGGGCGTGAAATTCTGGATTCACGCGGCAACCCCACCATTGAGGCGGACGTTTATCTGGAAGGAGGCGCCGTAGGCACGGCGGGCGTCCCCAGCGGAGCTTCCACCGGGGAACATGAAGCCTGGGAACTCAGGGACGGCGACACAACCCGCTACCAGGGCAAGGGAGTCACCAAGGCCGTAGACAACATCCGTAACGTCATTGCTCCGGCCCTGATCGGTCTGGAAGCCACGGAACAAACCACGGCGGATGCCCTCATGAATTCCCTGGACGGCACATTCAACAAGGCCAAACTGGGAGCCAACGCCATTCTGGGTGTTTCCCTGGCGCTTGCCAAAGCGGCGGCGGCCCAGCTGCACCAGCCCCTGTACCGCTACCTGGGCGGCCCGAACGCCAAGATCCTTCCCGTTCCGATGATGAACATCATCAACGGAGGCGCCCACTCCGACGCGCCTATTGATTTCCAGGAATTCATGATCGTCCCGTCCGGCGCTCCCACCTTCCGGGAAGCCCTGCGTTATGGCGCGGAAGTTTTCCATGCGCTGAAATCCGTTCTTCATGACCGCGGCCTTTCCACCGCCGTGGGCGACGAAGGCGGCTTCGCCCCTAGGCTGAACTCTGCGGAAGACGCCCTGGATTGCATCGCCCAGGCGGTGGACAAGGCCGGTTACCGGTTCGGGGAGGACATTTCCATTGCTCTGGACGTGGCTTCCTCCGAATTTTATGAACCGGAATCCGGGCTGTATATTTTCAAGAAATCCGACGGCAGCCGCAGAACCGCCGCAGAGCTGACGGACTACTATGTGGAACTGAAGAAAAAATATCCCATCGTCTCCATCGAAGACGGCTGTGCGGAAAACGACTGGGACGGATGGAAAATCCTGACGGAAAAACTTGGCAAAAGCACTCAGCTTGTCGGAGATGACCTCTTTGTCACCAATGTGGAATTCCTCAGAAAAGGCATCCATCTGGGCGTGGGGAACTCCATCCTGGTGAAGGTCAATCAAATCGGCTCGCTGACGGAAACGCTGGCCATGGGCAACCGCTATACCGCCGTTATTTCCCACCGTTCCGGAGAAACGGAGGACGCCACCATCGCGGACATTGCCGTAGGAACCAACGCCGGACAAATCAAAACCGGCTCTTTGAGCCGTTCCGACCGTATGGCCAAATATAACCGCCTTCTCCGGATTGAAGAAGAACTGGGAGAATCCGCCCGCTACGGCAACGGATTCGGCCTGTTCTGACCTTTTTGCTGGAACTGGTATCAAGCAACGCCAAACCCCGGCCGCCGCGAGGCGGTGCGGGGATTTTTCATCTCCGGAGGAAACTGCATCCTTTTCTTTGAAACAAAATATGCCATGCTGGCCCTTCGGAGTCCTCCCCTGCCGATAAGTTTTCCGCTCTGCGCCATGCCTGCCCGCTTCTTCCTTCCCGCACGCCTTCCGCTATGCGCGGGGTTGTTGTACCTGGCGCTGCCCCTCCTCCTTTTTCTGCTGGGATGGGTGCATCCGGCTTTTTCCGTACCGCTTTGCGCCGCACTGGCATGCGGGCTGTACGCCTGCGCTCGGCATCTTCCGGCACAAAGGTTTCCGTTAAGCGGGCGCGGATTGGCCGTGCTGGGCCTCCTCTCCTTCTTCTGCCTGATGCTGGTGCTGTTGTGCGGATTCACGGGCCACTGCCAGCAACACGCGGATTTTATTATCCGCAATGCCGTTTACGAACATCTTGCAGCAAATTCCTGGCCCCTCGTCACGGAGGACGGACATCATTTCATCTACTACCTGGGCCATTGGCTGCCTCCGGCGCTGGCGGCTTCTTTCTGCCCGGAATCATGGGCTCCCTGGCTGCTGGCCCTGTGGACCTTTCTTGGGCTGGAACTGGCGCTGCTGGCGGCAACCGTCCGCTGGGGAATCCGGAAGACGGCCCGCTGGGCGCTGATCCTCCTCTGCCTCGGCTCTCCGGCAGCGGTGCCGGACTGCCTGGGAATTCCCCTCTCCTCCCTGTTTGCGGAATACAATGCCCAGATGGTCCTGTTTATCGGCATGCCCGTCCAACTCTTCAACACATTCAATCACGCCGTTCCGGCGCTATTGTGCGCCGTATTCGTCCTGACGCGCTCCCTGCCTCCCTCCGGGAAAGCGGACAGATTAAATCCGCAGCCCGGGAATATGAAAAAGCTCTGGCACTGCTGCCGTCCTCCCCGCTGGGCGCCCTTCTGCTCCTTCCGTATATGGCGTATGAAACCCTGTTCCGCCGCTCGTCGGCACGGAAACCTCTTTCCCGTCTCCGTTCCCTTCTGGGCCAGCCGGTTTTCTGGCTCGCGGCCCTGTGCACGGCCGTCATGGCCGTCTTATTCCCATTTGGACGGAGGAGGGCAATTTTCCTGCCTGTTTGACGCAAAATATGCGGAAATCTACCATTACGGGCAGCAGCGGCTTCTGCTCCATCCCGGTTCCTCCAAATACGCCAGCTTCCTGCTGGCCCTGACCCTGGGGATCCTGCTGCCGGGGGCGCTCCTCTTCCCAAAATGCCGGAAAAACCCGTTGTACTACATCACGCTGGGCATGATGGCAGGCAGTCTCTTTTTCCGCACGGGCATCATGAACAATGAACTTCTCTTTAAAGCTCCGGCCGTCCTCTATCCCTTCCTTTCCCTGCTCTTTCTCCGGGCCCTCCGCCGGGGAGGCGTGAAATACCGGACCCTCCTGATTCTTTATCTCGTTTTTTCCGCCCTCCCGAACCTGCAATGCATCATGGAAAAAGCGGGAACATTCTCCACCCGGGCGAGCATCATGCGGAAACATTGGCAGACGGCCAGCGGCACGCCTGACTGCCCGGACACTCTCATCCGCCGCCAGTTCATGAAAAAGGACGGCCATCCCCTTCCCTCCTGGCTATTCAAAACCGGAACAAAGCCACAATCACGGCGGCAATAATCAATCCAGGCTGATGCCGAATATATCCGAAAGGGAACCGGCATCCACATCCAGTGCGTCTTCTCCTCCGGGAACGGGTTCCGGAGCTTTCGGAATCAAAACGGAGGAATCCATTCCGCGCAGGGTGAACAACAACTCCGGCTGCTTATCCAGCATCACGCCGAAAGCGTACAGGACTGCGGCCGCATGCTTGCACAAATCCGCCCAATCCGGACAGGAACAGGAAAAACGCCACTCTTCCGGAGCGGGAAACAGGCCGCCTTCCGGAGCGCACAGGATTTCCAGCAGCTCGGGAGACAAATTCCCTTTCAGCAGATCAATCCAGGAACCAATCTGCCCGGCGCATCGTGCGCGCAGCCGGGCAAGCGCCTCTTCATCCGGGGGGGAGGCCTGGATGCAAACCTCATACAAATGTTCACCCATCACCAGAGCATCGATGCGGCCGGGAACCGTTTTAAGGTCCAGAACACAGCCATAGCGCAGGTAGGTCCGGCCGGGGGCCAGCCGCATCCCGTACACCTCGCACGCAGACAGGCTCTTCATCCATTCCTTCCCCCAGAACCTTTTCGCCAGGGTACGCCCGGAAACCGTTACGGGGCGCAGTTCCATCCCCTCTGCAGCCAGTTCCGCCGCCTTTTCCTTCGCGCGTTTCCGCAAATCTTCCCGTTTCAGAGGCATTTCATCATCCATACGCACGGCATCGTAATAACATATCCGCCCCCGTCCGCCACAGGGAAAAGACAGCCATGCTCCGTTTCTCTCTTTTCCGGCTCCACTCCGGTTTTCCAGGCATTCGGATTTTTCCCAGTTCCGCGGAATCTGCCTCTATTACCCATTTCAGGCTTTCAAAACGGAAGCTCCTGGGGCACAACATGTGGGTCATGTGGAAAGGCAGATTTTCTAAACCCACCGCTGATCTGGTTCAACGCTACGGCGAATCCGTCTCCTACGACTGGAGGCTTTTCCGCCAGGACATTGCCGGATCCATCGCCCATGCGCGGGCCCAGCTCAAGGCTGGCCTGCTTTCGCAGGAAGAATTCAACGCCATTGAATCCGGCCTGAAAGACATACTGAAAGACATTGAAGCAGGCAACTTCTCGTGGAGCCGGGAATTGGAGGACGTGCACATGAACATTGAAAGCGAACTCACCCGGCGCATCGGCGCTCCGGGCGCCAAGCTGCATACCGCACGCTCCCGCAATGACCAGGTAGCTACGGACACGCGGCTTTACTGCCGGGCGGAAATCGATGAAATTCTGGGAAAAGTGCGCCATCTGCAGCGCGCGCTGGTCATGAAGGCGAAGGAATACGCGGATGCCATGATGCCGGGCTATACTCACCTGCAGCGCGCCCAGCCCGTCACCATGGGCCATCACCTGCTGGCTTACGTGGAAATGCTGGACCGGGATGCGGACCGCCTCAAGGACTGCCGCAGGCGCCTGAACGTCTCCCCGCTCGGTTCCGGAGCCATCGCCGGTTCCACCATCTGCCTGGACCGCCACGGAATTGCCGTGGAACTGGGTTTTGACGCAGTTACAGAAAACTCCATGGATGCGATTGCCGACCGGGATTACATCATGGAAATCCTTTTTGACCTGGCCGTGGTCGGAGCCCATCTCTCCCGCATGAGCGAGGACGTCATCCTGTGGTGCACGGCGGAATTCGGCTTCGCTTCCTTGTCCGACGCCCATACGACAGGTTCATCCCTGATGCCCCAGAAAAAAAATCCGGACGTCGCGGAACTCACACGCGGAAAAACGGGGCGGCTGTACGGTAACCTCACCGCCGTTATGGTGGCTGTCAAAGGGCTTCCCCTGACTTACAACCGCGACCTCCAGGAAGACAAGGAACCCCTGTTCGATTCCATTGATACGGTTAAACTGGCCCTGGACGTCAATGCGGAAATGATAGCCGCCATGACGGTGAACACGGCCAGGGCCAGGGAAGCGGCGTCCGACCCCATGCTGCTGGCCACGGACCTGGCGGATTATCTGGTGCGCCGCGGGGTCCCCTTCCGGAAGGCCCATGAGCTGGTCGGGAAGGCAGTCGCCATGAGCATCTCCACGGGTACGCCGCTCAACAAGCTGAGCGACGAACAATTCGCCTCCATTTCAAATGCATATGGAACAGACGCGCGCGACGTATTTGAATTGACAAAAGCCTTCGCCCAGCGTACCAAC
>OHRZ01000581.1_pt1 | contig 12512 bp, 15 predicted proteins | sample 1578621 | NCBI WGS metagenome assembly OHRZ01 (sample SAMEA3879554, study PRJEB24766) | human gut metagenome | biome: human-associated habitat; feature: feces | place: USA | collected 1985/1987 | reverse complement strand
ATCGTGACCCCCGGCCGCGCGCCGGAACCCAACGGAGTATAAAAGAATTTCAGGCGGGGGAGACGCTGCGGGGCCTAAGCCCGCTGGGGCGCGTATGCCACCGGAAATTGTCTGTCCGCCCCTGTTCCCGGACCTCCAGCCGCGATCAAAAAGAATATGGCCATGTCAGATCGGCGAGTAACGCGCGCAGCCGTTCCCTAACATGGCCATATTCTTTTTTGCTTTTCCAAATTTCTCATGGCCTGGCCGAAAAATAAAAATGTTCCCAAAACTTAACAAAGACTTGACAATTTTGGCGTAGGGGTGTATAATCAAAATATAGCTTAGAACTGACAATTTTATAGCCTGTTTTTTGTGCACAATGACCATAGCGTACTGCGAATTACTGGAGAAATCCCGATTCCGGCGGGAGACAGGCGGCCGCTGAATCAGATTATCATAGCATGGTATTGACCATAAGTTCTTAAATTTCCACGAAATGGCGGGGTCTCTTTTGTGAACTATCGGCTTGGGAAACGGGATTTGTCCAAATCGCGTTCATGCCGGGAAATATTCTTCAATCCATTTCATCAAGGTAAAGCGAGGGAGAAAAACATGGGCAAAATGAGCAAACCAAAGAAAGCCAGAAAACTCAAAGATTTCAGCGAGGGCAACAAGACAACACGGAACATTATTACGGTGTGTTCCATCCTGTTCGGCTTCCTGATCTGGAGCCTCCTTGCCAGCATCCCGTCCATCGGCACATTCCTGGCAAGCCCCAGGCAGGTCTGGAAGGCGCTCCTTTCCGAATCCAGCGCGGGCGGAAGATATTGGAAGGACGTGGGGATCTCCCTGAAGCGTGTGGGCGTTGGCTTTGGCCTGGCCTTCCTGTGCGCCATTCCCATTTCCTTCCTGATGGGCTGGTACCCGAAGATCCGGAAGTTCCTGGAGCCCTGGATCCAGTTTTTCCGGACCATCCCGCCCATCGCCCTGATCCCGCTGGTGATCCTGGCCATGGGCCTAGGTGAGAAGCCCAAGTACACCATCATTTTTCTGACCTCCTTCCTGGTCATGGTGGTGACCATTTACCAGGGCATCAAGGAAGTGGACCTGACCCTGGTGAAGGCGGCATACACCTTTGGCGCTACCGACCGGAACCTGTTTCTCGATATTATGATCCCCGCGGCCTTCCCCTTCATCCTGGTAGGCGCCCGGCTGGGAATCGCCACCGCCCTCACCACCCTGATCGCGGCGGAAATGACCGGCACCATTTATGGCATCGGCGCCCGGATCCAGGGCGCGCAGCAGTTCATGGATGTGCCCATTGTTCTGCTGGGTATCATTACCATCGGCGTGATCGGTTATGTGCTGGACTGGCTGCTTCTTTTCGCGGAAAAGAAGCTGACCCGCTGGAAATAAGGAGGAACTGAAGATGCGTGAGCCTCTGATCGACATTGTAAACGTCAATAAGACCTACCACGTCGCCCACCGGGACGATGTGGTCGCCCTGAAGGATGTGAGCCTTCAGATCTTTGAAAACGAGTTTGTCTGCGTCGTAGGCCCTTCCGGCTGCGGAAAGACCACCCTGCTGAACATTATTGCCGGACTGGAGCCCTTCGACAGCGGCAGCGTCAAAATGCAGGGAGAGGACGTGGTGGGTCCCGGCCCCGACCGGGGCGTCATTTTCCAGCAGTACGCCCTGTTCCCCTGGATGACCGTAGAGCGCAACATCAAGTATGGAATGAAGTTCCTGACCCGTCCCTGTGAAAAGGAAGTCGAAGACCCGAAAACAGGCGAAAAAAAGACCGTGGTGACCTATCGCAAGTACACCAAGGCCGAGAAAGACGAGCTGGTCAAAAAATATATCAAAATGGTCAACCTGACGGGCTTTGAGCACTCCTATCCCAAGGAGCTTTCCGGCGGCATGAAGCAGCGTGTGGCCATCGCCCGGGGCTACGCTGTCAATCCCCAGGTGCTTCTGATGGACGAGCCCTTCGGCGCTCTGGACGCCCAGACCCGGGCCCAGCTTCAGGAGGAGCTGCTGCTCACCTGGGAAAACGAGCGTAAGACCTGCTTCTTCATCACCCATGATGTGGACGAGGCGGTCCTGCTGGCTACGAAGGTGGTCGTGATGAGCGCCCGCCCGGGTGAGGTCAAGGAGATCATCGACATCGACCTGCCTTATCCCCGGACCCAGAAGACCAAGCTTCTGCCGGAATTCGCCAAATATAAGAACTATATTTGGGACAGCGTATATAAGATGTATCTGGAAGTCCGGAAGTAATTAAGGATATTAGTCCGGTCAGGACTGATAATATAAAAAAGGAGAATGCTTATGAAAAAGAAAACCAGATTGATCGCGCTTTTGACCGCACTGGTCATGCTTATGGCAGTTATGAGCGGCTGCGCGTCAAACACCAAGCCCACTGGCGCCAACAATACTTATGAAAAAGCAACCGTTCGTCTGGCCGTCCACTCCAATGAGGGCTCCGCGCTGACCGCCATTGGACTGGAAAAGGGCATCTTTGAGAAGTATGGCATTGATGTCAAGCTGGAGATCGTGGAGAGCGGTCCCCCAGAGATGGCTGCCATGCGTGCGGACAACCGTACCCTGGATATCGGCTACATCGGCCCGGGCGTGTCTTGGAACGCCATTGATTCCACCGGCAATCAGCTTAGCTTTGTGTTCTTTGACTTCCTTGGAAACTCCGAGCGTCTGCTGGCCCGTGACGGCGTTTTCACCGACGCCAACAACGACGGCACCTATGATCTCGAGGAGCTGTATCAGGGCCTGAAGGGCCAGAAGATCTATCTGGAAGTCGGCACTACCCCCGGCATCTGGCTGATGAACTTCATCAACACCATCAATGATGGCCGTCCCGATGAGGAAAAGCTCTGGATGCAGTGCGACGTAGAATCCTATCTGGCGGAATATGTGGCCCCCAACACCGACGAGGCCAACAAGCTGACCGTGGTCAACTATAACAACGCGAACATTCCTGCCGGTATGTCCACCAGCAGCGCGGACCGTGTGGATATCGCCGTTGCCTTCTCTCCCGCTACCACTGCCGCCGTTTCCTCCAACAGCGACGTGAGCATCGTCGCGGACAGCACCATTCTCCCGGCCAGCAAGGCTACCACCGGTGTCTGGGTGGCCTCCAATGACTGGATCGAGGAGAACCCCGAAGTGGCGCAGCGCGTGATCAATGCCCTCTACGAGTCCGCGGTCTACAGGACCGAGCATCTGGATGAGGCTATCGCCGCCGGTGAAAAGCTCTGCCAGAAGCCTGACGGCTCTTTCAGCGCCGACGTGGTCAGAAGCATCTCCGCGGCGGAGTACAAGGATTGGTTTGAAAAGGAGGACGGCATTGGCTGGACCTACATGCGTGCCCTGTACGATTCCAAGGTCGGCTCTGTTCCCGAAGGCTCCACTCCCAAGACCTTTGAGGAGTCTGTGAACTTCACCTTCTTCCTGAACGCCATCGCGAATATTGCTGGATAATCCATCGCCAAAGCCAACGGGGAGGGCGGCTGACCGCCGCCCTCCCGCATTTTATATAGAGAGGGAATTACAATGCGAGAAAATGACAGAAATATCATCCGCGGTCTGGCCGAACAGTACAGAGAGCACTGCGAAAGCGAGCGCAACTATTTTGACAGAGCTTCGGAGCAGCAGATCGTCCGGGAATACCGGACCCTGGTCCAGGACCAGATTTTAAAATACTGGAAACAGATGGCTCCCGACAGGCAATATGGGGGCTTCATCACCGACTTTGACCGCCGCTGGAATGTCCGCTCCACCGACAAGGGCGCCTGGGGACAGGGCAGACTGATCTACAGCTTCTCGGAGACCCACGAGCATTTCCCGGAGGAGGGCTGGCTGGACCTGGCCAGATTGGGAAAGGACTTCGCGTTACAGCATATGTACGCGGGGAACGGCCGCTTCTACTATCTGGTAGACCGGACCGGCGCCAAGGTGCTGGACGGCCCTACCTCTGTGTTCTCCGACGGCTTCATCATTGCCGGGCTGGCAAGATTCCGCTCCGCCTCCGGCGGCGGTACCCCGGAGGACGCCCAGCTTCTCCAGTCTCTGTTTGACCGCTACGCTGAAAATATTATGGACGTGAACTTCTCCGATACCGCCCCCTTCGAGGCAAGCAGGGAGATCTGCTCTCACGCCCTGCCCATGATCGGACTGAATGTGGCCTATGAGGTCAACCGGGTGCTCCCCTCCGGGAATGCCCGCCAGCTGATCGATCACTGCCTGGACGCGGTTCTGAACGGGATGTACGACCCGGAAACGGGACTGATCCTGGAGAAGAAATACCGGGATGGACGGCGCTGCCAGGGACCCAACGCCCTTCTGGTGAATACAGGCCACGCCTTTGAATCTATGTGGTTCTGCCTGGAGGCCATCCTCACCACCTATGGCCCGGAGGATCCGAGAATCTCCAGGATCCGGGACATCGCAGAGACGAACTACCGGGCCTCCCGGGGCCCGGACGGGGAGAGCGTTTTCTCCTACAGCGCCGGGGAAGACGCCATAAAGTTCAAAACCTGGAAATATGAGATTGACTTTGCCGGTACAGACAAGGTGAGCTGGTCCTACGCCGAGGAAATGTATCTGTGGGCCCTGCTTGCAAAGCTGACCGGCGAGGAGACCTATTTCAGGAGATTCCTCCATCTGCACCAGTTTACCCAGACCCACTTTATCGACCGGGAATACGGAGACTGGTTCCACGCGTTGAATCAGAACAATGAAGTTATTTACGATTTTAAGGGTTCGACCGTCAAGGTGGCGTTCCATATGCTGCGGGCCATGCTGCGGATCATGGAACTGTTTTCCACGGAGCGGGAGAACTGACGTTTCAGGAAGGAAAACCATATGATACTTTCCGGATCGGCCCCCTTTACCCTGCGGGAAAACCGGGTCTCCTATCTGATTCCCGGGGGAGAGATGATCGATGCCTTTTACGGCCATCCCGTGAGGGAGAATTGTATGCAGTCCCAGGCGTGGATCGCCTCCACGACCTACAGCGCCCTGGGCGGGGACAATAGCGGCCTGTCTTATCTGTCTCTCCGGAATATGGAGACCAGACCTTAAAGCAGGTCCTGGATGCCCGGGGCAAGGAGTTCCTGGGGGAAGACCATGTTGCCCGCTGGGGAAATACGCCCGGGTTCCTGTTGAAGCTGCTCCACTCCCGGGACCGGCTTCTGGTGCAGGTCCATCCCAGCAAGGAGATGGCGAAAAAATATTTTGCCTCCCCCTTTGGGAAGGCGGAGGCATGGTACGTCTTGGATGTGTCCCCGGAGACCAGAGCGGTGATCTACGCGGGATTCAAGCCCTGGGTGACCAGGGAGCTGTTTGAAGAGCTGATCCGTGCCTAGGACACCCAGCGCATACTGGAGTGCCTGCACTGCTTTGAGGTGAAGGCCGGAGATGTGATCTACATCGCGCCGGGGCTGCCCCACGCTTTGGGGGCGGGCTTCCTAGCGGCGGAGATCCAGGAGCCCACCGACATTACCCTCAGAGCGGAACGGATCCGCCCGGATGGAACCGTTCTTCCGGAACAGTCGCTCCATTCCGGCATCGGCTATGAGGGGCTGCTGGACTGCTTCTCTTTCCGCGGCGCGGACTGGCAGACCATCGCGGAGCAGATCTTCGTTCGGCCGAAGGTTCTGTCCGACACCGGCACCGCCTCGGAGCGCCTGCTGATCGGCGGGGAGCAGACACCCTGCTTTTCCATGCGTCTGACAGAGGTTCGCGCATGAGCCCGGCAAACGCGAAAAAACCAGGGCTTTTCTGTGGGGATCCTGCTGGAAGGGGACGGCACCTTCATCTGGGACGGCGATCATTCCCTGCCAATCCACAAGGGGACAGAATTTTTCCTGCCCCACGGCCTTCAGGCGTACCAATATCACGCAAACCAGAACCTGAAAATTCTGGAATGCTATCCGCCTCTGTAACCCGGACGGGTCGTGGCGCGAAGGCGAAAGCCTCAAAAAAGAGCGGGATCAGGGGTCCTCTCCGGCATTGCCGGAGAGGACCCTTTTTTCTTATGCGGCGCCATGGTTTTTCCCTGTTTTTTGCCGGATCTTCTCCAAAATAAACACAAAAAATGGAATGAGAGCACAAGAAAAAAACCGGAAAATTTTGTATGCTTTCATTATAAATATCAGGATTTCTCAGGGAAAGATCTGATAAATTGCAATAGCCGGAGGTATGGGATATGAAGCGGGATATGAAGTTGTGGGCACAGCAGCTGCTGGAGGCGCCGGTCAAAAAGCCGATGCCGGTGCTGTCCTTCCCGGCGATCCAGATGATGGGCGTCACCGTGAAGGAACTCATCATGAGCAGTGACTTGCAGGCCCAGGGTATGAAGCTTGTGGCGGATAGGACGGACGCTTCCACCTCTGTGAGCCTGATGGACCTGTCTGTGGAGGCGGAGTGTTTCGGCTCCACCATCCGGTTCTCGGACGATGAGGTCCCGGTCGTCATTGGCAGCGTGGTCACCGATGAGGAAGAGGCGGAGGCCCTGGCGGTTCCGGAGATCGGCGCGGGACGGACCACCATTTACATCGAGGCCATTGAGAAGGCGGTCCGGATGATTGAAGACCGGCCGGTTTTCGCCGGTGTGATCGGACCGTTCTCCCTGGCGGGCAGACTGATGGACGTGGCGGACGCCATGGTCTACTGCTATGACGAGCCGGACATGGTGCACACCGTTCTGGGCAAGGCCACGGACTTTATCATCCGGTACATTGAGGCGTATAAGAAGGTGGGGGCCAACGGCGTTGTCATCGCGGAGCCCTTGGCGGGGCTCATGTCTCCGAGCCTGGCAGAGGAATTTTCTGTGGCCTATATGCGCAAGATCGTGCAGGCAGTCCAGGATGACAGTTTCCTCGTGATCTACCATAACTGCGGCAATTACACCATCCAGCAGATCGATGGCATCCTGACCATCGGCGCTGGGATGTACCATTTCGGCAATGCCATCGACATGGCGGAAATGATGAAGCATATTCCGGCGGGAATCCTGGCAGGCGGAAACGTGGACCCCGCTGGTCAGTTCCGCAATGGCACCGTGGATTCCATAAAGGCGGAGACAAAGGAGATCATGGGGAAATGCTGCCAATATCCCAACTTTGTAATCTCCTCCGGCTGTGATATTCCGCCCATGTCCAAATGGGAAAACATTGACGCCTTCTTCCAGGCGGCGGCGGAATTCTATCGGGACGCCCGGTAAAAGGCGTTCCCGGAACCCGGAAAAGGAACACACCCCATTTCCAGGACAGTTTTATACTAATTATCATTAAAAATGGATAACTATTTACAAGAAGAATCATCTGTGATATGATAAATCCGGGTGATAAAATGGCATCAAGATATGTATTTAGCAATGAAGAAATTCGTGGAATTGAGCAAGCACGCAAAGTAAACAAGGATAAACGTGTCGAGAAGCGATTAAAGGCATTGGAACTGCATGCAAAAGGTGCATTTGCTAAAGATGTGTCGGATGCAACCGGATACCACACCAATTACGTTTCCCGACTTGTGACCAAGTATTGCAATAAGGGTCTTGAAGGGATAATCGGCAATCACTACGGTGGAAATCGACGAAATCTGAGCGTTGAGGAAGAAAAAGCTATTTTGGCTCCCTTTAAAGAATGTGCAGAAAAAGGCCAGATCATTGACATCAGCGAGATAGCCAGAGCGTATCAGGAAGCTGTAGATCATCCTGTTTCACCGACCCACATCTACCGTGTTCTGCATCGGCATGGATGGCGTAAGGTCATGCCCCGGAGCAGGCACCCCAAAAAGGCCAGCGATGAAGAGATCGAGGCCTCAAAAAAATTAAGGCCAGAGAACAGGGTAAGCGTCAAATCTACCCCCGCAAAGAAACTGCCGGACACCAACTAAAGTATCCGGCAGGAAAATCAAAATATGTCCGCCGCAGGTGCTTCTCCGAGGAACTCATCCACGGCATTACCTATGGCATACTGGAATGCCTCATCCGTCATCCAGGAGCAGGCGGAATAGGTGCGTTCAATTGTGTCTACGAACCTCCTGGACAGGCGTGGATGCTCCCGTTCAAATTCAGGGAAGTAATCAATCACATAGCCGGAATAATCCATATCGAAATCTTCCCGGCTTATGTCACCGTTGGCAAAATCGATTACGAAATTCACCAGAAAGGCACCGTGTTTTTTTGAGTTTCATTCTTCCGAACCATCCCTCACCTGGTATATGCAATACATTTTTCCGGCGCGTTCCAGGGCAGCAGACTCTCAACAATGTTGGGATCTTTCAAATCCGCATTGTTTGCCGTTTTTAACAGCCATGTCAGATATCGGTACGGCTCCAGTCCGTTCTCAATGGCCGTCTGAATCATGCTGAACATGATTGCGCTGCCTGTTGCTCCCTTTGGGGTATTGGCAAAGAGGAAGTTCTTTCGGTCAATAACAAAGGGCTTAATGCTTCTCTCCGCCCGGTTATTGCTCAGTTCCAGCCTGCCGTCCTTGAGATAATTCGTCAGGTAGGGCCACTGCTCTTTCAGATAGGTAAACGCCTTTCCCAAGGCAGACTTGGGCGCGGCTGTTCTGGTATTTGCCCACGCGAACATAGCGTCTAAAACAGGTTTTGCCTGCTCCAGCCGCTGGTTATATCGCTCTTCCGGTGTCAGTTCTGCCCAGCTATCCTCCAGTTTGAACAGGAGGTTGCAATAGGCCAGCCCCTGGGCGGCCGAACTGCCTTTTGCTTTTCCCTTGGGCAGGGATTTCATTGCCTCGTCAAACTTTCTCCGGGCATGGGTCCAGCAACCTGCTACCGTTATCCCTCCCGGAAGGCTGTGGTATCCGGCATAGCCATCCGTGTGGAGGTAGCCTCGGAATCCATCCAGGAATTCTTTTGGATGCTTCCCACCCCGTCCCGGCTGGTACTCATACAGAACTATGGATTTCTCTGTATCCCCACTGGTCCGGTACAGCCACATATAGCTGTTGCTTTGCGGCGCTTTCCCAGGCTCATGAAGCACCTGCAGCGTCGTCTCATCTGCGTGAAGAACATTCCGCTTGAGCAGTTCTTTATGCAGCTGCTCATATACGGGAGTCAGGTAATCTTCTGCCGCTTTTAAGATCCAGTTGGACATGGTCTGCCGGCTCAGCTGGATGCCTTTCCGGTTCATCTCCTGCTCCTGTCGGTACAAGGGAGAACCCATGACGAACTTTTGGGTCATGATGTGCGCAATGGCTTTCGGGGTTGCAAAGCTGCCGGGGATGATATTCTTCTCCCTGGGAGCCTTTACAATGGGCGTTTCGCAACCCTCGTCAGCACTTTCAGCGCAGCTCTTGCAGGCGTAGGTGTAGTAAATATCCTCCCGGACGATATACTGGGCAGGGATGATCTTCAATGTCTTTACAACTTCCTTACCGATCTCCGTCATGGTATCCCCGCACTGAGGGCAGACCAGGTCTTCGCCCTCCAGACGATGCTCCACCTGTTTCGTGGGGATCCCTTCCGGGATGGTGTCCAGCGTATAGGTGTGCTTCTTGTGCCGCTTGTGGCCGGCCACATCGGTTTCTTCCGGTTCCTCTGTTTCCGCGGCGGAGAACACCTCGGCCTCGTTGAACAGGAAGCTCATCTGCTCCATGACCGACTCGTCGGCCTTCTCAGAAGACGCGCCAAACTGCTTGTGCCGGGCCAGCCGCAGAGCTTCCGTTAACAGTTCTATCTGGCTTTCCAAACGGGAAATGCGCTCGTCCTGGGCCAGAAGCTGTTGCTCCTGACCCAGGAATTTCTCATATTTCGCCCGGGAAATGGCCACCATTTCCGGGTTACTTGTCCGTAAATTTTCTCTCTTTTTCATGGATTTGTTATATCATATTTCCATGGAAAAGTACAGAAAAATCTGCGTTTTTCTAAACAATTTCCAGTCCAGAAACCGCCCCCAGCGCCTTTGGCTGGTATATGCTTAACCCTTCCATGAGCCAGCGATATTGTTGGGCGGTCAGGCTTCTGGCTTCGCTTTCTTTTCGCGGCCATTGGAAAGAACCGGATTCCAGCCGCTTGTACAGCAGCACAAATCCGTTGCCCTCCCAGTACAGTGCTTTGATTCGGTCCCGCCGCCTGCCGCAAAACAGAAATAATGTGTTGGTGAACGGATCCAACCGGAATTCCTGCTGAACCATGGCTGCCAGTCCGTCAATCCCGCGGCGCAGGTCTGTGTAGCCACAGGCGATATACACCTTGTCCGCTCCGGTAAAGTCGCTCAACATGACTTTAATATCCGCAGCACCGTTTCCACGGTGACTGCATCCGCGCCGGAATAGATATCCGCCTCAGCTCCGGCAATACGAACCGTGACAGCAGCGCCGCCGGATGGCCGAACATTCGGTGTTGATGTAATTTCCACGAAGGCAGGCTGCTGAGTCGCTTGCTGCTGTTCCGACAGCGCCTGGAATAGCCGCCTTTGCCAATAGTAATAGGTCTTCTCGGAAAAACCGTTTTCCTGGCACCAGGCCCGAACAGTCATACCGCTGCCACGACAGGCCGTGATTCTGGCTGCCCAATTCTCCAGCCGCTCCTGCTTAGACATTACTTTCAGATTTTGATCCATTTTGACCATCTCCCAATTTGACAAATATCTCCCATAGACTGCATGGGAGATATTCGGGGTTTGGGATATTATCTCATGCGACGGCATTGCTACGCAAGTTGTGGGGAGGTTTGACGCTTACCCAATACTGTGTGTATGAATCTGTTTCTGGAACATTTATCCAAAGGGTATCCTGATGATATGATACTGCTTTGCTGTGACGGAGCGGCCTGGCACAAATCCAAGGATCTGAACATACCGGAGAATATTGTACTCTTTCATATTCCTCCGTACACCCCTGAAATGAATCCAATTGAACAGATTTGGAAAGAGATTCGGAAACGTGGCTTCCGGAATGAATCTTTTGCATCGCTGGAAAAAGTTGTTGAGCGCCTATGTGATACTTTACATTCTTTATCAAAACAAACAATTGCCAGCATCACGGGAAGAGAGTGGATTGTCAAACCTTTTAAATGCTAAACAGTATTAATCAGGAAATAGTATAAGACAGTTGAATACACAAACGGCGTGACCTTCCCCGGTCACGCCGTTTATTTCTATTCGATAAAGCGGGATTTACCGTAATCAACCGCCGGACACGGCTTTCTGCTTCCCATATTTTTCTTCCATTTCTGCCGTATGGGCGTGAAGCAGTTCCAGCGCCCGTGTCTGGATGCAGGGCAGCGACCTCTGATCCGTATCCGCGAACTCGCGTTTGATTCTTGCGGAGGCCATAGCGTGGCTGTCGCCGGTTCTGCTTTCATCCGCTTCCGACAGGAACTTTTGCAGCAACCCCAGATTGCCGGAATAGTGAAGCTCCACCAGTTTTGCCCGGTATTCCAGCTCTGCGGGGGTGATTCCCGGGAATTGCTTCATATCTACGGTGTGCTGGGCTTCGTGCTTCAGGAGCGAAACCAGAAACCGCTCGCTTTCAAAGTCATACGCCTGCTCGATGCAGTTGATCGTGCCGTCGGGGGAAGCCCAGCCGCCCGTACCGAACCTGCCGAAGGTCAGATAATCCATCCAGCTGCGGAACACGAAGCCCTTGAGAATGTTGACGGTATATTCCGCCGTCCCGCCCGGCAGCCCGACCTGATAGACGGTGGGAATCGTTTCCCGCCAGACGTAGGGGCCGTAATAGCCCTGTGTTTTCCCGAAAAGCGCATGATAGCCCTCCGCCTCAAACACCGCCTGAAGCCGCTCCGCCAGAAGCGCTTCCTCCGCGTCGGGCACATTCAGAAGCGCTTTCAGCCCCACCAGCAGCTTCTCTGCGGCCTCCGCCTCCGGCAAGCCGCAGTAAAAGGTATCCCGGTAATAGATCTGGTACAAGCGGAGTATCTCGTTGAGCTTGTCCGGTACGTCAAACCTGCGGTATTCGCCATTTTCAAAGATCGCCACATATGCAGGAAGAATGTCCTTGAATTCCTCATGTTCCCGCATGTACGCGATAGCGCCTTTGATATCACCATTCATGAAAAACTGACTGATCTCCATATCCGCTCTCCTCTGCAACGTTTGCCCCCATTCTACCATATAACGGCAGGAAGCACAAGAGCCGCTGTTACACCCCTTGCATTTGCCGGGAAATGTAGTATAATGAGGAAAATACGTTTCCGTTTCTGCATTGACTTTTTTCAGGAGGAAATTCCATGTCAAACGGCCATTTTTCCACGGATTCCCCGCAAAAAAGCGTATCCTCCCGCCGAATCGTCACGGTGGCTGTGATCTGCGTGCTGGTTCTGACGCTGGCGGCGGTCGGTTTCTTTCTTGTCCGCCCCGCCCTCGACCCCTATCACTGCCGGATGGCCGACGGCATCTCCATCGCCGGGGTGGACGTTGGCGGCATGACCAAAGGGGAGGCCAGAAAAGCCCTTCAGGCGGCTCTGGACGAGACGCTGTCCGCCGCGACGGGGCGGGCCGACGCGGTGCCGGCCACGG
>OHRZ01000578.1_pt1 | contig 12538 bp, 11 predicted proteins | sample 1578621 | NCBI WGS metagenome assembly OHRZ01 (sample SAMEA3879554, study PRJEB24766) | human gut metagenome | biome: human-associated habitat; feature: feces | place: USA | collected 1985/1987 | reverse complement strand
CCAGCGCACCGGAGGTACGGGGAATGATGGTGATCTTCTGCACCGGGGCGGAATGGGTCTGCATAGCCGCGACCAGCGCGTGGCCGATTTCGTGGTAGGAAACCGTCCACTTTTCCTTGTCGGTAAGGATGGCATTCTTCTTCTGATAGCCCGCGATGACCACCTCGATGGACTCTTCCATGTCCGCTTCGGTGGCGAATTTCCGCCCGTCCCGGACGGCGCGCAGCGCCGCTTCATTGACGATGTTGGCAAGCTCCGCACCGGACGCGCCGGAGGCCATCCGGGCGATCTGCTTGAAGTCCACGTCGTCGGCGATTTTGATCTTCTTCGCGTGAACCCGCAGGATGGCTTCACGGCCCTGAAGGTCGGGCAGCTCCACCGGCACCCGGCGGTCAAACCGGCCGGGACGGGTCAGGGCGGGATCGAGGGATTCGGGGCGGTTGGTGGCGGCGAGAATGATGACGCCGGAGTTACCTTCAAAGCCGTCCATTTCGGTGAGCAGCTGGTTCAGCGTCTGCTCCCGCTCGTCGTTGCCGCCCATGGTGCCGGTGTTCCGCTTCTGACCGATGGCGTCGATCTCATCAATGAACACGATGCAGGGGGCTTTTTCCTTCGCCTGCTTGAACAGGTCGCGCACCTTGCTCGCGCCCATGCCCACAAACATCTCCACGAATTCGGAACCGCTGATGGAAAAGAATGGGACGTTCGCCTCACCGGCGACGGCCTTTGCCAGCATGGTCTTGCCGGTACCCGGAGGGCCTACCAGCAGCACGCCCTTGGGCATGGAGGCGCCGATCTCCCGGTACTTGTCCGGATTGTGGAGATAGTCCACGATCTCCTGCAGGCTTTCCTCCGCCTCGTCCACGCCCTCCACGTCGTCAAATTTGATGCCGTCAGAGGACTGGACATACACCCGGGCGTTGGAGCTGCCGCCGTTGAACATCAGAGAATTGGGGCCGCCGGCTCTGTCCATCAGCTTTTTGGACATAAACTGCCCCAGAGCAATGAACAGGACAATGGGCAGGATCCACGTCAGCAGGAAGCTTAAGAGCGGGGAGGTTTCCTCCACGATCTCTCCGCCGAACTTTGCACCGGAATCGTGGAGCCGGTTTACCAGATCGGGGTCGTTCATCAGGCCGGTTTTGTAAACCTTGCCGTCCTTGCCCTCAAAGAGGATCTGGTTGTCCTCCACTTTCACCTGACTGATCTCCTTATTCTCCGTCATGGTGATGAAGGTGCCATAGTCTACCTCAATGATCTGCTGCTCCGCAATCCAGGGAACCAGCAGGAAGTTGACCAGCACCAGAGCGACCATAACCAGGGTATAGTAGAAAATCAGGGGTTTCTTTGGCCGTTTGACTTCATTCATATCCGTTTTTCCTCCTTTTGCCGCCGGCCCGGACGCAGCCGGCAGATGTATTTTTTCTGATTTCAGGCACCTTCAGGCGATGCCTTCCTGATTAAAATTAAGATTTTAATCAGGAAATAGTATCAGACTGTTTCTTCCTGCTTGGGCAGTTCCACGGTAAAGGTCGTCGAGCCGCTGCCGCTGTCCACCGTGGCAGTGCCGCCGTGGAGCTGCACCACCTGCTTCACCACGGCAAGGCCGATGCCGTTGCCCTCCGAGGAATGGGACTCGTCCGCCTGATAGAATTTTCCCCAGATTCTGCTGACCTTGTCCTTGGGGATATCGGGGCCGTAGTTGGTGATGGTGACGGCCAGCGTCTCCGGCCCCTCGGAAATCCGCACGCCGATCTCCCCGTAGTTGGGGGAATACTTGATGGCATTGTCCAGCAGATTGATCCAGACCTGTTTCAGCAGTTCCTCGTTCGCCCGGATGGTATATTCCGGGAATTCCAAGTCCAAATCCAGCTCCTTGCGGCTCCACTTTTCTTCCAGCAGAAGCACGCAGGCACGAATCTGTTCCGACAGGTTGAAGGTGGTCAAATCCGTTAAAATCGTCTGGTTTTCCACCTTTGTCAGGTTCATCACATTGGTGGCCATTGCCGCCAGCCGGAGGGATTCTTCCTCGATGATGGCGAGGTATTCCTCCTTCTGCGCGTCGGTGAGATTGCCCCGGCGCAGGAGCTTGGCAAACCCGGCAATGGAGACGATGGGGGTTTTGAATTCGTGGGAAAAATTGTTGATGAAGTCGCTTCGCAGCATCTGGGTGTTTTCCAGTTCTTCCGCCATGGCGTTGAAGCTCTCCGACAGCTCCTGAAAAACGGGGTTGTCCCCCATCACCTTGCCATAGTACATTCTGGCCGTGAAATCTCCCGCCGCCAAACGGTCTATGTTGTTGATCAGCCGGTTAAAGGGGCGCAGCGGAATTTTCACGGTGCCGATGGCAACCACGCTGCCCACCAGAACGCTGATGAGCAGCATCACGATCAGCATGGCAAAGCCGGAGTTTCTGGGAATACCCAGATTGTCCAGCACCCCCAGCTTGGTCAGCAGGAAGGACAGCGCCGCCGTAATGAGAACCGCCGCCAGCTGAATGAGGAAAAACGCGGTGGAGTAGAGCAGCGTCAGCGACCAGCGGCGCTTTCCCGGCTTTTTGCTCATACTTTTTTCACCGCCTTATAGCCCAGTCCCCGGACGGACTCGATGGTGAATTCCGGCCAGTCCTGAAAGCGCTTGCGCAGACGGCCTACGTGTACCGTCACGGTCTCCCAGCCGGTGTTGGAATCCGCGCCCCAGATCTCGTCCATAAGCTGAATGCGGGTGAAGATTTTGCCGGGATAGGACAGGAGCTTGTACAGAAGCAGAAATTCCTTCTGGGGAAGCTCCTGGGTCTCCCCTTTCCGGCTCACCGTCAGGCAGTCGTAGTCCAGCACCACGTCTCCTACCACGATCCGGCGCTCGCTGGCAATTTTCGCCCGGCGCAGCAGCGCCTTGATACGCCACAGCATTTCTTCTTCGTCGATAGGCTTGGTCATATAGTCGTCGGTGCCGACTAAGAAGCCGTGCTTCTTGTCGGAGGGCAGCTCCTTGGCGGAAACCATCAAAACGGGCAGGTTGTTGTTCGTCTCCCGCAGGGTTCTGGTAAACTCGTAGCCGTCCATTTTGGGCATCATGATGTCCAGCACCACAAGATCGACGTACTCCGAGTCCATGAGCGCCAGAGCGTCCTCTCCGTTTTCGGCGGTGAGCACCTTGTAGCCGTCCGCTTCCAGCACCGCCTGTAAAAGTCTGCGGGTGTTTCGGTCATCGTCCACGACCATGATCTGAAACATGCGATTTCCTCCCCTCCATATTATTTATTGTCAGGTCACTGAACGCCGCTTCTTCCAGCGGACAGCCCAGTAGCTCTTGCCGTAGGCGATTCCCTCCGCCAGCAGGCAGACGGGCAGCGCCACGAAGAAGTCTACGGCGGAATGCTGCTTGATAAACATGGTGGCAAGACAGATAAGCGCTACGGACACGAGAATAAACGCCTTGAACCACTTACGCACGTTCTTTTCCTTCAGCCACGCCGACGCGATACCCATGGAATAGGCCACATGAAGCGACGGACACACGCCGGTGGGCGTATCCTGCCGGTACAGCAATCCAATACACGCCGTGAGGAAATTTTCTCTGGGGAACACCTCGGGGCGCATATCCTGCCGGTTGGGATAGATGATGTAGATTGCCATGGCCACCACCTGGGTGACGATGATAAAAATCTGGAACCGCTTGAAGCCCTCCACGTGATACAGCATCAGGTACAGCAGCGTAAACACGATCAGGAAATACCAGAATACGTAAGGGATCAGGAACCACTCGCAGAAGGGAATCAGATCGTCGATCCAGCAGTGGACAACATGGCAGCTTTCCGCGGGAATCAGGTTCTCCGTCAGAAAATACATGATAAAGTAGCCGATCCAGCCGCCCAGAAGCTTTAAGTGCGCAAACTGCGGGTCATTGAGCTTGGACAGCCGAAAGGTGCGGTAATCAATTTCCGGTTTTCTCATGGGTGGCCTCCTGTGGGATATTGCAGGGATATTGTTTTTTGGGCATGTTTGGATAAGGTACGACGATGTGCTTTGGCAGCGCCTGCGCCATTTCCGTGACCTGCTCCATTAAGTATTCGCAGATGCGTCTGCGCTCTTCCTCCAGCTGTGCGTCTGGCTGAAAGCGGATGGGTTTGCCCAGATACATGGTTTTCAGCTTAGGCGCCAGATACAGCGGCACAAAGGCAAGCGCCTTTCCTGTGCGCTTGTAGTAGAGCTTCGCCACGTCGATGAACCTGTCCTGGAACTCGCAGATAATGTTGTTTCGCGGCACGTGATGCTCCGGAAAAATCACCACGCTTGCGCCTTCCTGAAGCGCCGTCACCGTCTTTTTGAAAGTTGTAATGATTTTGGCATCGTGGTACACGCCGATGGTGTTGGCGTTGGTGAAAACCAGCTGGGACAGGGGCGCGATGATGTAGGACAGCAGCTTGTAAAACCAGCGGACGGCCTTCGGCTTTTCCGACCAGAAGTCCTGATAGGCGTAGGCCGGCACTTCTTTTTTGTCCATCATCTGCCCGGCGCACCAGATATAATGCTCGCCGGGGGTATACAGCTCGCAGGCGATGGGGCCGTTCATCTGGCTGTGGTTGCCCACATACACCACCGGCTCCGGTGGAAGGTTCTCCTCCCCCACGACCCTGATTTTGGGATAAACCGCCCGCACGGCGGCCTTGATCAACCGGTACAGCGGAGAAATTTTCCGTTCTCCCATCTGCTCCTTCCTTTCTCTGGGAATAATGCGTCAAGAATATCGCGGGAACCTAAACCGAAAATAAACAAAGTTTCGTTTCAGTTTAGATTCGCATGGTATACGGTGTTATAATTATCGTCGAAAGGACGGAAACTTTCAAGGGGCAAAACCGCATAAATTGTCGCGGCAGCACGGAAAAGATTTTGCTCCACCAAATTTTTAGAGAGAGTGTGTACTTATGGCAAAAAAATTCGGAGACAGAAAAGACGGCGCAAAGCTTAGAAACATCCACGCCATGCATCTGGTCATGCCCCTGATGTATCCAAACCGCTGTGACAACGAGGCGTTCATCAGCGAGCGGATCGACCTGACCAATGTGCTGGCTTATCTGGACGAGAAAAACGCCTCCGACCCGGACTACAAATACAATTTCTTTCAGGTGATGGTCACCATCATGCTGAAGGTCATCACCCTGCGGCCGAAGATGAACCGCTTCATTGCCAACAAGACCATGTATCAGCGCAATGAGGTCTCCGCGGCCTTCACCGTGAAAAAGGAATTTTCCGACGACGGCGGCGAGGCGCTGGCTTATATCCACTCCAAGGGCACCGACACCATCGACACCATTCATGACGAAATTTTCCGTCAGATCTCCATTTGCCGCAGCAACGACGAGGTGGATAAGGGTACACAAAGTCTGAACGCAGTGCAGAGCCTGCCCGGTTTTCTCGTGCAGGCGGTGGGCGGCATCGCCCGGTTCCTGGATCGTCACGGCTGGATGCCCCAGAGCGTCATCGCGGGCGACCCCTACTATTCCTCCGTGGTGCTGACCAATCTGGGTTCCATCAAACTCCACGCGGGCTATCACCACCTGACCAACTGGGGTACCACGTCGGTGTTCTGCGCCATCGGCGAGATCAAGAAGCGTCCCTTCTTCAACGACGACGGCACCTTTGAAATGAAGCCCAGCATCGATCTGGGTCTGACCATCGACGAGCGCGTTGCCGACGGCTATTATTACTCCAAAACCGTCCGTCTGTTGCGAACGCTGCTGGAAAATCCCCAGCTGCTGGACAAGCCGTTACAGGAAGAGGTAGATTACTGATGGAGACGATCACCGCAAAGACCCCTTGGGCAGGCTCCATGGGCAGCACGCCCATGCACCTTGACTATTTTGAAGGCTCCATGTTTGAGGCTGTGGAGGCCATTGCCGAAAAATACCCCAATTACGTTGCCTTTGACTTCATGGGCAAGTCCACCACCTACAAGAAGCTGGTGCAGGAGGTGGAGACCTGTGCCAAGGCACTGAAAACCATTGGCGTCCGGGAGGGCGACAAGGTCACCATCGCCATGCCCAACTGCCCGCAGGCCATTTACCTGTTCTACGCCATCAATCTGGTGGGCGGCATTGCCAACATGGTGCATCCCCTGTCTGCCGAGAAAGAGATCGAGTTCTATCTCAACGAATCCGAGAGCGTCACCGCCATTACTCTCGATCAGTTCTACCATAAGTTCGAGTCCGTCCGCAAGAACACCAAGGTGGTCAACATCATCATTGCCAGCATCAAGGATGCGCTGGCGCAGCCCATCAAGGCCGGTTACATGCTCACACAGGGGCGGAAGATCGAGAAAATTCCCGAAGACGCCCCGGTCATCCGCTGGCAGGAATTCGTGCGGATGAGCCGCTATTGCTTCTATGACTACAAGATCAGCCGCACCGCCGACGATCCCGCCGTCATCCTCTACTCCGGCGGCACCACCGGCACCACCAAGGGCATCGTCCTGACCAACAAGAACTTTAACGCGCTGGGGCAGCAGGTCATCGCCGCCAACCCCATGTTCCGCCCCGGGGACAAGATGCTGGCCGCCATGCCCATCTTCCACGGCTTCGGTCTTGGCGTGTGCATCCACACCATGCTGACCCAGGGCGGCCGGTGCATTCTGGTTCCCCGTTTCACCCCCAAGAGCTACGCCAAGGATCTGGTCAAGCAGCGCTGCAACTTCGTCGCGGGCGTTCCCACCCTGTATGAGGCGCTGCTCCGTCTGCCGGATATGGAGGGCGCTGACCTCAGCTGCCTGAAGGGCGTTTTTTCCGGCGGCGATTCCCTGTCCGTCGAGCTGAAAAAGAAGCTGGACAAGTTCCTGTACGACCACAAAGCCTCCATTCAGGTGCGGGAGGGCTACGGCACCACCGAGACCGTCACCGCCTGCTGCCTGACCCCCAGCCACATGCACAAGGAGGGCAGCATCGGTCTTCCCTTCCCCGATACCTACATCAAAATCGTCAAGCCCGGCACCGAGGAGGAGCTTCCCTACGGCGAGGAGGGCGAGATTCTTCTGGCCGGTCCCACGGTGATGAAGGAGTACATGCACCATCCGGAGGAAACCGCGAAAACCTTGCAGCACCACGCCGACGGCCTGACCTGGGTCTGCACCGGCGACCTCGGCACCATGGACAGCGAGGGCTTCGTGTATTTCCGCGGCAGAGCCAAGCGGATGATCGTCACCTCCGGCTACAATGTCTACCCCGCCCAGATTGAGAACATTCTGGACGCCCACGAATTCGTGCAGATGAGCTGCGTCATCGGCGTGCCGGATTCCTACAAGATGCAGAAGGTCAAAGCCTTCGTCAAGCTGGTTCCCGGCGTGGAAAAGAACGACGAAACCAAGCACGACATTATGGAGTATTGCCGGAAGTACGTTGCCAAATACGCCATGCCCTACGATATCGAATTCCGGGACGAGCTGCCCAAGACGCTGGTCGGCAAGGTTGCCTACCGGGTTCTGGAGGAAGAAGAACTGGGGAAGCTTCAGGAACCTGCTCCCGTCGAATAACATCACAAGCGTTTATTTCCGCGTACCCCTTGCCGGGGGTACGCGGATTTTACTATTCTTGTCATCTACACGCCAAGCAGCAACAAGAATTGCCGCCGAAATCCATCGTATAATGAGTACCCCCATGGTATAATGGCAGCATCTGGTATTTTACCGTACCGCCAATACAAGGAGGACTTTACCATGCGAAGAACGATTCTTGCTCTGCTGCTTGTCTGCCTGTGTCTGCTGACGGCGTGCAGTTCTGCCCCGCAGGAAACCACAGCCCCCACCGCTTCCGAAACGACTGTCCCCACTGAAACTGAACCGACGGAGACCATTTCGCCGGTGGCGGAGGAAAAAGAGGTCATCGTCTACTTCGCCAACTGGTATCTGGACACCAAAACCGCCGAGGAAGGCGCGGAGGTGTGCAGCATTCCATGGGATAAGGTCACCTGCATCAACCACGCTTTCTGGGTGGTAGAACCCGCCGACGGCTCCACGGAGACCTCATGGGACCGGCTGGCGGCGTCCGGGGAACCCCGAACCAGCTTCCGCGTGGCGTCCACCCTCCCCAAGGCGGATTTTGATAATGACGAGCCGAGCCGGATGGCGCCCGGCCTGCCCCGGAACCACTTTGCCCAATATCAGTATTATTCCGAGCAGTACCCGGATGTCAAAATTCTGATCTCCATCGGCGGCTGGACCCGCTGCGGCTATTTCTCCGAAATGGCCTACACCCCCGAGGGCCGCACCTCCTTCGTGGAGAGCTGTCTGGACATTCTGGAGGAATACCCATGGGTGGACGGCTTCGACATTGACTGGGAATACTTCGGCGGCAGTAAGGACGGCGCGCGCCTGCCCGAAAGCGAAGAAGATCAGGGCTGTCCCATCTGGGGTACGCCGGAAGAGGACAGCGCCAACTTTGCCGCCCTTGCCCAGCAGCTCCGTCAGGCCATGGACGACGCCTACGGCCCCGGCGTGAAGCGGCTCACCGCCTGCGCCTCCGCCTCCACCGGCTGGACGCTGCCCATGCAGAACTGGCGTCTCGTGTCTCCCTACATGGATTTTGTGAACATCATGACCTATGACATGGCGGGCACATGGGATAAGATCACCGGCCACGCCAGCAAGCTGCAGCACGCGAAGGACGCCGTCACCGTCATGAATCTTGGCTACGGCGTGGAGCTGCGCAAGATCTGCATCGGCAGCCCCATGTACGGCACCGATCTGAAAATGTTCACCCCGCCCTCCGGCAGCAACCCCGTGGGCGTTTCTGTGGAATCCAAGGCCCCCTCTGACGTGGAGATCACGCAGGAAATGCTGAAAGCGTGGGAAGCCGAAGCCGTCAGCGGCTACACCACCGAGTGGGTGGACGGCAAGCCTGTCATGGGCGAGTCCTTCGATAATGGCGGCACCGGCTGGCATTACGGCTACGATGCCTTCAACCGTGGTGCGTATCTGTACAACGACGACGAAAAGTCCCCGTATTACTGCTGGTACATCTCTTACGAGACCCCCATGACCCTACAGGACAAGCTGGACTTCATCGAGCAGAAAGGCATTGCCGGTCTGATCGTCTGGGAGTGCAGTCAGGATACTTACGACCACGCCATGATCTCGCAAATGGCGGACAATCTGCTGAAATAACGCATAAGGGAGAGGCTTCGTGAGAAGCGCTCTCCCTTTCCTGATGCAATACAGCCCCGCGGCATTTCAAAATGCCGCGGGGCTGATTTTATTTCCGTCTGACCAGTTCCAGAACCTCGCTCATTTTTCCGCAGATGGCATTGTAGTTCTCCCGGCGGTGGGGTCTTAGGCAGGCGGAGCAGTCCTTGATGCCGCTTTCCGTATACCGGAATGCGCCGCCGCATTTGTCACCCAGACAGTACAGCGGGCAGTAGCAGAACAGGCAACTGAAGGTCTCCGGGTCAGCGCCCTGATGGCAGGGAAAATATTCGCATTCCCGGTTCTGGAAGAAATCGTAGTGAGTCTGGCGTCTCAGGTCAATCCAATAGCGCTGCTCCACCACGCCGTCCACTTCCACTTCGTTTTCCAGGACGCCGCCGTTGCGCCGGATGCTCCTGGCAGAACCGATGTTGTCCTTGTCACAGACCATCAGCACCCGGTCGATCCCCAGCTTCTTGCATTCCTCCAGCGCCAGAGCAATCATACGGGTGGCAACGCCCCTGCGCCGCTGGGAGGGCAGCACACCGTCGCCGATGTGGCCGCCGTCCAACAGCAGCCTGTCATTCAGGCGGTGGCGGATATTCACCGCGCCAACGAAAATATCCTGCTCCGTATCCAGACAGAAGAAGGTGGAGTCCGGCACAAGCTCCTCCGTCTCCTCCCGCACGTCCAGATTGGCAAGATAATTGTCAAAATCCCGGTAGTCCAGCCGCCGGATGGCATAGGGGATAATTTTCTCCCCCGTCGCGTACCACTGGGACATCATGTCGTTCAGGTGCCGCCGGTACTTTGGTTCCAATTTTACAAGCTTTAACGTCATTTTTCTTCCTCCACTCTTTTCAACGCCGGAAATCTATGGTATAATTCTTTCAAATTCCGTCCATGGGAACACGGCGGGCGGTTCTTTGGAAAATTCCACCCATTCCCCCGTCCCCGGGTGATAAAAGCCGATTTTCGCCGACCACAGGGCAAGTTCGCAGGGGTCGTTCCAAACGGCGTACTTCCGCTCCCCCACCAGCGGCATTCCCCGGCTGGAAAACTGCACCCGGATCTGATGGGTGCGCCCGGTGTGAAGCCGCACACGCACAAGAGACATGCCATCCGCATATTCCAGAACACGGTAGGAAAGCGCCGCCTCCTGCACGCCCTTCCCCGGCGCGTCCGCCACGAAGGTCATCCGTCTTGCCTTGTCCCGCGCCAGCAGGTCACGAAGCGTCCCCTCCGGACTTTCCGGTCTGCCATGGACGACGGCCAGATATTCTTTGCTGAACTGGTCTTCCCGAATCTGTCGGGACAGCTCCGACGCCGCGCGGGCGTTTCTCGCCAGCACCATCACGCCGCTGACCACCCGGTCAAGCCGGTGCACCGTGCGCACGTCGGCCTTGGGGTCGCCCAGAGCTTCCCGCACCAGCTCCGGCAGTCCCCCCGGCTCGTCGGTGGAGAGGACTCTCGCCGGCTTGATGCAGACCAGAATATTAGCGTTCTGATACAGAATTTCCATCGCACACCCCACAAAAGCGTTTTCCCTATCCTATCAAAAATACGCCTGTTTTGCAAGGAGGAATTGCCATGAAGATCGTCATTCTCGACGGTTACGCCTTAAATCCCGGCGATTTGAGCTACGAGCCTCTTCGCCAGTTCGGCGAACTGACCATTTACGACCGCACGGACACCGAGGACGAAGCCATTGCCCGCATTGCGGATAGTGAGATCGTGCTGGTGAACAAGCTCCCCGTCACCGAGCGGCTGCTGGATGCCTGTCCCAGCATCCGTCTGATCTGCGTTCAGGCGACGGGCTACAATACCGTGGACTGTGCCGCCTGCGCCCGCCGGGGCATTCCCGTGACCAACGTCCCCACCTACGGTACCGCCGCCGTGGCGCAGTTTACGTTCGCGCTGATGCTGGAGCTGTGTCACCGGGTCGGACACCACGACGTGCTGGTACATGCGGGTCGGTGGGAAAGCTGCGGCTCCTTCTGCTTCTGGGACACCCCGCAGATGGAGCTGGCCGGGAAGACGCTGGGCATTGTCGGCTTCGGGCGCATCGGTCAGGCCGTGGCGAACATTGCCCGCGCCTTTGGCATGAATGTTCTTTCCTACAGCCGCACCCGCCGTCCGGGCGGGGAAGCGCTGGCGAAGTATGTCGATCTGGACACCCTGCTCGCCCAGTCAGATTTTGTCTCCCTCCACTGCCCCCTCACCCCGGCGACAGCGAAGCTGATAAACGCCGGCACCCTCGCGAAAATGAAGGCGGGCGTCATCCTCATCAACACCTCCCGGGGCGGTCTCGTGGACGAAGCGGCGCTGGAAAGCGGACGTCTCCGCGCCGCCGCTGTGGACGTAGTATCCGAAGAACCCATCACGACGGACAATCCCCTTCTGACCGCGCCCAACTGCATCATCACGCCCCACATGGCATGGGCGCCGCCGGAAAGCCGCCAGCGGCTTCTGGACTGCGTTGTGGAAAACATCCGCTGTTTTCTGGAGGGAAAGCCCCAGAACGTGGTAAATATGTAAGCGCGCAAGCTCCATCACGGAAAACCTCCGTATGACCAAAGTCATACGGAGGTTTTGTCGTCCCAACACAGGGTGTACATTTTCTGATTCACCGAACCGTCCACGCAGACGGCAAAGTCCGCGACGCGGCGGAAGCCGCATTTTTCGTGGACTTTCAGGGAGGACAGGTTTCGCTTGTCCACATGAGAATAGAGCTTCGTTTTTCCCTCAAGGAAGCACTGTACCGCCCGTATCAGCGCGGCGGCAAACCCCTTTCGCCGCTGCTCCGGGGCAGTCTCCAGCGCTTCCAGTAAAAGCCCGTCCCGGTACGGTTCCAAACGCAGGGCGCTGACATACCGCCCGTTTTCCTCCCAGACGGCGTAAACCGCCCCCGGCGACCTAAAAAACACCTGACTCAGATAATGGTAAAAATCTTCTTCCGCCAACTGGATTTGACGCATTTCCGGCTCCTCCGGCCAGAATTCCCGGCCGTTTTCCCGGTTGGATTCTGCATAAACTGCCATCAGGCTGCTAAAATGCAGCCGGGAAAGGCTCCGCGCAAGATACAGCATTTCTTCTCCTTATACCGCGTACTGGCTGGTGTAGAGGTCGTAATAGAAGCCCTTTTTCGCCAGCAGCTGAGCGTGAGTCCCCTGCTCCACAATGTGGCCGTGATTCAGCACCAGAATGAGGTCGGCGTCCACGATGGTGCTTAAGCGGTGGGCGATGACGAAGCAGGTTCTCCCCTTCATCAGCTTGTCCATGGCCTTCTGCACCAGTATTTCCGTCCGGGTGTCCACGTTGGAGGTGGCCTCGTCCAGAATCAGCAGCGGGCGGCCGGCCAGCAGCG
>OHRZ01000572.1_pt1 | contig 12626 bp, 10 predicted proteins | sample 1578621 | NCBI WGS metagenome assembly OHRZ01 (sample SAMEA3879554, study PRJEB24766) | human gut metagenome | biome: human-associated habitat; feature: feces | place: USA | collected 1985/1987 | reverse complement strand
GATATTCCCCAGGATAATAAATACTGCATTATATAATAATGTGTTTCTGGTAATATTCAGTGCATCTTTTGTGGCAAATAGATAAGTAAAGTTGTCAAGTCCGATCTTCGGGCTCTTAAACATTCCCAGTTTGTAATCATATTTTTCAAATGCCATGATCAGTCCCGCCATGGGGATATAGTTGTTGATAAAAATGTACACAACACCGGGGATCAACATGAGATATAAAGGAAGATAACGTCTCCATTTTACGAAAGTACTCTTCTTATTCATGAGTATTACCTGTTCCTTTCTTTTGAAAGAGGTCCCACCAAAGAACTGGCGGGACCTCTTTTGGCTTCAAAGCTTATATTTTAGGTTTGGACGATTATTTTTATGATTTGTAGTGCTTTAGTTCTGCTCTGCAAGCCATGCATCCAGCTGTGCCTGCTTAGCTTCGATAATGGTGTTGATACCTGCTGCATCCAGTTCCTGATTCAGCTGGGGGATAGCTGTCTCAGGATCCAAGCATCCGGTCAACAGACCTGCACGATATTTCTCTACTACATTGTTACATGCAGTTACTTCATTCAGTACTTCTGCGTTATCCCATACAAATCCTTTTGCAGGAGAGGGCTGTGCATTCTTATTGAACTCACCCAGTTGCTCCCATACATCAGGATCATCACCTTCCCATACATAGGTAATCTGTTCATTAGGCCAAGCCCAACCTACGGAAGAGTATGAAGTATTGGAAGAATCCACACCTTCCGGATAGGTGATCACACCCTTGCTCTCATCTGCGAATACCCAGTTGTCGCCTTCGATACCGTTGACTAACAGGTTGGATACTTCAGGGTTGGTGTACATCAAATTCAGCATCTGCATTGCCTTTTCAGGGTTCTTGCTGTTATTAGCAATGCACCAGCTTGCATTTACCATGCTTGTGGTAGAATGGGGTGCACCGTTCTCCATCTGTACTACTACGATGTCTTTACCGCATTTTCTGGTCTCTTCTGCTTCAAATCCTGCCTTGAAGGAAGTGAAAGTACCAAAACCGACACCTGAGTTGAAGAATTCCTGATACCCTTCTGTGGTATTGACTGCATCCGGCATCATCAGACCTTCCTGTGCCCATTGGTATACCCACTTGCAATATTCCTTGAAGGAATCTGTATCATAGAAATTCACTACCTGGGTACTGTCGGAAAGTGCATTTTCCAGTACGCCCAGATCATCGCTCAGCACGTCACATGCCCATGCCGGATAGATCATTGTTCCGCCGTTGGGAACCAGGGGATACATATCCGGATATGCTTCTTTTACTTTTCTTAGATTAGCATCCAAATCTTCGTAAGTCCATGGAGTGGAGTAGTCGATTCCCAGTTCATCCGCAATGGATTTTACCATTTCAAAGCCACGCCCCTGTGCCTTATCCTTGTTCATCGGTACTCCGTAGATACTTCCGGATACGGTAGAACACCGCCAGTCATCCTCGGAGATACCGGACAATACATCCGGTGCATATTCTGCCAGCAGATCATCCATGGCAACAATCTGGTTTGTAGTTGCCATGGTGGACATGGATACCTGCCAGGGCATTGCGAAGAACAAATCCAGATCTTCTCCGGAAGCCAGTGCCAGATTCAGCTGCTCTGAACTTACACCAGTCAGAAGGTTTACTTTTACACCTATGGTGGGCTCTGTGATCTCGCTTACTGCTGCCGCAACCTTTTCTGCAGCCTCCGTGGTGGAATTATTGTACGCGTAGATGGTAATGGTGGTCACATCATCATTTGACGCTGCCGCCTGTGTGCTTCCTGCCGCACTGTCTGTGCCTGCACTCTGTGAAGCGTTGTTATCTGTGGTAGATCCGCATCCTGCAAGAGTCGTTACTGCCATTGCGGTAGCAAGTCCTGTTGCCAATAACTTTTTGATTTTCATAAGTTTCTTCTCCCTTCGTAGGTCTTCATTGATGATGAATTCATTATAAAAAAATCCCACAATCGTATCTATCTGTTAAAAATGTTGTTTGTGTCAAAAAAATAAGTTTTTTTACTTTCCGCATTCCGGAATATCAAAAATGTCACATTCTATTGTAAAAAATGTGACATTTTGAAAATACTATTCGTTTGTGTGCACGGTCTCTTCCCGATCTTCCGTAGGTGAAACCCCGTTGATTTTCTTATAGCTTTGGGAAAAATGGGAAAAGTTGGTATATCCCACTTTCATGGCGATCACACTGATGGGTAACACCGTCTCTCGGACCATGTTCCGGGCAAGCGTCATTTTCTCTGAGATAATATATTCTTTTAATGACATTCCCGTTTTGTTTTTAAACAACACAGAAATATAATTGGCGTTCAGGTGCACCGTATCGGCAATATCATCCCTCTTGATATCCTCATCCATGTGGCTTCGGATGTATTGGAATATCTCATCGATCTGGGTCTCCTTCCCCGACTCCGTATTCCGCAGTTCATGCAGTCTCGCCGTCACATATTTTACCAGCCATAGCGTATCTTCCGTGTAAGCATAGGCGGACATGGCACGTTGCATGATCTCTTCCTCCGGGAACAACTGCTCCATATCCATATTTAATTTCTGGAGTACCAGATAGATTACACTCATAATCTTCTGGTAAAACCGCATCAAGTTTTTGGAATTCAGTTGATCCTCCGCCGCCAATCTCTGCAAGGTATCCGAAGTGTCTTTTACCACGGTATCATACAGTTCATTTTCCAGAAGTTGTACCCAGTTCTCGCAGTAGTGTTCCTCTGCTTTCCGTTCCTTCTGCTTGCTCTCCTGCACATTATAGATTCCTTCTTTGCGTCCAACATTGTTCTGGTCGGCTTTTTTCAGAATCCGCACTAGTTCCCAGACCGCCTGCCGATCCTCCAGTGCACCGTAATATATGGCAACTCCACAGTCGAAAAATTTCTGAAATGTAATCTGAAAACGCTCCATCTGATGATACATGGATTCTTCATTCAGTTCTGCCGCACTGTCGGTGCACAGAAGTACATAATAGATTCCCTTTTCCTGCTGATAGAGAAGTGCTTTCCAGGCGTAAGGGTAGAACAGTTCTTCCACCACATTGGAAATCGTATCATATAACAGCGTCTGATCCCAGTTCTCCAGTCCCTTTCCCCAACGAACCACATCCAGCAGGCTCAGTCTGGAATTTTCCGTCACACGGATCCCTATTTCTTCGAGGTTGTGCATGGCTATTTCCATGTCATTCTTCTCCTCCGAGAACAGATCCGCCAACATTGCCCCCAGGACAACCCCCTTTTTATTCTTCAGCAGCTGTCCGTAGCGGGAATCCTCGTTGACCCGCTGTTTCATCCGGATCTTCTCCGTCGCTCTTCTCACAGCATCCTCGATCTCTTCATATCTCGCAGGCTGTAAAATATAGTCAAAGCTTCCCAGCGCCACAGCCTCTTTGGCATACAGGAAGTCCGCATGTGCCGTCAGGAAGATCGTCTCCACATCCATTTCCTGCTTTCTACACCATGCCAACAGGCTCAGCCCATTTTCCACCGGCATTTCAATGTCGCACAGCATGATATCCACCGGCTTCTCCAACAGGACCTGTTTTGCTTCATAGGCATTATATGCCTTGTATATCTGCGAAATCCCCAGACGATCCCAATGCACCCCAAACATGACACCGCTTACCACATTGATCTGATCATCTACTATTAATACATTAATATTTTTCATAGGGTAAATACATCTCCACACAAGCTCCGTTCGAGTTGCTATATAATATGGTTGCTTTTTCCTCATAACGTATTTTAATACGTTTCCAGACATTCTGGATACCGATCCCCGCGGTCTTCTCTTCTGCGAATTCTTCCTTGTTCAGAAAATGCAGTAATTCTTCCGGAAAACCGGGACCGTTGTCCAGAATCGTAATACACACATAAGTATCCTCCGGCGTCTCTCCAGGGAGTAACGATACCCGGATACTGATGAGCAGTGTTTTTTGGGACTGTACACCGTATTTCACTGCATTCTCCACGAAAGTCAGCACCGACAACGGCAGGATCTGAAATTCTTCCAGTTTTTCGTCCACGGCAATGTTGTAATTCACCGGTACGGACAATCCCAGCTGTGACAGTTTCAGGTAGGATTCCACGCTCTCCATCTCTTTCCGGACACTAATGGTATCTTCTTCATAAGTAATCACTTTTCTGAGGTAAGAAGACAGCGCCAGCGTCAGTTCCTGAATGGAGCGGTATTCCTTCTGCTCCGCCAGCGCATAGAAATTCTTCAGGCAGTTCAGAAAAAAGTGGGGGCGGATCTGAATCTGTAAATACTGAATCGTTGCATTCTGAATCCTGCGCTCCTGCTCATAGGCATCGATCTTCAGCTTCTGGATCTGATCCATCATGTGATTAAAGGTAGTCGCCATCAGACGGAATTCCTCCACATCACTGTTTTCCTCCGCGTAGGCGTTCAGATCACCCTCAGCGATCTCTTCCATGGTTGCTTTCAATCCCTCTAAGGGTGCCACGAAGAAACGATACATATAAAAATACAGAATCGGGATCAGCAGAATAAAAATAAAGCTGCAAAACAGCAGAAACCACTGCAAAGTTCCCATATAGTTCCAGAAGCTTCCGTAGGGACTGATGTAATACTGCACCAGATCACCGTAGGGCAGTTGCTCATACACCACAAGGTATCGCTCCATTCCTTTCCCCGTGATGTAATAACCCTTGGAATTCTGTTTCAGTTCGATTTGTTTCTCTTCCAACAGATTTTTCTGATTCAGTGCCTGTCCGTCCTGCGTTGCATAGACCAGATAAGACGATCTTCCCTCAACTTCCGAGGAGGGTTTCATAAACTGGTCGAAATCCATGACCGCACCGATATACATCGAGCCGTATTTCAGAATCCGGATCAGGAAATAGTCATCCCCCACCGGAATCACATACCAGTCACTATTCAGTTCCCCCTGCTTCATCTCCTCATAGACAGCCCGACATATTCCAGACTGTTTGGTCGGCACATAGCGAGTACCCGGGGCATGTTTGATCCGGAGCAGATCGTTACTCTCCGAATAAAATTCCAGTGCCACCAGTCCATCCACATTCGAAGTCAGATATTTTGTAAAATCTTCCAGAATGTTCTGCCCGCACAGATAAGCCTGTAATGACTCCAACGGATAATTGAGTCTCCTGAAATCATTTCCTACCATTTCCGAGATCATATAAGACTGGACCGTTTTAATACTTTTCTCATAAAATTGTTCGTAAATATAGCCGGTACCGGCTGCGCTCTGGGCAGCCTGCCGGTTCAGCGCTGTCATAGAATAAATATTATATATGATCAATGTCACCGCAAGAGGCAGCACCATAGCGCATACGGTCAGCAATAAACGTTTTCTTACTCTTTTCATTTCTTTATAATGTTATACTTTCAGATTCTTATTACGGTCTGACCGGCGTACCATCCGGCAGACGGCTGAACAGCCAACCCCGCTTCCTCAAAACCGGAGAATTCCTGGATGCCAATATCATCCAGCACCAGTTTAGCATAAGACCACACAAATAACAAATAAAATATTCCTGTTTGCCATTTCCCGCAAGGCTTGTTAAAATAAGGATATGAAAAAGAAAAATTTATGTAAAACGTTATTAAAAACCATGTGTATCGTGCTGGGGATCCTCATCCTCGCACTGTTGGCTTACATCGTCTACCTCTATGCCAGTTATTACAGGATTGAGGACAATCAGGAACTGGTGGTGGAGGCACCGGTCGACGATACTACCACAGGTGCGGCTGCGGTGCTGGCTACGGATACGGAATATTCCGCAGTGACCTACAACATCGGTTTCGGTGCTTATCTGCCGGATTACAACTTCTTCATGGACGGCGGTACCTCCTCCTGGGCGGAAAGCCCGGAGACCGTACAATATGCCATAAACGGTGCGGGAGAACTGGTGAAGTCATTAGACCCGGATTTTGCGCTGATCCAGGAGATCGATCTGGATGCCACCAGAAGCTATCATACGGATGAGTACGAGATGCTGCGCAACCTTCTGCCGGAATATACTACCGTATTTGCGCAGAATTATGACTCTGCTTTCCTGTTCTATCCGTTTACCCAGCCCCACGGCAGCAGCCGGGCAGGACTCGGACTGTTCTCGAAATATCCGGTGTCTTCCGCCCTGCGCAGAAGCTTCCCCATATCCACTTCCTTCAGCAAGTTCTTCGATCTGGACCGTTGCTACAGTGTCTCCCGGATCCCGGTGGACAACGGGAAAGAGCTGGTGATCTTCAATCTGCATATGTCCGCTTACGGCAACAGCGATGAGATCCGCAAGGGACAGATTGAGATGCTGTGCAATGATATGGCAAAAGAATACGAAGCCGGGAATTATGTGCTCTGCGGCGGCGACTTTAACCACGACCTGAAGGCTTCCGAAGAGGATACGGAGAGCTGTGAGTCCTGGGCATTTCCTTTTCCGAGAACGGAGTTGCCGGAGCATTTTGCCTTCTGTCTGGATCTGTTGAGTTCTGAGGAACAGGCGGCACTTTGGAACAGTGCCAGAAACGCAGATATGGAATATGTCCCCGGTGTAACTTATACCGTAACTTTGGACGGATTTATTATCTCCGACAATATCGAGTGCCTGTCCTATGAGAATGTAAACACCGGCTATTCCTACTCCGACCATGATCCCGTGAAGGTGGAGTTCGTGTTAAAATAGTGTCAAGATTTACAAAGTCTGTTGACAGTGTTTGTCCTTTTTTTGTAGAATGAGGGCACAGTTAAGAGGGAGTAGTTCCCGGATGGTTTCTGATAGAATGGTAACCTAGAATGGTAACTGAATGATACATGAAGCTGTCCGGAATGATAATCGTCATCACGTCCGTCGGACCGGTTATTATTGTAAGCAACGAGACTTTTATCGATCATTTTTGATGCGGTAAGAGTCTCTATTTTTATACTTTTTTCTAGGAATACAGACGCTTTGCCGCAGGAAAGGACAGCTTATGGAATACATATTGTTACTCGTAGGATTTATACTTCTGATCAAAGGTGCGGACTTTTTCGTGGAGGGAAGCTCCTCCCTGGCGGGGATCCTGAAGGTCCCCAGCGTCATCATCGGTCTGACCATCGTCGCCATGGGCACCAGTGCTCCGGAGGCCTCCGTCAGCATCAATGCTGCACTGGCTGGCAGCAATGATATTGCCATCAGTAATGTCGTCGGCTCCAACATTTTCAACGGACTGGTGGTGGTAGGTATCTGTGCATTCCTGCACAGCTTTATGCCCCACGGAGAGATCCTGAAGCGGGATATGCCGTTAAATATCCTGGTGACTTTCGTATTATGTCTGATGTTTTTAGATGGCAGCTTAGGTCGCATTGAAGGCGCAGTCCTATTGCTTGGTATGATCGTATATCTGGGATTTATGATCTATTCTGCCCGGAAAAACAGAGAAGAGGGAGAACCCGGCAAGATCCTCTCCCTGCCCCGCAGCCTTTTGTATATTGCCGGAGGTCTCGCTGCCGTTATCTTCGGCGGTGATCTCGTGGTAGATAAAGCGTGCATCATCGCTACGAATTTCGGTGTCAGCCAGAACTTCATCGGACTGACCATTATCGCCATCGGCACCTCCCTGCCGGAGCTGGTGACCTCCATCGTTGCCACGAAAAAGGGAGACAGCGGACTGGCGCTGGGCAATGCCATCGGCTCCAACCTGTTCAACATCCTGTTTATCCTCGGAATGTCCGCGGTGATCAGCCCTCTGCATGTCCTCGGAGAGTCTGTCATCGACACCGTACTGCTCCTTGGCAGTGCCATTCTGCTATTCGTATTCGCCCGTACCGGCAGACGCATGACCCGCAGTGAGGGGGCTGCGTGCGTGCTTCTGTATGTTGCATATACGGCTTACCTCTTCGTGAGGTAACAGTGCGGCTATAGACGCACAAAAAAGCGCACCTGGGGGAGGTGCGCTTTTTCGTGCTAATATCCTCTTCCGCCTTGGGAAGAATTTGCACTTTATACATTATTTTCCGTTATACCTGCTTTCCAACTCTGCGAAAAAAACTTTGTAATCTCTACCTTTTCCGCTCAACATATCTTGATAGCTATCCATTACTTTTTGGCGAACTACATTATTATCTACTTTGCTATCCGAATCGACAATATGTCTGTTCCCTTGAGCCATTACTTCCATAGCCTACATCCTCCTTACCTTAAAATCAAATCCGGTCTAATATGTTCAACGGTATTCTCACACATTCCGATTTTATTATATCCGACTCTTCACGTTTAATCAACATATAATCACTGAATTCAGATCTCATGTAATACAAAAGAGCACTCCCACATAGGAATGCTCTTCATTATTTGTGGCAGATATCTCTCCACTGGCAGTCGCCACAGATGACCTTGCCATATCCCGGCTGCAGAATTTTCTCTTCCACGATCCGCTCAAATTCCGCAAAAGTCATTTCCTGTCCTGCCTTTAATCCGGTATATTTCAATACACCCGCATCATATCGGTCTACCTTCTCCGCAGACTCGCAGCTGCCACCCTTATTATGAGGGCAGGCGCTGCAGATCTCATCCGTCGCTCCGACCAGCTGCAGGGATGCCGGTCCATTTTTCCCCAGAAGCCATTCCTTCACCTCCGCCATATGCTTAGTGAACCCTTCACTGTATCCCTTCCCTTCGAAAAAATACAGGCACATGCCGTGGTGCGGACGGATCCGGTAAGTTGTTGTTACTTCCATATCCAGTGTATCCTTTATTCCTGTCCGTTCAGTTTCAGAGCCTTAGACAGTCTCTTGCTCAGTGTCAGTGCCAGTGCGATCTTCACCAGATCTGGAATGATGAAAGGAATTACACACCAGCCCAGTACAGTAGCCAGACCGACAGCTCCGGAATTCTGCGCATATACAACCATGAACCACACCGTTCCGATAGCATAGCACACGATCAAGCCCAGTACCATGGAGATACCCAGCACCCATGTCTTACGTCCGAACAGCTTCTCGATCAGCCACATCAGCAGTGCGGAGAATAAAAATCCAATGATGTAACCGCCGGTGTTGCCAAGTAACTGACCGATACCACCGGAGAAACCGGCAAATACGGGAATGCCTACTGCACCCAGTAAAATATAGATCAATACCGCAAGGCTTCCTCTCTTACCGCCCAGTACGCCGACTGCCAGGAATACCGCAAAAGTCTGTAACGTAAAAGGAACCGTCATCGGGATGGAGATCCAGGAGCAGATCGCGATCAGAACCGCAAATACCGCAACGTATACCATGTCATAAGTCTTGCTTCGTGTTGTTGTCTGTGTTGTCATAATAAAAAACCATGCCTTTCTGTCAGATGTCTTTTGTAAAAACCTCTGTCAGAATAGCATGGTGTTTTTTGATTGTCAACCCTTTTTATAATATAGTTAACAATCAAGTAGATTCTCTGGTCAAGACTGCTTCATCGTCTTCTTATTCCGGTACATATCCTTATCTGCACGCTCACGCACCTTCTCCGGATCCGTATCATCCGCCGTGAATACAGCATACCCATAGGCAATTCCCACAGGAACGGGAATGATGTTCTTATGATTCAAGACCTCTACATCCTGATCGATCTTATGCATCACACGTTCTATCTTAAAATATCTTCCCTTCGGAATAATACAGCAGAATTCATCCCCGCCAATGCGATAACATTTCCCATAGCGTTCAAAATTGTCCTCTATGATATGTGCTGCATTGATAATATACTCATCCCCTGCCCTGTGTCCATATTGATCGTTACACTGCTTAAGATTGTTCAGGTCAAAGGTCACTATGACATACCCTTCAAAATCCCTCTCGTTTTTCACAAAATAATCATAAGCATTTCGATTGTACATGCCGGTCATGGAATCATTCAGGGCAAACTGTTCCAACTCCTCCATCCTTCGACCTTTTTTCAGCCGTGCAACCGTCTGTCTGGCGGATTCTATTCCCAGCACCACAATAAAGATCAAGAAAGAGCTTCTGCCAAATACACCTACGGCGTTACCGGCTTTATAATAGCCGCCCACATCTATAATAGTAGCAAAAAATACAAGCAGCAGTGCCCCTACACATGCCTTCAGCCTCTGATCCAGCTGCCTTCTGACAATTTTGCTGCAGATGACCACCAGCAGGTATAGAATCGTCAGAATCATCAACACATGCGTCATCCACAGGCTTCTCCGGAACTCATATATCTCTGTTGCATTCAGTATATGCGTCAGGACGATCAATGCCAGATTAGCATTACAGATAATTCTACAAAACCGGTCATCCCTGATCTCCAGAAAGCTCTTCACAAACAGGATACAGGACATCGGCAACAGCATGAGCGTAGCAAATGCCAGATAAGAGCATCCCTGCCTGTTGGCCAGGAGCAGCGTTGCCACATCCGTCTCATTGGCCGACCATATTCCCAGCAGGATGGAAAAAATACCCAGATACAATAAGGTCCCGTCAATCCGGCTGCCGCTGCGGATAACGATCCAATAAATACTAATATACAATCCTATCAGTATCACCATCATGCTGATGAGAAAGGCAGGCATTGCCCGGCGCATCACCCCACGATAAATATTATAGCCGCCACCGATATAAAACGTCTTCTGCTGACCTGCCGCTTCCGGATAACAGGGGGTGAACTGTACCTGCAGGCTGCTCACATTACTTGAAAACCTGACAATATTCCAGGTCCAGCCCGGAGTATTTCCCCATATACCGGGCACAGCATCCAGCCGGTAGATCAGCTTCCCATCTGCATACACCGCAATCTCCTGGTGTGCCGAATAGAACACGATCGAGTTCGTCTCATCATCGTCCTGATCCAATATAAAATCGTACAGCTCCCTGCCGTCATCCAGGACGCTGACTGCTTCCGGCGTACATGCCTGCAATGACTTTACCTCCGGCACACTGCCTGAGGTGCAGATCATGCACAGAAGCACCATGGCAAATACGACTGATACGATTATAATAAGCTTTCCCTGTTCCTTCTCCATTACTTCCCTCAATATCCAACGTACTGTTTAGTACTATGGTACTAGATTTCTTGCCATTTGTCAACACAGGGGCGTATCTATCTCATGTTTGAAAATATTGTAATTCCGCTCATCCCGCAGCCGCTTCATAGCTTCGCTTCTTCGACACTATAATTTCCGCATCCTGCAGATGCACTTTCCTTCTGTTCCAACGGCAGTATCGCATAGTATACCAGAGTGTGCCTCTCATCCGGCTGGCAGTCCCGATGATAATGTCCGAAATACCAATGCTTATAATGCAGCTTCTGTTCCAAAATCTCCAGATAATCTGTCAGCAGATCCGCTGCGCAGGACTGCCCCGTCCCGGCATTGAGCCGTTCCTGCAGCGAGCTGCCACAACAGTGAGTGACCACATAATCTACCTCATAGTGATACCGTTCCAGATTGCGCAGCCCCTCCTGTAATTCTCCTTCTGTCGGCAGTTCCTGGGGCCACCAGCTTTCCTGGAGGATCCGGTAGGGCAGATGCGCCCGATCCGCCCTGCGCTTCTGCTCTGCAAAATCTACCGTCTGTCGATCCAGGATCCCTCCCTGAATGTCATGGGACGACGCCCCTCCAAAGGCAAAAAAAGACTTGCCCTCAATCTCGAAGACCTGTCCACGTTCCAGCAATATCACCTTGTCCCGGATAATGTGCCGCACCTTCCCGCCATGCCACTCTTCCAGCGGATATTCTCCGATCATATCATAATTCTCATGGTTCCCCTGTACCCACAGAATCGTGTAGGGCTTCTCCGCAAAATTTTTACAATGATACTCAAAGGTTTTATCCTTCGCCCAGCACAGTCCAAAATCTCCGCAGATAATGATGTAATCCTCCTGCGTCAGCTCCATGCCGGCTCTCCGTAATCTTTTGGCGGAAAACCTTGCGAAATCCCCATGCGTATCTCCCGTTATGTAAATCATATCATTCTCCCCCGGTATCTGATCAGAATCCTCTACATGTTGATCCTCCCCCTGTAGTAGGATAACATTAGCATACTGCAGGGAAAGAAATACTGTTTCAGGCAAAGTTTATAAGAGCTATTCTATCCTATCAGATAAATAGTCCCGCAATCGTTCCTGCACACATTCCTGAATCTCTGCTGCCGTTTTTCTTGCCTTTGTCATTCCAAGTCCTATCTTTCTCGCCACCGAAAGAAGATCATCCATTCCCGGATCTGCACCATTTCCATTTACTGTTGTTGCGTGCTCTCCACCGATAGAATTGGAATACGTAAGATCATATGCCGGAGAAAGTATCCATCTCTTCTCCTCATCCCTGTATATATAAGAGAAATTCTTGGAATGATCATCTCGGTTATGTGCAAAAACATTAAAACACATAAGGCGGTAAAGCTTTTCACACTCCTCCATAGATTTCGTAAGCTGAAGAGTTAATTTCATAAGAATATCATAATCCAGATTGGGAATTCTGTGAGATGTCTCAAGAATTGCTGCTGAAATGAAGAGAAAATGGGCTGATCGAGAATCCCTCCTGTAACCATTCATCGCTATACGCAAACGCCGCAAGCCGGTTTTGATATAATGCCATTGTTCCGATCTTTTGGTCATGATAATATACATCCAGCT
>OHRZ01000567.1_pt1 | contig 12675 bp, 12 predicted proteins | sample 1578621 | NCBI WGS metagenome assembly OHRZ01 (sample SAMEA3879554, study PRJEB24766) | human gut metagenome | biome: human-associated habitat; feature: feces | place: USA | collected 1985/1987 | reverse complement strand
CCCGAGAACCCCGGCAACCCCGAAAACCCCGAAAACCCTAAGAACCCCGGTGACCCCGAGAATCCTGAGAACCCCGGTGACCCCGAGAACCCCGGCAACCCCGAGAATCCCGATACTCCCGCAACCTGCAAGCATGAGCACACCAGCTGGATAGTCGATGACCAATCGCATGCCGAATGCTGCGACGACTGCAACAAAACAATCTCTGCTTACGAACCGCACACTTATGACAGCACGCATCACTGCACCGTGTGCGGCAGACCGGAGCCGAATCCGGAATGCGCGCATAAAAACATAGCCTACTCCCCTGCCGGAAGTGAAGGCCATGTCAAATACTGCTCTGACTGTTTTGCCGATCTCAGTGACATAGAACCCCATCACAGAGTTGGGAACGTATGCGATCTCTGCGGCTTTGACAAATTTGATTGCAGCCATGAACATACAGTCTGGAGTTATAATGACAACTATCACCATCTTCTCTGCAAAGATTGTAATACCATTATTGACGACGGTGAGCATGTTGGTATGAACGACGGCATCTGCGACAAGTGCGGATTCAAAACAAACGCTGAACATCATTTCCTGCCCGGCTCTCACGATTGCACAGACCCCGGCTGCAATTATCGATCCTTCTGTTCTGATCCGAACGGTGACGGCAAATGCGATACCTGCGGCGCCCCCGGCCATTTTGGAGATGTCATCTGGAAAGACCTTGACGACAACTCCCATGAGGCCATCTGTTCGGAGTGCAAGGAATCCATGTGGACAGCATCCCATTATGACGACGACAACGACGGCAAGTGCGACGGCTGCGGTCACAAGATGTCCGGCACCACCGGCGGCGGCACTACCGGCGGCAAGGAGAACACCGGCCTTGACAAAGTCCCCAAGACCGGCGACGTGATGGCTCCCGTGGCCATTCTGTCCGGCCTGATGAGCGTTGCGGCTGTTTTCACCAGGAAGCGTTTCTTCTAAAGAATTTCTAACTTTAATCATGGCGGTGACGGAACTCCCGTCACCGCCTTTTCTGAGGATGATTTACCATGACCAACCAAAACAAAGGGAAATACCTCCCCCGAGACCGAAAGGGGCGGAAGAATTCTCCCGTTTCCCGAATTCTTCTCGTCGTCGCGCTGGTGTCGGCGCTGATCTTCGCCGGGACGGTGTTCATTGCCCTGCACAACCAGATTGCCCTGAAGCGGATGGCCGCGGAGGCTGCCCAAGAAACCACACAGGCATCCACCGCCGCCCTGACAGAGCCAACCGTCCCCGTCCAGACCCAGTCCACTGTCGTCCCGTCCATCACCGCCGCGACCACGCCGCCCACAGGGCCGCGGGAAATCCTTCCCCGCTTTCTGGAGCTGTACCAGAAAAATCCCGATCTTGCGGGCTGGCTTACCATTCCGGGAACCAGAATCGACTACCCCGTCATGTACTCCCCCGACGAACCGGAGCGGTATCTCCACGCCAATTTTGACGCTGCCTACAGTTTTGCCGGGCTTCCCTTCCTCGACGCGGCCTGTGATACAGAAAGCGGCAACCGCATCATCTATGCCCACAACATGCTGGACGGCAGCATGTTCCGCACGCTGCTGAAATACCAGCAGAAGGATTTCTGGCAGCGCAATCCGGTGATTTCCTTTAACACCCTTTACGAAGAACAGGAATATGAGGTCGTGGCCGCCTTTTACGACAAGGTCTACAAAAAGAGCGACACAAATTTCAAATTCTACCAGTTTTATGACACCTCTGACCAGAGCAGCTTCGACGAGGCCATGGCCTATTATCGGGAACACGCGCTCTACGACACCGGCGTCACCGCCCAGTGCGGCGACCTGTTTCTTACTCTGGTCACCTGCGCCTACCAGACGGAGAACGGCCGGTTCGTGGTCGTCGCCCGAAAAAAGTGACCGTCCCTCCGCGCCTCGGCCGTCCGGGAGAAATACCCGCGAAAACATATATTTTTTGTGAAAAAATCATTTGACAAATGACGCAAAAGCCTATATAATATCTAGGCACGACTGTGAGAAGGGGGAAGAGTATGCTGCTGGGGCTTTCCAAAATCATTGACAGTCCGGGCGCGTCAGTCACCTTTTCCACAACCGTTGACCTGAGTGATCTTTGTTACGGTGTCAGCTACCCGGTGTCCGAGCCGGTTGCGGCGGAAGGCACGGTGCGGAACACCGCAGGCGTTCTCGTGATGACCGGTGCAATTTCCACCTGCATCCACGGCACCTGCGACCGATGCGCCAGAGATTTTAGCCGGGAAGTCCGCTTCCCCATCGATGTGGTTCTGGTGACGGAATTGGCCGACGAAGAGAACGAAGACGAGTGGGTATTCCCTCTGGAGGGAGACAGCGCCGATCTGGACGACATTGTGCGGACGGTTTTCGTCCTGAGTCTGGATTCCAAGCTGCTGTGCAGGGAGGACTGCAAGGGCATTTGCCAGCGCTGCGGCAAAAACCTGAACGACGGCCCCTGCAATTGCCAGAAGGAGCTGGATCCCCGATTTGCTGCTTTGAAGCAGCTTCTTGAGAAGTAAGTCCAAAATGAATGCTGTAAAAAGCAGTTTGACCAAGGAGGTGTCACCATGGCTGTTCCTAAGTGTAAAGTGTCCAAGGCCCGCCGCGATAAGCGCCGTGGCTCCAACTGGAAGCTGTCCGCTCCCAGCGTAGCGGTTTGCCCCAAGTGCGGCGAGCCCGTCATGCCCCACAGAGCCTGCAAGGCTTGCGGTACCTACAATGGCCGTCAGGTCGTGGCTGTCGAGGCTGAGTAAGCCAAAAAGCGGAAAGCAGAGGAAGGTGCGTCGCGCCTTCCTCTTTTTCCATGCTATTTTGCGTGTTCCAAAAGCAATATTCACCAAAATCGCTCTGTTAAATTTGTATGAATCCACTTTTTTGCATTGCTTTTGCAGGAAAGATGTGTCATAATAAACTGGATAATCCGTCATATGGAAAGGAAGTGTTACCATGGCAAAACCTCTGGTCGCCATTGTCGGGCGGCCCAATGTGGGCAAATCCATGCTTTTCAATAAACTCACAGGGCAGCGCACCTCCATCGTAGAGGACACCCCCGGCGTCACCCGGGACAGAATTTACGGCAGCTGCGAATGGTGCGGGCGCACCTTCTCTCTGGTGGACACCGGCGGCATCGAGCCGGGTACGGACAGCGAGATGCTCAAATTCATGCGCCGTCAGGCGGAAATCGGCATTGAGCTGGCCGACGCCATCATCATGGTGGTAGACGTGCATTCCGGCGTCACCGCCGCCGATCAGGACGTGGCCACCATGCTGAGGAAGTCCGGCAAGCCCATTGCGCTCGCCGTGAACAAGTGCGACTCCGTCGGCCCCGTGAATCCCGATGTGTACGAATTTTACAGTCTCGGCATCGGCGACCTGTTTGAAACCTCCGCCATCCACGGCCACGGTACCGGCGATCTGCTGGACTGGGTTCTGGAAAACATCCCGGAGGATTCCGGCGAGGAGGAGGACAGCGACGTTATCAAGGTCGCCATCGTGGGCAAGCCCAACGTAGGCAAGTCCAGCCTGTTAAACCGTATTCTCGGCGAGGAACGGGTCATCGTCTCCGACGTGGCAGGCACCACCCGGGACGCCATCGACTCCTATTTTGAAAACGAAACCGGAAAATACTGCTTCATCGACACCGCCGGTATGCGCCGGAAAAGCAAGGTGGATGACGCCATCGAGAAATATTCCAACATGCGCTCCATCAGCGCCATCGACCGGGCAGACGTGTGCCTGATCCTCATTGACGCCAACGACGGCGTTACCGAGCAGGACACCAAGATCGCCGGACTTGTCCACGAAGCGGGCAAAGCAGCGGTCATCGTGGTCAACAAGTGGGACGCGGTGGAAAACAAGGAGACCAACACCATGCGGGACATGGAGGCAAAAGTCCGTCAGGGCCTCAGCTACATGCTCTACGCCCCGGTGCTGTTTCTCTCCGCTCTCACCGGCCAGCGGGTGGACAGGCTCTTTCAGGTCATTCAGGACGTCCACGCCCAGAATACCAGCCGCATCACCACCGGCGCGCTGAACAGCGTCCTGGCCGACGCCACCGCCCGGGTGCAGCCGCCTACGGATAAGGGTCGCCGCCTGAAGATTTTCTACATGACCCAGGCCAGCACCAAGCCGCCCCATTTCGTCATTTTCTGCAACGACGCCCGGCTGTTCCACTTCTCCTATCAGCGCTATCTGGAAAACCAGATCCGGGAGGTCTTCGGTCTGAACGGCACCCCCATCCGCATCACCATCCGGCAGCGGGGCGACAAGGAGGACGAATGATGCTCCAGAGAATTCTTATTACCGCCCTTGTCTCCTATTTTCTCGGCAACCATAACGGTGCCATCTGCGTCAGCGCCATGCTCCACGACGACGTGCGCAGCCATGGCAGCGGCAACGCGGGGCTGACCAACTTCATCCGCAGCTACGGCGCGGGGCGCTCCGCGATGGTCATTGCCATCGACGTAGGCAAGGCCGTCCTCGCCTGTCTGCTGGGCGGACTGATGTTCGAGCCTTACGGTCTGCGTCTGGAAGGCATGACCCTTGCAGGTGTCTGTGTAATGCTGGGGCATGATTTCCCCGCCTTACAGGGCTTCCGGGGCGGCAAGGGCATTTTAAGCGGCTGGTTCATTGCGTGGACGATCGACTGGCGCATCGGGTTGCTCATCGGCGTTGTTTTCTTCGTAACCTATCTCATCACGAAGTACGTCTCTCTGGGCAGCGTGCTGGCCTCCATCACCTTTGCCGTGGGCTTTGTCGTCTTTCAGCATGACCACGTGTACGTTATGGCCGGGGGTATTTTCATGGGCGCGCTGTGCGTCTTCATGCACCGGGCAAATATCCTCCGCCTGATTCACGGCGAGGAACGGAAAACCAATCTCTTTGGGAAAGGAAGCAAATCATGAAAGCAGCAGTAGTTGGCAGCGGCGCCTGGGGTACCGCTTTGGCCGTCCGTCTGTGCAAAAACGGTCACGACGTGACCATGTGGACGTACGAAAAGGACAAGATTCCGGAAATGCTGGAAACCCATCACAATCCCCGCCTTCCCGCGGCGGTATTGCCGGAAACCTTAAAAATCAGCGGCGATTACGATTGTGTCAGGGGCTGCAAGCTGGTGGTCATGGCAACACCCTCCTTCCCCCTGCGCGCCGTCAGCCGGGGTGTGGCTCCCTACATTGACGAAGATGCCGTGGTGGTCTCCGTCACCAAGGGCTTGGAGCAGGGCACCCATCTGCGCATGAGTCAGGTGGTCGCCCAGGAGACCGGCAAGAACGTCGTCGCCCTCACCGGCCCCAGCCACGCCGAGGAGGTCTGCATCAATCTTCCCACCGGCTTACTCGCGGCCAGCACCGACCAGGCGCTGGCGGAATTTGTGCAGGACGCCTTTATGGCAGATACCCTCCGGGTGTACACCAGTCCCGACCCCGTGGGCGCGGAGCTGGGCGCGGCGCTGAAAAACGTCATTGCCCTGTGCGCCGGCATCACCGACGGTCTGGGCTTCGGGGACAACGCCAAGGCCATGCTGATGACCCGGGGTCTGACGGAAACCGCCCGTCTGGGCGTGGCGCTGGGTGCGAAAAAGGAAACCTTCGCCGGGCTTGCCGGTGTGGGCGACCTGATCGTCACCTGCACCTCCATGCACTCCCGCAACCGCCGGGCGGGCATTCTGATCGGTCAGGGTAAGGATCCCCAGACCGCCATGAAGGAGGTCGGCGCGGTGGTGGAGGGCTATTATGCCGCCAAATCCGCCTATGAGCTGGGCAAGGCAAAGGGCATCGACATGCCCATCACCGACGCCGCCTACAAGGTGCTTTACGAGGGCGCAGACGTAAAAGACGCCGTTCAGGCGCTTCTCTCCCGCCAGCGCAAATCCGAATCCGAGGACGCAGGCTGGCAATAACTGCATACGAAAAATGACATCCCAGGCAATGTCACTCAGGAGTACGAATATATGAGAAAAGCAGCTATTTCTTCCATTATTGCTATTATCTTAGGATACCTTGGCACTGTATTTGGAGCCGAAATAATGAATTGGCCTCAGCTTGGTTCAATTCTTGCAATTGTTGTAATGGGGTCTGCAATCATTACCTCTTTGGAAAAGGGCAAATAATTGCTTGACAGCATCCAGTTTGCCGGTTTGATTTGCCCCGCTTTAATTAACCGTTTTTCCCCTTATACCTTTCCTCCGCAAGCCCTTTGAAATACGCCAAATGGCATCCCATCCGGGATGCCATTTTCATATTTTCACATCGGGGAAATACTGCTCCGCAAAATCCACCTTTTCCACCTGAAAGGACTTGCCGTTCAGGTATGCAAGTGACCCTGCATCCGTGGTGAAGGTGAAGGTCAGTTTGTAGGAATACAGCGCCTGATAGCTCCGGTCGAAGCGCTTGTCCAGCTTGCCGTACTTGCCGTCCCCCAGCAGGGGGTGTCCCGCGTGGGCGAACTGGGCGCGGATCTGGTGCGTCCGACCGGTGATCAGCTCGCACTCCACCAGAGAAAGCCCCGCCGCGCTTGCGAGGGTTTTGTAATTGGTCTGGCAGGTCTTGCTGCCGGGCTGGGGCGTGTCCGTGACGTACACCCGGTTTTTCTGGGCGTCCTTGAAGAGATACCCTTTCAGGCTCCCCTCTTTGGGCTTGGGCGTCCCTTCCACAATGGCCAGATATCGCTTGTCGATCTCCCGATCCTTGATTTTCTGGTTCATCACCCGCAGGGCTTCCGCCGTCTTGGCGGCGATCACGATGCCCCCGGTGTTCCGGTCAATGCGGTTGCACAGCGCCGGGGTAAAGGCGTTTTCCTCCCGGGGACGCCACTCCCGCTTCTGATACAGATAGGACTGGATGTGGTCAATCAGGGTTCGGCCATATTCCGCGCCGTCGTGGGGATGCACCGCAAGGCCGGGGCGCTTGTCCACAAGCAGAATGTTTTCGTCCTCGTAGACGATGCTCAGCTTGGGATTCGCCACGGTGAGGTAGGCGTTGTCCTCCCGGGGCTTGTCAAAAAACTCGTCGTTGATGTACAGCTGCAACACGTCGCCCTCTTGCAGCCGGGTGTCCCGGTCGATGCGCTTGCCGTTGCACTTGATGCGCTTGATGCGGATATATTTCTGCGCCAGGGACGCCGGAAGCAGCGGAACTGCCTTCGCAAGAAAGCGGTCTAGGCGCTGCCCCGCGTCGTTCCGGCCGATGGTAAACTCTTTCATGTGTTTCTTCCCATGTTTTCGTCGAAATGTTGGTTGACCTGCTCCGTGAATTCCAGCGCGGCGTTGTAGCCGAGCTTTTTCTGACGGTTGTTCATGGCCGCCACCTCCAGAATCATGGCAAGGTTCCGCCCCGGGGTGATGGGGATGGTGTTCATGGGAACCTTGACCCCCAGCAGCTCCATGTACTGCTCCTCCAGACCCAGCCGGTCGTAGACCTCCTGGGTGTTCCATGGAACGATGTTCACGATCAGGTTAATCTCGTTTTCCGTGCGGACGGCGCCCATGCCGAACAGCTTCGCCACGTTGACGATGCCGATGCCCCGCAGCTCGATGTAATTGCGGATCAGCTTGGGAGCGGTGCCCACCAGCGAATTTGTGGAGACCTTGCGGATTTCCACGGCGTCGTCGGCGATCAGCCGGTGGCCGCGCTTGAGCAGCTCCACGGCGGCCTCACTTTTGCCGATGCCGCTGTCGCCGATCAGGAGAATGCCCTCGCCGTAGACCTCCACCAGCACGCCGTGGCGGGTAATCCGGGGCGCCAGCGCGGCTTTCAGGTAGGTGATGATGGTGGAAACGATGGTGCTGGTGGCTTCCTTGGTGCGCAGGACGGTAACATTGTGCTTCTGCGCCATCTGGAGGCACTCGGCGTGGGGCGGGATGTCCCGGGCGATGAGCAGCGCCGGGAATTTGTATGAAAACAGCCGGTCGAAGATCGCTCCCCGCTCCTTGGGCTGCAATTTGTCCACGTAGCTCATCTCCACATTGCCCATGACCTGCAGACGCATAGGCTCATAATGGTCAAAGTAGCCCGCCAGCTGAAGGCCGGGTCTTGCCACGTCCTCAACGGTGATGCGGATGGCGTCAAAATCCGTGGACGCATAGGTGACTTCCAGATTAAATTCCTTTACCAGCGTTTTCAGCGGCACACTGTATGTATCCGTCATGGTTTTCACCCCGAAAGCAAGCTTTTCCCCACCATTATACCCGTACGGGGCGGGAATATCAATACATTTCAAAAAAACAAATTATTTTGAAAAAAACACTTGCATTTTACCGCGAAATCTGATATCATATTTAAGCGCCTGTGAATTGGCGTATTTATCGAGTCATTATCGGATGGGAGGTGCTAGAAAATGGCTAAGTGTGATTTTTGTGGTAAGGGCGTAACCTTCGGTATCAAGGTCTCTCACTCCCACAGACGTTCCAACCGTGCATGGAAGCCCAACGTGAAGCGCGTCAAGGCTGTCGTTAACGGGACCCCCTGCCATGTGTACGCTTGTACCAGATGCCTCCGCTCCAACAAGGTTGAGCGCGCCGTCTGATTATCTTGGCATATAAATCCGCCGCTGAAATTTTCAGCGGCGTTTTTATTTTGTCTCCCATTATGTAAAATCGAGGCTTACCTCGAAGGGTAAGCCTCGGTTTTATCCTATCAAGTTTTACAGCAGCGCCATCACGGCATCGGCATACTGCGCGGCAGTGGCTGCGGTGCCGTCGCTCTTAACTTCTACCGTGCATTCCGCCATGGCCTTTTCCAGACGCGCGGCGGCATCGGCGCGGCAGATGTGGCGAAGCAGCATGGCAGTGGCCTTGATGATGCTGGCCGGGTTGGCGTAATCCCCCATGCCCCGCTCGATCATCCGGGGGGCGGAGCCATGGATCGCCTCGAACATGGCATAGCGGTCGCCCACGTTGGCGCTGCCCGCCGTACCCACGCCGCCCTGAATCTGGGCAGCCTCGTCGGTGATGATATCGCCGTAGAGGTTGGGCAGCAGCACCACTTGGAACTGCTCCCGCAGCGGCTCCTTCAGCAGATTCGCCGTCATGATGTCGATGTAGTAATCGTCCACGGTGATGCCGGGATAGTCGGCAGCGACCTCATGGCAGATGGCAGTGAATTTTCCGTCGGTCTTCTTCATGATGTTGGCCTTGGTGACCACCGCCACGTGGGTCTTGCCGTTGTTTTTGGCGTAGTCAAAGGCGGCTCTGGCAATGCGGCGGGTACCCAAATCGGTAGTCACCTTGAAGTCCACCGCCATGCCGGGCAGCTCCACGCCCCGGCTGCCCAGAACGTACTCGCCCTCGGTATTCTCCCGGAAGAACATCCAGTCGATGTTCTTTTCGGGGATACACACGGGACGGCAGTTGGCGTACAGATCCAGCTCCCGGCGCATGGCCACGTTGGCGCTCTCCATCTTGCCGCCCATGGGGGTGGTGGTGGGGCCTTTCAGCAGCACGTCGCAGGTCTTGATCTCCGCCAGAACGTCATCGGGAATGGCCTTCCCACAGGCCATGCGGTTCTCGATGGTCAGCCCCTCGATCTGCCTGATAACGATGGAACCCGCCGCAATTTCCTCCGCCAGCAGCTTTTCCAGCACCCGGGTGGCCTGCGCCGTGATGACGGGGCCGATGCCGTCGCCGTCAATGACGCCGATGGTAACCTGCTTCTTGGTGGAAAAATCCGTCTTTTCCCCGTTCATGTTCCGGATTCTCTCCAGCTGCTCCTCCAGCAGCTTCTGAAACGCCTCACAGGCAAGTGTAATTTCCTTCATTATTGTCCGCCCTCCTTTGTGTAGTTCAGCAGTCCGCCTGCCAGCAGAATCGCCCTCTGACGTTCCGTCAAAGCGCAGTTTACATAAAACGAAAAGCCGTCATCGGCAGTAACCGCGAGTCTGCCCCGCTCCATGCCGCCGGAAATGTCCGAAATGGTCAGAACAGCGTCCTGATTCAGCTTGTCGTAGTCCTCCGGGTTTTCAAAGGTCACCGGCAGAATGCCCGCGTTGATCAGGTTCGCCACATGGATTCTGGCGAAGGACTTGGCGATGACGCACCGGATACCCAAGTACATGGGCACCAGCGCCGCGTGCTCCCGGGAGGAACCCTGCCCGTAGTTGCTGCCGCCCACGACGATGCCGTCTCCCGCCGCTTTGGCTCTCTCGGCAAAGGTGGGATCGCAGACCTCGAAGCAGAACTTGCTCAGGTAAGGGATGTTCGACCGGTAGGGCAGGATCTTCGCGCCGGCAGGCATAATGTGGTCGGTGGTGATGTTGTCGCCCACTTTCAGCACCAACTTCGCCGTAAGGCTGTCGGCAAAGGGCTTGCTCTTGGGGAATTCCTTGATGTTGGGGCCGCGAAGCACCTGAGCGTCCGCCGCCTTGTCCGCGGGGAGAGGCGGCAGCACGGCGGAGTCGTTCACAAGGAATTTCTCCGGCATGGTCACGTGCAGGGGCTGGTCAATGGTGGTTGGGTCGGTGATGTACCCCGTCAGGGCAGAGGCCACGGCGGTTTCGGGGGAAACCAGATACACCTGCCCGTCCCGTGTTCCGGAACGGCCCAGGAAATTCCGGTTGAAGGTTCTCAGGGAAACGCCGCCGGAGTTTGGCGAGAAGCCCATGCCGATGCAGGGGCCGCAGGCGCATTCCAGCAGCCGTGCGCCGCTGGCGAGGATGTCCGACAGAGCGCCGCAGTCGCTGAGCATGGTCAGCACCTGCCGGGAGCCGGGGGACACGGACAGGCTGACAGAGGGGTGAATGGTCTTGCCCTTCAGCATGGCGGCGACCTTGAGCATGTCGTACAGGGAGGAATTGGTGCAGGAGCCGATGCATACCTGATCGACCTTCACGTCTTTCAGCGTCTCCACGGCCACCACGTTGTCCGGGCTGTGGGGACAGGCGATCATGGGCTTGAGAGCGCCAAGATCAATGTCGATGATCTTATCGTACTCCGCGTCCGGGTCGCTGGACACGGGAACGTAGTCCTCTTCCCTGCCCTGCGCAGCCAGAAACTTTCTCGTGACCTCGTCGGAGGGGAAAATGGAGGTGGTCGCGCCCAGCTCGGTCCCCATGTTGGTGATGGTGCCCCGCTCCGGGACGGACAGGGTGGCAATGCCCTCGCCGCCCCACTCGATGATCGCGCCCACGCCGCCCTTGACGGAGAGGATGCGCAGCAGCTCCAGAGATACGTCTTTGGCGGTGACGTAGGGTCTGAGCCTGCCCGTCAGGTTCACCTTGTACATTTTCGGCATGGTGATGTAGTACGCGCCGCCGCCCATGGCCACCGCCACGTCCAGCCCCCCCGCGCCGAAGGCCAGCATACCGATGCCGCCGCCGGTGGGAGTATGGCTGTCAGAACCGATGAGGGTCTTGCCGGGCTTGCCGAAACGCTCCAGATGCACCTGATGGCAGATGCCGTTGCCGGGGCGGGAGAAATACACGCCGTGCTTTGCGGTGACGGTCTGCAAATAGCGGTGGTCGTCGCTGTTCTCAAAGCCGCACTGTAGGGTGTTGTGATCGACGTAGGCGATGCTCAGTTCCGTCTTCACTCTGGGAATGCCCATGGTCTCGAATTCCAGATAGGCCATAGTGCCGGTGGCGTCCTGCGTCAGGGTCTGGTCGATGCGCAGCGCGACCTCGCTGCCGGGGGTCATGTCCCCGGAGACCAGATGGGACGCAATGATTTTCTGTGCGATTGTCTTACCCATGATTTTTGAATCCTCCCAACATGTGCTTTTTCGCGTTTTCGATATGCTTTGCCATGAGGCTCTCCGCAAGGTCGGCGTTGCCGGAAGCCATGGCGTCCAGAATTGCCCTGTGTTCCTTCCGGGTGTTGATGGTGCGCGACCAGTCCTCCATGGAGATGCGGCGGTAGCGCCGGGTCTTCCGGTGCAGAGGAAGCAGCGTGTCCACGATGACGGTACGCTTGCTTAAGTAGCAGATCGTGTCGTGGAACTGTTCATCCACCTGCCGCAGAAGCTCAGCGTCTCCCTTGTCAAAGTAAAAATCCTGCAGGTCGGCGATGTGGGTCAGTTGGGCAAGCCCCTCGGGAGTCATGTTCTTCGTTGCGTAGTAGGCGGCAAGCCCCTCGATGCGCTGGCGGATGTTCATGATGTCCTCCAGGTCTTCCTCGGTGATGCCCACCACCCGGGAGCCTTTGCCGGTGTCCTCAATGAGCCGCTCCTGTTCCAGGCGGCGCAGCGCATCCCGGATGGGGGTACGGCTGACGCCCAGCTGGTCAACCAGCTTCAGCTCCGTCAGAATCTCTCCCCGGGGATAGACGCCCTGAATGATGTCATTCTCCAGCTTCTCGAAGACCTGATCGGCCAGAGACGTGGTTTTGAATTGATTCATATTCTTCTCCTTACCCTCTTTCGGCAAAGTCCGGGGCAAGCTGCCGGATTTTCTCTTTCAGCTCCCGTTCCGTCATGACCGTCTGGCGGCCGTCCTCGTACTGCCGGTCTACCCATTCCTTCATGGCAATCACCAGCGGCGACTTTTTGTCCAGCTTTTTGTTTTCTTCCAGTCCGTAGGTCTGGTTGATCCAGTAGGCAACGCCCGCAAGGCCGGAGGTTTTGCTGATCTGCACCGTGGCGGGCTTGTTCAGAATTTTCTTGGTGTCGAAAATGGTGTAAATTTCCTCGTCCTTCATCAGTCCGTCGGCGTGGACGCCCGCCCG
>OHRZ01000564.1_pt1 | contig 12685 bp, 11 predicted proteins | sample 1578621 | NCBI WGS metagenome assembly OHRZ01 (sample SAMEA3879554, study PRJEB24766) | human gut metagenome | biome: human-associated habitat; feature: feces | place: USA | collected 1985/1987 | reverse complement strand
TACGCTGGGTATTGCATTTTTCGTCTGCCGCAGGAAGAAAACGGGCAAAGCGCTCGGCTATCTCGCGCTGATTCCCGCGAGCTATCTTGCCGGTCATCTACTCGTCAAGGGTTTCACGACGACGAGCTACCAGATGCAGCGCGATTTCTCGCTCATCATCCTCGCCGCCGCGCTGATCTACGCCGCGGTCATGCTGGCGATCAACCTCTGGCGGCAGAAGCGGGAGAAGGTGTAAAAGAGGAAGAGACGCATTCGCGTCTCTTCCTCTTTTGCAATCAAATTCGAATGCTCAAGGCCCTTTGAGCAAAGCCGTGATAGTCCGCAAATGCGCTTTGCAGGCCGTCGATTCCCTGCGTTTCCCATCGGTCTGCCAGATACAGCATACCGCACATACAGGCAAACTTTTCATAGTACGATCCGCAGACCGCCTCTTCAAGAAACTGCTTTTGCCTGTCTGGATCCGTCTCCGTAAGCGCGAGGCGCAGTTTGGCACGGCTTGCTGCCGCGACCTCGGTAAGCTGCGGTGTATGCCAGTCCACACAGTCGATTTCTGTCGCCTGATAGGAGAGAAGATGGGCGAATCCCTCATGAAATGTGTAAGCATCCAATCTTGTCAAATAGTCTGTACTTTCCAATGCGGCATCTGCCGCCGGATAGCGGTGTCCAATCAAGAGATGCGTAATCTCATGCGTCAGCAGATTCCGAATGATGCTGTCGAGCTGGTCGAGCTCCGCATAATTGCACCAACGGATGAGGTCAAAGATGAGATGTGCCTGCCCGTCGGGCGAGTGTGCCGCAACGGCGTCGTAAGGCTCGGGATAACCGACGATCAAATCAAGTGTCGGCTGTACCGCCTCCCAATCGGGGAAAAGCGCGTCCCAAATCGGGCGGTTGACGGGGACAAAGTGCGCAGCCGCTTCAGAGATACGGCGTTCGAGCTTGCGCACAGTCTCTCGGAGAGCAAGATCCTCAGGCGGCGGAGTAAATGCATTCCTGCCAAGATCTGACGAAACCGAGGTGTGTTCAAAGAGCCATGAAGCACGAAAAGCGTCGACGCAGCTGCTCTCGATATATGCCTGTGCGATCGAACTGTCAATCAGCATTTTCAGTCCCTCTCTTTACGAAAAACCTCTTTTGCCGTAACAGACAAAAGAGGCTTTTCCTTGGCGCAGCGGGAGGGATTCGAACCCTCGTGAGGTTTCCCTCAAACTGATTTCGAGTCAGCCCCGTTATGACCACTTCGATACGTCTGCATATATCCTGTGATATCTTCCGACATCACAACGATAATATTATACACTAAAACTGTCGTTTTGTCAATCACTTTTTGCATTTTCCTGTTCCGAATGCTCTTGAGATTATACTCAGCAGTAAAAATATCATTATTACATCAAGAGTGCCGAGCAGTATGCTTACAACAGGCATATCCTGCACACATTTTACCGTAACGATAGTCAGTATCGCAATTATTGCAATGAAAGCAAGTGATATCAGCACACAGCAGATTATCCTTAACGGTTTCGTCAGTCTGTGAACTGTTCCTGCATCGAAAAAGTATATCGCATAACATCTCTATAATGAGATCTATATTACTTTCCTCCTGCGATTTCCGACAGCTTCAGCGTTGCGTCAACGCTTATCTCACGGCTCTTGTAAATGCCCTTGTCGGCAAGCTCAAGCGCCTGCTTTGCATATTTTACCGCCGCCGCTTTATCTCCGCTGTTCATGGCTTTTTCCGATAAAGCTATACAACAGCGTGCCGTTATCGCTTGCCCCTCGTCCTCAAACTCACTTCCGTTGAGCTTTTCCGCCGCCTTTATGCAGGCAGGATAATTGCTTTCCTTGTACAGCCGCTTTACCGTTATAAGCTGTTGTACGTTTCTGTCGGGATCTTCCTCGCCCTGCACCTCGTCGGATATAAGACTTCCTGCAGGCAGATCAAGCCGCCCTGCCAGATATTCAAGCGTTTTCACGGACGGGCAGGCATTTCCGCTTTCGATACGGCTGAGCATATTTCTTGTAATGAACGTTCCGACAAGCTCGGATTGAGTCATCTTCTTGGCAAGTCGTGCTTCTTTAATTCTTTTTCCCAGTTCTTCAGAATTCATATTTTCACTCCTTCCGCATTGATAAAGTATTTATCGTTCAGACGGTTACGGATAATTACCTTTAAACAGTCCCTGTAAATTTAATTTACCTTTTATATTGATAGTTTAGCAGATAGCCGTAAAAAAATCAAGTGCATTTGCCGATTTTTTTTGATCTGCGGTGCGAATAATGTCGTTTTTCTGTGTATTGCACAAAAAACATAGGCCTATATTGTGCAAACTGCTTATTTTTTACAATTGCAAAGTTTGATATTGACATTTCGTTCAAATGTGCTATAATTAAGGTAAATTAAATTTACATAGCAAGATCTGCTATAGGCAGAAAGGATATTGAAATTGAAATTTTCATATAGATTAAAGAAAACGTTATTAAGGGCGGCGGCTCTTTTCTGTGCGGTTTCGACAGCGGTTGCGATGACCGCTTGTTCTGATAAGGCGGAAACCTCCGCAGTACAGCTTTCTCCGAAGGAAACCGTTGAAAAGATATTCACGCTTGCAAAAAGCAAGGATTATGACAGTCTTGCGGAGTATTGCCGCAGCTTCTCCAAAATGAGTATGGAGCTTTATTTTACCGATACCGGCACCGATTATGACGCAAAATGGCTCTCACGATATTCCGCTACCTTAGCGTCAATATTCGATAATTATGTTACCTACGATAATCTGACCGAAAAGGCTGACAAGGAAACCAGAACAGGCAGTGTCACAGGTACCTTTACCGCTCTTGATATGGAGAAGTTCAACGAAAAGACCGATTCAAAGATAAATTCGGAATTCAAGAATGACTACAATGCGCAGATGGATTATATAGACAGCGTTATAGGCGACAAGGAGTTCAAATCGAAAGAATTCGAGTATACTATCGAGTTCAAATATGTAAATGAGCAATGGACGCTGACCGACAAGAATTTTCTTATACTTCTCACGTTGGGATATTACAACAAGTGACAGACCCGACATTTACGGATAGACAGTGAAAAACGTTTTGTCAGCAGTATTATATGAAAAGAAAGGGTGGAAGATATGTTTGAATGGTGGAATTCTCTCGGTATTACGATGCAGGTCTTTTACTGCATAGCCATACCCGCAACGCTTATTATAGTGATACAGACTATCCTGCTTATGATAGGTATAGGTCACGGAGGAGAAGGTGTTGAGTTCAGCGACACGAGCGGAATAGACGGTCTTGGAGATGTTCCCGATATGCCTGCCGATGTTCCTGCGGACATACCGACGGATATGGCGGCTCACGCAATAGAAGGGTGCGACCATATGACGACCGGCGACGGCTCGAATCCGGCGGACTTCGGCACAATGCAGCTTTTCACATTGCAGGGAATTATGACATTCCTGTGCGTATTCGGCTGGACGGGTATTATATGTACCTCGCTCGGACTTCACGTTGCGATAGCTATAATAATTGCGCTTGTGCTGGGATTCCTTGCAATGCTCGGAGTTGCAAAGGTGCTTCAGCTTACAAGAAGGCTCACTCAGGACGGAAGCCTTGACGTGCGCAGACTGCTCGGCGAAAAGGGCAGGGTGTATATCCCTATTCCCGCAAACGAAAGCGGAGAGGGAAAGGTGACAATAGCGGCAGGAGAGCGTTTCATAGAGCTTTCGGCTGTCACCGATGAACAGGAAGCAATCCCCACGGGAACGCAGGTGCGGATAATAGACGTGCGTGGCGATGTCGTGGCGGTTGAAAAGGATAAATAAGCAATAAAGCAATTTCTAAGTTACAGGAGGAAATATTCATGCAGCCCGAAATTTTAATTGCAATATGCGTTGCGGTAGTTATCGTATTCGCATTATTGATGGGTATCTTATCAAGATACCGTAAGTGTCCCTCGGATAAGATACTTGTTATCTACGGTAAAGTCGGAAGCGACAAGAACGGTCAGGCAAGAAGTGCAAAGTGCGTACATGGCGGTGCGGCATTCATTATGCCCATCATCCAGTCGTATCAGTTTATGGACTTAACGCCCATATCTATCAATGTAGACTTGAAGAACGCACTTTCAAAGCAGAATATCCGTGTTGATGTACCCTCAAGATTCACAGTAGGTATTTCAACAGAGCCGGGTATAATGCAGAATGCCGCTGAGCGTCTGCTCGGTCTGAGAATGAACGAGATACAGGAGCTTGCAAAGGACATTATATTCGGTCAGTTACGTCTTGTAGTGGCTACTATGGAGATCGAGGAGATAAACAACGACCGTGACAAGTTCCTTGTTGCCGTATCAAACAACGTTGAGATTGAGCTTAAGAAGATAGGCTTACGTCTTATCAACGTTAACGTAACCGATATTAACGATGAGTCGGGATATATCGAAGCGCTCGGTAAGGAAGCTGCCGCAAAGGCTATCAACGATGCGAAGAAATCCGTTGCCGAAAAGGATCGTGACGGTGAGATCGGTCAGGCTAACGCACAGCGTGACCAGCGTATACAGGTCGCTGCCGCAAACGCTCTTGCTATCAAGGGTGAGAACGAGTCCAAGATTGAGGTCGCTCAGTCTGAGGCTTTAAGACGTGAAAAGGAAGCGGAATCAATGCGTCTTGCTACAGCCGCAGAAGCTGTTCAGGCAGCTAAGGCAAAGGAAGAAGCCTACATAGCACAGCAGCAGGCAGAACAGACCCGTGCCGCCCTCGAAACCGCAACTCAGCAGGCGGATATAATCGTTAAGGCTAAGATTGCCAAGGAGCAGGCTGAGATTGAGGCAGAGGCAAAGGCAGAGGTTGCACGCCGTACCGCAAAGGGTGAGGCTGACGCTATGTTTGCAAAGATGGAAGCACAGGCACGAGGCGCTCAGGAGATACTCGTAAAGCAGGCTGACGGTATGAGAGAGCTTGTAAATGCCGCAGGCGGAAACGCAGACAGCGCAATCAAGCTGATTCTTGCAAACAACATGGAAGAGCTGATGAAGATACAGGTAGAAGCTATCAAGAACATCAAGATAGACAAGGTAACCGTTTGGGACGGCGGCTCAAAGGGCGAAAACGGCAAGACCGCCACAGCCGATTTTATCAGCGGCATAATGAAAGCTGTTCCGCCTATGGGTGAAATGTTCAATCAGGCAGGTATGGAGCTTCCCAAGTTCTTAGGCGAAAAAATAGACACCCCCAAAACCCTCGACAGCTAAGCGGCGGGTCGCCGCTGACAGTTCCGCCTTTGGAATTGTCTGAGCTATTCGCAGAATAGCGAAACGGCGGGATTAAACAAAGCAATAATCAATATAATGTGGGTGGCTGTGAGCGGCTTCAAATTCCGCCTTTGGAATTGTCAGCGGTCAGCTAATATTAGCTGAACGGCGGGATTACACAAAGCAGTAATCAATATAAAGCGGACGGCAATGTGCCGCTTCAAATTCCGACATTTTTAAAGGTTGGTGCGTTATTGAGGTTAGCGAACGGTCGGGAATAAACAAAGCGTTAATTAATAAAAGCGGTCACGGCGGCAAGCTGTGACCGCTTTTGCATAATATCAAAATTCGATATTGAAAGGCTTACTATGGAACGCAGTCATATAGACGTGAGATTTGCTTATGAATATGGCGATAAATCGCTTCCGAAAATAAAAGAGCTTGTTTCTGAAAAACCAGACAGCCAAAAGAAAATAATACTGGAATATCTGAGAGAGCATTGTGTAATCTGCTGTCCCGGTACAGAGCGTGACATTATAAATCCCGACGAAATTATCGGTTACGGAAACATCTATTCGGATGGGCTGTACTACTGGACTGATGTTTTTACAAATTATGTAGACAAATACAATGTTCCTGTTCCGGCTGAATTCAGAAAGCGTATAATGAGCAATTACGAGTCAAGACGTAAACGTCATATGTTACTCAGAATGGTGAACCGTCTCGAAATATACAATGAGGCGGCTTATGACAAACGGTACAGAGTGTGTATTCACAGAAACGGTCTTATTGAATACAGAGATTTGTTCCAAAGCAATGATGACATTCTGTTTCGGATAAATAAAGAAACGGCAGGTCATATTATTAACCCGGCGGCTTCTGAATTGTTTTGCTATGATTCCGATAATCACGGTAAAGCACTTATTGACGGATACCACTGGAAACTGACTTTTATGCAAAACGAAAGAATCATTGATATAATCGAGGGAACAAACGGAGAGGATAACCGGAGATATAATCAAATAAAGTCGGTAATAGAATTTGCGGAACGGTTTATTCCATATGACTTAGGTTCAGCTTATATGTGTATAAATTAAAAGCACTTTAGACTTCATAATATATCAACAAAGTTCGGTAAGCATCCGGCAATCACTCTCACTATAGTTGAATTCTTCTCAACAAACGAGCTATAGACAAATCTGCTGAAATCGAATATTATTATAGCAGGAGCTCCAAATGAACAGTACGGAGGAAAACACTATGCTAAATCTAGGGCTTAAACTTGGCGAAAACCTAAAGAAATTCCGATTACAGCGTGAGCTTACACAGGAACAGCTTGCTGATGTTCTAGGTGTGTCGGCACAGGCAGTGAGCCGCTGGGAGAACGGAACGACTTATCCCGATATAACGCTATTGCCGACTATTGCGAGCTACTTTGAAATTACTCTTGACGAGCTTATGGGAATGGAGAATTGGAGGAGCGAGGAACAGCTAAAAGAATTGCTCGGACAGCTTGAAGAGAATGGCTCAAAGGGCTTGATCTATGAGAATATTCTGCTACTGCGTGATGCGGTAAAAACCTATCCTACAAATTATGAGCTTCAATTCAGGCTTGTCAATCAACTGGCATTCTGTGAATACAAAGACGGTCGGGGATTGTCCGAAGAAGAAAAAATCAGCTTCAATCGTGAGGCTGCCGAAATAGGAAATCGTATTTTATCGCATTGCACAGACGGTGCGATTATTAACCAAACAACTCAGCAGCTTTGCTATATCTATTCAAGTCTCGGAGAAAAGGAAAAGGCGATTGAATACGCTAAGAAGCTTCCCAATATAGGATGTACCGATACAGTAGTTCTCGGGGATTTATATGAGGGAGAACAGCAGAAAACACATCTGAAACGTGCAATAAAGTGGTATACAAGTATATTTTGGTGTGCGTTAATAAATCTGGCTGACCTCGGATACAGGAATGAAACTATGTCCGATGCGGAAAGAATAGAAATAATGAAAAAGGCGCTTGCGATTCTTGAACTTGTATTTGATGACGGCGATTATCTTAATTACAGCGGTACAGTGTCAATTACGCATAGGTATATTGCTGATCTGGCTATGTCTGAGGGCGATTATGAGCTCGCGTTATCAAGTCTTGAAAAAGCGGCTCAATTTGCTGTAATGTCAGATACGCTACCCGAAAATGCACGGCACACATCTCTGCTTGTAAATAATCTCGAATATGGTCCGTTCAATACTATCAAGAATTACGATTTCACGGACTGCAAGGAATTGTACGATAAAATGCAGGCGGACAGATATAACGCTATCCGTGATGACAAGCGGTTTATTGCCGTTCTTGAGAAAATCGGCAGATATTGTTGACAGTCCGAACAAAGAAGTAAAATATAACGGGTATCGGTAAAATGCCGATACCCGTTTTCTATGCCTATTGCCTGTCGAGCCTCACGTCATACCGCCTGAGCCAGTATTCTATCTGCAAGAGATATGCGAAGATCTGCGGCGAGGTCATAAGCTGACCGTACCAGTTGCCCTCAAACAGTGTCGGATCGTCGCACAGCCGTAACAGCTTTTCACGGCTGACGATCTCGGTAAGGCGGCAATCCTTGTCGGTAAGCACCGCCCTCATTCTGCGGATAACCTCTGCAAGATAGGTCGGGTTGTGGGTCTTGGGATAAGGCGATTTCTTGCGCCAAAGCACATCGTCGGGCAGTATGCCTTTCATCGCACGGCGGACAATGCCTTTCTCCCTGCCTCCTGCCGCCTTTATCTCCCACGGAATATTGAAAGCGTAACGAGCAATCCTATGGTCGCAGAACGGCACCCTTACCTCAAGCCCGTGAGCCATACTCATCCTGTCCTTGCGGTCAAGCAGGCATTGCATAAACCAATAGAAGTTCAGCATGAACATCTCACGCATACGTCTGTCCTTGCGGCTGTCGGTGTCGAGATATTCGGTGTTCTTAAGCGTTTCGTTACAGCAGAAGTTGACATAATCATTCGGGTCAATGTCGCCCAGTATCCCGTCGCAGAGCAGATCCGCACGGGAAGCGGTCGAGCAAGCCCACGGGAAGCCAGGCCGGTACAGTATCTCCTCGTTGTGATACCACGGATAGCCGCCGAAGATTTCATCTGCGCACTCACCGCTGAGAGCGACGGTGAAGTTGCCCTTGATAGCCTTGCAGAACAGGTACAGAGAGCTGTCCACGTCAGCCATTCCGGGCAGGTCACGGGCATAGGTTGACAGCTCCAGAGCGTCGGTCAGAGCAGGTGTATCTACCTCGACATTGATGTGCTTAGAGCCGATGAACGCTGACATTTTCCGTATCCACGGAGCGTCCATATCGGGCTGGAATTTACTGCTGCGGAAGTTCTTTTCATTGTCCTTGTAGTCGATTGAATAGGTGGTGAGCTGCCTGCCGCTCTGCTCAAACTCACGGGCGGCAACGGCGCTTATGATACTGCTGTCAAGGCCGCCCGAAAGCATGGTGCAAAGCGGAACATCGCTGACAAGCTGACGCTTTATGGCATCGGTGAGGAGGTAGGCTATGTGCTGCTCGGTTTCCTCGGCGGTTTCCTTATGGGGAAGGGCGTGGAGCGACCAGTAGGTGCGCTTTCTGAGGCCGCATCGGCAGTACATTGCGCACTCGGCGGGGCGAAGCTCCCTGATCCCTTTGAAGATGCCGCTTCCCGGCTTTCTCGCAGGACCTAAGAGCATTATCTGGGCGATACCGTCACGGTCGATGACAGGCTCTATCATAGGGTGGGCGAGGAGCGTTTTTATCTCGGACGCAAAGATAAGGCCGCCTGCGTATTCGTAGTAAAACAGCGGCTTCACGCCGATTCTGTCACGGGCAAGAAAGAGCTGCTTTTCCTTTTCCTGCCACACGGCAAAGGCGTATATCCCGTTGAGCTTGTCGAGGCACGCCTCGCCCCAGGTGATGTATGCCCAGAGCAGTACCTCAGTGTCGCCGGAGGAGGTGAACGAAATGCCCGTAGATTCAAGCTCAGAGCGGATTTCGGCGGTGTTGTAAAGCTCGCCGTTATAGACGATAGTATAGCTGTCGAGGGCGGTTTTACGGGTCATCGGCTGGGCACTTCGGGCGGGGTCTATGACGCTAAGGCGGCGGTGGGCGAGGGCGCAGTTATCATCGGTGTAGAAGCCACCACTGTCGGGACCTCTCGGAACCATTGTTTGAGCCATTCTACGCATTATTGCGGTGCTGTCGCACAGCCTGCGGCAATCTATCCAACCTGCTATTCCACACATTAAAAATCACCTCATTATGTAAATTTATGGCATATTATGGTTGATACAAGAGTAGTATATGCTTTGAAAATAATTTCCGTGAATGGAAATATCAAGGTGATGATTCGATTATAATTAAAAACTGCGTTTTTCCGCATTACCAAAGGGTTTTGGCAGGACAGACAGAATACGCACAGGTTGATGAATTGCGATGATTTTAAGTTAGCGCCGGCAAAACTGTAAAATTAAGTAATATGTAATGCGGAATTTGCAAAAAATTAGATTTGATTGACATTTAATACAAGGAAAAATATAGAAGCTGAAGTCGGGGTTTCTGTTTCAATTTTCCCGTTGTGATTTTTCTTTTGAGATTCACCGGCATTTCATCTGACGGTTTTTCGGTATTGTGATAAAAAGTGCTTTATTATGCGGTTTGGGAGGCTTTAAAAGGCGGCTTTTGATAATTTCAAAAATTTTTTCGAAAACCCCTTGATTTTTGTAAATTTATATGTTAGAATAAGCAACGGGTAAACGATTACACGAACGTTGCGGCGTTTTTGCAACGGTGCAATCAGTTTATCCGATAAAGACCGGGGAAATCCCGTATGGAAAGTAAATTTTGGCGGAAGTGTGACCGCCGTTTTGAAAGGAAAGGTATAATCTATGAAGTATTCAGACGGTTTCTGGATGAACAAGTCGGGCTACGACGTAAACTATGCAACTCAGATCTATGAGGTGAAGGCTACAGACAACTCGATAACCGTATATGCCACTAACCAGTGGATCGGTAACAGAGGAATGACGCTTGGCGGTCCTGTTCTTGAGATCACCTTTACATCTACGCTTGCCGATTCGATCAAGGTTACGATCGAGCATTACAAGGGTGCTGTAAAGAAGGGTCCGGACTTCACATTATATGAGGACGCAAACTTCAAGCCTGTTATAAACGAGAAGGACGAGTACTGGGAGCTTGTTTCGAACAAGACCTCGGTAAGAATCGGCAAGGCAGGCGGAGCATGGGATATAAAATACTTCTATGACGGAAAGCTGCTCACAAAGGAAGGCTGGAGAACAACTTCTTATATCGAAGAACAGCCCTGGCTCACAGACTACCGTATGGAAGGCACAAAGGCGGAGCGTTTCTACGCACACGCATCTACAGACGAGCCTGCAAGAATCAGAGAGATGCTCAACATCTCCGTAGGCGAGAACATCTATGGCTTCGGTGAGAAGTTCTCTACATTCGTAAAGAACGGTCAGACGGTAGAAGTATGGAACAACGACGGCGGTACCTGCTCTGAGCAGACATACAAGTCGATCCCCTTCTATGTATCATCGAGAAACTACGGTGTATTTGTAAATCACCCCGAGAACGTTACATTTGAAGTAGCAAGCGAAACGGTTTCAAAGGTTGCTTTCTCCGTTCAGGGCGAGAGAATGGAATACTTCGTAATGGGCGGTAAGACAATCGCAGACGTACTCGGCGTTTACACAACGCTGACAGGTAAGCCTGCACTTCCTCCTGCATATACATTCGGTCTGTGGCTGACAACATCATTCACTACAAACTATGACGAGGAAACAGTTTCGTTCTTCATAGACGAAATGGCAAGACGTGATATTCCTCTGGAGGTATTCCACTTCGACTGCTTCTGGATGAAGGAATTCAACTGGTGCGACTTCACCTGGGATAAGAGAATGTTCCCCGATCCCAAGGCTATGCTCGCACGTCTTAAGGAAAAGAAAATTGAAATCTGCGTATGGATAAACCCCTATATCGCTCAGCAGTCATCCTTATTTGACGAGGGTGTAAAGAACGGCTACTTCATCAAGAAGACGGACGGCGGCGTATTCCAGTGCGATATGTGGCAGCCCGGTATGGCTATCGTTGACTTTACGAATCCTGAGGCTTGCAAGTGGTACAAGGCAAAGCTGAGAACACTGTGCGAGATGGGCGTTGACGCATTCAAGACGGACTTCGGTGAGAGAATACCCACAGCCGATGTTGTATACAGCGACGGCTCCGATCCTTACAGAATGCACAACTACTACACATATCTCTACAACAAGTGCGTATTTGAGGTGCTTGAGGAATTCTACGGCAAGGATAAGGCTTGTCTGTTCGCACGTTCTGCTACGGTCGGCGGTCAGCAGTTCCCTGTACACTGGGGCGGCGACTGCTTCAGCCAGTATGAATCAATGGCTGAAACGCTCCGTGGAGGACTTTCACTCTGCTTATCAGGCTTCGGCTACTTCAGCCACGATATTTCGGGCTTTGAGGCTACAGGTTCACCCGACTTATACAAGAGATGGTCTGCATTCGGCCTTATGTCTTCACACTCAAGACTTCACGGCAACAGCTCATACAGAGTACCGTGGAACTTTGACGAAGAAGCGTGCGACGTTCTGCGTCACTTCACAAAGCTCAAGGGTCGCCTGATGCCGTATCTGTTCGCTAACGCAGTAAAGGCGCACGAAAAGGGCGTTCCTATGATGAGAGCTATGGTTATGGAATACAGCGACGATCCTGCCTGCTTACCTCTTGACAGACAGTATATGTTCGGTGATAACCTGCTTATCGCTCCCGTATTCAACGAGGAGGGTACCGCTCAGTTCTATCTGCCTAAGGGTAAGTGGACCGATATTCAGACAGGAGAAGTTCTTGAGGGCGGTAACTGGTATGACAAGAAGTACGACTACTTCTCAATGGGTATGTATGCTAAGCCCAACAGCATAATCGCTTACGGTAACTTTGAGCGTAACTTCGCATATGACTATGTAGAGGGCGCAAAGCTCGTTATCTATCAGCTTGAGGACGGCAAGAACACTCAGTGCAAGATCTACGATAAGGACGCTAAGCTCGAGCTTACTGTTATGGCTGAGAGAAACGGCGATACAATCACTGTTACACATACAGCTACAGACAAGCACTTCACTGTTGAAAGTGCAGAGGGTCTTAACGTAGTTATAAGCAAGTAATTATAACGGAATATAAAGGAACGGTCGGCAGATGCCGGCCGTTTTGCTTTTCTTGACAGGAAGAAATGATTAAATATTTTGGCTGACGGCAAAATACGGCGTACTGCCGTGTCGGTTTACACCGACTTGATTTTATGGTATAACAACCTCGGACAAAAAATCGTCTGTAGCCGATTTTACCGCATAAAAATGCG
>OHRZ01000562.1_pt1 | contig 12723 bp, 8 predicted proteins | sample 1578621 | NCBI WGS metagenome assembly OHRZ01 (sample SAMEA3879554, study PRJEB24766) | human gut metagenome | biome: human-associated habitat; feature: feces | place: USA | collected 1985/1987 | reverse complement strand
GCAAAGACCTGCGCCATTGAATTCAAGAGCTTTTCAAAAACCGCAGGCTTTACGGGCGTGCGCTGTGGCTATACCGTAGTTCCCCACGACCTCAAGTTCGGCGGAACGGAGCTCAACGGTATGTGGGCGCGCCGTCAGGCAACAAAGTTCAACGGCGTTTCGTACATCACCCAAAGAGCCGCAGAGGCCGTTTATTCGGACGAGGGCAAAAAGCAGATTAAAGAAATAATCGAATATTACCGCAAAAATGCAAAGATTATATATAACGGACTTAGCGACTGCGGCTTTACCGTTTACGGTGCGGTGGATTCACCGTATGTATGGCTCAAAACTCCCGACAATATGAAGAGCTGGGATTTCTTTGACCTTCTTCTCGAAAAGCTCCAGGTAGTCGGCACTCCCGGCGAGGGCTTCGGCCCCGCAGGCGAGGGTTATTTCCGTCTTACCGCGTTCGGAACAACCGAGAACACCGAAAAGGCGGTTGCCAGAATTAAAAATTATTTTGCGAAGTAATTAACTTCGCTCTGTTCCGTAAAACTCCGAAAGCCATACGCCGTATTATGTCGGCAACAGGGCTTTTCGGGAACCCGTCAAAATATATGCATATCGAAAGGCTATGGGAATTATTATGAAGGATGTTTACGAAAGTCCCCTTAATTCGCGCTATGCGAGCAAAGAGATGAAATACCTTTTCTCTCCTGATTACAAGTTCAAAACGTGGAGGAGGCTCTGGATAGCTCTCGCCGAGAGCGAAAAGGAGCTCGGGCTCAACATTACCGACGAGCAAATAGCAGAGCTTAAGGCACACGCGGACGATATAAATTACGACGTTGCCGAGGCGCGCGAAAAAGAGGTTCGCCACGACGTTATGTCGCACGTTTACGCTTACGGCGTTCAGTGCCCCAAGGCGGCGGGAATAATTCACCTCGGCGCAACCTCCTGCTATGTAGGTGACAATACGGACGTAATAACCATGACCGAGGGCTTAAAGCTGATCAGAAAAAAGCTTGTCAATTTGATAGCAAAGCTTTCGTCCTTTGCCGACGAATACAAGAGTATGCCGTGCCTTGCGTTTACGCATTTCCAGCCGGCACAGCCAACCACGGTGGGTAAACGCGCTACTCTTTGGGCGCAGGACGTTTTAATGGACTTGACGGCACTTGAATTTCAGCTTTCGCAGATGAAGCTTCTCGGCTCAAAGGGTACCACGGGAACTCAGGCAAGCTTTGTTGACCTGTTTGACGGCGACGATGAAAAAATCAAATCTCTCGACAAAAAGATAGCCGAGAAAATGGGCTTTTCATCCTGCTTCAGCGTTTCGGGTCAGACCTATTCGAGAAAGCTTGATTCGCAGGTTCTCTTTGTGCTCAGCGGAATAGCTCAGTCCGCGTCTAAATTCTCAAACGATTTGAGACTTTTACAGCATATGAAGGAAATAGAAGAGCCGTTTGAAAAAAAACAGATAGGCTCGTCGGCAATGGCGTATAAGCGAAATCCCATGAGAAGCGAGAGAATCACGTCTCTTTCGCGCTACGTTATGGCAGATGTCATAAACCCGTCGGTTACGGCCGGCACGCAGTGGCTTGAGAGATCTCTTGACGACTCGGCAAACAAGCGAATAAGCATAGCCGAGGGCTTCCTTGCGACAGACGCTATTTTGGAGCTTTACATCAACATTGTCAGCGGACTCGTCGTATATCCCAAGATGATAGAAAAGCATTTAAACGATGAGCTTCCGTTTATGGCTACGGAAAATATCCTTATGGAAGCGGTCAAAAAGGGCGGCAACCGCCAGACTCTCCATGAGGAGATTCGCCGTCACTCCATGGCGGCAGGCGCGGTGGTAAAGGTTGAAGGCAAGCCCAACGACTTGGTTGAAAGAATTGCTGCCGACCCGATGTTCTCGCTCACGCTTGACGAAATCAAGGCACAGTTAAAGCCCGAAAACTTCATCGGCAGAGCACCGCAGCAGGTAACGGAATTTATCGAGGGCGACGTAAAGCCGGTTCTCGAAAAATACAAGGACCTTTTGGGACTTGAGGTTGAAATTAAGGTCTGATATAAGTTGTAAGCGGGAGAAAGTAAAATACTTTCACAAGGGTGATTTTAGATGGATTACAGAGGACAGCATTGTCCCATATGCGGTAAGGAGTTTTGCGACGGCGACGATATAGTCGTCTGTCCGGAGTGCGGAACGCCGTACCACAGAGAATGCTATAAGACCGCAGGGCACTGCGTAAACGAAGAGCATCACGGCGAGAACTTCGAGTGGAAGCCGGAGACTGCGCCCCATGCGGAAGAGAAGACCCCGAATGCCGGTCAAAATGCAAACGATGACGGTCACAAGGTGGTTTTTTGCCCGGTGTGCGGCAGAGAGAATCCGGCGGAGGAGCCGAACTGCCTTAATTGCGGAGCAAGGCTCTATAACAATCAAAACGGCGGCAAGGCGTTTATTCCGCCCGTTGAGCTTCCGAATATGGATAAACAGCCGTTCGGCAAGGTAGTTAATATTTCGCCCATGGATATGCTCGGCAGAAATACCGTAGGCGACACAGCCGAATTTATAGGTGTGAACGCACAAACCTATATCCCAAAGTTCTATAAAATGCAGCAGGAAAAAAAGAAGCTGTCGTGGAACTGGGCGGCGTTCTTCTTTGCGCCGTATTGGTTTTTCTACCGCAAAATGCAAAATATCGGCTGTATATTTATTGCGGTTTTGCTCGTCATATCGGGTGCGTGCACCACAAAGTCGGTTATGGCGGCAAGCAGCAATGTAATGCAGGTCTATGAAAATTACACAAACGGCAAGGCCTCTGCCGAGGATATGATGAAAGCGTATGAGGAGTACGAAAAGCTCCCCGCAAACATTATTTCGAATGTCCTTGTGCTGCTCGTTCATGCGGCGGCGGGACTTTGCGCCAATTATCTTTACGCCAAAAAGGCAGAAAAAGGCGTCTATGAAATACGAAAGCTCAGTCAAAATCCCGAGCAGTACCGCATTTCACTTTTTAGGAGCGGCGGAGTATCGTTCTTTTGGCTTATGGCGTCCGTGCTTCTTTATATTGCCTGTACAAATGCGCTGTCAATAGTTCTTGCACGGTTTTTAATGTAAAAACAATCGCATATCCAATAAAAACAGGAGATGAGATATTATGAAAAAGATAACAAAAGCCGTAATTCCCGCGGCAGGTCTCGGCACAAGGGTTTTGCCGGCGTCAAAGTCGGTACCGAAGGAAATGCTCAACATTGTTGACAAGCCCGCGATACAGTATATCGTTGAAGAGGCAGCTGCGGCAGGAATCACCGATATTCTTATAATTACAAACCGCGGCAAGGGTGCTATCGAGGACCATTTCGACCACTCATTTGAGCTTGAAAAAAACCTTGAGGGCAACGCGGCAAAGCGTGACCTCTACGAGAGCGTGCTTGCGTGCTCGGACATCGCCGATATTTATTTTAAACGTCAGAAGGAGACTAAGGGCCTTGCGGACGCTATATATCGCGCCAAGAGCTTTGTCGGCGACGAGCCGTTTGCGATTCTCTACGGTGATGATGTTATCGACGCAGAGTATCCCGTTACAAAACAGCTTACCGACGTTTACGAAAAGTTCGGTAACGGCGTTGTAGGTGTGCAGGAGGTTCCGCGTGAGGACGTTCCGAAATACTGCACACTCGACGTAACTCCGCTTGAAAAGAACGTCATGCAGGTTCACGATATGCTTGAAAAGCCGTCGCTCTCCGAGATTATGTCCTGCTATTCGATTCTCGGCAGAGTCGTGATGCCGCCCGAAATATTCGGAATAATCGAAAACACGCCGCCCGTAAACGGCGAGGTCGGCTTTACGGCGGCTATGAATACGCTTGCAAAGCAGGGCAGACTCAACGCCGTTGATTTTATCGGCAATCGTTTTGATATGGGCAACAAGCTCGGCATACTCAAGGCGAATTGCGAAATGGGCTTGCGTCACCCCGAGCTCAAGGACGATTTCAAGGCGTATTTAAAGGAACTCGTTTCAAAGCTTTGAGAAATCCCGATAGGCTTTGAAAAGTGCCGATGAAGCATTGAGGAAAAATCGGCGCGAAGCGAATCGTTAAAAAGCAAATCAGTATAAAAAAACGACAGGACACCAAAAAGGCTGAGCGTTTATAAGGAAGTTTTGCTGCAAAGCAACATCTTTTTGCACAATAATACGTTAAACCCCTCGGATAAACTAAAGCTTATCCGAGGGGTTCGCTTTTTCTGATATTATTTTGAAATGCTACGCAGTTTCGTAGCTATAAAAAATTTTTATGCCGAAGTCAAGAAATGAAGCAAGGCTGTCGCCTTGCGAGGCTTTTTGACAAAGGCATAAGGGATTTTTATGCGAGAAACCAAAGCTGCCTTATGAACACTCAGCCAAGGTGTCCTGTTTTTATAATTTCTCTCAATTAAACTTCCATATACAATTTCCCTTGAACAAAAAAGCTTTCCGGTTCAAGGGTGATTTCTCACGGCATTTACTATGGGAGAATGTTAGAAGTCTGTTTTTTCGGACAAAATCATTCCGTTACCACACGCACGTATTCAGTGCCGTAATACTTCATAATTTCAACCGTACTCTCATTTATAATCTCGCCGCTTATAACCACGGGGATAGCCGGCGGACAGGCGACGGCAGGCGATGCGGCGACTCTTCCGACGCTGTTTTCGACAGGTATTGATTCGCTGCTGCAAAAAACCGCTTGCCGCACGGAAAGCCTCTTTTCGGGGAGCACAAACACGGGTAAAGCCGTTTTCGGCGCAACCGATTTGCCGTCCGTTTTATCGTGAGAGACAAAGGCCCTTTTGACAGCTTCAAGATTACCGTCGGAATTTTCCGGTGTTACCATCATAACGACGAAGTCTCTGTCGCAGAACTCACATTCGGCGTTGTTTTTTCTGAGATTTTCGGCAAGCTCAAATCCGCTTTTTCCAAAAGCCGATGTATTGACGGTTATTTTGAGCGGCTCATCTCCGCAAAGACGATAACCGTTTTCCTCCAAGAAATTTTTTACATCGCGCACCTTTTTTACTGTATCAAAGAGCCTTTCGCGGTAACCGTTTTCAAGGTATCGGTTCGCAAGGTCAAGCGACTGCAATATGAGATATGACGGACTTGTTGAGCCGAAAACGGCCATTGCCGTCTTGGCGTCCGACGAAAAATCCTTGATTTCGTTCTTTGAAAAGTGCAGATATCCGCCTCCCGTTAAAACGGGCAGCGTCTTGTGCGCGGAATCACAGCAAATATCCGCTCCGAGCTCCATAGGGTGGCATTTCTCACGTAAAAAGTGAAGATACGCGCCGTGTGCATTGTCGCACAAAAGCGGCACACCGAAGGAATGTGCAATTTGTGAGAGCGCGGCAATATCCGCCGTGTTGCCGAGATAATCGGGACTTGTAATGTATACTGCGGCAGGCTTAACTTTTTGCTTTGACAGCGTTTCTTTCAAATCCTCCGCCGAAATCTTGCAGCTGCAAAGCGATAAATTGTCTTTTGATGTGAGCCAAACAACATCGGCGTCAAGCTCCGCCGAAGCATAAACAAACGCTCTGTGAACGTTGCGTGCGGCTACAAAAACCGGTCTTTCGCTTTTATTTTCACGGTTTATCGCGGCGAGATACAGCATAGCCTTAATTGAGAGCGTCGAGCCCTCACACGAATAAACGGTCCTTTTTGTATCAAACAGATTTGATGTGTTTTTTTCGCTCTCCGCTATGATACCGTCCGCCTCAAAAAGCGAATCTGCACCGCATATTTCCGTTATATCACGCGACTCTGCACCCAAAAATATACGGCCCTTATGCCCCGGCATATGAAGCCGCGCACCGTTTTTTGCAATATAATCCGAAACAAAATCGTAAATCGGCGTTTTCACAGCATCACCTGCTTATTTAAGGTTTTCGGCGTCCTCTGCCACCTTGAGCATGATTGCGCACTCTATTCTTTTGCGGAAGAGGTCACAGCCGTAGTCATATACGCCCTCGATTTTACCCGTGGCATGATATGCGTTTGCCGCACATCCGCCGGAGCACCAGAGCTTAGCCCAGCAATCGGCACACTCTTTTCGCGCATATACATTGCAGCTTCTGAACTCGTCCTGGATTTTTGTGTTGGTAACGCCGTCCCAAATATTGCCGAGCAGGAATTTTTCCTCGCCGACAAACTGATGACACGGATATAAGTCGCCCCACGGAGTTACAGCCATATATTCCGTTCCCGAACCGCAACCCGAGATGCGCTTATATATACACGGGCCGCCCGTCAAATCTATCATATAGTGATAAAACGTAAAGGGCTTACCGTTTCTTTTTCTCTCAAGCATTTCCTCGGCGAGAAGCTCGTACTGCTTCATAACAATCGGCTTGTCCTCTTCCGTCAGAGCCGACGGGTCGGAGGGAGCACAGACGACGGGCTCCATACTGAGCTCCGTGAAGCCGAGCTCGAGCATTGCGTCAATATCCTTCAAGAAATCGGGATTTGAATGTGTAAACGTGCCGCGCATATAGTAATTCTTGTTTCCGCGGCGGCGTACAAGCTCTTGAAATTTCGGCACAACTCTGTCGAAGCTGCCGTTGCCCGCATAGTCAACGCGCCATTTATCGTGAATTTCTTTTCTGCCGTCGAGGCTCAAAACCACATTGTGCATCTCACGGTTTGCAAAATCTATAACGTCGTCGTCTATCAGCATACCGTTTGTCGTAAGAGTAAAGCGGAAATTTTTGCCGTGCTCCTTTTCTATACTGCGAGCGTATTCAACGAGCTTTTTAACCGTGTCCCAATTCATAAGCGGCTCTCCGCCGAAGAAATCGACCTCAAGATTGCGTCGCGAACCCGAGTTTTCTATAAGGAAGTCGAGCGCGCGCTTACCCGTTTCAAAACTCATTACGGCTCTGTCACCGTGGTATTTACCCTGGCTCGCAAAGCAATATGAGCAGTTGAGGTTGCAGGTGTGAGCAACGTGCAGACACAGCGCTTTAATAACATTGCCGGAACGCTCCTTAAAGGTAGTGGCAAGATTTTTAAAGCTGTCCTCTGTGAAGAGCTTGCCGTTTTTTTCAAGAGATTCAACGTCGTCGATGCACAGCAGCACATCGTCTCTTGTGACGTCGGGCCTGTCGCCGTATTTTTTCATCACGGCATTGACAATCTCCTCACGCGACGCGGTTTTATACATTGCGATTATGTCGTAAGCGACATCGTCCACCGAATGCACCGAGCCGGAGCAGGTGTCTAAAACTATATTATATCCGTTTAATTTATACTGATGTACCATTTTTACCTCCGTTAGGTCAGAACACAAAAAATGCCGCCCGAACACGGACGGCACCCGAAATACCGACAGAATTACTTGTCAGCCTTTTCGCACTGCTGATTTGCAATACCGCAGCTTGTTTTGCATGCAGACTGACAAGAGGTCTGGCATTCGCCGCAGCCGCCGTTCTTAGCACTCTCGCAAAGGTCGCGAGTCTCAAGAGTCTTAATTCTTTCCATAACGACATCTCCAATTCTGAATTATTCTTTTAAGTGCAGGGCACTTCTATACATTAAAAGTATATTACAAATTCCCCGGATTGTCAACCGCACAAACCCGTGTGAGTAAAAACACCCGCTGTCTTTTTGCGTTTTTGCTCTTCGGCTCTTATTTCCCGCTGCCGCGTATCAGTTTTACGGCATACAAAACATCTACGGCAGCCATAGCCACAAGAAACAGCATTGTAATTATGCCGTCCGACGTCGAAAAATCAATCACCTTTCCGCCGCGTGATTTACGGACAAGCGTGCCTATAACCATCATATTTAAAATCAGCATTAAAACTATGTTTGTCGCTTTGTCTCTCATAAAAACCTCCCGGCGCATAAATTGCAGCTTTCGCCGCATACACGCTTAATTCGATATTATATTCTATCACACTTTCGGATTTTTTCAACAGCTTCCCACCGCGCAATAAAATACAGGAGAGAGAAAAACGCCTTCTTACGAACCGGTCAAGACGAGAGAGCGAACAAGTTGAGGGATTATTTAGGCTCCCTTGTAAAGGGTGATTCCCCACGGTGTGGGGAAATGTCACGTAGTGACAAAGGGGACGGGCTCCCGTCAGGAGCTGGACGCGAGTTCACGAGCGGACTGAGGGATTAAAAGGTAATGCACTTTTTTTAATCTTTTTTGAGAAAATCCCTCCGGCTTGCCTTAGCGAGGCCCACCTCCCTTTACAAGGGAGGCAGAATCCCTCCGGCTTGCGGCAAGTCCGCCGCACAACCCCTTCGGAGTGACTGCGCGGAACTTCAAATAAAAACGAGTGTGCGTAGCTGTGATAAAGACCGCAGCTGCTTTGAAAGAGGCAAAAAAATCCCCGATCTGCCGTTAATACAGACCGGGGAACTTTTGTGATTTTAACTTTTTATCAGCCTATAACGGTTGAGCCTGCATTGTCGCTTCTGACAAAGCCTATCCAGGATTTACCGGTGTTGAGCTGAAGGTCGCTGCCGTCCTCTGCCTGAAGCTTGAGAGGAGAAGATGCGTCGCCCTTTGTCCATTTTATGTTTTCATATGTTCCGTTGGAAACATAGACGCCGCTGCCACCCTTGAGATCCCAGTCAACGTGCTTGGATGCATCAATGGGTCCTGTGACTCCCGTGTAAAGGATAATTACGTTTGTAACGGCCATGGTGTTGCCGTCGGCGTCCTTCATCGGGTCTGAATTCATATTGTTGTAATAGAGACCGTCGTCCGCATTGTACTTAAAGGTGTGCTTGTAGTTGCCGGAGAATACCGCAAGAACAGAGTTGCAGGCGCCGCCCGAGAGCGTTCTCTTTGATGAAGCAAAGGTAAACGGTGAGCCGTAGCCCGATTTAACGTCGGTGCGGAAGCCCTTATCCGCGATTGCCTTTGAAAGATTTTCGCCTGAGGTGTAAGCTGTGTGCTCCCTGGATACCTTTCTTGCCTTGTCGCGCGCAAAGTAACTGCCGGCTTTCATTCCGTCGATATCATCAACTTTATCTGCGGAGATTTTGTCGTAAGCAAGATTGCTGCCGCCGAAATGCACATAAATGGCGTCAAATCCCTCGGCGAGCTCAACATAGTCGTGACGTGCGCTTCTTGTGGGGCCGATTTTCGGCGCCGAGGAAATGTCGGCATACATCCACATCATTCTTGTGATGCCGCCCTCAACCTCGCCCTCGACTACGATGTCGGGAGAGCAAAGGCCCCATTGCGGACGCGCTTCGGGTGAGTTCTCAACCATTACGCAAACGGGACGCTTGCCTATACTGCTTTCGGGGAGACCCGTAAGACCGGTAAGCGGATTTACATCTGTCGCGGCGGTAGGCTCCGCTGTGGTGGCCGGAGCTGACGTGTCTGTTTCAAAATCCTTTTGTTTTTTACCGCAGGCAAAAAGCATGCAGGCCGAAAGCAAAACACAAATCGCAGCCGCAGAAAGTTTAAACACGGTTTTTTTGTTCATTTCCAAAACCCCTTGAACTAAAAGTATTTATATTATTCTACCATATTTGACGATTTTTTCAATACCAAACGGCAAAAAGAGGGGAACTATCCTCGCCGCAGCTCGGCAAAAACCGTTCCCCGATTGCTGTTTATTCTTCGTTTTCAGCCGCGCGGTCGGCAATTACCTTGTCGGCAACCGGCTGCGGAGCCTGCTCGTAGCGTGCAAATGAGAGAGTGTAATGTCCCCTGCCTGCCGTAACGGAGCGAAGCACCGTTGTGAAATCGCCCATCTCGGCTATCGGGACTTCGGCGGTAAGCTCCTGCATACCCTTTTCCTCCGAAGCGCCCATTCCGAGGACTCTGCCGCGACGCTTTGTAACGTCGCCCATGATGTCACCGAGGTTTTCGTCGGGCATATAGGCTGTGAGAGTACCTATCGGCTCAAGTATTGCAACGCCTGCCTTCGGCATCGCATTTTTATATGCGAGCGAAGCGGCTGTTTTAAACGCCATTTCCGAGGAATCAACGGGGTGATAAGAGCCGTCATAGAGCGTGGCTTTAAGCCCTACCATCGGATAGCCTGCCGCGAATCCCTTTGCAACGCAGTCACGAAGTCCCTTTTCGACTGCCGGGAAGTAGTTTTTCGGAACGGCTCCGCCGACTACCGCGGTTTCGAATACGAGATCGTCGCTGTCGCACGGCTCGAATTTTATCCAAACATCGCCGAATTGGCCATGACCGCCGGACTGCTTCTTGTGCTTGCCCTGTGCCTCTACCGGCTTTCTGATAGTCTCGCGGTATGCAACCTTCGGGAGCTCAAGCGTTACGTCTACGCCGAATTTATTTTTAAGCTTTGAAACGATTACGTCAAGATGCTGTTCGCCGAGACCCGAGAGCACCTGCTCCCTTGTCTCCTTGTTAAGCGCAAAGGTGATTGTCGGGTCCTCCTCCATAAGTCTTGTAAGACCTGCGGCAACCTTTTCTTCCTCGCCCTTTTTCGACACCTTAACAGCCATCGAAAGGCACGGTTTCGGGAAATCGACTCCGGCGAGCTTGAGTATGTTTTTCGGGTCACAGAGCGTGTCGCCCGTTTTAACGCCTGCCATTTTTGTGACAACGCCTATATCGCCTGCGATGATTGCGGGGGCGTCCTCCTGCTTTGCGCCTTTTACAAATACGATTTTACCCATTTTCTCGATTTCGCCCGTGCGGAAATTATATGCCGCGGTGTCGGGCGCGAGCTTGCCGGAAACAACCTTGAAGAACGACATCTTGCCTACAAACGGGTCTGCTATCGTCTTGAAGCAGACGGCTGCGAGCGGACCGTTTTCGTCGCAGGGTAAAATACCCTCCTCGCCGTTTTCGTAGGTGCATTTTTCGCCTGCATAACCGAATGCACCGGGTGCGGACCACGCAAGGCCGTAAAGCAGCTGATCAACGCCTGCGCAGGTAAGACCGGATACCGCGTATACGGGGTAAATCGAGCCGTCGAAAATACCTATGCAAAGACCCTTTAATATTTCCTCCTTGGTGAATTTCTCACCCTCGAAGAATTTTTCCATAAGAGCGTCGTCGGTGGTTGCGACAGCCTCCATAAATGCCGAGGTCATCTCTTCAATAACGCTGTCCTCGGGTACGGGAACCTTGGTCGCTTTGCCGTTTTCGTCGTATGAAAACGCCATACCGGTCATAAGATTAACATAGCACTTTGTAATGTTGCCCTCCATATACGGGATTATTGTCGGGCATAGCTTGTTGCCGTAAACCTCTTTTAAGGCGTCAAACGTCTTGTAAAAGTTTCTGTGGTCGGAATCGGTTTTGGTGATGGCAAAGAATTTCGCCGCACCCTTTTTTTCTGCGGCACGGAATGCTTTTTCCGTACCCACGTCAACGCCTGAGCCTGCCGAAGTGACTATAAGCACCGCCTCGGCGGCTCTGACTGCCTCGGCTGCACCGCCCTCAAAGTCGAAAAGACCGGGAGCATCTATAATATTGAGCTTTGTGTTATCCCATTCAAGTGCCGCTATGGCGGAAGAGACGGACGATTTGCGGCGTTTTTCCTCGGAATCAAAGTCGAGAACGGTGTTACCGTCGGCAACTCTGCCGAGTCTGTCCGAAGCGCCGGCTATGTAAAGCATAGCTTCGCACAGCGTTGTTTTGCCCTTTCCGCCGTGGCCGAGCACGGCAATATTACGTATGTTGTTTGAAGTGTATGCTTTCACAGGAAATTCCTCCTAAAATAGATGTTACTGTCCTTTTATGTATTATCCATAATAGTTAGAGCCAGTATGGTGAAATTATAGCATAATTGCCCAAAAACAACAAGAGAGCGAAAAAACATAATCGGAACGGGATTTGGGACTCCGAAACGGAAAATCCAGGAGAAACAAACGAAAAAACGATAAAATATAAAGAGCAAAGCAGGCCGGAGACTCCGAAAAAATGTTGTGTGAAATTTGAAGAAAAACGCAAAAACAGCAGCGCCCCGGCTGCTGTCCGGTGAGGGAACGGCAGGCAGGGCGCTGCTGCTATCAGGATGAATCGGAGAAAAATGGGGAAAGCTTAAAGTTCTTCGCCCGGCACACGGTGGTACAGCGCGGTCAGCTCAGCGATGTGAGCGCTGAGGGCCGGGGTGAGCGGCTGAGTGAGCCGCCACTGCCAGTTGGCGCCCTGGGTGCTGGGGGTGTTGATGCGGGCCTCAGCGTCCAGATGGAGCCAGTCGGCCAGCGGGATGACAGCCATGTCCGACACGCAGGAAAGGCAGGCGCAGATCATGGCCTCCGTGAGGTCTTCGGGTGCGCAGCGCAGGTAGCGGCAGGCATAGGCCACATCCTCGGCGCTGGCGCTCTGACGCCAGCCCTCGGCGGTCACGTTGTCGTGGGTGCCGGTGTAGACCACACTGTTGCGGGGGTAGGTGTAGGGCAGATAGTTGCCCGGCTCACGGCTGTCGAAGGCGAACTGCATGATCTTCATGCCCGGGTAGCCGCTTGCGGCCAGCATGGCCTTGACCTCGGGGGTCAGATAGCCTAGATCCTCGGCGATGATGCCGCCCTCGCCCAGAGCCTTGTGCATGGCGTCGATGAAAGCGCGGTCAGGGCCTTTCTCCCAGTGACCGCCTGCAGCGGTCTTGTTCCCGGCGGGGATGGAGTAGTAGCTCTCGAAGCCCCGGAAATGGTCGATGCGGACGACGTCGTAGATGGAAGTGGCGTGTTTGATGCGCTGCTTCCACCAGCGGAAGTCTTCGGCCTCGTGGCGGGGCCA
>OHRZ01000552.1_pt1 | contig 12835 bp, 10 predicted proteins | sample 1578621 | NCBI WGS metagenome assembly OHRZ01 (sample SAMEA3879554, study PRJEB24766) | human gut metagenome | biome: human-associated habitat; feature: feces | place: USA | collected 1985/1987 | reverse complement strand
GTTTGCGTAAAGTCAATGAATTAGTGAATTAGTGCTCGCGGTCCTAATTTTTTTATTTAAATTCCACCGCCCGCGTACCTATTCTTTTGGACAAATGGTTCTCTATCACAGAACACAAAGTTAATTATAGACAAAAGTTACGAGACTAATTTATCAAAATGTGCTATTGATTTTTAAACGGCAAAAAATATATAATGATGTTACGAAATGAAGAACGCGATTACCAAATGGAGAACACAAGATGGTAAATGAGGCAGAAGTAAAAGTAAAGAGCCTGCAGAAAGCTCTTGAAATTTTAAACTGCTTTACGAAAAAAAGCAGTTGGGGTGTGACAGAGATCAGCGAACAGCTGGATCTGAACAAAAGTAATGTACATAACATTTTGACGACGTTCAAAGCAATGGGGTATCTGGATCAGGATGATGAAAGCGGCAGATATAAGCTGGGACTCAGCGTGTACTCCCTGTGTTATTCTCTGGGACAGAACTTAAGCATCGGTAGTGTGGCGGCCCCGTATTTACAGGAACTTGCAGATATGGCAGGCGAGCGGGTCTATCTTGCAATCCCGCATGAACAGGAGATCATCTATGTGACCTCTGCTTATCCGAAGACCTCCATTGACCTTATGCGGCCGATCATGGGTGAGCATGCACAGATGCATTGTACCGGACTGGGCAAGGCAATGCTGGCATATCTTCCAGACGAGAAACAACGGGCTTACGCAGCCAGAAAGCTGGAAGCCTATACCGATTATACGATCACGGACGGGGATGCACTGTTGAAGGAACTTAGAGAGATCCGGCAGCGCGGTTACGCAATAGATAATATGGAACATGAATTTGGCGTAAAATGTGTAGCGGTTCCGGTACTTGGCAGAAACGGCCAGGTGGTGGCGGGAGTGAGTATCTCAGGACCTTCCCTGAGATTCTATGACGAACGGATCCAGTCACTGGCAAAGGAATTACAAAACAAAATAAGGGAATTACAAAACATTCTTTATTAAGTTAAAAAATGTGAAAAAGGGGATTGAGAAATCAATCCTTTTAAAAAAGATATTTTAGAGAACGGTGTTCTCCAATACGGAACAACAAGAAACAATGATTGCACAGAAGGAGAGACAACATGAAAACATCGCCGTGGAAGAAGATCAAGAAATGCAAGTATCTGTATATTATGATGTTGCTTCCGATCATCTATTACATCCTGTTCCATTACCTGCCTTTGTACGGGGTATTGATCGCATTTAAGGATTACAAGATCGCAAAGGGTGTATGGGGAAGCCCCTGGGTGGGCTTCAAATGGTTCCAGAAGTTCCTGACGGATCCTTATTTCTGGAAACTGGTGAAAAATACATTACTGTTAAATATCTACGGACTGCTGTGGGGCTTCCCGGCACCGATCCTCCTGGCACTGATGTTGAACGAGGTGACAAATGCCAAGTTCAAGAGAGTGATCCAGACCGTCAGCTACCTGCCCCATTTCATTTCTACCGTGGTTGTCTGTGGTATGGTAATGAACTTCCTGTCTCTGGGCGGAATCATTAATCAGCTTATCGCCGCATTCGGTTTTGACAAGATCCAGTTCATGGTATTGCCCGAATGGTTCCGTACCATATTTACCGCATCCGGTATCTGGCAGACCTGTGGATGGACTTCCATTATTTATTTGTCCGCGTTGACCTCTGTGGACCAGGAGATCCTGGAGGCCGCAATGATCGACGGAGCGAACCGTTTCCAGAGAATTAAATCGGTAACGCTTCCCTCCATTGCACCGACCATCTCCATTATGCTGATCATGCAGATCGGACGACTGATGTCTCTGGGATATGAGAAGATTATCCTGCTGTACAACGGATCTACCTATGAGACTGCGGATGTAATTTCCACTTATGTATACAGACGAGGTATTTTGAGTGCGGACTTCAGTTATTCCACAGCGGTGGGTCTGTTCCAGTCAGTCATCGGTGTGATCCTGCTGGTAACATCCAATCAGATATCGAAAAAACTCAGTGACAGCAGCTTGTGGTAGGAGGACAGAAATGGCTAAGAAAGTAAAAATAAAAAGCAAAAAACCGCAGGGAATCGGCAGCAAAATATTTGATGTTGTGAACTACCTTCTGCTGGCAATCCTCGGATTCATTATGTTCTACCCGATGTTTTATGTATTTATTGTGTCCATCAGTTCTTCCCAGTATATCAATCAGGGACTGGTAACACTGTTCCCCAGAGGAATCAATTTCGATGCCTATAAGGCAGTATTTGAGAACCAGAGAATCTGGAGCGGATATAAGAACACCTTTTTATACACAGGTTTGGGAACACTGATCTGTCTGGTGCTTACCGCAATGTGTGCCTATCCTCTTTCCAGAAAGGATTTTTATGGACGTAAGGTATTTACCGTGCTGATCATGATCACAATGTTCGTAAACGGTGGTATGATCCCTACCTATCTGGTAATCAATAAGCTTCATATGATCAACACCATGTGGGCCATCGTTCTGCCGCCCGCCATCAGTACCTTCAATATGATTGTCATGAGAACTTCCTTCCAGGCGATCCCGGATTCCCTGGTAGAATCCGCATATCTGGACGGTGCAAACGACATTACGATCTTCAGCAAGATCGTCCTGCCGCTGTCCAAAGCTATCATTGCAACCATGACATTATATTATGCTGTATACCACTGGAACAGCTACTTCCCTTCCGTGTTGTACCTGAATGATCAGAAAAAATATCCTGTACAGGTTGTCATGCGTGACATCGTAATACAGGGTGACACCTCCGAGATCACAGGAAGTGTCAACATCATCGCTACCAACTATAAATATGCGGTGATCATTATTTCCATCGTACCTATTCTGCTTGTATACCCTCTGTTACAGAAGTACTTCACAAAGGGTGTTATGGTCGGAGCAGTTAAGGGATAAAGAAACAAATTATAAAGGAAGAACGTATTTAAGAAAAGGAGAGGTTAAATGAAAAAGAAAGCATTCCAAAAACTGACAGCCTTAGTGGCAGTAACAGCAATGAGCGCATCTCTGTTGACAGGATGTGGTTCCGATGCTTCCGGCAGCAATGATACCGCAACAAATAATGCGCAGGAGAGCACTGCAAGTGCAGGCACACAGGAAGCAAACAGCGAGCATCCTTCCTGGATCAGCGACGAGCCGCTGGAGATCAGTATTATGACCCCGGATGCCAACCAGCAGCCCATGGCACAGGACAGCAAGTCCCATGAGGCAATTTTTGAAGCAACCAATGTAAAGCTGAATTTCCAGATCGTTCCTACCGACAGCTATGATGAGAAGAAAAATATTGCTCTGTCCACACAGAACTTCCCAGATATCATTTTACTGACAAGCACAAGTGATATTTCCGATTTTGCATCCGAGGGTATCTTCGAGCCTCTGAACCAGTATATTAACGAAGAGACCATGCCGAACTTCTACAAGTTCTGGCAGCAGTATCCTGAAATGCAGAGATACATGGTAGACGGTGAAATGTATGTATTCAACCAAGTAATTCGTGAAGAGTGGGCCAACGGCTTCGGCCCCGTAATCCGTACCGACCTTCTGGAAGAGAACGGCATCGCAACACCTACCACATGGGATGAAGTACTGGATGCACTGGCACAGTTAAAAGAGATCTATCCTGACAGTACTCCCTGGGCAACTAGATGGGGAACTGCTAACCTGTTAAAGACCACTTCCTATATGTTAGGCTCCGGCTTCGGCTCCGTATCCCCAAGCTCCGGTATGTACTGGGATGAGGATCTGGGCAAGTATGTATACGGTCCTGCAGATACCAACTTCAAAGAAGTTCTGAAGTTCCTGAACAAGGCATATACCACTGGCGTTCTGGATCAGGAATATGCAACGACCGATTCTGATTCCATGATGACCAAGTGCACCAGCGGTCAGTCCTTCTTCTTCTTAGATAACAGTGGATTCGGTCAGAACTACACCAAAGAACTGCGTAAGATCGACGGTAACGAGAATGCTACTTTCCAGGTACTGCCGATTCCCGAGAACAGCCTGGGTGAGAGACGTGCCGTATCCTACAATACCAGATTCGATAGGCTGTATGCAATTAATGTAAATGCCAAGAACAAAGATCAGATCATTAAATTCATTGACTGGATGTACTCCATGGAGGCTTCCGACATTACCAACTACGGTATCGAGGGTGAGACCTTCCAGTACAATGCAGACGGTGAGGCAGAATATATTTCCGATTATGTAATGCAGTTCAAGGATGCCTCTCCTTCTGATTACTATGCATGCTGGACAGATATCGGTGCAGGCAAGCTGGATTTCTCCATGTATGCATGTAACATCAAGACCCAGCGTGAGATCCAGATGATCACCGGAAACTGGTCCGATCTGGCAGAAGATTACTGGAAGATCATTAATGATGATGACGCTTATGTACAGCCTCACATTGCACCTCCCTTCACTACCGAAGAAGCAGAACGTGTGAAAGAACTGACCACCGATCTGGATACCTTCTTCACGCAGGAATACGATAAGTACATTATCGGCAAGGAATCTATCGACAACTGGGATGCACTGATCAAGAAGGCTGAGGATATGGGCGTAAGAGAACTGGAGCAGCTGTGGAATGACGCAGAAGCCCGTGCCGTAGCAGAGACCAAATAAGTCATCGGACAAGAAAAGTAACAGAACATAACACAGAGTGAACGGGCATGTTACCCGTTCACTCTGCTAAAAAGACAGAATCAGACAATGGAAGGAGTGACTGACAGTATGAAGATTACAAATTATACACAGGAATTTATCACAGATGATAACAAACCCTTTGACAGTGCCCATGCCTCAACACTGCTGGAATTAAAGGACGGCGGCATTCTGGCGGCATGGTTCGGCGGTGCATGGGAAAAGAACCCGGACGTAGCGATCTGGACAGCGATACGTGATATGGATGGCTGGGGACAACCGGTAAAGGTAGCGGATGTAAGAGGGGTTGCCATGTGGAATCCCGTACTTTTCCGCAAGGAAGATGGAAAAATTATCCTCTTCTATAAAGTCGGTAAGCTGATCTCGGAATGGATGACCTGGTATATGGAAAGCGAAGATGAAGGACACACCTTCTCAGAGCCGCAGGAACTGGTACCCGGAGATATCGGAGGAAGAGGCCCTGTCAAGAATAAACCTATTCGGTTAAGCGACGGTACCGTTCTGGCCCCCGGATCCCTGGAAGGGAAACTGTGGGACGGATTTGTGGATATCTCCAGAGATGACTGCCGCACTTGGGAGAGAAGCGATCTGGTACCTCTGCACAGACTGGAAATCACAAACGAAGGCGTTCATAACGTGCAGGTGATCGACAGACCTTATGACAGACATTATATCTATGGAAAAGGTATTATTCAGCCCACCCTCTGGGAGGATCGGGATGGAAAAGTACATATGCTCTGTCGCAGCAGCAGCTCCCGGATCATCCGCAGCGATTCCGAGGATGGCGGAAGGACATGGTGTCTGGCATATGACACCGGGCTTCCCAACAATAACAGCGGTATCGATCTGGTCAAATTAAAGAACGGCGATCTGGTGCTGGCCTATAATCCCAGAGAGAATCTGCCCGGCTATTACAAGGGACCGAGAACACCGCTTAGCGTTGCGCTGTCCAGAGACAACGGAGAGACCTTTGAGATCATCTGTACGTTAGAGGATCAGAGAGGCGATTATTGCTATCCTTCCGTAATCTGCAACGACGACAATAAGATTATGATCACTTATACCTGGAAACGGGAAAAGATTGTGTATGTAAGCTTTACATTAGAGGACTGAATATGAAAGACAGCAACAGGACAAAGGAAGACATCTACAGAAAATTTCAGAATCCGGCAAGAGAATACCGGGGAACTCCTTTTTGGTCTTGGAATGCGGAAATGACCCCGGAAGAAGTCAGACGGCAGGTAAGAGAACTTTATGAGCAGGGAGTAGGAGGATTCTTTATTCACTCCCGGGATGGTCTGGAGACTCCTTATCTGGGCAGAGAATGGATGGACTGCGTGGAGGCAGCGGTGGATGAAGCAAAACAGCTGGGCATAGCGGCCTGGCTGTACGATGATGACCGCTGGCCTTCCGGTAATGCCGGAGGAATGGTGGCGGCCGGAGGAGATGCCTATCGCCTGAAAGGGCTGACCCTGCAGGTATGCGATACCTGTGATCCGGCAGTATGGCAGGAAGAACACCTTATTGCAGTATTTACTGCATTGGTACAGGGAGATGCCATTTATTTTCTGGAGCGGCTGGAAAATGTCATGACAGAAGTTCCGAAGCCGGAAGAGAAAAAACAGCATCCCGGATGCAAACAGGTATTTCTCATTTTGCGCTTGGAAATATCGGCGAAAAGTGAATGGTTCAACGGGGAAACTCCCGTGGACAACCTGAATCCGGATACGGTACAGAGATTCCTGCATCTGACCCATGATAAATATCTGGAACGGTTTGGAGAGGAATTCGGTAAAACGATTCCCGGAATTTTTACAGATGAACCCAGTCTGGCGGACACCCATTCTGCTTTTGGGCCAGACCGGAGCTGGATTCCCTGGACTTACGGATTCGCAGAGTATTTCCGGGAGAAGAACGGTTATGATCCTGTTGACAGAATCCCTCTGTTTTTCTTCGAAGGAGAGGGCAGTGCGAAAATAAGGCATGATTACTGGCATGCCATCGCCCTGCGGTTCAGCGAGAATTATTCCGGACAGATCGCCGCATGGTGCAGAGAACATCATCTGCTCATGACAGGACATTTTCTTCAGGAGGATAAGCTGGGACTGTCTACCAGAGTCAGCGGAGCAACGATGCCACTGTATGAATATGAGGATATTCCCGGAGTGGATATCCTCCAGGACAAGACAGACGAATTTCTCACCGTGAAGCAATGCGTCAGCGTGGCACACCAGATGGGGAAAAAGAATGTCATCTCCGAGACCTATGGCGTGACCGGATGGGATTTTACCTTCGAAGGACAGCGGCATATCGGAGACTGGCAATACGCACTGGGCGTGAATAAGCGTTGCCAGCACCTGTCATTGTATTCTCTGACCAGTGGCAGGAAGAGAGACTGTCCTCCGGGTTTCGGCTACAATATCCCCTGGTGGAGTAGGGACCATGTGGTGGAGGACTATTTCGGGAGGCTGAGTGCCGTACTGGAAGAAGGCTCTCCCAGCCAGCAGTATCTGTTACTGCATCCGGCGACTACGGCCTGGAGCATGATGGGGGCCAGCCCCTACGGCAATCCTGTGCGCTGGAAGGAACGGGATCTGCAGAAGGTCAACGAATACGGATGGAAATATAATGCGCTGCTGGAAAAGCTTTGCAATCATCATCTGGACCCCGATCTGGGGGATGAGATCCTGCTGGCGAAGCACGGATCTGTAGAACAGGGAAGACTGATCCTGGGGAAAATGCAGTACCGGACAGTGGTTCTGCCGAAGATCCGTACCATGCTGGGCAGTACCTACAGACTTCTGAAAGAATTTGTGGAACAGGGCGGTCAGCTGATCGTGACAGAACCGGGACCGATTCTGTTGGATGCCATGGAAAGTGACCTCCCTGCAGAACTGTTCACCGCGAAAAATTGTGTGGCGGTACACAGTGATGAGGAACTTATAAAAGCGTTGGAGGACGCGGGGGTGCGGACCGTAAGCATCCGGAGCGGAGACGGGGAAGAGACCCGCTGTATTGCATTGCAGAAATTCCTGGAAAAAGGACAGCTTTTGTTCGTGACAAACTATCATCGGACGGAAGACTGTGCAGTAGAAATTCGCGTATCCATGGAGGCTTCTGTGGAAGAGTGGGATGCACTCACCGGAAATCATAAGACGGTGGAGGCCGTGACCGGACAGGGACAGACTGTTTTTCAGACACGGCTGGAAGCGCAGACTTCACGCCTGTTTTTCCTGGAGAAAATGGACAAAATGGAGAAAACCGCGGGGAAGGTAGTCGGCACAGGCGTAGTGCCTGCAGAGGCTGATGAAACAGAACTTCAGGGATTGCCGGAACGGACAACGATTCGGTTGACAGACCCCAACCTGTATACGTTGGATAGCTGCAGATACCGGATACAGGAGGGACACTGGTCGGAAACGATGCAGGTATGGGAGGCACAGGAACAGATCCGCACCGGACTGGGAATGCGCTCCATAGCAGCCCTTGGAAAAGAACAGCGTTACCGTTGGGTAAGAGATCCTCATCCCGCAGACGGAACGGAAGTCTCACTGGAATTTACATTTGAGACGGTGAAAAAAAATACAGGTTACATGGAACTTGCAATCGAACATCCGGAAAATTTTCAGATCTATCTGAACGGACAGCCGGTGGAGCAACGGATCACGGGATGCCTGTATGACAGAGGAATCAAGAGAATTCCGCTTCCGGGCTGGGCAGAAGGAGAGAACAGACTGCGGCTGATCTGTCGTTACCGTAATTCCATGGAACTGGAAAACTGTTATCTCTGCGGAGAATTCGGCGTAAACACAGGTCGGAAGATCACAGAACAGCCGACCACGCTGATGGTAGGAGACTGGACGGCCCAGGGATTGTACCATTATGCGGGCAGCGTGAAATATCTGTATGATTTTCGATGGAATCCACGCTGTAAAAGGAGACCGGACAGCCGGATCTATTTGAAATTGAAAGATTTCAAGGGTACCTGCGCTACGGTCAGACTGGGAATGGCTTCCTATGAAGTTCCCTGGAGAGCAGCGGGAATGATCGACATTACAGAGACATTAGAAGAAGGTGACAATCACCTTGAGATAGAAATTTACAGTTCTTTGCGGAATTTATTTGGTCCTTTTCACCTCGCAGGAGGTAGACCGGAAGTGACGGATGATTCTGTATTTCGTACCAGCGGTGAAAAATATACACCGGAATATAAGGTGGAACCCTACGGAATCCTTAAGGCACCGGTACTGATGGAAAGGTAAGATACAAATAAATAAGTCCGCAGGGCAGGCAGATGGGAGAAACAATGAAAAACGAATTTCCTAATGGAGTATGGCCGGTGATGCTGACTCCTTATACGGAGGATAATAAAATTGACTATCCGGCGCTGGAGAAACTGACAGAATGGTATTTTGAAAATGGCTGTGACGGACTGTTTGCGGTATGTCAGTCCAGCGAAATGTTCCAGCAGACACTGGAAGAACGCTGTAAAATTGCAGCGGCTGTGAAAAAATATGCGAACGGAAAACCGGTGATCGCATCCGGACATATCTCTGATTCCATGGAGGATCAGGTGGAAGAACTGAAGCACATGGCAGACACAGGGATCGACGCGCTGATCCTGATCTCCAACAGGCCTGCCGCACAGCAGGAGTCCGATCAGGTAATGATCGAAAGGCTGCAGACACTGATGGAACAGCTTCCGAAGGATCTGTCTCTTGGATTTTATGAATGTCCTTATCCCTACAAGAGAGTGCTGAGCAAAGAAGTGGTGAAGTTCCTGGTAGACAGTGAGAGATTCTACTTCCTGAAAGATACCAGCTGCGATATGGCGAGCATGAGCGAAAAATTGCAGCTGATCCAGGGAAGCAATCTGAAGCTTTACAATGCCAATACTGCGACATTACTGGAATCATTGCAGGAGGGAGCCGCAGGATACAGCGGAGTCATGGCGAATTTCCATCCCAGACTGTACAGCTGGTTGTGCAAAAACTACGCCGCACAACCTGAAAAAGCCCGGAAAGTGACGGATCTGCTGACCATGTGCTCTCTGATCGAGAACAGCAACTATCCCGTGAATGCCAAATACGCCTTACAGAAGATGGGAGTTCCTATGACGCTGCACAGTAGAAGAGTAGATTGGAAGAATCTGACGGTCGCACAGCGGATGGAAGCAGAGCAACTCATTCGTCTGTCCGCAGAGGTAGAGGCCGAATTGGGAATCACCCGCTAAGAGACTATGGGGCTGCACCGGCGCTGATACCGCAGTCTCATGGTAGAAACAGAAACGATATGGAATGAAGAGACAGCGCGGAAAAGAGGACAATATGGCTGAAAACAGATACATAGGAAAATATCCGGTGATCGGAATCCGTCCCGTGATCGATGCGAGACGTGGTTATCTGAATGTAAGATGCTCGCTGGAAGAACAGACCATGAATATGGCTTCTTCTGCCAAAAAGCTGTTCGAAGAAAATCTTCGTTACAGCAACGGAGAGCCGGTAAAGGTAGTAATCTCACCTACCACCATCGGACGCGTGGCAGAAGCGGCGAAATGTGTAGACTATTTTGAATCGGAAGGCGTTGCCATTACTCTGACGGTGACACCCTGCTGGTGTTACGGTGCGGAGACCATGGATATGTCTCCCAACACGATAAAGGGCGTCTGGGGATTTAACGGTACAGAGCGCCCCGGTGCTGTATATCTGGCATCCGTATTGGCAACACATGCCCAGAAGGGACTGCCTGCATTCGGTATCTATGGACATGATGTGCAGGAAGCAGATGCTACCGAGATTCCGGAAGACGTACAGGAGAAGCTATTGCGTTTCGGCCGTGCTGCCGTAGCTGTGGCTACCATGAGAGGCAAATCTTATCTGCAGATCGGTTCTATCTGCATGGGTATCGGCGGATCCATTATCGATCCTGCATTCATTGAGGAATATCTGGGAATGCGTGTGGAATCCGTAGATGAAGTGGAGATTTTGCGCCGTATCCAGCAGGATATTTATGACAAGGATGAGTTCGAAAAGGCTTATAAGTGGACGAGAGAACATTGTCCGGACGGGCTGGACAAGAATCCTGCAGAGATCCAGAAGACTCCCGAAGAGAAGGAAGAGGACTGGAAATTCGTTGTAAAGACCATGTGCATCATCAAGGATCTGATGAACGGTAATGACAGATTACCCGCCGGAAGAGAAGAGGAAATGGTGGGACACAATGCCATTGCTGCAGGCTTCCAGGGACAGAGACAGTGGACAGATTACTATCCCAATACGGATTTTGCCGAGGCAATGCTGAATACTACTTTTGACTGGAACGGCGCAAGAGAGCCTTATATTCTCGCAACGGAGAATGATGTATTAAACGGACTGGGAATGCTGTTTTTGAAGCTTCTGACCAACCGTGGACAGATCTTTGCGGATGTCCGTACTTACTGGAGTCCGGAGGCAGTGAAGAAGGCAACCGGCTATGAAGTCGAAGGAGTGGCGAAGGAAGCAGGTGGATTTATCCATCTGATCAATTCCGGTGCGGCATGTCTGGATGCCAGCGGACAGGCAAAAGATGCAGAGGGGAACTCTGTCATGAAGCCCTGGTATGAAGTGACGGAAGAGGATCAGAAGGCAATGCTGGAGGCAACGACCTGGAGTGAGGCCGATTTCGGCTATTTCCGCGGAGGCGGTTATTCTTCCCGTTTCGTGACAGAGGCACAGATGCCCGTGACCATGATCCGTCTGAATCTGGTCAAAGGCGTCGGCCCCACCTTACAGATCGCAGAAGGCTGGACGGTGAAGCTGCCGGAAGAAGTGACAGACACCTTATGGAAGCGCACGGATTACACCTGGCCCTGCACCTGGTTCGCACCCAGATGCAACGGAAAAGAGGGTCCCTTCAAGAGTGCCTATGATGTTATGAACAACTGGGGAGCCAACCACGGAGCCATCAGCTACGGACATGTAGGTGCCGATCTGATTACCTTGTGTTCCATGCTGCGTATTCCGGTAAGCATGCACAATGTACCGGAGGAGAAGATATTCCGTCCGGCATCCTGGAATGCATTCGGAATGGATAAAGAGGGACAGGATTATCGTGCTTGTGCTGCATACGGTCCCATGTACAGATAATACCACCGGAAGGATACACAATGGTCAAAGGATATATGGACGCTCTGCCGCAGTATTCCCAGGTCGGAATACCGGCAGAGTGCATGGAGAAAATAAGCGAATATGTAAACTCCCAGGAATTGGCGGCACTGCCCTGCGGAAAATATGAGATCGACGGGGAACGGATCTACGTCAGCATCCAGGAGTACGAGACAAAGCCCTATGGGGACTGTCGTTTTGAGACACATAAAAGATATGCGGATATCCAGTGTATTTTACAGGGAAGGGAGCAGATCTGGGTAACAGAGCAGCCACTTCCCATGTCGGACACTGAGTACGATCCGAAGGCAGATATCAGGTTCTGGAAGGATGGCAAAGCATCCCTGCTGGATCTGCGAGCAGGGGAACTGGCGATACTTCTTCCGGGAGAGGCACATAAGCCCTGTGTCCGGGCGGGCGAAGCAGGGAAAGTGAAAAAAGCGGTATTCAAGATCGCATTATAACAGAGGGAGAAACAGAAACAGGACAGGCATTGCCTGCCCTGTTTTAAAATTCCATAGAAAAGTGTACAGAATAGACACAAAAACTGTTGGAAAAGTGTACAAAATCGATTCAAAGCATTGTGGAAAAGCGGAAAATGTGCTTCCACTGGATATAAAGTCCGGAAAAGCATACACAAGGCATAATGCATTGGATAATGTATTGAAAGATGAAAGATATGCAATTCCACAGGCGTTTGTATTCTGCAATGAAAATATCAGTACTCAAGAGAAAGTCACATATCTGCCGATTTACATGATTGGATTTTTAGAAAAAGAGAAAATAGAAGAATATATTTATTCGATTGATCTGAGTACACTTCAATAGAAGTGTAACACGACAAACTTTATAATTCGCACAGTGGAAATCACAACATTTTTATGCTATCATACATATAACAGTAAGAGGTGATAGCTATGAAAATAGAAAGAATTGATGACAAGACCGTAAAATGCTTCCTGTCCAACGAAGAGCTGGAAGAGTACGATATTGATTA
>OHRZ01000545.1_pt1 | contig 12976 bp, 10 predicted proteins | sample 1578621 | NCBI WGS metagenome assembly OHRZ01 (sample SAMEA3879554, study PRJEB24766) | human gut metagenome | biome: human-associated habitat; feature: feces | place: USA | collected 1985/1987 | reverse complement strand
TGTTGGCGGACAACGGAAACAAGCGGGCAGCGCTGGCGCTCAAGCTGTCCGAAGACTATGACAAGCTGATCTCCACCATCCTGATCGGCAACAATATCGTGAATATCATGGTGGCGTCCATCGGCACACTCCTGTTCGTTGGGATTTATGGCGATATTGGTGCGACGGTTTCTACGGTCGTCGTAACGATCGTTGTTTTGATTTTCGGTGAGATCACCCCCAAGAGTGTTGCGAAGGACGCCCCTGAACGCTTTGCTTTGTTCAGCGCTCCTTTTATCCGCCTTTGGATTTGGGCCCTGACGCCGCTGAATTTTCTCTTTTCCCAGTGGAAAAAGCTGATTTCCCGCTTCTTCAAGACGGATGACGGCGCAAAAATGTCCCACGAGGAACTGCTTCTTTTCATGGAGGATGTGGAGCAGGACGGCGGCATTGACGAAAACGAGGGCGAGCTGCTGCGCAATGCTCTTGAGTTCCGTGACCTGACGGCAGCAGAAATTCTGACCCATCGAACTGACTTGGAGGCCGTGGACATCGACGAGAGCCATGAGGAAATTGCCAGAGCCTTTACACAGTCCCGCTTTTCCCGTCTGCTGGTCTACCGGGATACCATCGATCAGATCGTCGGCGTTCTTCATCAGAAGGACTTCTATCTCAACGGCAAGATGACGGATCAGCCCATTGCGGAGATCATGACGGAGCCGCTGTTTGTCTATCAGCACACAAAGATCCGCGACATTCTAAAGACGCTCCAGCATCAGAAATCCCACGTTGCCGTTGTTGTGGACGATTTTGGCGGCACGCTCGGCATTGTTACGATGGAGGATATTCTGGAAGAACTGGTCGGTGAAATTTGGGACGAACACGACGAGGTGGAAGAAGATTTTGAAAAGCTGGACGAGAATAGCTTCCGCGTGGACTGCTCCGTCAGCTTGGAGGATTTTATGGAGTTCTTTGACGTCAAGCTGGAATCGGACAGTGTTTCCGTCGGCGGCTGGGTCATGGAGCAGCTGAATAGAGTCCCCATCAAGGGCGATTCCTTTACCGCTCAGAATTTGGAGATCACGGTCTCCGATCTGAGTGCGTACAGGGTATCCTTCATCACAGTCAGGCAATGCGGCGTGTGTCTGGCCTGCGAACATTAAAGCTATCGCGCGATTTACGAGGAGTGAGGATGATGTCGGAAGAAATGCTTTGCAGAAAGCGCCGTCTTTCGTCTTTTCAAATTATCATACTGGGCTTTGCCGGGGTGATTCTGCTGGGTGCGCTGCTGCTGATGCTGCCGCTTTCCACAACAGCCGGGTGCGTAACGCCATTCAATGAAGCACTGTTCACCGCGACCTCCGCTGTTTGTGTGACGGGTCTTGTGGTGCAGGATACCGGCAGCTATTGGTCGGGCTTTGGTCAAGCGATGATCCTGACGCTGATCCAGATCGGCGGGCTCGGTGTTGTCACCGTGGCGGCATCGTTTGCGCTGCTGTCCGGGCGAAGGATCTCTCTGATGCAGCGCAGCACCATGCAGGACGCCATCTCAGCACCGAAGGTCGGAGGGATCGTCCGGCTGACACGGTTCATCCTACGAGGGACATTTCTGATCGAACTGATTGGCGCGCTTGCCATGCTGCCGGTGTTTTGCCGCGACTACGGATGGCACGGGATCTGGATGGCGGTATTTCACTCCATCTCCGCCTTTTGCAACGCAGGGTTTGACATTCTGGGAACGAACAACAACTTGTATCCATCCCTCACCGGTTATGTCCAAAATCCGGTAATCAATATCACGATCATGCTGCTGATCATAACCGGCGGCATCGGATTCTTAACGTGGGATGACATTTGCGAAAACAAGCTGTGCATCCACCGTTATCGAATGCAAAGCAAGGTCATTCTCGTTACGACACTTACGCTGATCGTCCTTCCGGCGCTGTTTTTCTTCTTCGTGGACTTTGATACCCTTCCCCTCGGAGAGCGGATTCAGGCAGCCCTGTTCCAATCGGTCACGCCGAGAACAGCGGGCTTCAACACGGTAAATCTATCCGCAATGTCCGGTGCGTCGCAGGGCGTGATGATCCTTCTGATGCTCATTGGCGGTTCCCCCGGATCCACGGCAGGCGGCATGAAAACCACAACGCTGGCTGTCCTGCTTGCCAATGCTGCCGCGACCTTCCGTCAGCGGGACAGCGCCCAGTTCTTTGGGCGCAGAGTCGATTGCAGCGCCGTCAAAACCGCCGCGACCATCCTGACGATGTACCTTGCGCTGTTCTTTGGAGGAGGCGTTTTTATCAGCGTATACGAGGATCTCCCGCTGTCCTCCTGCCTGTATGAAGCAGCGTCGGCAGTAGGCACGGTTGGACTGACATTGGGTATTACGCCGCAGCTGCATATTCCCTCGCAGATGGTATTGATCGCGCTCATGTATCTGGGCAGAGTCGGCGGGCTTACGCTCATTTATGCGGCGGTGTCCAGCAAAAAAATCGGCAATGCAAAGCTGCCGCAGGAAAGAATCACGATTGGATAAGCAAAGGAGCATCTATCCCATGAAAAATGTTTTATTGATTGGAGCAGGCCGCTTTGGGCGGCATATCGCCATGCAGCTCTCTCAACTGGGGCATCAGGTCATGGCAGTCGATACCAATGAGGAACGGATCAACGATGTGCTTCCGTTTGTCACCAACGCGCAGATCGGCGACAGCACCAATGCGGAGTTCCTGCGTTCGCTCGGCATCGGAAATTTTGACGTTTGCTTTGTGACCATCAGCGGCAACTTCCAGAACTCGCTGGAGACCACCTCGCTGCTGAAAGAGTTGGGTGCCGAATGCGTGGTATCCCGCGCCGAGCGCGACGTGCAGGCGAAGTTTCTGCTCCGCAACGGCGCAGATAACGTGGTCTACCCTGAAAAGCAGATGGCAAAATGGGCGGCGATCCGATTCACTGCCGACCATATTTTCGACTATATAGAGATCGACGAGCAGCACGCCATCTTTGAAGTGCAGGTGCCGGAGGCGTGGATCGGGAAAAGCGTTGGTGAGCTGAACGTCCGCAGAAAGTTTGGCATCAACATTCTTGGCATCAAACGCGCAGGAAAAACGGATGTTTCCGTTACGCCGGACACCATATTGTCCGATGACATTACGATTTTGGCGTTGGGTGAGTATAAAGCCCTGCAAAAGTGCTTTCGGATTTGAAAGGGCCTCCCATACTGACAGAAAGGAAATACATGGAGAAAAAACCACAAAACACAGCCGGTGACAGAAACGGGGATCCCGCGCCGCAGGGAAGCAAGTGGCCGGACAAGACGATCATTCGCTATATTACCCGCGCACTGGTGTTGCTGATCATATTCGCATGGGCGCTGGTAAACCATGACGCTGTTTTGCGGTTTCTCGGCAAGGTGCTTGCGCTGTTCACTCCGTTTTTGATCGGCGGCGCGATTGCTTTTTTGATCAACGTAGTCCTTCGACCGTTGGAATGCTGCTGGAACAAGGTGTGCCGCAAAGCTCCTGCAAAGCTGGTCCGCCCTGTGTGCCTGACAGCAAGCACCGTACTTGTCCTCGGAATTCTGTTTGCCGTGGTGTTTATGATGATCCCCAGCCTGCGGGAATCCGGCGATGAGTTTATCCAAAACATTCCGCTCTATGTGGAAGAGATTGGACGGTGGTGGACAGGCGTTGTCCAGTTTGCCGCAAAATATAACATCGTCCTGCCCGAATACGCCATAGACTCTGACCTGTTGATCGAGAAGGTTACCGCCTTGATCAGCGACGAGGGAAGCGGCATCCTCACCGTGACGTGGGGCGCAGCAACCTCTGTCCTGTCGGTTTTGGTGGATGTTCTCTTGGGACTTGTTTTTGCGCTGTATCTGCTTGCAAAGAAAGAAGTCGTCGCGGCACATTTGAAAAAACTCATTGTGACAGTCCTTCCGCAAAAGAAGGCGCAGCGGCTTCTGAGTATTGCCTCTCTGACCAACCAGACCTTCACAAACTTTGTCAGCGGGCAGCTTACCGAAGCGGTCATCATCGGCGTTCTGTGCTTCTTTGGAATGCTGATCCTTGGGATCCCGTATGCCGGTGCGGTCTCGGCGTTTGTGGCTGTTACTGCGCTGGTGCCGATTTTCGGCGCATGGATCGGCGGCGGTCTTGGTGCGTTTTTGATCCTGCTGGCAGAACCCGGCAAGGCTCTGTGGTTCATTCTCTTTTTGCTCGTTTTGCAGCAGGTGGAGGGCAACCTGATTTATCCCAAGGTGGTCGGTAAGTCCGTTGGGCTTCCCGGACTGTTGGTGCTGATGGCTGTCACAATCGGCGGCGAAGCATTCGGCATCTTCGGGATGCTGTTCAGCGTTCCCGTCTGCGCCGTGCTGTACAGTCTTTATCTGGAGTTCATGAAGAAAGCAAGCGCCCGGTAAGTCGTGACCTATTTAACATACAAGACGATAACTTGCTTCGCGGATGCCTGCCTTAAAAGATACCTCACATATTGTATCGCAGCTTTTGCAAAAACGTTGGATTTCATAGTGTCCCAATCTGCCAGTTTTACGATCTCCGCTGTGCCGTTCTCAAAATCAAACCGAAGCTCACCCCATTCGCCGTCGTTGTCCACCAGATATTCGTAGACAGCGGCGGTAATCGTTTCACCTGTTTTCCGACACTCCGTCTGCCGCAGAGAGATCGTATGTGCGGGATTGTCCTTCAATGCTTTTGCCACGCTCACTGGAAGGGCTGGTTTTTCCGGAACACCCATCTCAAACGGTACGACCACGGATTTCAGCAGTCTCGCTTCCGGTAAGCCCTGAACAAAGCGAATCGCCGTTTTTGCAAAAGCATTGGACTTTACCGTGTCCCAATCTGCCAACTTCACAATTTCCGCTGTGCCGTTCTCAAAGTCAAACCGCAGCTCGCCCCATTCGCCGTCGCTGTCCGCCTGATACAGGTAGACAGCGGCGGCTATTTTTTTGTTCCTTTTGCGGCACTCAGTCTGCTTCAGCGTCACGGTATGGACAAGCCCGCTTTCCAGCAGTTTCAGGCGCAGCTTGTCAAGCGTGCGCCGGTAGAACCGCTCCGCACCGCTGGCTGTCGTACCCTCGAAATCCACCGCCAAGTCCTCAAAGGTAGACTGCGTGGACAAAGGGCTGACGCGTCCACAGGTCATGCAGATGGCGTTCCGCTTTTCCAGATACCATTGCTCTTTATAGGATAGCTGCTCAAATGCCGCCGCGACCGCCTTTGCCTGAATCCCGTTCCAGAGGATGTCGGCATAGTTCCAGCTATCGTCGTGCGTCACATCCTCGCCGGTTTCCTCACCGTCCTCGTCCTGTTCCGTGCGGTAGAGGGAAACAATGCTGCGGTTGCGCTGGGCAATGGTCAGCAGCTCGTCCGCAGATCCGTTTTCGTCCTTGTATCCGCTTTGAGCGGCAAACTCGGAAACGACCTCCGCACGGCTTTTGCCCGAATTGTTATAAATCGCGCCGATTTGCCGCACACGCCGGTACTCCGCAAGGCTGGCAAAGGAACCGGCTTCGCCTATCATGCGGCAGAACAGCAGTCCGTCCCGGATATAGTGCTTCGCATATTTCAAAAACTCCGTTTTCTGCTCCGGGTCGAACTTTGGCAGACAGTACAGCAGCATTTGCAGAACTTCCAGCTTGTAGTCCAGAAACCGCGCTGGGTCATAGCGGTCATATCCGTTGCGGGTAAGAAAACGGTAGATCACGCCATTCAGCCGCTTTTCAAAGTGGTGCAGGAAGAAGGAAAAATACGATAAATCTCGTTTCCGGACAGCTTCGCGTATGTAGTCGTTCAGCTCCATTTGCGGCGGTTCCGGGTCAAGCTGAAAGACGCTCCGGACTTCGCGCATGGTCAGATCGTCGGCGTTATAGAACGGCACTTTTGCCGCATAGCTGCTCAAATCCCATGTCCAGCCCGTGAGCTGCGCTATCTGCCTGTCACGATTATCCTTCATATCCGCACCTCCTTCCGCTGTGAATTTTGATTACTGCTTCCTATTCGCTTTCGCTTCTGCCAGCAGCGCCGCCTGCTCCATCTCGGCGGCATAGCTGCCCTGTGCATAGTTATTGTCTTGCAGCGCCTTTTCCAGCTTGCTTTTTGCAAGTGCTTTCATCACGGCGGCAGTCTGCTCGTCCAGCGTTCCGCGCCCAAGATACTGTGTGATCGTGTTGAACCGCTTTGTATAGATTTTCTTGATAGGATGGTCAGGGGCAAGCTCCCGCTGCTCCCGTCCGCGAAGATTTCCGACCTGGCGGCAGGTGCGCCCGCGCTTGTCGTTCGGCGCGTAGCCGCTGCAATATTTCGTGTGCCGTGCGTCGGTGGTCAGAAACCATTTCCCGCAGACGGCGCATTTTCTCGGTGCGTGTCCAACGCATAACCCTTCAAAGAGATCGGCACGGAACATCCCCACGAAGGATACAAAGTGCATCCGCTTGACAAGCTGCGCCTCCGCATTGCCGGGGCGAATCGCGGGAACATACTGCACCGTCGCATTGGTCAGCGCCATCCAAGAGGGATTGCTTTCCTCCAAGGTGGCGTTCTCTCTGAAAAACTGCCCGAACGCGGCAGCATATCCTGTTGGCGTTCGTATTTCGGCGTTTTCTTGCAAGAACTCTACAAATGCAGTCAAGGTCATTTTGTACTGCCGCAGGGAATAGCTCAGATGCCCCAGCACCGGAATGACGCGGATCAGCAGCGCCGCCAAGGGATGCGCCCCTGTGATATTACTGACTGCCTGCTGCTCCATCGAAAGCTGCAAATATTCGTTCAGCTCGTTAAATGCTTTTTCGGAAAACACCTGCATGAGATAATCCTCAAACCGCTTTCTGTCCAAAAGGGAGAACGGCGGAACATCGTGCAGCGCGTGAATGACAGCCTGCCCTGCCTCCTGCGCTTTCGAAAGAAGCTGCATATCCACGTTCTTTGCACCAATGCCGGTCAGCAGTTGATTCAGGATCATGCACGGCGCGTCCAATCGCGTGATCGTTTCGTCGGGGATGTTCAATACCGCGCAGCCAATCGTGCCGGTCGGCATGACGCTGCCCGCGTAGGTTACGGTATCCTGCCAGAAATCCAGAGATAAAACCTTGTGGCTGATAAGCTCCTGTGCCATGCGCTTCCTCCTGTCATGTTTTTTGTTTTTATTATACCACGAGAATATGAACGTGGAAAGACCTGTCATGTTTTTTGAAATGAACTTGTCATGCTATCCGCCTGTCCGCAGAAAATCTGAACATAAAACAGACAGAGAGGTGAAGAAACAGCCTCTTGAATCTATTTTACGGAGGATACAGCATGAACCTTTTTCAAAACGTCAAGTATGGCGTGAACTGTCGGGAAGCTGCGGAATGGTACGGGGTCTCTGTTAACCGGCAAGGCAAAGCCCTCTGTCCGTTTCACAACGACCGGCACCCCAGCTTGCTTGTAACGGACGATCACTATTATTGTTTTGCCTGCGGCGCACATGGGGATGTGATCGATTTTGCCGCCAACTTTTTTGATTTGCCGCTTTACGAAGCCGCCCAGCGGCTTGCGGCAGACTTCGGCATTGACACGGACAGACCGCCGGCAAAGGAAGTTCTTGAAAAGCGCAGACAGCAAACAGAAGCACAGCAGCTCATGGAAAACGAGCGGCTGTGCTTTGCTGTTCTGTCCGATTATGCCCGTGTGATGCGGGACTGGAAGGTGCGGTATGCGCCGCAGTCACCTGACGACCCTGTTCACGCACGGTTCATGGAAGCCTGTCACAAGCTCGATGAAACGGAATATTATCTGGACATTCTGTACGCAGGTGATTCTCACGAACGCGCTGAAGTGGTGCAGCACCAGATGGAGGACGGCAAGCTGGACAGGCTGCGAAGAAGATTAGAGGAAATCCACAAGGAGGAATTGGAAGATGGATATGACACCGCGGGCGTGGCCTGAGTGGTACGACGGCAGACACATCAATGAGGTGCTGTTCTGCCAGCAGTTTTTGGACAAGCACCCCATGAAATGTGTGCGCGGACGGATGTTCACGGTTGACGGTCTCATTGAGGACGAGGGGCGGATCGGCAATCTCATTCTGAAAGAAATCTCCGGTGTGCTGACCTCCGGACTGTCCAAAGTCGTGATGAATCTCCTTGCCAGCATCAAGCTGCAAGCCTATTCGCCGCCGCTGCCCATTGAGACGGATCGCATCCACGTTGCCAACGGAACGTACTTCATGGACGGCAGCTTCACCAGCGACAAGAGCTATTGCAACAACCGTCTGACGGTCGCCTACAACCCTGACGCGCCCACGCCAAAACGCTGGCTGCAATTCCTGTCCGAACTGCTGCAACCGGAGGACATTCCCACCTTGCAGGAATTTCTCGGCTACTGCCTGCTGCCCACCACCAAGGGGCAGAAGATGCTCATGCTCATCGGCAAGGGCGGCGAGGGCAAAAGCCGAATCGGTCTTGTCATGCGCTCGCTGCTGGGCGACAGCATGAATACCACCAGCATCCAGAAGGTCGAGAGCAACCGGTTCAGCCGTGCGGATTTGGAAAACAAGCTCCTGATGGTGGACGATGATATGGACATGAGCGCCCTGCCCAAGACGAACTATATCAAATCCATCGTCACATCCGAGTGCAAAATGGACATGGAGCGCAAGGGTGTCCAGAGCTATCAGGGTCAGCTCTATGTGCGCTTCCTCTGCTTCGGCAACGGTGCGCTGACCGCCCTGCACGACAAGTCCGACGGTTTCTTTCGCCGCCAGATCGTGCTGACCACCAAAGACCGGCCCGCAGGCAGAGCGGACGATCCGTTTCTGGTGGACAAGCTGCTGCGGGAAAAGGAGAGTATCTTTCTCTGGTGTCTGGAGGGGCTGCATCGGCTGATCCGGAACAACTATCAGTTCAGCATTTCGGGCAAAGCCAGAGAGAATATGGAGACGGTCAAGCGCAGCAGCAACAATGTGATCGAGTTCCTGCAATCTGAGGGCTACGTCCGCTTTCGGGCAGACAGCGAAGCCAGCTCCAAGGCGATTTATGAAGCCTATACCCGTTGGTGCGATGACAACGCACAGAAGCCTATGTCTGCCAACCGCGTCAGCTCTGAGCTTGTACAAAACGAGCTTTTTTACAATGTGGAGGCCACCAATAATGTCCATGTCGGCGGCAAGCGGGTGCGGGGATTTATGGGCATTGAGGTGGTCAATCTGCTGCCGTATTGAAAATGAGGAATGGACTTCAAAATTGCCGTACACGCCGTACACTCTGTACGGCTGTTTTTGATTCCATTCTCAAAAACCGTTTTTGCTTGTGCACACCGTGAAGCATTTCACGGCAGCGTGTAAAATCTGCCGTCGAACCGGCGGCTGGTACGCAAAACCGGCGTACAGAAGCGTACAGGAGGCGGGCTTGCCGTACCAAGCCGTACACCGACGGCTCGATTTTGCAGCCCCAAAAACAATCCTTGTGAAATCCGTGAAGATTTTCGCCGTAGGTCGAACACACTGCACCATCCGGTGATTTACCGAAGCGTGAAGCCGCTGCACTGGACTGCGGCATATCCTGCCGTTCCGTATGCTCTCACGCAGAACGATGAAGCCGATAGGGTGCTGCTATGAACAGGGCATCGCGGACGGAAATCTGAGCGGATTTGCGGAACGGCAGATTTTTCGCCGCAAGGCGCACACAGTTCACCTACTCAAAAACAAATATCACGAAAATATGGAGGTAAAAAGCTGATGAAATCCAATCTGAGAAATGAGATCAAGTCGTACATCGTTCGTCAGGGAATGACCATGCAGGAAGTGGTCGATCTGCTGCGGGACGAACACGGCTGGTCCGACAGCGTTTCTAACCTTTCAAACAAGCTCCAGCGGGAGTCCCTACGCTACACGGAGGCTGTCCAGCTTGCCGATGCGCTGGGGTACGAGATCGTCTGGCAGAAACGAAAGTGAGGAGGATGTTCACATGACGGATACGGAAAAGAAGCTGTTGCAGGCACAGCACCGATTGGAGGAAGCGCAGGCGCGGGATCGGGTCAAGGAACGCAAGGCCCGTACCCGCAGGCTCATTCAGGAGGGTGCGATTCTGGAAAAGGTGTTGCCGGAGGTGCGGACGATGGAGCTGTCTGCGCTGGAGGATTACCTGATGCAGAAGCTGCCGCAGCACAATTGAATCCGCTGGGAGGTCTCCGGGAAATCGGGGACCTTCCTCTTTTTTCTCCCGAAGGGCGCACTTACTCACCACTGCCCCGAAGGGGCAGCAGTGGTACTTGCCCTTGGCAAGCCGTGCGCTCTGCGAGGCGGATGCGGCTGCTGCGGCAGCCTCCAGACAATGCCACAGCACCTGCGGGCGCTGCTGTCATCGTCTGCGCAGGTCTCAGTTGTTTCCGTTTTGGAAACAGCTTGTGACCTGCCCGCACAAACCTGCCACCGGCAGCTTTGTTTGCGGCTATGACCCGAAGCTCAGCTTCGGGTCATTTTCTCTTTTGCGAAAGAGAAACAGAAAACGAAAGAACGAGGTGAAGAAGATATGGCGATTTATCATCTGGAAGCGAAGGTGGTCGGCCGGGGCGCAGGACGCTCCGCCGTGGCCGCCTCCGCTTATCTGAGCTGTTCCCACCTCTACAACGATTACGACGGGATACAGCATGACTACACGAAAAAGCAGGGGCTTGTCTGGCAGCAGATATTCCTACCCGCGTACGCCCCGCAGGAATGGAAAGACCGGGAGCAGCTATGGAACGCCGTGGAAGAAGTGGAGACAGCCAAGGACAGCCGGTTGGCACGGGAGTTTGTAGTTGCCCTGCCCATAGAGCTGAACCGCAAGGAACAAATTTCGCTGCTGCAAGACTTTATCCGGGAGCAGTTTATTTCGGATGGAATGTGCGCCGACGCTGCCATCCACGACACTGACGGCCACAATCCCCATGCCCACATTCTCCTGACGGTGCGCCCGCTGGATGAGCAGGGACACTGGCAGTACAAGACCGAGAAAGAATATCTCTGCATGAGAAACGGCGAGGAAAGAGGCTTCACGGCCTCCGAGTTCAAGTCGGCGCAGAACGAAGGTTGGGAGAAGCAATATCCCTACAAGGTCGGCAAAAAGAAGGTGTACATGACACCATCTGCTGCTGAGATGCAGGGGCTTGTCCGGGCTGACAAACATCCGAAAAGCACCCGCTACGGCAGGCAGAATCCCATCTCAGAACGCTGGAACAGCGAAGATCAGCTTGCCGCATGGCGGGCGGCGTGGGCTGACGTGTCTAACCGCCATCTGGAACGCGCTGGGCGAGAGGAACGCATTGACCACCGCAACAACGCCGCACGGGGTATTGACGAGATTCCCACCATCCACGAGGGCGTAACAGCGCAGACGTTGGAGCGCAAGGGAATTATCTCTGACCGCTGCGAGATCAACCGGCAGATCAAGGCAGACAATGCTCTGCTGCGGGAGTTGAAAGCTGAAATCAAAAAGCTGGCCGCATTGGTTGACCGCACCGTACCGGCCATTGCCGAGGGGCTGGAGAAGCTGCGCAGCCGGGTGCTGATCTTCTGTTACCAGCTCTCTCATATTCGCAGCGGCAAATCGCATATTCAAAAATCCCTTGCCGTATGGAGACCGGAGCTGGAGCGTTACACCGGTTTGGTGCAGCAAATCAAGAAAAAGAGCAAGGAGCGCAAATCGCTGGTTGCTGAGAAAAAAGAATTGCCAATATACCATGTGAAACGGCACAAGGCGCTGGCTGTCCGCATTGCAGAGCTGACGGAAGATTTAGAGGAACTGCGTTCCGAAAAGGCACTCCTTGTGCAAAAATTTGAGTATGCGGAGGATGCAGGCGCAGAGGCGTTCCGTAAGGATATTGCTATTATGGAGGCTGGCCTGAAAAAGCTGGAGGCGCAGGAGCAAAAATACTCTGCCGAGTTGGATAAGGCTTTGGATGAATACGCTGAACTGAAAGCGCAGGCTGCGGATTTTGACTCGGTAGAGCTGTACAAAGCACGGCAGACCATCCGCGCTACACAGGAAAAGGCAGCAGAACAGCAGTTAGAGGACGCCATGCATGAGAAGCCATCTCTTATTATGCTGCTCAGCGCCAAGCAGGAAACATCCCACCTGCTTGGCGCGGATGCAGAAGAACGGCAGGCGCGACAACTCATTATGCACAGAAATCAAGAGCGGTATCGAAATTCTCTCAGTAACCGAAAAAGAAATGACCCTGAGCGGTAATGGAAAAGGCGGCGGCTCATATGAGTCGCCGCCTTTATACACGGGATATATTGCTGATCGTTCCGCAAGCAGGATTATTGCAGATACCCCTCCCGGGCCTTCACGCCAAAGTGGGCCTCCAACCGGTGCATCTGGTCGTCGGTGATGGTATTGACCAGTGGCAAGTGGGCGATCTTCATGTAAATTTCCGCTGCCTTTTCGGCGGTTTCAATGAGGCCGAAGGTCTCGTCCAGATCCTTGCCTGCGCCGTAGATTCCGTGCTGTGCCCAAACAACGAGACGGGCGGTTTTCATTTTCTCCGCTGTGGCAATGCCGATCTCATTCGTGCCGCAGAGCATCCACGGCAGTACATTCACGCCGTCCGGGAACACCACGATGCATTCGGTACACATCTGCCAGAGGGTGCGCGTGAACGCCTTTTCATCAAGGCTGTGGACATAGGTCATGGCCAGCAGGTTTGCCGGGTGGCAGTGCATAACCACGCGGTTTTTGGGGTCGATTTTCAGCCGTGCGGCGTGGCTCATCATATGGGCGGGAAACTCGGAGGTAAATTTTCCGCCGTCGGCATAGCCCCAAAGAAGCTGTGCCGTTTCGCCGCCGTTTTTTAGCCGCACAAGGCCCAGATTGACCTCCGGGGCGTACTGCACATTCTTGAAATACTTGCCCGTTCCGGTGACGAGGAAGTACTTGCCCTCCAGCGCCGGGCAGGAAAAGCCCGTGGGAATTTCCCGCAGAGCCGTGCCGTCCACATAGTCGGCTGCTTCGCCTTCCTCC
>OHRZ01000537.1_pt1 | contig 13079 bp, 10 predicted proteins | sample 1578621 | NCBI WGS metagenome assembly OHRZ01 (sample SAMEA3879554, study PRJEB24766) | human gut metagenome | biome: human-associated habitat; feature: feces | place: USA | collected 1985/1987 | reverse complement strand
TTATTATGAAAAAGAAGCTTTACAGAAGCAGTACAGACAAAATGATTTGCGGAGTTTTAGCCGGCTTTGCCGAGTATATAGATGTAGACCCGACAATAGTCCGCCTTGTTTATACGGCACTGACCTTATTCACCGCAGGCTTCCCCGGAATACTGTTTTACATCATCTGCGCCATTGTAATTCCGCAGAAGCCGTTTGACGTCGAGCCGTAATTCGAGCGACTGTTACAGAAACCCGTATTTAAACCGAATAAAAAAATATTTTCGCTCCCATTTAGCGACGGTTATTTCACCGCGCCTCGGATATAATCTCTTAAAGTGCGTATTTTATGCAGATTATAACAAGGCGTGGTGATTTTTTTGAAAAATTCCGATTTTACCGGACAGGCTGTTTTGCGAAGGGTATCCGACCTCCCCGAGCCCGTGCGGGCGGTGCTTCGGCACGTGGCATATTTTATATGCGGTATGCTGTTTGCTTCGACGAGCAATTTGTCGGCGGTATCGCCGTTCGGCGTGGCTTTTTGCGCGGCGGCCGAAAATAAGTACATACTCTCGGCGGGGCTCGGCGCGGCGGCGGGTTATATCCTGACCCAGGACAGCATATCGTCGCTTCGACTGATAGCGGCGAGCGTGTGTGCCGGAGTTCTCGCACGCGTTATGAGAGAATTTGAAAAGGTGCGAAACGGCAGGCTGCTGCCGTCGTGCATTGCGTTTCTCTCTTGCTTTTTGTCGGGAATGGCGGTGCTTTTTGCAAACGGGCTGACGGGTGAGACGTTTCTTTTGTACCTCGGAGAGGGTGTAACGGCCTTTGCCGCGGCGTATTTCTTTTCGACTGCACAATATGTTCTTGAAAACGGCAAGCCCGTGCGCGGCGTAACTCTTGAGGAGGCGTCGGCGGTCTTGGGCTCCGGATTTCTTATTATGTGCTCGCTGTCGGGTCTTACCGTGCTTGAGGTCTCCCCTGCGAGAATGATAATGGTGTTCGGCGTGCTTTTTTTCGCCGCGATTTATAAGGAGGCCGGCGGTGCGGTAGGCGGAATGCTTGCGTTTTTACTTATTGCGATAAGCTCCGATACGGGAGCCGTTTCGGCTTCGTTTGCCGTAGGCGGCCTTCTTGCGGGCGCATTTTCGCGCCTCGGCAGAAGAGCTGTACCGCCTGCGTTTTTCGCGTCGTTCCTCACCGCATATATGTTTTCGGGCGGCGGCAGCGAAAAGTATTTTTTGATTATAGAGGCCGCTTTGCCGTGCGCGGTGTTTATGTTTTTGCCGAACAGCCTGTTTATAAAGGCGGAGGGCTTTCTTTTGCCGAAGGACTCGGCGGCGAACGCGTCGGCGGAAAACGGTGAGGTAAGGCGCAGAATACATGCGGCGAGAACTGCCGTAGACGATATTGAACGCTCCGTGAGCGCGGTTTCTAAAAGACTTTCCGAAATGGAGAGCTGCGCCGGCGAAAAGCTGATGCTTGAGGTTCAAAGCTCGGTTTGCTGCGGATGCGGCAGATATGATTTTTGTTGGGAGCAAAATTTCAAAGAAACAAGGAACGCACTTGACGAGATGTATGAAACGCTGAAAAAAGGCGGAGTTATGTCGCGCGATAAGCTCCCGTCGCCGTTTTCAAACAGATGTATACGGCAGACCTCTTTTGCCGAAACATATTCAAGGCTGTTTTTCGGCGTCGTCTTTTCGGAGGCGGCAGATAAAAAAACAGACGAAGTGCGGCTTGTCACGGCCGACCAGTTCGGCGGCATAAGCGATATGCTGCGCGATCTCGAAAACGAGTTTAACGGTGATGTAAGCTTTGATACGAAAACGGCGGAGCGGATAAGGAAAAAGGTCAGGGACAGATTTTGCTGCGATACCGACTTCGTATCGTGTTTAAGAGACAAAAACGGCAGAATGTTTTGCGAAATCACCTTTTCGGAGGTGCCGTCCTCCCTTAATACAGGCGAGCTGCGTGACGCAGTCGGCGAAACGTGCGACAGAGAATTTGAGCTGCCCGTGATAAAGGGAGACAGAAGCGTAAGGCTGTGCGAAAAGACGGCGTATTCGGTAGAGAGCGCGTGCTCACAGATACCGGCCGACAATGAAAAGCTCTGCGGCGACACGTTTGAGAGCTTTTACGACGGCAGGGGAAATTACGTTGTGATTCTCTCGGACGGTATGGGCACGGGTCCGCGTGCGGCACTCGATTCGGCTATGGCGTCGGGTCTTATGGCAAGACTTGTCAAGGCGGGCTTCGGGTTTCAGAGTGCCTTAAGGCTTGTGAATTCCTCACTCCTTTTAAAGTCTCGCGACGAGTCTCTCGCAACGCTCGATATAGTAAAAATAGACCTGTATACCGGCAAGGCGGTCTTTTATAAGGCGGGAGCGGCACCGTCCGTGATTCGCCGTCAAAACGGCAAGCTGCTCGAAATAAAAAAGGCGGCTCTGCCTGCCGGAATACTTCGCGACGCGACGTTTTCCTCATGCGAGGGACAGCTTGAAAACGGCGATACGGTGATTATAGCGTCAGACGGTGCGTACGAATACGCGCACAACGCGGTAAAGGAGGAGCTGCAAAGCGGAGGCGCAAAAAGAGCGAGTACCAAGGCGAAAAATATCAGCCTGCGCGCAAAAAAGGCAAAGGGCAAGGCTCGCTGCGACGATATAACCGTGATTGCTCTCAACATAAGCGGACGAGCGAGAAGAGAGCAAAAAATTTAAATGCCGAATTGACTGAGTTCCATAAGGCGGTTTTGCTTCAAAATAGCATCTTTTTGCATAATAATGCGTTAATCCCTCGGACATGCGTCGGCATTATCCGAGGGGTTCGCCTTTTTCTGCTGTTTCCCTTATGAACACTCGACCCTCGTCTCCTTTTTTTGTATTCACGCCGAATTTTAAAGCGCGGCGAAATTCCGCTTACGGCAAAACATACGCCGCAAAGTGCGACTTCTGTAACTTTTTTGTGAAATTGTAAGTAAAAAATCAAATAATTCATTGACATTTAAGTATTTTTACGGTAAATTATTAGGTGTATTTGACTATCCGAATAAAGATAGTCTCGTAACAGTCAGAAAGGGGATTAGAATTAATGGCTAAAAAAGAAAAAGTCACGTTAACTCCCGAAGAAATCGAAGCTAAAAAAGCTCGCAAAAAGGAAAAGAGAATTATATTCGGAAAAACCTTTGAAAGAGCGATAGTTTGGCTGCTTGCAGTGGTGCTTGTTTACAGCGTAACCTATATTTCGCTTAACAATAAGGGCGTCGCAGCGGTTTCGGCAGCTCCCACACAGAGCGGCTCGCAGAATGCCGGCGGCAGCGCGTCCAAATCCGATTGGGATACAAGCGCGAACGGCAGCGGTTCTTCGCAGTCGGGTTCTCAGAGCAGCACATCGGGCAACAATGCCTCCGGAGGAAATGCGGCGGCAGGCGAGGCAGGCGTGGACGCAGCGGCAGCAGCCGAGGCTATAAACGCAGCTACCGCAAAGGCGGTTGCGGCAGGCTATCACTGGACGAGATCCGCTCAGTACACTCAGCCTGTTGACGTCGGAAATGCAACAGGCGCTCTCAACAAGATCATTCAGGGTATCGACTCCGAGGCAACTCTTGACTCCGTTGTAGGCGGCTTCCTCGGTATAGGCGATAAGGAAATGGATATTGAAAAGGGCGGCAGCGCAGCCGAGCAGATTGACTATCACGGCGAGAACTATGCTCTTCAGGCAACCTCTCTTCAGGCAGGCGACCTCAAGAATCTTAAGGTTGACGGCAACACCTACACCTTTGAGGTTGAAAACGCGGCTTCTCCGCAGCATGACAAGAGCACGGCTATGTCAAGGCTTACAAACGACTTCCTCACTCAGGATGAAATCTCCAGTGAGATCAAAGGCTTTATAAGCGCGGCAAGCGTAAACTCCGCTGCAATAGAGTATTCAAACATAAAGGCCACCGTTGTTATCGAGGACGGCACTCTCAAGGAATTCAAATATTCCTATGATGGCAACGTAGCCGAGCTCAACATAAAGGTTGCCATAGTAAGCGTTAACGGCAAGGGTGCAATGCACGTAGATGCAGCTTACACAGGCTTCGCTTATTGATAAGAATTCGGCATTTACCGAATGATGAAAAATAAAATCACTTCTTTATAAATGAAAGGGAGAGAAATCAATGGCTAAAAAACAAAAGGTTGAACTTACCCCCGAAGAAAAGGCAGCTAAAAAGCTCAGACATTCAAACGGTTGGGTACGTTTCTGGGCAATAGTAGTAGCTCTTGCTCTTACGGCAGGCATTTACGGACTTGCAAGCGTAACCGCAGGCAAGGAGTCGGCAGCAACAGGTACGACAGCTGCTTCGGGCTCATCAACAGGCTCATCAAGCTCTTCGTCGGGCTCATCATCGGGTTCTTCATCGAGCTCTTCATCGGGCGCTTCCGCTTCTTCTTCTTCGAGCGGCGCGTCGGCTTCTGCCGGTGACACCAGCGGTGCGGCAGCGGCAGCTTCATCAGGCGTAGACGCAGCAGCGGCAGCCGAGGCTATAAACGCAGCTACCGCTAAGGCAGTTGCAGCAGGCTATCATTGGACAAGAACAGCTGAGTATACCGAGCCCGTTGACGTTGGTAATGCTACCGGCGCTCTTAACAAGATTATTCAGGGCATCGATTCCGAGGCTGACCTTAACTCCGTTGTCGGCGGATTCATCGGCATCGGCGACAAGGAAATGGATATTGCAAAGGGCGGCAACGCAGCCGAGCAGATTGAATATCACGGCGAGAATTACGCTCTTCAGGCTACTTCTCTTCAGGCAAGCGACCTTAAAAACCTTAAGGTTGACGGCAACACCTACACCTTTGAGGTTGAGAACGCAAGCTCTCCGCAGACTGATAAGTCAACAGCTATGTCAAGACTTACAAACGACATTCTTACTCAGGATCAGGTTTCTACCGAGATTAAGAACTTTGTAAGCGCTGCAAACGTAAACTCCGCTGCAATTGAGTATTCAAACATTAAGGCTACCGTTGTTATCGAGGACGGCACTCTCAAGGAATTCAAATATTCTTATGACGGCAAGGTAACAGACCTTAACATCAAGATTGCAATAGTCAGCGTTAACGGTAAGGGCGCAATGCACGTTGAGGGTGCTTACACCAATTTCGTTTATTGATAAACGCACTCCCTTAACCGAATAAAAAACAAAGAGCTGTAAATTTAATTTACAGCTCTTTTTGTATGGCATCGGCCGAATTTTAAAACGGCAAACACATTTTGCTTTTACGGATTTACAACGTTTATCGGCTTGCCCGAAACAAACGCCTCGATGTTGCTTTTGAATATTCCCATAAGTCTCTCGCGCGTTTCAAATGCCGCCCACGCTATGTGCGGCGTGATAAAGCAGTTTTTCGCCGTGAGCAACGGATTGTCTTTTGCCGGCGGCTCGGTTGACAGCACATCCACTCCCGCGCCTGCGATTTTTCCCGAATTCAGCGCGTCGGCAAGAGCGTTTTCATCAACAACCGGTCCGCGTGAGGTATTTATGATAAACGCTGTTTTTTTGCACTTGCTCAGAAAATCGGCGTTTACGGTTTTTTCCGTCTCTTTTGTGAGAGGACAATGGAACGTAATAATATCGGCGTTTTCCGCAAGATCATCGAGGTTCTTTGCCCATCTGAAATTCTTGCGCGCGCTCTGGTCGGTAACGTGACCCGACAGCGCTATGATGTTCATTTTATAAGCCTCGGCTATGTCGGCTACGGCTCCGCCGATTTTTCCGAAGCCGACTATGCCTATCGTTTTGCCGGAAAGCTCGGTAAGCGGCTTTTTCCAAAAGCAAAAGTCGGGGCAATTTGACCATTCGCCGTTTTTTACCGCGTCCGAATGCATGGCAACGCCTACGGCAAGCTCCGAAATAAATGCAAATACGAGCTGTGCCACGCCCATGGTGGAATAAGCCGGTATATTTGAAACCGGTATGCCCTTTTCCTTGAGATACGCGCAGTCCACCACGTTGTAGCCCGTCGACAGCAGCGCGACGAATTTCACGTTTTGCATTTTGTCTATCTCGGCTCTTGTGAGCGGAGTTTTATTTGTTACGACTATGTCTGCGTCGTGTGTTCGTTCAACGATTTTTTCGCGTGGGGTGCGGTCGAAAATCTCGACCTCGCCGTATTTTTTCAGAAAATCCCAGCTCAAATCGCCCGGATTTGTCGTCTTGCCGTCAAGAATAACTGTCTTCATATAAAAAACCGCCTTTCGGTAAAGCTTTGCTTTTGAGCTAATTGTAACACAACCTCAAAGGAATTTACACCTAAAAGGCAAAAATTACTTCATATTTTCATATTTTGTTTGACCTTACCAATAATATGATATAAAATTATATATAATCTATTACTATGCCCTGCAATAATAATTTTTGGGTGGTACCGATTTGACCGACAGAGAACTTACGCGAAGAAAGCTCCTGAATATTTTAGCATGTGTGCTGCTGATTTTGGCAGTCGCACTTTTAGTGTTGACTTTTCTTATGCAGATAAACGATGTTTCGTCGGCATATGACGAAGTGCTCGAGCGTCTTGCGGAGTTTGAGGCGGCCGTTGCGTCAATTCCGAGCAAGTGGCTCGTGATTCTCGTGATTTTCCTTATATACATAGGCAAAGTGCTTATTCCCCTGCCGATAACCGCGGTTTGTGTTATAGCCGGTATGGTATTCCCCACGCCGATAGCCGTGGCTGTGAATTTTGCCGGCATGACATTGCTTATGACGATAAAGTTTTATTGGGGCAAGCATCTCGGCGGCGGAACAATACACAAGATTCTCACAAGATACGATAATGTTCGCCGTATGATGGAATCGGGTAAAAGAAGCACCGATTGGATTTTGGTGCTTTTCAGGCTAGTGCCGTACTTCCCGATAAATTCCATAAGTCAGCTCTACGGGGCGCTTGAATACGACTATTGGAAGTTTATTTTGCTGTCACTTTTGGGATTCACGCCTAAAATTATTTCTTACAGCATGATAGGTCGTCACGTTTATAACCCGTTTTCACTCGCGTTTATGCTGCCGATTGTGATTATCTTCACCATCTCCGGTGTTTCCATACTCGCGGTCAATAAATTTATAGATATAGTAGCTAATAATAAAAACAAAAAGACTGCCGAAACTTTTTCGGCAGGAAAGGATGAAAAATGAAAATGGCAACTCCCGAAACCCTTAAAAAAGAAATTCTCTCCGCATCTCTCGATGAAAGGCTTAAAAAAGCCTATGTCACCGAGGAAAATGTTAAAGAGCAGTATGACAGGTACATAAATCTTTTAAACGAATTTGAGGCTCTTTTCGGAAAGGGCAGAGATGTTCGTCTTTTCTCCGCTCCCGGCAGAACCGAAGTCGGCGGAAACCACACCGACCACAACCACGGCAGAGTGCTTGCGGCAGGAATCAACCTTGACGCAATAGCCGCGGCTTCAAAAAATGACGAAAACATTGTAAGAGTTAAATCCGAGGGCTATTCCATGGACGTTGTTGACGCTACGGACCTCTCGGTAAACCCCAACGAAATGGGACATTCACCTGCTCTCGTGCGCGGTGTCCTTGCCGGCTTTAAGAAATACGGCTATAAGATAGGCGGCTTTGACGCCACTACCGCATCAAGGGTTATTGCGGGCTCGGGACTCTCGTCATCTGCCGCATATGAAGTTCTTGTCGGCACTATGGTAAACTATCTTTACAACGACGGCAAGGTTGACGCGGTCACGATAGCCAAAATAGCACAGTATGCCGAGAACGAATATTTCGGCAAGCCATGCGGACTTATGGACCAGATGGCGTGCTCCGTCGGCGGCTTCGTAACAATAGATTTCAACGATCCGAAAAATCCCGTGATAGAAGAGGTTGACTTTGACTTTGCCAAGTGCGGCCACTCGCTTTGCATTGTCGATACAAAGGGCAGCCACTCCGACCTCACCGACGAATACGCTGCTATCAGAACCGAAATGGAGAGCGTAGCCGAATTTTTCGGCAAAAAGGTTCTTCGCGAGGTAAGCGAAGAGGAATTTAAATCAAAAATAAGAGAATTGCGCCCGGCAGTAGGCGACAGAGCCATACTTCGCGCTATGCATTTCTATGCCGATAACGCAAGAGTGTTAAAAGAGGTTGACGCTCTTCGCGGCGGAGATTTCGAGACCTTCAAGAAGTATATTCTCGAGAGCGGCGCATCATCATACAAATATAATCAAAACGTATTTTCCGTAAAACAGCCGTCCGTTCAGCCCGTATCTCTCGCTCTCGCTGTTTCCGAGAGCATCTTAAAGGGACGCGGCGCATGGCGCGTTCACGGCGGCGGATTTGCCGGCACAATTCAGGCTTTCGTCCCGAACGACCTTTTAAAGGATTACAAGAGCATAATGGAGAGCATTTTCGGCGAGGGAACCTGCTATGTGCTCTACATTCGCCCGGTAGGCGGCACCGAAATCTGATTTTCGCCGCCTCCCCTAAAAGGCTCCCTTGTAAAGGGTGATTCCCCACGGTGTGGGGAAATGTCAAAAGGCTCCCTTGAAAAGGGTGATTCCCCACAGTGTGGGGAAATGTCGCGGAGCGACAAAGGGGACTCTCTCCCGTCAGGAGCTGGCTACGAACGAAGTGAGTAGACTGAGGGATTGTTCAGGCTCCCTTGTAAAGGGAGCTGTCATCGAAGATGACTGAGGGATTAAACAGCGAAGCACTTTCTTTTTAAAATCTATTTTTTTGAGAAAATCCCTCCGACTTGCCTTGCGGCAATCCACCTCCCTTTACAAGGGAGGCAAAATCCCTCCGGCTTGCCTTGCGGCAACCCACCTCCCTTTACAAGGGAGGCTGAATTGTATTGCAAAGTAGGCTGTTTAGGGCAAAAAGGGAGGCGAAATCCGACCGAGGAATTAAAGATGAAGTATAATCATAACAAAAATCTTGTTAAAAACGCAAAGGTGCTTCGCAAAGATATGACCAAGGAAGAACGGCACTTGTGGTATGATTATTTGCGAAACAAGGATGTACGATTCCTCCGTCAAAAAATAATAGGCAGCTATATTGTTGATTTCTATTGTGCAAAAGCAAACTTGGTAATTGAACTTGACGGCTCACAGCACTACGAGGATAAAGGAATTAAATATGACGCCGAAAGGACAAAATTTCTTGAACAAAACGGACTTACGGTTGTAAGAATTCCCAATAATGAGATAAACCGCAACTTCGACGGTGTTTGTGAATATTTGGACAGTGTGTTGAAATCCCGCTGTCGCACAGGCGATTGAGAGATACAACTTGCTCCCCTTATTAGGCTCCCTTGTAAAGGGAGCTGTCACCGCAGGTGACTGAGGGATTGTTCAGGCTCCCTTGAAAAGGGAGCTGTCATCGCAGATGACTGAGGGATTAAACAGCGAAGCACTTTCTTTTTAAAATCTATTTTTTTTAAGAAAATCCCTCCGGCTTGCCTTGCGGCAACCCACCTCCCTTTACAAGGGAGGCAAAATCCCTCCGGCTTGCCGAAATATGGTGCTGCTCTTTTTGTGAGGCGGCTGAGACATGGTAATTGGAAATTACATCATATTCCACCTACAAAGAGCGACGATTATAATTCAAAATTTCGATAAGATTACAGCATTTGCATTTAGCGTTTTACACGTTGACAAATTGTCCGAAAGGCAGAGAAAAATGGATATAAAAAACATATTAAAAGAGCTGACTTCGGCTGTCGGTGTATCCGGAAAGGAAACCGACGCGGTTTTAACGGCGCAAAGGCTTTTGTCCGAATTCGGCAAAACGCGCGAGGACGTTCTTCATTCCGCAATATGCGAAATTGAGGGAGACATGGCAGGGCATATCCTGCTTGACGCTCATATAGACCGTATAGGTCTTATCGTAACCTCCGTCACCGACGAGGGGTTTTTGCACGTTGCCGCCTGCGGCGGCGTTGACCGTCGCACATTGAACGGTCAAGAGGTGACCGTTTACGGCAGAGAGCCGGTATTCGGAGTTATAGCAAGCACTCCGCCGCACCTTGCAAGCGGTGACAACGAGCGGAAGGCGACGGAAATCGATGACATCATTATTGATATAGGCGCAAAAAATAAGCAGTCGGCGGAAAAGCTCGTTTCCCCGGGAGACAGAGCGGTTGTCAATTCCTCTTTCCTATCGCTCTGCGGCGACAGCGTGTCCTGTGGGGCACTTGACGACCGTTCGGGAATTGCCGTGCTTCTTCGCGCGCTTGAGCTTATTAAGGGTAAGCCGCACAAAAAAGTTACCGTTGTGTGTTCCTCTCGCGAGGAGACGAGCGGCGGCGGAGCAAAAGCCGCGGCATTTAATTCAGATGCCGACGAGATAATTGCGGTTGACGTCAGCTTTGCAAAGACTCCGGACAGCAAGGCGGAGGAATGCGGAATACTCGGCAAGGGCCCCATGATAGGTATTTCACCGTCGCTTTCATACGAATTCGGCGAGGAGCTTGTGCGCGTTGCCGAGAAAAACGACATTCCGTATCAGCTTGAGGTTATGGGCGGCAGAACCGGCACTAATTTGGACGGTATGACCACGGAGCGCGGCGGAATTAAGAGCGCGCTTATATCAATACCCCAAAAATATATGCACACCGGAATAGAGGTTGTGTCCGTTACGGATATTGAGCTTTGCGCAAGGCTCATTGCCGCATATATTCTCGGAGGTGATTTAAATGCTTAACGAGCTTTGTAATTTAAACGGCATTTCCGGCAGGGAGCACGCCGTAAGAGATTATATAATTTCGAATTTGCCGTCGGACGCGGAATATCGCATAGATCCGCTCGGCAGTCTCATAGTTTATAAAAAGGGCAAAGCCGAGCCGAAAAATAAAGTTATGCTCGACGCGCATATGGACGAGGTCGGCTTCATAATAACTTATATAACGGATGACGGGTACCTGAAGTTCACCACGGTCGGCGGAATTGACGAGCGCGTTATTTTCGGCAGAGCGGTAAAGGTGGGCAAGGAGCTTATCCCCGGCGTTATAGGCGGCAAGGCTATACATCAGACAACCTCCGAGGAGAGAGGTAAATTGCCGTCCGTTGAGGATATGTATATCGATATCGGCGCGAGTTCAAAAAAAGAGGCCTTGTCTCACGTTTCACTCGGCGACGCAGTGTATTTTGACTCGTGCTATCGCGAATTCGGCGACGGCTTTATCAAGGCGAAGGCCATTGACGACCGCGTCGGCTGTGAAATTTTATTAAGACTTATAAATTCCGATTTGCCGTATTCGGCGACCTTCTGCTTCTCGGTTCAAGAGGAAATAGGCACTCGCGGAGCGGCTGCTGCGGCTTATTCGGTTGCTCCCGATTTCGCAATAGTCGTTGAGGGCACTACGGCGGCGGACATTTCGGGCGTTCCCGACGAAAAAAAGGTCTGCCGTTTGGGCGGCGGTGCCGTTGTCAGCTTTATGGACAGGGGAACCGTCTATGACAGCGAGCTCTATAAAAAGGCGTTTGAAATTGCCGAAAAGAACGGCATCGGGTGTCAGACCAAAACCGTTGTGGCAGGCGGCAACAACGCTTCCGCAATACACAAGGCGGCAGGCGGCATAAAAACTCTTGCCGTATCTGTTCCGTGCAGATACATTCACTCAGGCAGCTCGGTTGCGAAAAAAGAGGATATAGAGAGCACGTTTGAGCTTGTAAAAGCACTTTTTGCGGAGCTGTCGCAGTGCTGAAATCAATTGACGGACCGACAGAGGCAGCCATTGTTACGGACGGTGAATTTAAAGACTGTCTTGCGGTAAAGTATATTTTATTTGCCGCTTTTCGGTTGTCACTCGGAGAGGCGTGGCTTCAAACGGACTGCGGCGGCAGAGTGACGGCTGTGCTTTTAAATAAAAACGACGGAACGATAATTTGCCCGTCAAGCTCCGCCGATTTACGGGAGCTTTCGGAGTTTGCCTCTTTTTTCGGCGAAAATATATATTTTTGCTCCGGGAACGATTGCGCGGACGCAAAAGCCGTTCTTATGGAGCTCTCCGAATTACCACAAAAAGAAACTTGCGCACAGCCGCTTTGCGACATAACCGCGGACGAATACAAGGTGCTGACAGGTAAAACGCACGATTCGGATGACAGGGCGTATCTCGAATGGCTTTCGAGGACGGGCAGAGGCGTGTTCGGCGGAAGCACAAGGGTTATGTGCATAAGGCAAAACGGCAAAACGGCTTCTCTTGCCGTAGGCGATATAATCGGAAAAGACGCGTATATACGCGACGTTGCGACAAGCGAAAAATATCGAGGCAGAGGCTTTGCCGCGGACTGTGTTATTTCTCTTTCGAGAGAGCTTAAAAAGAGTGCCGATTGCATATTTTTAATGTGTAAGCCGGACAATGCAAAGCTGTATGAAAAATGCGGCTTCATAAAAAAAGAATACATAATAAGAAAGACTTGAAATGAAAGATTTTTTTGAATTTACAAGAAGAACCGAGGAGGCGTCAAAAAAGGCGCTGACTCTCGCCGAAAAGAAGTTTTCGGAAATAGACGAAATAACCGAATACAACCAGCGCAAGGTGCTCGCGGCGTTTATAAATAATCGTATTGACGAGACGGATTTCAACTCCACCACCGGCTACGGCTACAACGATAAGGGCAGAGAAAAGCTCGACAAGCTCACCGCCGAGATTTTCGGCGCGGAGGACGGCTTAATAAGAGCCACTACCTTAACCTGCGGAACCCACACAATAGCGACCGCGCTTTACGGCGTACTGAGGCCCGGCGATATAATGCTCAGCGTAACGGGAGTCCCCTACGACACCATACATTCCGTTATCGGTATTGACAAAAGCAGTAAGGGTCACGGCTCACTCGCCGACTTCGGCGTGAAATTCGAATATATCGAGCTTACCGAAAATGACGAGATAGATTACGACGCAATAGAAAAAAGAGTCGGCTGCGGAGACATTAAGATGGTTTATATCCAGCGCTCGCGCGGGTATTCGCTGCGCCATTCGATTTCGATTGACGAAATAGAGAAAATCGCGACTCTTACACACCGTGTAAGCCCCGATACGGTTGTTATGACAGACAACTGCTACGGCGAATTTACGGAGAAAAAAGAGCCGTGCGACGTC
>OHRZ01000534.1_pt1 | contig 13157 bp, 13 predicted proteins | sample 1578621 | NCBI WGS metagenome assembly OHRZ01 (sample SAMEA3879554, study PRJEB24766) | human gut metagenome | biome: human-associated habitat; feature: feces | place: USA | collected 1985/1987 | reverse complement strand
GTAACAACGTCGGGTGGCGCAGTTTATACTGCCCACCCGCCATTTTTGCCGAAAGGAGCGTTTCATGAGGCGCTGGATAGCCGCCCTTGCTGTGGAGCAAATCGGCAATAACCAAACCCTTTTCCAGGATCCAGCATTATGGTACTGGAACGGATTCCACAGATGCAAAGCAAACATAACCTTGCGATCGTCACCAATGGTCTGCTCACAGCCAGCCGCGCGTCGGAGCTGCTCCCGGATGCGCGGTTGTATCTGTTTGGCGGCTTGGTACGGGAACATAGCGTTGCTCCCGTCATGGGGACAGCCGCGTGAGTTTGGCTGGGATCACCACGGACGGGAAAACCACTTACAGATGTCCCCCTATGTCATCTGGCTTGACCCATTTCGTTTAAGCGGGCATAATAATAGCATCAAAACTTTATTGAGAGATGCAACATGGCTTACATTTCCTGCGCGGACGCTGCCAAAGCAATGGGGATTACTATACGTCGGATTCAGCAGATGTGCAAACGGGGAGAAATTCCCGGAGCGGCCAAGGAGGGGCGCACCTGGATGATTCCCGAAGACGCACCTCTTTTGAATTCTGTAGGAAAGAAGAAGCCCCTGCCCATTGGGGTCTCTGACTTCAAAAGCGCTACCACGGAATACTACTATGTGGATAAGACGCTACTGATTCGGGATGTCTTTGTGTATCCGCAGGCATTTGCTGCCATCGCGCCTCAGAAAAGCCAGCTCAAGCACCACCTGCGCTTGTTTCTGATTGACATTGGCGGCTACACCACCGATGTTCTGCTCCTGCGCAGCGGTAAGCACGACATGCAGTTCTGCCGCAGTCTGGAAACCGGCGTCATTACCATGAACAATGACATCATACGCAGGGTCGGCGCCCTGCATGATATGCAGATCGAGGATGAACATATCAGCGCCGTGCTGTGCGGCAAGGAAACCATTCTCCCCGCGGATGTAAAGGATACCATCCGCAAGTCCGCGGAACAGCACGCGAAGGATATTCTGGATCAGCTGCGTGAACTGAAGGTAGATCTGCGTTCTAACCCAGCTGTCTTCATTGGCGGCGGCTCTGTCCTGTTCCGGGATTATCTGGAGCATTCCCCTCTGGTAGCATCAGCCAGTTTCGTAGAGAATGTGAACGCCAATGCCATCGGATATCAGGCAATGGCAGAAGGACAGCTTCCTCTTCTGCGAACTTAACCATAAACGGGGGTGAACCGCGTTGATTAAAGATGGAAAGTACCGTTACACCCTTCAATTTGGTATGAACACTGCCGAAGAACGGCAGGCAGGCCAGTTCCTTGAGCAGCTGGGCAACAGGAAAAGCCCAATCATCGTGGCTGCTCTGAACAAATATCTGGAGGATAATCCGGAACTGCTTGATAGTCAGGTGCGCGTGCAGGTTCACGTTTCTAATCTAAATACTCGGATGCTGGGAGATAAAATCCGGCAGCTGATCGAAGAACGGCTCAGCTCCGGCATTCCGCTTCTTACGCCAGCGGCTGCCGATCCCCACGAGAATGTGGAAGATGTCAGCGCAGACATCTTGGAAATGCTGAACGATCTGGACAGCTTTGGATAATCAAAAAATCCCGGAGTTGGGTAATACCAATTCCGGGATTCTTCAATTTTAGAGAGATTATCAGGACGCTCTTGGCGAGGGATAATTCTTTGCGCGATTAAGGGCGCTTTGCCATGCTGCTCCGATATGCATTGGGTGTCATCCCATAATATTTCTTAAATACAGAATCAAAATGCTTTACGGAGAGATACCCGACTTCGCTTGCAATGTCACCCACTTTAGCCGCAGTGTGCGTGCGGAGGAGAAGCGCGGCTCGTTCCATCCGAAGGCGGAGTAAATACTTGGAATATGGTTCTCCGCGTTCGGACTTGAAGACGCTGCTGAGATAAGCGGGGTTAACCTCCAAAGCGCTTGCGACTTCGTTCAAAGAAATAGGTTTGGAATAGTTCATTTGGATATAGTCCCTTGCCCGCTGTACCAGAACACTGGATTCGACATCTTCCAAAGGAAAAGCAGCATCCGGAGAAACATGGGCCTTCACTTGGGGAGTTGCTTGCCGGGTCTCTCCGGCAGAACGTTTCTTTGCCAGTTTATCGAGAATGGCGTGCAGTTCTGCGTCCTGAAGCGGTTTAAGCAAATAGTCTGAAACACCACTGCGGACTGCTGCACGTGCGTAGTCGAATTCATCATAACCGGTCAAGAAAATAATATCCGTATCTGCGATGTTGTTATGTACGTATGTCGCAAGTTCCACTCCGGTCATGCGAGGCATCTTAATATCTGTGATAATCAGGTCGAAGTGCTGCTCATTCAGCAGTGCCATCGCTTCCACACCATCTTTTGCACATGCGGCGGTGATCCACTGGTCATGTATTGAAGATAGATTGAACAGCAGGTATTCCCGCATAAGGGGCTCATCTTCGACGATCAAAGCGGTTAACATGGTTTCACACTCCTTGGAATGCTTAAGGTAACAGTGGTTCCGCTTCCTTCTTCGGAAGAAAGGGTAATGCCATAGGGACTACCGAACTGAAAACGAATACGTTTTTGTATGTTGATTAGTCCAATGCCGCTTGTCTGAAATTCTGTATTCTTTTCCGACTCACAATTATCCAATCTGCTCTGCAGCTGCTGCAAAGTGACCGTTGACATGCCCGCGCCGTTGTCTTTTACCGAAATAACAAGCACATCGCCGCGATATTGCAGATCTACAAGGATATGTGTCTCTCCTTCCGCTTTTTCACAGCCATGAATCAGCGCATTTTCAATAATCGGCTGGATGGTCAGGGCGGGAAGCGTGCAGGACAAATCAATATCAGACACATTGATTTCGTAAGTCAGATTATCATGGCGTAATTTCTGTAATTGGAGATAACTTTCCACGATTTTCAGTTCGGCTTCCAGTGTAATTTTACGACCGGAGCTAATTACACCCCGGAGCAGGGTGGCCAATTGCTCAATCCCGCGCGTTGCTTCCTTGTATCTGCCGCATTTTATTAGCAGATTGATTGTGTTCAGGGTGTTGAATAAAAAATGAGGTTGTATTTGGCGATGTAAAGACTCAAACTGTGCCTCTTTCTGCAGATATTTCGCTTCATATACCTGTTTTGTCAACTGTTTCTCCTGATCCATCATCTCCTGAATCTGCTCCAGCATGTGATTGAAGGCTGAATTCAGAGAGGCAATTTCATCTGTACAGTCTGTGCTCGCACGCACAGTTAGATTACCGGCTTCTACTTCCTCCATCAGATTGACCGTTTGATAAAGTGGCCGTAGTTGTCTGCGGACAAAGAAGATAGAGATGGCAACACCCAAAGCTGCCATTCCAACAGCCATGAGCATATTAAAAATCAGTGTTGCATTGGCACCTTTGACGACCTGATTCCTGGCGTTGATTGCGATGACGCGCCAGTTCGTGGAGGGAATGATCTCGACATTTACAATATACGTTGCTCTATCCAGTCTCCGTGTAGAGTAACCAGACGAAGCCGCCGCGCTGCGGATATCATCGTTCGTGATTGCTGCAGGCAATTTGGAGTTCTGGTACACAGGATTCCAGTTGGAATCCATGATAAAAAGGGCACCGCCCTCGCTTACATTGATGCGGTCACATACCGCCTTTATGCCGTTGTAGTTAGCATCGACTCGGATAACACCGACAGTTTTCTGGTTGTTTTGAAGGCTGCAGAGGCGTTTTGCAATGGAGATAACAAGATTTGCGGAGGAACCTGTTTCTTCAAAATGAGCAGGCAGAAAAATATAGTCACCGGTATTCTGAGCGTTTTGATACCATTCTTCGGATTTATAATCCGAATTCAAACCGCTGTGGCTGCTTTTGGAACTGGAGTATACTGCGTCGGATAAAATATACACCCTTAAAATATCTTCTCTGGGCGTAATCATAACCTGACGAAGATAATCTTCTATTGAACGCCGTTTATCCAGCGCTTCCTGGCTGCTGGAAGATCTGGTATCGAGGTAATTCATGACACTGGAGTTGTAGTAGGGGCTGAGGCACAGTCGAGCCAATTCATCAATATATGTATCAACATTCAAGGCCACCTGTTCGACAACCTGCTGTATATCTTTTGCCGATTGATCAGTATAGTCGGCAACGAAACGAAGGTGGCTGAAAAGTGAAACCAGTATAATGGAAGAAAAAATGAACATGGAAATGATGAGAAGCAGGCGGCGCTGGATGTTATTAGCGGCAAAAAAAGCTTTGAGTTTAGAAAGCATACACGCTGTCCTCCGAATCGCTTTTGTGCGTTTATTATAGAACACCGAAGTGAAAAATGCAAGGATATGTGCGTGTTGCCTATAAAATATGGACTGCAATCTAAAAAAAGAGGGATTTACCAAGTGAAAAACAGAAACTATAATGTAGTCAGGATGAATCCCACGAAGACATCCGGAAAATAGAATGGAGGAGACAAAATGAAACGTTTATTTGCTTTTGTACTGGCTATTTGCATGCTTACCACAGCGTTTGCTGGCTGCGGCCAGCAGGCGGGCACCCCCACAGAACCCAAGGCTGATCAGGCAAGCACAAACGAGGTTGAAAAGAAAGATGAAAAACCTGCCAAGGATGTAGACTTGACATTCTTTACCGGCAAGGTAGAAACTGTTGACCTGCTGGATGAGATCATTGCCGGCTTCAACGCACAGAGCGGTGGCATCACTGTGGAACAGGAATATCAGAACGATGCGAGCAATATCATCAAAATCAAGTTTGCATCCGGCGAAGCCCCTGATATTATGACCACTTATGAGCAGGAATATGTGGATCAGGGCAAGTATCTGGATCTGTCCGATATGGATGAAATCTGGAACAGGCTGATTCCCTCCATGAAGGAAAGCTGCACGGATATCAACAGCGGAAAGCAGTACCGTATCTGCACGAATATGACCATGGCAGGTTTCTTCTACAACAAGGAAATTTTCGCGAAACTTGGCATTGAACCCGCAACCACTTGGGAAGGATTTGTTGCGAATCTGGAAAAGATCAAAACCGAGATGCCCGATGTTGACCCTTGGTTTATCTTTGGCAGCGAAGCGTGGCATCTGGGCCATCTGATTGAGTTCATTCCCCACGGTTACATCAAGGCAAAATACGGTGCTACCGCAGCAAAAACTGCTATGCTGAACAATGACAAGAGCGTTTTGAATTTTGGCGATCCTAACGGCGCCATGGCTACTTTCGCAGCCGGTTTGCTGGAACTGCAGGAAAAAGGCCTGATTAACGAAGATGTTCTGACTGCAACGAACGATAACTGCGTCGATGCATTTGTATCCGGTAAAGCTGCAATGTTCAGCAATGGCATGTGGGCTCTGTCCAGTGTACTGGCAAAGGATCCTGAAATGGCAGACAAGATTGGCTTTGCCCCTTATCCTGCTATGATGGAAGACGGTACTCCCATGGTTCTGGTTGCGGAAGACTCCGGCTACAGTATTAGTGCTGATACAGAGCATGTCGAGGAAGCAAAGGCTTTCCTGACTTACTTGTTCAGTGCAGATAATCAGAAGAAGTATGCCGAAAGTCTGGGCTCTCCCTCCGCTTTCATGGATGTTGATGCAAAGTGGGCGCCTGACTCCATTGTTGAAGGCGTTAACAATGCTGTTAGCTCCGCAGCAAACATTGGCTTCACCAATGAGAAACCTGCCGGCTTCTCCGGTGATGATGCTGGCAGAATGGTTCAGGACTTGCTCGCCGGCAAGTATACTGCTGAGGAGTTTGCAAAAGCATATGAAGCTGCATGGGACGCAGGATTTTAATTTTGATACTCTGACATAACCTTATTGTGAATTAATCTAACAGGACTCGGATCGGAGGAATTAAGTTCCGATGTTCCGGGTCCTGGCTTTTTCGGAGGAACATGTATGCGTAGAAAACGAATCGATTGGGCCCAGTTCCTCTCGCTTCCTGCATTGATTCTGTTCTCGATCTTTTTTGTGTACCCATTGCTTAAGGGCATTGGGATGAGCTTGACAGATTGGGACGGTATGGGTCAGGCAGAGTTTGTTGGACTCAAAAATTTTGCGAATTTTTTCTCAGATGACCGGGCAATGCAAGATATCAAAACCACATTGATTTTTGCGATAGGCAGTGCAGCGCTATTGAATTTGGTAGGGTTGTGCTATGCTTTGCTGATGAATTCTGACTTTCGGGGAAAAAGCATTGCGCGTGTCATTATCTACCTGCCTGCTATCATCAGCCCTTTGATTATGGGATACATCTGGTATTTCCTGCTGCAGCCGGGGCGGGGCTACCTTGCCTATGCATTTGCTCAGCTGGGACTCCCGGGCTTGATAGGGAATTGGATGGGCAAATACTCGGTGACACTGCTAGTGCTGGTCCTTGTAAATGTCTGGCAATTTTCCGGTATGACAATGATTATTTATTTGGCGGGGCTCCAGTCAATTCCTTCAGAATATGTTGAAGCAGCTACGATTGACGGAGCGGGAAGATGGCAGCGGTTTTCCAGAATCACGCTTCCTTTGCTGATGCCCGCCATCAGAATCAATGTGGTCACAAACATTATTGGCTCACTGTCAGTTTTCGATATCATCATGGCACTGACACAGGGTGGACCGGGATACTCCACAGAAAGTTTAAGTATCTACATTATGCGTATGTGTTATGGCAGTCGAACCGGTTATTCTACAGCTGTTGCGATGATCCTGTTTTTTATCATCCTGATTCCTGTTCTGATCTCCATGCGCCTGACGCGGGAAAAAGACTAAGGAGGCAAATACATGGAAGGTTTAGAAAAAGTATTAAAATATGCTGCGATTTGCCTGATTTGTCTGATGTGCCTGATTCCTTTCTATGTTTTGCTGGTTCTGGCGCTCAATTCTCCACAGCGTGTTTTTTATGAGGGTAATATTTTTATTCCGGATTTTTATTGGCAGAATTTTCTGGATGCCTGGAGAAAATCAAAGATAGGTACAGCTATGCTGAATTCTGCAATCATTACAGCCGGGACGTTAATTTTGACAATTATTACCGGTGGCCTGGCAGGGTATGCCATTGCAAGGCACAATACAAAGTATAACAAATTCGTATTCGGTCTGCTTTTGTCCTGTATGATGATTCCTGGTATTATCAATACTGTTCCGCTGTACACACTTATGAGAAAAATTCATGCGGTAAATACCCTTTGGGGAATGATTCTGGTTTGCTCCACACTGGCAATGCCGTCTGCGGTGTTCATTTACGCAACATTTATAAAAGCGCTGCCAAGAGAATTGGACGAAGCGGCTGCGTTAGATGGCTGCACAGGGTTCAGCGCTTTCTGGAGAGTTATTTTCCCGATTATAAAACCCGCAACGGCATCCTTCGTGATTCTGAACGGCTTTGGTATCTGGAACAACTATGCGCAGGCTACGTTCTTCTTGCAGTCGAGGGAAAAGCAGAACATCCCGCAGGCATTGTCCGTCTTTTTCCAGCAGTTTGGCGGTGGTAAATGGCATCTGATGGCTGCAACGGCGACCATCGCCATTATCCCCGTAGTGATCATCTTCCTGATTTTCCAGAAGCAGTTTATCCAGGGACTTTCAGACGGCGCTGTGAAAGGATAAGGTGAATTGTATGGACCTATATCCTGTCAAAGCACAGTTTCTGTCTGGTGAGGAAGTTGAACTTTGCCTTGATGCGGATGGACACATCTGTGAATACGCGGAGGTGTCTATATACCATTTGAATGATTTAGTCTACAGGCAAAAAGTTGCTGATTTTATCGGTAATATACTCATTTCTGTTGGAAAATATGATATCACTTTTGCTGGTTATGGTGCTTCGGTAACGGTATGCACAGGTAACACACGCATTCTTCTGGAAACAGCTTTTGATGTTGTCGATAACCCCAAGCGGTCTCTCCGCTACGGCTTTTTGAGCGATTTCACGCAGGACGACGCAGATAACGGTGCTGTTGAATGGCTGAATAAATGTCATATCAATATGGTGCAGTACTATGACTGGTCCTATCGGCATGACCATCTGGTCACAGATCAGGAATTCTACACAGACATGATGGGTAAGCCAATCTCTCGCAAAACCGTGAAGGACAAGATTAAAAAATGCGCGGAGCACGGCATGCATTCTATCGCATACGGCGCAATTTACGCTGCCAGCAAACCCTTTTTCGAGAAGCACACAAATTGGGCGCTGTATAATTCCTGCCAGAAACCCTTTGTGTTCATTGACGTGTTTTATATCATGAATATAGCGAAGAATTCACCGTGGCGGCATCATTTGATTGCGGAGTATAGAAAAGCAATCACAAAGATGGGGTTTGCAGGAATCCATATGGACACCTATGGCTTCCCCAAAACGGCATATTCTCATTTGGGGGAAAAGCCGGAACTGATTCGCTTGGATCAGGAAATCCCATCTTTGATCAACCAGACCAGAGAAGAACTTGCAGGTGCAAATCAAGACCCATATCTGATCTTCAATAATGTTGGCAACTGGCCTGTATATTCCACCGCTGCTGCTAAGCAGGACGCAGTTTACATTGAGGTCTGGAATCCCTATGAGCGGTATTCTCATACTGCGCAGCTGATTGACGAGGCAAGACAGCTTTCCGGCGGCCAGAGGCCGATCATTCTTGCGGCTTATCTGGAACCATTCCGGAAGGATTCCAGAGAGCGGGCAATGAATGCGGCTCGAATTTTAACGGCGGCCATTGTTTCAAACGGTGCTTATCATCTGCTGCAGGGCGAAAATCAAGCTGTTCTGACTCAGGGGTATTATAGCGACTATACCCGTCTGAGTGAGAAAGACGCGGCGATTCTTAGACGCTGCAATGATTTCATGATCCGGTATCTGGATTTGTTCTATGACGAGGAGCTAAGAAATGTTTCCATGACGCATATGGGCTGGGATAATTATGAATACCAGTGCCAGAGTCATCCTGTCAGTACATATGGTGAAGCAAATAAGCTCTGGCTTACAATTCGGGAAAAAGGGTCAAGAAAATGTCTGTATTTTGTGAATCTGTGCGGATGCGAAGATGATTACTGGAACAGAGGAAAAGATACTCCCATTCCGCAGGAGAACATAAGAATTGTGGTACAGGTGGACAGTCCGGTTAAAGGCGTATATGCAGCGTCACCAGATGGGGAAGCAATGCAGGCTCAGGCAATCCAATATACTGATTTTGAAAATGATAAGGGGGCATTTATTGAATTTGTCCTTCCGAGAATAGAACACTGGACTGTCGTATGGATTGATTTACAGGGAGAAAACCTCTGAAATTATTGGGCAGGATGCAGAACAAGCGTCCTGCCTGACACCAACAGAAATGAGGAGCAAATGATATGAATTCACCTTGGTGGAAGGAACGGGTATTTTATCAGATATATCCCAGAAGTTTTCAAGATTCAAATGCCGACGGCATTGGCGACATTCAGGGCATCATTTCCAGATTGGACTACCTGAAATGGCTTGGAATTGGAGCAATCTGGCTTTGTCCTGTATATGACTCTCCCAATGCGGATATGGGTTACGATATCCGTAATTATGAGAGCATTATGGCCGAATTCGGTACGATGGAGGATTTTGAACAGCTTGTCGAAGAACTCCATAAACGGGATATCAAATTGGTCATGGACCTCGTTGTGAATCATTCTTCAGATGAACATGCGTGGTTTATAGAATCCCGGAAAAGTAAGGATAATCCCTATCGGGACTATTACATCTGGAGAGACGGCAAGGACGGGAAAGAACCCAACAATTGGTCATCTTTCTTTACGCCATCCGCGTGGAGTTATGATAAGACAACGGACCAATGGTATTTACACTTGTTCAGCGAAAAGCAGCCGGATCTGAACTGGGAAAATGAAAACATGCGTGCGGAAGTCTATGCAATGATCAATCGTTGGCTTGATAAGGGTGTGGACGGCTTCCGCATGGATGTGATCAGCTTACTTGCCAAAGCACCGGGGATGCCGGATGGCGAGGGTGAGGGATACGTGTTCTCAGAACAGTATTTTGCATTTCAGCCCAAGTTGCATGAATATCTGAGAGAAATGCGTCAAAATTGCTTTGTGGGATGTGACTGTATGTGCGTAGGGGAAACTACGTTTGTTACTACGCACAATGCCAACTCTGTGGTTGGAGATGGACAGGAGTTGGATCTGCTATTTCAGTTCGATATCATGGACATCGATGGTAAGAATGGAAAATGGAATGTTATTCCCTTTGATTTGCTGAAGCTAAAGCAGATTATTTCCAGTTGGCAAAAAGCGATTGACTGGAATACGCTGTTCTGGGGAAACCATGACCAGCCGAGGGCAGTATCTCGATTCGGCTCAACTGAGACAGAAGAACTGCGCGTAGAAAGTGCAAAAATGCTTGCAACCGCCATGTATCTGATGCGTGGAACACCGTTCATTTATCAAGGCGAAGAAATCGGAATGACGAACTATCCATTTGTATCGCCGGATGAACTGCGGGATGTGGAAAGTATCAATCTGCTTCATGAGGCGGAAAAGGAAGGCAATCGCGCATGGGCATGGAACGGCATTCTTCATAAGGGACGGGACAATGCCAGAACACCCGTCCAGTGGGATAGTACAGACAATGCCGGTTTCACAACGGGAACACCTTGGATTCAGGTAAACCCCAACTACAAACAAATCAATGTAGAGAATGCAACAGAAGATCCGGATTCCATTCTGCACCATTATAGGAAGCTGATTGCGCTGCGAAAAGGTAATGACATTCTCAAATACGGTGATTTTGAAATGCTCCACCCATCTCATGAGAAGCTGTTTATATATCGGCGTGAGTATGGGGCTGACAGCGTAATTGTTTGCTGTAATTTTGCTAACGAGCAAATTACGCTGCCTCAGGATATATCCGGTACGATAATCTTAGGGTCCTTACACACGAAAGATATGCTTGGCCCATATGGTTTTGCCGTTTTTAGTTCGCAAAAACCTGATTTGAAAACCTGTCAAAACTGGATATCTTCTGAGAAGGGTTCTCAGCGCCGAAAGGTCTGACAACAGATATCCTGCGGTGACAACAAGTTGACAACAATTTTGCTTTTTTCCTGATGCGTTACGAATGGATAAGTTTGCTGTCATGAACCTGAAAAAGCTGGCAACATGGAGGTGGAATGACCAGCACCATCTCTTGATTTTCCACACTTTCTTCTGCGAATATGCCAAAAACCCGGTTGCTGCGTAATGTGCAACCGGGTTTCTCGACAAGCTGTAAGCAGGGGATACAGAGGTACAGATATTTCAGCTTTGTTTTGCCGGGTATCAGGTGCGCTGCACCTGGCCATCGACCTCCGGGTAGGGCAGCTATCTGCAGCGGTGGCCCTTCATGGGTTATAAACAAAAAATTAAACAATGAATCATAGCGGCATCGCGTGGGACGACACAGCTTGCCATTGTCTACAGGGGCTGTTCTGCACCTCCTATTGAGGAGAATACTATGCCGCTGCACATCGGACGATGAGAAAAGCTCCATTTTCTTCACAAACAGGGTAAGCGCGCTCTCTGAGTCAGCCAAGGTTTCGGCTCTTGCATTATCAGCGTGGCAAATTCTACGCACCGTATACCGGAATACCCTTCCGATCATGTCGGTGAAGGTAAGCTCCTCCCCGGCGTTCAGCTGATCGATAAAATCGAAATTGCCATCCTCACTGCGTCCTCCACGATCAGTGTACCGTCATACACGCTGCCCATAAACCTGGCTGGACGAAAGCTCTGCTCGGAGCTGTCCCATTCTGCGCTTACTGGCAGCCTAATGCCTCGGCCCGGGAGCTCCAGCAGGCCGATTATATCAATTCCGTCGATCTCCACGGCAGCCATGGCGCTGTCAGCGCGATTTTCGATAACACCCGCTGATCGCTCCGGCAGAGCTGCTTCGATTTTTTCAATCAGAGAGGGAATCTCAGCTGCCCTTTGCTTATCCTGCGCCTGTCGCACGACGAATAATATCGCCGCAGCGCCCAGCAGCAAAACGCCCAGCGTAACAAGTAGGATGGAAAGCCCTTTACTTCGCATGGGACTTCTTCCTCAACACGATGCCCACCACCAGCAGCGCCAGCCCGGATGCAGCCATCAAGAGCACATACAGGGTCACATTTGTTGTGTCGCCGGTCTTCGGATTATTTCCTGCAGGTGTCTCCGGCTTGGTGTTGGTAATGCTGAAGGTATCGCCGCTGCGCTGAATGCCCACCGTATAACCCGCTGGCACATTCACTTCGTTCACGGTCCATACGCTGCCATCATCAACAGCCTTCCATGTGTACATCCAGTTGTTTTCAGTGCTGAGAGTCACGGACTGCTGCAGCTGTCCGTCCCTGCGAACCTCCACAGAGACGCTAACCGGGCGACCCCGGCCGCCATCTCTCCAGGCCTTCACCACTTTATAGGTGACCTCGCCCTTGGCTGGTGTGTGTACACTCATTTTTGGCCTTGCGGAGACGGAATACACCCACTGCCCCTCACTGTCCACCCCTGGCACGGCCGCCAGGAAGGATTCAAACACATAGTATTTGCCATCCTGCTCTGTGCGCACGGAGGAAACCAGGTATATGCCCGCAGTAAGATTATCAAAGACGACCTTGCCCCTCGCATCGGTTTTGGCAGTTTGGTCAGCCGCGATGCCATCGGCGAGAATATAGGAGTTCAGAGTGATGGTCATTTCATCCCACTCGCTCTGAGAGGAGGTGCCGGTGACCTGGATGGGGTATGACCGGAAGCTCCCGGCCAAAGCATACTGCGCATCCTCGGTAATATCCGCAATGTGCCAGAGCTTGATGTCTTGCCCGGCAAAGACCATTCCCCCGGAGGAATAGGTCACGTCCAGAGTGCAATCACTGCGCAGCTGCACCTTTTCACTGGCCTCCGTGGTGGAGGCGGCGTGGGCGGTCACTGCTCCCGACAGGAGCAGTGCAGCAATCAGTATAAAGTTTGCGATCCGGTAGCTTATTCTTTTCATATCAGTTCTCCCTCGTCATTGATGGGAAGCTTCCGCTTCGCAGGCTTAAAGCAGACGTACAGAATGTATGACGAGATCGTGCATACCCCGTTTTTCCTATGGGAACTGCGAACCGTGAAAGCCGGAACCCGCTGCGATACCCTCTGCCAGACCATCGATATC
>OHRZ01000533.1_pt1 | contig 13188 bp, 11 predicted proteins | sample 1578621 | NCBI WGS metagenome assembly OHRZ01 (sample SAMEA3879554, study PRJEB24766) | human gut metagenome | biome: human-associated habitat; feature: feces | place: USA | collected 1985/1987 | reverse complement strand
TCAAAGATACTCGCGCATTGAACGCCCACAAAGCATTGTGCGCCGCACCCATCAGAATGGGCCGGGGTTAGACTCCCGTGGAGCTGTGCCAACAGCCGTCCGTTTTGCCTCTTTCATTGCTATCTTTATGCTTTATGAAAGGGGATTTTATCATGCAAGATAAAGCTACAAATCCCGGCAAGACCAGCAGGGCAGAGAAAAATCCTCTGGATGCAAAAACGACCCATCACATTGGCAATCGGTCGTTCGTTGTTGAGCCGGTTTTCAAAGAAGAAAGCCCGGATACCCTGGGCAGCGTTCTCCTTCGCCTGATGAAGTCCGAGAGTGAAAAGCTGTAAATAGCTTTCAAACCCGGCTGACAGAGGCAGCAAATGGCGGTATAATGTGTTCGTACAAGTATATTTGCTATTCGACTGCCTTGACGGAAGGAGGACTTATGAAACAGTCGAATAACAAAAAATCCCGTGACGTGACCGCTTTTCTCTATGAAAGACTTTCCCGTGACGATAATCTTGAAGGCGAAAGCTACAGCATCGGCAATCAAAAGAAGCTGCTTGCCAAAGTCGCAAAAGAAAAAGGCTACACAAATCTGGTTCATTTCCTGGATGACGGCATTTCCGGCGTGACGATGGACCGCCCTGGTTTTGTAGAAATGATCCGCCAGTTGGAACAGGGAAAAGCCGCCGCCGTCTTTGTCAAAGACCTGTCCCGCCTGGGGCGAAACTACATTGAGGTCGGACGGCTGACGGAAGAATTTTTCCCGGACCATGATATTCGCCTAGTGGCCGTTTCGGATAACATCGACACGGCGGAGGGCGAAAATGAGCTTGCCCCGATCCGCAACCTGTTCAACGAGTGGTATGCCCGCGATATCAGCAAAAAGCGGCGCATCAGCAATAAGATCAAGGGCAATGCCGGTGAGCCGATGGGCCAGCCTCCCTATGGTTACATCAAGGACCCGAATGATCCGAAGCATTGGATCGTGGATGACGAGGCAGCCCAGGTTGTGCGCCGCGTTTACAGCATGACTTTGGAGGGGTTCGGAACAGAGCAGATTGCCGCCCAGCTTGAAAAGGACGATGTCCTGACCCCGCGGGCCTACTGGCTCACGAAGGGCATCAAACGCCCCGGCAAGGGCAAACAGCAGCCGCCTACCAAGTGGAACAGCTCCACAATAACCAAAATTCTCTCCCTGCAGGAATACTGTGGTGACATTCTCAATTTCAAAACTTATTCCAAGTCCTACAAAAATAAGAAGCGAATCGACAATGACCGTGAGAATTGGGTGGTGTTCCAGAACGTCCATGAGGCGATCATCGAGCGTGCTGTGTATGAGCAGGTGCAGCAGAAGCGGGGCAAAATCCGCAAGCGCCGCACCAACAACGGAGAACACAATATGTTTTCCGGCCTGTTGGTCTGCGCCGACTGCGGCAGCAACCTTCACTTTCACTTCAATCAGGGCAATCCGGAGATCAAGTATTTCAACTGCTCCAACTACAAGGGCAACCGCGGCACCTGCACCTCTACTCACTATGTCCGTGTGGACCTCCTGGAGGAAGTGGTGCTGGGAGAGATACGGCGCTTAACGAAATTCGCCAGCCTCTATGAGGACGAATTTGTAAAAGCGGTGATCGGTCATTCTCAGCAGGCGGAACAGACAGACCGCAAGCTGAAGGAAAAAGAGCTGAAAACGCTCCTTGCCCGTGACGAAGAATTGGACGGCCTCTTTGAGCGCATCTATGAGGACAATGTTTCCGGCAAGCTCTCCGATGACCGCTTCGCAAAAATGTCCCGGCGGTATGAGGACGAGCAAAAGGAGCTGTCGGAGAAAATAAAAAAGCTCCGCTCCGAGATAGAGAAGCAGAGCAGCCGTTCCATGACAACGGATATGTTTATCGGTCTTGTTCGCAAGTACACCAGAGCGAGGAAACTGACGCCCAGGATGCTGAATGAACTGATTGAGAAGATTGAAGTGTTCAATGCTGAGAAGATCGACGGCGTATGGGAGCAGCGGCTTCGCATCCACTATAATTGCGTCGGAACGATCGAGATTCCAACGGTGCTGCCCCTGCCAATCCCGGAAGTGTCCGTAAATACAAGAAAAGGCGTAGTTGTCAACTACGCCCCCTGTGAACTTGCTGTATAAAAAGCGAGTGTTCTTACAGCCTTTCAAATGCTATAAGAACACTCGCCATGGTGCCGGTGGCGGGAATCGAACCCGCACGGGGGATTAGCCCAAAGGATTTTGAGTTTTGCACACTATCTGGAACTTGGTGTATGTTAGTGGATGATAGCGGTTTCTGTTACACCACGAACAGGACTTAATCCCTGACTTTTTACAAAGAAAAGTTCTGAAAACAGCGAATAAAACTGAGAACCCGCTCCATATCCCTCATCGATTATTCATCCCGAAATGGCCTCAAAAAAGCTGGCAGGAGGGATATAGGAGGGATATTGGGGGAATAGGAGAGAGATCAAGAGATGAGAGTAGGAGGGATGCGCCATATCCCTCCTGACCAGTTTTCAGCCATACCCGTCATTGACAAGACTTTGGAAAGGCTGATAGAACATGAACGAAAGAGAAAAATATCGTAGGAAATACGCCAGTTACCCAGAAGTTGTCAATTGCGTACACCGCTCTGCAAAATCACCTCGACCGGCGAAATTGAGCAGCGGTTCCGCTTAAATTGAGCAATGGGACCGCCCGGATTGAGCAGTCCCACCGCTCAGGTTGAATATGGACAGCACAAAGCTGTCAAGGTATCATAAATACGGTCGGAGTCAGATGTCTTGCAGCCCCTTCCGCTTGCGCATGGATTCCTTGCCGCCAATGACTATGGTGTAGGCGTCGTGAACAATTCGGTCGCAGATGGCATCAGCCAGCAGCGGGTCAGACAGCTTTTCCGGCCAACCAGGAATGTCAAACTGGGAACAGAAGATCGTGGAGTTTCGCTTGTACCGGGACTCCACAATTTCCAATAAGTCCCTGGCCTCCGTTTCTTTCAAAGGGTACAGAAGCCATTCGTCAATCATGAGCAGGGCATACTTCCTGTACTGGGCCATGAGCTTGCGGATGGTACCGTTACCCCTGGCAATTTGGAACTCTACCAGCAGATCCGGGAGCCGGATGTACTTCACCGCATGAAACCGTCTTGCGGCAGCCATGCCCAGAGCGCAGGCGAGATAAGTTTTGCCGCTGCCGGTGGCACCCAACAGGATGATGTTGTGGTGCTCCTGGATATAGTTGCAGGTGCCGAACCGCAGCAGTTCCTCCTGCTTCAGCCCTCTGTCGGGCAGATACTCCACATTCTCCAGACAAGCGCCCGGATCCGAGAGGGTTGCCTGCCGGATCAGCTTGTTCAGATGGTTATTCTTTCGGGCATTCCATTCCGCATCCACCAAAAGACCGAGCCGGTCCTCAAAGGCCATGCTTTGGAACTGCGGATCGGCAAATTGGTCCTTCAGCGCGTTGGCCATAACGCTCAGAAGCATTTCACGCAGCTTGGATACCGTTGTCTCAGTCAGCATTACTTGTTCCCCCTTCCGTAATACGCAGCTCCACGGGTGAATCCGTACCGGGAGGAGGACGCAGTAGCCGTACTCTGCTCGGGGATGGCTTTATCCTGGCCAGATGCCAGAATAGCCTGGATATTCTTGAGAGAAGGGCGGGGTGTGTATTCCAATGCCCGTTTGCAGGCATTCTCCAGCCGTTCCGGGGTGTACTTGTCTGCCAGCTTCAGCAGACCCATGCAGGACTTGTAGCCCTGCTGCTCTACTTTGTAGCCGCTGAGAATGGCTTGGACAGCGACCTGCGTGTTGCTGCCGACTTTACCGGCCCAGTGAATGAACCGTTCACCATTCCACTGGACATACTTCTGGTGCTCTGGCGGCATATGCTCCTGGATCGTGCTGTACTGGTTAAACCGTCCGTACAGCCTGGGATGGGAACAGATTCGGTTTCCACCGTAGAAAACCTCTACCGTGGCTCTGGTGAGTCGGACATCTACCTTTTGCTTGATGTATTCAAAGGGAACAGAATAGTTCATACGCTCCACAGAAATGTGGTAATTGGGACCCACCGTTGCCACTTTCCAGGTGGCCGATTCAAAAGGTCTGGGCGGCAGAGGGCGCAGGAAGGGCCTTTCTTCCGCAAAGCTGCTGGCCCGGCTGCCCTCCCGTTTCTGGAAAGGTTTGTGGTTAAACATCTCCAGACGGTCCCAAATCGCCTCGTTCAGTTCCAATAGAGACAAAAACTGGCGGTTCCGCAGAGCAGCCAGTATGAAGGTAGAGATGGTACCGACGGTACCCTCAACAGCAGCTTTATCCTTGGGAGCACGAACTCTGGCAGGCAGAATTGCCGTGCCGTAATGCTCTGCCAGCTCCTGGTACGATTTGTTGAGAACGACCTCATCCTTCCCATGCTTTTGCACGCCGGTTTTCAGGTTGTCGCACTGGATGATCCGGGTGACACCGCCGAAGTATTTGTAGGCATTCACATGGGCAGTGGTCCATGACTCCTGGTTCATGGAGAAAAAGGCTTCTACATAGCTGTAGCCACTGTACGGCAAGGTTGCCACGAACACATAGGCCGGGATAATTTCACCGGTGTCTGTGTCAATAACAGCGGCAGTATCGCCGGCCCAGTCCACCTGCATAACCTCACCAGGCTTGTGGTTCAGGTGCATGGTAGCGTTGACCTTTGCCAGATAGTCGGCATAGTACTTGTTGAACTGGGTTGATTGGTATGGGATCTCGCCCGCCGCCCGGCACTGGTCGCAGTATTCCAGCCACAGCAGGTTCAGAGTAACACCGCTGCGCTGGAGTTCCTTGTCGACATAGTCGTAGTCCGGCATCTTGTAGACAGGCTTTGAGGTACTGGACGGAAACAGACGCTCTGAGAGCTGCTTATCCGACATTTCCTCCGGCAGCGGCCATTGCAGGCCGCAGTTCGCCGCCCGCTGCAGGGTTGCTGCCACAGTGTTCCGAGCGCACTGGCAGCTTGACGCGATCTCGGTCTTGTTGAGCCCCAGGCTGTGGAGCCTGAGGATCTCACGGTAATTGGTCATACAGGTGACCTCCTTGCAGATATTTACACCGCAAAATACGGTGCATATCTACATTTTACCGTGCTGCTCAACGACGGCGGCAAGGGTGCTCAATCCCGCCGGAATGGATGCTCAATTTGAGCGGTTGAGGTGCGCAATCTCGCGCGGAATACTCACTGGATGATTTCTGCACCGGCAACAGCAACCAGATCAAGGAACGAGCCCTGTTGAAGGAGTTGCGTCAGCGCCTGGAGGAAGAGGTGAACTTCAACATCCGGGAGATCCTCAGAGAGGTCTACGAAGTGACCCGGGCTGACATGGCCGCCGGTGAAAAGGACCAGTTCTATGCCCGCTACATCAAGCCCATGCACATTGAGATCGATCAAGATGGTGAAGTGTACCTTCGCCTTGGGGAGAAATAAGGAAATACAAATATTCTCAAAACAGGCAGGCCATAAGGGACCTGCCTGTTTTGAGGTAAAAATAATGCTGGCTGGATACGCAATTGGGCTAAATAGATTCATTGTCTGGAAGGCCTAAATCATTTTCCGTACATTTTCTGATAATATGCTTTGTTTTTCCCATCGGCAAAGGCACGTTTTCCTCTGCAAAGTATTCTTTCTTTACGACTTCAACTACTGCTTCGTGATTATCTTTGCCAGCAGGAACGATCACGAAATCGCCCACCTGAACAGAATCGTCATCCGAAATATAATAGTAGCTCTTACACCCATCTTCAAATTCCACGCTGCAATAGATCATATCGTTGTCACAGCGCCGTACCTTCCCATACACAGATGGGTTCATAATTTCCCCCCACCCGTAGAAAGACATAAATTCAAAGACGGATTCCATAAACTCCGCCCAATCGTCCGGAAGCCCCTTTTTATCGTAGGTTCCTTGAATGAGCTTTTCATTGCCCTTTTGAGAAATAACCTTAATGGTGTAGTCTATGGTTTCAAGCGGATCAACCACTACATTCTCCGGGTTTCCTTCTATATGGTCAAAGATGCTTTTCGCATCCATATCTTCAAGAAGGCTTTCAACCCCGCCCTCAACTTTGTATTTTCTGCTTACAGAGCACCCAGAACCGATATTCTGAATGTGTTCAATACTTTCGCTCTCCCTGTCCACAATTAAAGACTCTGTATAATCCCAGACAGCGCATTCTGCGTGTTCTGAAGCAGGAACTTTTGGCTTGATCTTTGTGATTCGATGATAGTTTACTTCGATTCGATTCACCATATCAGGCTTATTATTCCCATCAAAGGCATACAAATCAGGCATTTTCAAGCTGTCACGAAGCAGATCTGACAGGTCAATTCCGTCCACTTCAAAAGAAGAGCATAACGAACCGCTGAACCGATAGACCTTTCCTGCGGTATTGGTCAGCTCCATATTCCAGTTTCCAATATCCGTTGCAAAAACTTCATCGTACCCATTGCTGAAATACTCTGTAAACGCAGAAATGATTCTGGCGGCAGCCGCTTTATCAATCCGCAGATTCTGACTGTGGGCTTTTTCGTATTGACCATCTCTGCGCTGTCCGAAAACATACGAAGAAAACCATACTTGTCCTTCTGAATTGATGGTTATGTGCTGTTCAACTTCTTCGTCCGGTTCCGGGCAAGGCCCATAACCAAGCCGATTGGAACCAAGCCGAATCTTTCTAAGCTCGCCTTTGAACAGGAAGGGATTCTCACCGGAAAGCAGGGCAAGGCGGCTCAATGCCAGAATAAACCACTCACGATTTTCGGGCTTCAAGATGTCTGTGGCATCATATGCCCAATGGTTAAAATATCGCCACCGGGAATAGATTGCGGATCCAAGCAGTTCGATATCAGTGACTTCATCAATTATACGATTTAACTCGTCGCAACTGCTTGCTGCCTTTCCATATTTCTCGGAAAAAGCATTGCCACAATCCATCTGGAATCCCAATGCTCGACAATCATCTGCCAGGTAATGGTCAACCAACTCTATGTAGCTGATTCTCCGATCTCTGAATTTCTCGATCCACTTTGTGGCAAATAAATGTACTTGTTCCAAATACTCCATTGCGACCTCCTGCTAAATCTGCTCTCAATACGTTTCACTCTGGTAAAGACGAACTTTCTCATCGAACGGGAGATCTGGGTCAATTCCAACATCTTCCCATTGCAGGCCGTAGGCTGCTCCACCACTGGTATAACCGACAATGTATGCAAAGCGGTCATCACAGTCATCATAGAAATCAGACATTTTCTGGAATTCGCTTTCTTTTTTCTTCTTGTGTAGCTGCTGAATTCGATATTCTTCTACCGATCTGAGCCGGTCAAGTTGTTCCTGGGTGTAGTTAACCCCCAGAGATTGTAAATCCTTAGCGGCTGTCACAGAATCCACATGAAACCGCTCACGATAATGCTTATTCATGTGCTTAGGAGAACCGGTATAAGTGAGTAGCCACTGCTTCCCTTTTTGCAGACGAATCTGCCTGCGTTGTTCTTTCGTTTGTCGTTGCTTTTTGGGCATCTGTTTCTTCCTTTTCCTTGGTTTCATGACCTGGAGCAAAACGCTAATCGCGTGTGCATTTGCCGCTGCACCCGCCATTTCCACGCAATTCACAGCCCCAATCATGTCCATGCCCATAGTACCATCGTCCGTACCGATATCCATAGTGAGGTGGACAGTGGGCACAGTTTCCATCGCAACGACCGGAATCCCGTTTCCTGCCGGATCCACTGAAAGCGAAGGCTGCAAGCAATGTGGTTAGAAGACCTGGGCTGCGAGCAGGCGGAAGGATAGTTTCCTCGTCATCAAATGCCTCCGGATCCTCCGCTTCCTCGTCTGCAAAGATATCGATCTTGGATCTGGCAGAGATGCGTTCAAAGGATTTGTCATCAATCAGCATGTAGATTTCTTCCAGGTCTTCCCTTTGAAAGGGGATCGCAGAAAGCTCGGCTGCTCTGCTAAGAATGTGCTTTTCGATATTGACTGCCATCTCCAGAACCTGCTCTGGGGTAAACCGCACCCCGGCATCCAGAGCTCTCTGAAGAAAATTGGAGGCGAACTTCTCATCCGAAAACGCAAATTCCTGAGCTATCTCCCACACTTCCTCCGCTGGTCCAAAGCCGCTTAGCCTGTTAGAATAGTTCTTCTGGGTGCTTTCTTCCCAGTCATAGAATTTGTCATAGTAGCTTTTCCAAGATAGGGGTTTCATGTACGTACCTCCGACCTTTCAATACTTGCAAGACGAATTGCCAATATGCACTGCTACCAGTATGTATTGAAAGCGTTCGCATTTCCGCTAACAGGTGTTTTTGTTCACGCATTAGACATCATTATCGAACAAATTACCCAATGGATTTCCTGTCAGTTCTTCATTCTTGGTGTACAGCTTTGGAATAGCGCTTAGCAGCGTTTGTTCTATCTCCAAAATTCCTGTTCTACATTAGTCAAATAACTTCCTCAAACACCTTCGAAAACACAAGTCTTGTAAACACATCTTCAACTTGTTTTGCCAAGTCTTTCGAATGAACTTGTGTCCCAAGTTCAATATTTCCTTCCTGGCCATGATATGAAAGGTTTGCTGATGTAATCAGCGTGTCCGTTTGGTCAATAGAAATCACCTTTGCATGAAGAGCGGACATTTTATCTTCCTGTTTTGGATAGTTATAGATTCGCAGAAATTTCCCCTTATAGCTGCATAAACGGTCAAAGTTTTTCTGACTCTCGATGTCATTCACAAAAAATTTCACGAGAACGCCTTCCTGGCTCTTTTGAATTACGCAATCAACTAACTCGGCGAAATAATCTGAGAGGGAGTACCCGGTGATTAGAATACTCTTTCTAGCCCCCATGAGCATTGCTCTCACAGTGACTTTTGTCGGTTTTGCCTTCAATGCAAAAGATGGCGGAGATGTTACGACTAACTCAGCGCTTTCGCCACTACATTGGGCAGATGCCGAAACCATGGAAAGAATTTCATGAGCTTCCCGCTCAGAAAGAGATGGATATCTATTCAGGATTGCACCAATAGACTCATTTCCGCCAGATATAGCGTCTGTTAGGATTTTGTTTAATAAAATGTCTAAACTTATGCTTCCAGTTGACATAACTCTTCCACCAAAGCCTTAAAATAAGATTGATTTTCTCTTCCATCGATAGGTACAATTAGTCCGCGATCCAACATACGATTGCCGTTCTCGCAAGCTGTTTCCGAAATCATGCAACATGAATGACACGCTGCACCATTTGAATTATTGCCAGCTGGCACATTATTAAGGCACTCTGGATCATTTGTGCAAACCAGTGCTTCTTGAAAAGCATCTTTCATCAAAACAATAAGCTGGTCTATATTTCCTAATTCCACAAGTCCACCAAGGGAACCTTCTTTGTCGGCGCTGCCGGTATAAAGCAACACACCAGACATATCGTCTCCAAAATAAATGCGTTCACGAATAGCGGAGGAAGAATACCCTGAAGACATTGACATTTGCTTAATCAGTAAATGCGCAAACGTGTGCATCAGAACGTACCTTGCATCTCTTAATGTGGTAACTGTCCATTCTTTAGATTCGCAGAATTCCTTAAAACACTGCGCATATTTCTGAGAAAGGTCTCCAAGTACTGGTTCTCTCAACCACGCGTCTATGCTATCTCTGTTAAACTCGATAAAGACACCTTCACCATGCACCTCTGCAGCAGGAAGCCATTTTTCAGATTTACCCTTATTTAGATAAACGATGTTCGTCTGCTCATCAGCATCTGGATCCGGAGCGTCTACACGGGTGAATCCAAGCAGCACTCGTACTTCTCTCAGACGTGTAATGCGAATGACTCTCTTAAAATATGGGAGAAGATAATCTGGAAGCGGATCCTCCTCGGCCTTAAAATGCTTTTTGTTGGATGCATACACAGGATCAGAATGATGTGTAATGGCGTTGTATTCCATCTGCTTAATCTCTGTGAACTCTTTGATTCTCCGCAATAAAGCTGCATCAAATTCTTCTCTTGTAAAAGCAGAAAAGAATTTTTGATACACTTTATCTAATCCCATGTCCCCAAAATCTTCTTCATAGCTGTCAATTAAGCGCAAATGTTCATCAATCAGGTTGTAAAGCGGATTAATCCAAGGTGGAATGGATATGGCACTTCTCATTACTGGAAAATATACATTCGAAGCGCCACGCTGGGAAGGAATCATTTCCTTATCGCATTTTTCATTTTTATGATTTGGCCGGAACGGATGGTGTCCGGAACATTTCATACCTTCAAAGTTCTCATGCTGAGTCGCGCCACTCATGCTCCGGCGTGCCCCACAGGAACATTCAACCCACATATCTGCAAGCGTTGATGTATTACCAGTTGAATACATTCTCATTGTGCCTTTACATGCCGTATTGCCCCCGTGAACCCACCAGCTCCACGGGAAATCATTCATATGTCCGTTCTCACAAATAGTGATAAAACGGGAGGGATAGGCTTGTTTATGGCACGCTGGACAAGTTACACCAAACTTCAGATATCGATCAAGATTGAAATTCTCCCTTACATCAAATATTCTCCCACATTTCACATTGGAACAAACATGCATATACGGGAAAGAGACCACAGGAATATCTCCGTTATAAGAAGTCCGCGGCATATAAAAGCAGTCAACACCAAGATATGAGGCTAATCTGCCATCTATAATCTTTTTCCCTTTTTCTTTCCAATAATTCAAGTCCAAAACTGTAACGGAATCTTTCACGGCATCCACAATAGAACCTGGACCAAATGTAGTTATCAGCTGATTAGGACGAATCTCACCTAATTTATTATTGTCAAACATAGGCTTTCTAGTCCTCCGTGTAATAGAACATATTAGCCGCGCTCTCCACCTCTCGCATAGAGCGAAGCGTTGCTTTTTCAAGATCAGTACAAACTTCGCCATAGCTATTCATTAGACGATTATACTTTTCGGTCTTAAAGACATAGTATTTAAGACCCTTGGGTTGAGATGCCAGCAATTTCCAATTACTTACAAAATCATCAATCTCATGTTCAGCGTCTGTCTTAGCCGAAGGCTTGATTATGTTCAATCGATTCATAATAAGAGCTTTAACCTCATTAAGCTGCTCATCGGTTAGCTTATCAATAGCTGCCGCTCCATCATTGCCTGCAAATTCCGGATAACGTAAACGAATTGCAGAAATAACCAGTGCATGTAACACACGGTCTCTTGCACGTGCGGAAAACGGCGTAGCCGTTGTGCCCTCAACAAAGCGATATAGCTGAGCATGATAACCAGTAAAATTCTCATAATGAGACAAATCGCGAGGTCGATAGGGGTTATATAAAGTAACTACTAAGCCAGGATAAGAACGGCCAATACGGCTAGTTGCCTGAATATATTCGGAGTTCTGTTTCGGCTGACCGGTTACAACCATGAGGCCCAGTCTATCCACGTCCATACCGACAGCAATCATGTTTGTAGCAATCGCTGTATCTAGGCAATTCTTATCTGTATATGGAGTTTCCAACTGACTTAGTTTCTTTGGAATGTCATAAGAAGACATACGAGAAGTAATTTCCACCTTATGATTAAGAAAACGCTGCTTGCTCATTCCATATTTCTTCTTAATACGCTGAATTCTGTCAGGAATATCATCCTGTAGCAGTCGAACAGCGCCACCGAGTTCTCGAATACTGTTATAATACCCAACAAGGCTATAGTAAGGGTCGATAACATTCTTGTACTCATCATCCAGCGAAAGATTATAAGCACTTTGAAGGATAATCGAATATACACGCAGCAAAGCTGTCTTTACAGACTGGCCTGGTGCGCAGACACCAACGTATCTTCTAAACGGATCTTGTTCGACCGGTACCTCACGAATATAGAAACTGTCACCAATTTCAAACCCATTTGGTGGAAATTGCGCAGTTACTTTTCTGCCATATAAGCATTTTGTCTGCTCAGCAGCATTTTTGATAGTTGCCGTAGAAACAACATACTTTGGCTTGATTTTCTTACCTCCAATCGTGTAGGAACACAGATCTTCAATAACTGTTTCATATGCACCGTATACGGTTCCCAGAGGTCCTGTGATAAGATGCAGCTCATCTTGGATAATCAGCTCCGGCGGAAGGAATGGTTTAATCGATCTAAGCGTAGCTGTGGGTAACTCTTCTGTACGAGTATGCCGAGCATGGTCTGCTCCAATAGCAACATAGCCATCGCGACTACAAATTCTATCAACGCGACCAAACAGAGCATTTGTATTCACATCCCACGGAAGGCGGGCAAACTTATCAACTGTTGACAGAATAATGGTCGGGCACTTAGCATAAATTTCTTCATCTACCAAATAAACCGGGATTTTCATCTTATTGCTGGGTTTATACCTATAGAACATGCATTTATCATCCGAACAATAGATGCTAACCGATTTTGTAGGAATATCTATATAAAAATTTTCCTCTGTAAGTGACTTCCCGCAGAATGGACATGTAAGCAGCTGTTTGTAGATAGCGTTTTTCTTGCTTCTTGCTGTTCTTGTTTTAGCTGGATCCTCCGGATCTTCTTCCAATTCTTTAAAGGTGTTCGGAGTCACAGTACCACCAACCCAGAAACCAATACTGATGGGTTCTTTTCCGTATTTCGGATATTCTTTTTGTCGGATGAGTTCCGCAGCCAGAATCATCTTGGTGATACGATCTCTCTGTTGCGTAGTAAGTAGGCGCAAAGTATAACGCAAGATTGCAGTTACACCGCCGTCACGATTGTATTCATCGTTCTCGTCAGCACGCAGCCTTCTATTTGCAATAACAAATGCCATAAGACCCAGATATGCCTCAGTTTTACCTCCACCAGTCGGAAAGTAGAGAAGATCCACGACTTCACGGTTATCATGCTCCGGATCTACAATACCTTTCAGATTCATGAGAATAAAAGCAATCTGGAAAGGTCTCCAGCCAAAATTATTGGAAGGATTGCGAGGATCTATAAAATCCCTAAAGGCACACTCGATACCGGCTCCATGCTTCTTAGAGAAATTCATAATATTTCTCTGAAGAATCATGGAACGATTCATAAAGCAAAAGGCATCAAACGAAATATCATCCTCTACAAGTAGCTGAATGCCCGCGCGGATTCTTCCAAGAGCTTCTATACATTTAT
>OHRZ01000517.1_pt1 | contig 13576 bp, 10 predicted proteins | sample 1578621 | NCBI WGS metagenome assembly OHRZ01 (sample SAMEA3879554, study PRJEB24766) | human gut metagenome | biome: human-associated habitat; feature: feces | place: USA | collected 1985/1987 | reverse complement strand
ACATCATCGTACTGGCTCCAATAGGCTTCATAGTATTTTCTGCTCTGCATGAAATCTCCTCCTTGTCTGGTAAGCTTTGGGGTGCATATCCGCTCAAAGATCCCTCCAACTCATCAAAATCCGCATCAAATCTTTTCAAATGACTATTCGCGTTTTCAAGACGTGTTTCCAAAGAAAACCGAACATTGCCATTAAAAATACGAATTGAATACCATGAATAAGGGGAAATACTGCCATAAATACTGGCAAGTTGAGGATGCTAATTTGCGCTACTGTAGGGATAAGGGACAGCACTTAAAATCTCGTTCTGGTTTCCAGAGTACCGGTTCGAGCCCGGTCAGCGGCACCAATAACAGGGATACCCTGGTGGGGTATCCCTGTTGTTATGTCCTGGTCAGGACTCGAACCCATCTGAATGCAATGGTCCGGTAAGCCATTGCCAAACGCCGGCTGGACGGCATTTGCTCCTTACATTGGTCTGAAAAGGTCAAAACAGAGCCTGTTATCCCATTTTCAGGGTGCAGAACGTCATGTATAATGTGTACTGTACCCGACACGAACGCATAAAAGGAGATAACTGCTATGGAATTTGAATTCAAAGGAAAAACCGCCCTGATCACCGGCGCATCTATGGGGATCGGCCGCGCAGCCACAATCAGTTTTGCAAAGCACGGCGCCAATGTCGTCCTTCTGGACATTGACCTTGACGGTCTGAACGCGGTAAAAGCGTCTCTGGCAGAGTATCCGGTAGGTGCCGCGGTTTACCAGTGCGATATCAGCGACGAACAGCGCGTAAACGAGGTCTGCAAAGACGCAATGGATCGGTTCGGCGTCATTGACATTGCGGTGAACAATGCCGGACTCTGGAAAACTTTCTACGATTTTGCTCAGTCCGACAGCGCCTGGTGGAAGCGGAAAATCGACATCAACATTTTGGGAACCATGTATGTGACCCGGGCTGTCATAAACGGCATGATCGCCCAAAACTACGGGCGAATCATCAACATTGCCTCCGTTGCCGGCGTCTACGGCATAGCCACCATGGCCGATTATTCCATGACCAAGGGCGCCGTCATCGGCTTTACGAAAGCGCTGGCCAAGGAAGTCATGAAAAACGGTATCACGGTAAACGCGGTCTCTCCGGGAACCGTCGGCGACAGTTCCGTAGCCTGCGACAAATGCTATGCAAACCGTTTTGGCGCGGATGAGGAAAACGCCGATCTGATTCTTTACCTCGCAAGCGACCACGCGGGCTATATTTCCGGTCAGAACTATGTCATTGACGGCTGCCGGAAAATGATCTGATACTATTTCCTGATTAAAATCTTTGATTTTAATCAGGAATGCGTCGCCTAATGGCGCTGCCGGTTTTGTGATTTATAAGGAAAGAAATCACAAAACAAGTCTCATATGAACTTCATGCCCTTCGGGCAATTAAAATCTTTTTTAAAGATTTTAACTGAAGTTCAGTATGAGTTTCCGTAACCCCGTGGCACCCACAGGCCGTGCGCGGTCTGTGCCTTTCATAAGACAAGAACACTGGAGGAATCATCGTGCACAGAGAACACCTTGGGAGCCGTTTGGGCTTCATTCTCCTCAGCGCCGGTTGCGCCATCGGCATCGGCAATGTATGGAAATTCCCGTGGATGACCGGGCAGTATGGCGGCGGCGCGTTCGTCGTGATCTACCTGCTCTTCCTGCTGATCCTGGGTGTCCCCGTTTTGACCATGGAATTCGCCATGGGGCGCGCGTCCCAGAAAAGCCCCCTGAAAATGTATCAGACACTGAAGCCCGGCAGCCATTGGCGCTGGCATGGCTACGCCTGCCTGGTGGGCAACGTGATTCTGATGATGTTCTACACCACTGTTTCCGGATGGATGCTGCAATATTTTGTGGACACCGCCGCCGGACGCTTCGCGGGACTTGACGTCGCCGCAGCGGAATCCGCCTTTGGCAATATGCTTTCCAATCCCGGCCGCATGACGGTTTACATGGGTCTGATCGTCGCATCCGGCTTTCTCATCATCTCCATCGGTATTCAGAAGGGCCTGGAGCGGGTGACCAAATGGATGATGATGGCGCTGATCATCCTGATGATGGCGCTTGCCATCCACAGCCTGTTCCTCCCCGGCGGCTCCGAGGGACTGAAATTCTACCTGCTGCCCGATATCCAGCGCCTGAAAGACGCCGGCGTTGGCAATGTCATCGTGGGCGCCATGAACCAGTCCTTCTTTACATTGAGCCTTGGCATCGGCGCCATGGCCATCTTCGGCAGCTACATCGGCAAGGATCACGCCCTGACGGGGGAATCCGTCCGGGTCTGCGCCTTGGATACGCTGGTGGCGCTTTGCTCCGGTCTCATTATCTTCCCCGCCTGCTTCTCCTACGGCGTGGACGTCAAGAGCGGCCCCGCGCTGATCTTCATGACCCTGCCCAACGTGTTCAACAACCTGCCCGCGGGGCGCTTCTGGGGGAGCCTGTTCTTCCTGTTCATGACCTTCGCCGCCTACTCTACGGTTCTGGCGGTGTTTGAAAACATCGTCTCCTGCGTCAGCGAGCTGACCGGGCTCAGCCGGAAGAAGACCTGCCTTGTGTGCGGCATTGCCCTCTTCCTGCTGAGCCTGCCCTGCCTGCTGGGCTACAACCTGTGGAGCAATTTCCGCCCCATCGCCGGGCGGGACGTGCTGGACAGCGAGGATTTTCTGGTCAGCAACCTGCTGCTGCCTCTGGGCAGTCTGCTGTTCATCATTTTCTGCACCACCCGCTACGGCTGGGGCTGGGAGAATTTCCTCGCCGAAGCCAACGAGGGCAAAGGGCTGAAAATCGCCAAATGGCTGCGGCCTTACATGACCTACGTGCTGCCCGTGATCGTGGGCATCATTCTCATCTTCGGCCTTTACAACTTCTTCGCCGCGTAAACGCTGCCCCGAAAGAGCGCACCTCTTTCGGGGCAATTTTATCGATTTGGCAAGATTCACATGGAATCTTGCCAAAAACCGTCAGGAATCGTCTTTCTGCGAGTTGACGGGGGTCGCCCCCGATGATATAATGATAACGTAACATCAACAAACCCTTATGACTGACGGATTAGGCTGCATCCGAGTTTTCGGAGCAGACCGAAGTGGAGCACCACATGGAGTAAGGGCATATCCCCATTTCCTGCCGACCGTCTGGGCTCACTTTCCCGTTACAGCGGGCGAGTGCGCCCTTTTTTCTATGCATACGCATAGAAAAAAGAAAAAATGTGCCATTTCCTCGCCCCTGCGGGGCAACCGGAAATGATGCACAAAAACTTCATGCTTATGCCTTTGCGCATTTTCGCAGTGCAGTGCTCATGCATGAAGTTTTATTTGCCACAAGGAGGTCAACACATGAAAAAAGTCGGAATCGTCATGGGCAGCGACAGCGATCTGCCTATCCTGCGCAAGACCATGGACACACTGGCGTCTCTGGGCATTCCCTACGAGTGTCACATCTACTCCGCCCACCGCACCCCCGAGGAGGCTCGGGATTTTGCCGTATCCGCACGGGCAAACGGCTTTGGCGCGCTCATCGCCGCCGCCGGTATGGCCGCGCATCTGGCCGGCGCCATCGCGGCAAACACCACCCTGCCGGTCATCGGTATTCCCTGCAAAGGTCCTTGTCTCGACGGCATTGACGCTCTTCTTTCCACGGTCATGATGCCCTCCGGTATTCCGGTGGCCACCGTTGCCGTAAACGGGGGCGTGAATGCCGCTTTGTTGTCCGCCCAGATTCTGGCAGTGGAGGACGCGGAGCTTGCCGCCAAGCTGGACGCCAAGCGCGCCGCCGACGCGGCGAAGGTGCTTGAGAAGGACGCCGCCCTTCAGGCGGAGCTGAAGGGCTGAGGGAGGATACAAACACATGGGCGGTTTCTTCGGGGCAATTTCCCATAAGAATTGCATTTACGACGTTTTCTTCGGCACGGACTACCACTCCCACTTAGGCACCCGCCGGGCCGGACTCGCCTTTTACGATACGGAAAAGGGCTTCCAGCGGCAGATCCACAGCATTGAAAACACCCCCTTCCGCACGAAATTTGACGACGACATGGCCAAATTCAGCGGAAACGCCGGTATCGGCTGCATTTCCGACACCGACCCTCAGCCTTTGCTGGTGCGCTCCCACTTGGGGATGTTCGCCATCTCCACCGTGGGCATCATCAACAACGCCGAACAGCTGGTGGCCGAGACCTTTTCCGGGCCGGGGCATCAGTTCATGGCCATGTCCTCCGGCAAGATCAACACCACCGAGCTGACCGCCGCTCTCATCAACCAGCGGGGCAGCCTGATCGACGGCATCCGCTACGCGCAGGAGGTCATCGACGGCTCCTGCACCATTCTGCTGCTGACCCCCGACGCCATCATCGCCGCCCGGGACCGGCTGGGGAAAAACAGCGACGGCCTGTGCGTGTCCTTCGAGTCCTTCGCCTACCACAAGCTGGGCTATCAGGATCATTACGAGCTTGGCCCCGGGGAGATCGTGAAAATGACGGCGGACGGCCTTACTCAGCTGGCCGCCCCCGGAACGAAAATGAAGATCTGCGCCTTCCTGTGGACGTACTACGGCTACCCCAACTCCAACTACGAGGGCAAAAACGTGGAGGTCATGCGCTACCGCAACGGCGAGATCATGGCCCGCAAGGAAATGGAAGCCGGCACCATGCCGGACGTGGACTTCGTGGCGGGCGTGCCGGACTCCGGTCTGCCCCACGCCATCGGCTACGCCAACCAGTCCCACAAGCCCTTCGCCCGTCCCTTCGTCAAGTACACCCCCACCTGGCCCCGTTCCTTCACTCCCGCCAATCAGGAGATGCGCAATCTGGTGGCGAAGATGAAGCAGATTCCCGTGCCCGAGCTGATTCAGGGCAAGAAGCTGCTGTTCGTGGACGACTCCATCGTCCGGGGCACCCAGCTGCGGGAGACGGTGGACTTCCTGTACGAAAGCGGCGCGAAGGAAGTGCATATGCGCTCCGCCTGTCCGCCCATCATGTACGGCTGCAAATATCTGAATTTCTCCCGCTCCAACTCCGAAATGGAGCTGATTGCCCGGCGGACGGTCCAAAATCTGGAGGGCGACGAGGGACAGAAGCACTTAGACGAGTACGCCGACGGCAGCACGCAGCGGGGCAAATGTATGCTCAAAGCCATCTGCGAGGAAATGGGCTTTGACTCGCTTGGCTACCAGTCTCTGGACGGCCTGCTGGAGGCCATCGGACTGGACAAAGACAAGGTCTGCACCTACTGCTGGAACGGCAAAGAATAATAGATAGAGGAAACTCTGAATAAATCGCCTTCGGCTGAGCAGCGGATCTTTTCCCCCAGCCGTGCAGTTTCAAAAGTGGGAAATACACAAAGTATTCCTCCACTTTTGAAGCCTTCGTCTGGTGGAAAATCTCTCGCTGTCAGCTCTCGCCGATTTATCCAGAGCTTCCTAAATTTCCGGAAAAGGAGTATTATCATGGAACACAACAATTCCCAGTCCGCCAGCTACGCTGCCGCCGGTGTGGACATCACCGCCGGATACAAGGCCGTGGAGCTGATGAAGACCCACATCGCCCGCACCCGCAACTTAGGCTGTCTGGACGACGTGGGCGGCTTCGGCGGCTGCTTCGGCCTGCCCATTGCCGGGATGGAGGAGCCGGTGCTGGTCTCCGGCACCGACGGCTGCGGCACCAAGGTCAAACTGGCCATCCTCATGGACAAGCACGACACCATCGGCATCGACGCCGTGGCCATGTGCGTCAACGACATCATCTGCGTGGGCGCAAAGCCCCTGTTCTTTCTGGATTACATCGCCTGCGGCAAAAACGTGCCGGAAAAAATTGCCGAAATCGTGGGCGGCGTGGCGGAGGGCTGCGTCCAGTCCGGCGCGGCGCTCATCGGCGGCGAGACCGCAGAGCACCCCGGCCTGATGCCCGTGGAGGACTACGATCTTGCGGGCTTCGCCGTGGGCATTGTGGATAAGAAGAAAATCTTAGACAAGACGAAAATGGCGGAAGGGGACGTGGTCATCGCGCTGGCTTCCTCCGGCATTCACTCCAACGGCTTCAGCCTGATCCGCAAGGTTTTCCGCATTGACGAGAACCCCGCCGAAATTTACCGGCCCTGCGATGCGCTGGGCGGGAAGACCATCGCCGAGACTCTGCTGACCCCCACGAAGATCTACGTCAAGTCCGTTCTGGCGCTGCTGAAAAAAGTTGACGTCAAGGGCATCAGCCACATCACCGGCGGCGGTTTCTATGAGAATATTCCCCGCTCCATCCCCGACGGCCTGTGCGCGAAGATCGACAAGAGCGCCGTTAAGGTGCTGCCCATCTTCGACCTGATTGCAAAGACCGGCAATATTCCCGAGCGGGACATGTTCAACACCTACAACATGGGCGTGGGCATGAGCATCGTTGTTCCCGCTGCGCAGGTGCAGACCGCGCTGGACATCCTCACCGCCCACGGCGAGGACGCCTACGTCATCGGCACCATCACCAAAAACGACGAGGAAAAGGTGATTCTGGAATGACGGCCAAAATTGCGGTTCTGGTCTCCGGCGGCGGCACCAATTTGCAGGCGCTGATCGATGCTCAGCAGCGGAGCGAGCTGGGCGGCGGAGAGATCACCGCCGTGATTTCCTCCAAAGAGGGGGCTTACGCTCTGGAGCGGGCGCGAAAGGCGGGGATTCCCGGCTACGTGCTGCCCCGGAAAAGCTTCGACTCCAACCGCGCCATGACGTTGGCGCTGGTGGAAAAGCTGAGGGCGCTGGACATTGATTTAGTGGTTCTGGCGGGCTGCATGGTCATCTTCACCGAAGAGCTGGTGCAGGCCTACCCCAACGCCATTATGAACGTCCACCCCGCCCTGATCCCGTCCTTCTGCGGACAGGGCTTCTACGGACTGCACGTCCATGAAGCGGCGCTGGCCTACGGCGTCAAGCTCTCCGGCGCGACTGTGCATTTTGTCAGCGCGGAATGCGACGGCGGCCCCATTATCGCCCAGAAGGCCGTCCCCGTTCTCCCCGGAGACACCCCCGAAGCCCTTCAAAAACGCATTATGGAGCAGGCCGAATGGAAGCTGCTGCCGGAAGCCGTGCGCCTGTTCTGCGAGGGCAGGCTCCGGGTGGAAGGCCGCACCGTTATCATCGAACAGGAGTGAAAAGCGCTATGAATGTTTACGAAATAAAGTCCATGGCCGAGCGCCTCAGCGGCAACACCTATCCCGGCCGGGGCATTGTCCTGGGGGTCACCCCCGACGGCAAGACCGCCGTGGCCGCCTATTTCATCATGGGACGCAGCGTCAATTCCCGGAACCGGGTCTTCGTTCAGGAGCCGGACGGCATCCGCACGGAAGCCTTCGACCCCAGTCTCATGAAAGACCCCCATCTGATCATCTACCATCCTGTGCGGGAGGCCGGTCAGGGTCTCATCGTCACCAACGGCGACCAGACGGACACTGTCTGGGAGTACCTCGCCAAGGGTGAAAGCTGGGAAGCCGCCCTGCGTACCCGTCAGTTTGAGGACGACGCCCCCAACTGGACGCCCCGCATTTCCGGCTTACAGGCGGGGGACGGAAGCTATAAGCTGTCCATCCTGAAATCCGCCGACCCGGATGGCACGGCATGTGCCCGGTTCTTCTATGAGTACCCCGCCACCCCCGGTCTGGGGCATTTGCTCCACACCTACGTCTGCGACGGCAATCCCGTAATTCCCACCTTTCAGGGAGAGCCGGAACGGGTCAGCATCCCCGCGGACATCGACGATTTCACACGGGAGCTGTGGGAGAATCTGAACCCCGACAACAAAATTTCCCTGTTTGTGCGCTATACCAACTTGGAAACCCATGAGTACCGGCAGCGAATTCTCAATAAGCACGTAAAGTGACACCGCATGGAGGGAATGAACATGAAAGAATTTGAACTGAAATACGGCTGCAACCCCAACCAGAAGCCCGCGAAGATCTACATGGCAGACGGCTCCGAGCTGCCCATCACCATCCTGAACGGCCGCCCCGGCTACATCAATTTTCTGGACGCCCTCAACTCCTGGCAGCTTGTGAAAGAACTGAAGGAAGCCACGGGCATGGTCGCCGTGACGTCCTTCAAGCACGTCTCCCCCACCTCCGCCGCCGTGGGAAAGGTGCTGCCGGAAAACCTGAAAAAGGCGTGCTTCGTGGATGATGTCCCCGAGCTGGACGACAGTCCCCTCGCCTGCGCCTACGCCCGGGCAAGAGGCACCGACCGGATGTGCTCCTTCGGCGACTGGGTCGCCCTGTCCGACGTGTGCGACGTGACCACCGCGAAGCTCATCGCCCGGGAGGTCTCCGACGGCGTCATCGCCCCCGGCTACACAGAGGAAGCGCTGGCCATCCTGAAAACCAAGCGCAAGGGCGGCTACAACGTGGTGGCCATCGACCCCGACTACGTTTCCGCCGAGCAGGAGACGAAGCAGGTCTTCGGCATCACCTTCCAGCAGGGACGGAACAACTTCAAGATCGACGGGCATCTGCTCCGGAACATCGTCACCAAGAACAAAGACCTGCCCGAATCCGCCAAAATCGACCTGATCGTGGCGCTGATCACCCTGAAATACACCCAGTCCAACTCCGTGTGCTTCGCCTACGACGGGCAGGCCGTGGGCGTGGGCGCGGGTCAGCAGTCCCGTATCCACTGCACCCGGCTGGCCGGCTCCAAGGCCGACACCTTCTTCCTGCGCCAGCACCCCAAGACCCTGTCCCTGCCCTTCCGCGCCGACCTCGGCCGCCCCAACCGGGACAACGTGATCGACGGCTACATCAACGGCAACGAGGAGGACGTCTGCGCCGATGGCATCTGGCAGAACTATTTCACCCGTCAGCCCGACCGGCTGACCGAAGAGGACAAGCGGGAATTCCTGTCCAAATTTGACGGCGTTTCCCTCGGTTCCGATGCTTTCTTCCCCTTCCCCGACAACATCAAGCGCGCCAAAGCCTCCGGCGTCAAGTACATCGCCCAGCCCGGCGGCTCCATCCGGGACGATCTGGTCATCGAGGAATGCGATAAGGACGGCATGGTCATGGCCTTCACCGGCATGAGACTGTTCCACCACTAAGGGGGATTGTTTATGAAACTGTTAGTCGTAGGCGGCGGCGGACGGGAACACGCCATCATCAAAAGCCTGAAAAAGAATCCCGAGGTCACGGAAATTTTCGCTCTCCCCGGCAACGGCGGCATCGCGGCGGACGCGGTGTGCGTCCCCATCGGCGCTACGGAAATTGACAAGATCGTCGCCTTTGCCCAGGAGCAAAAGGTAGATTACGCCGTGGTCGCGCCGGACGACCCGCTGGTACTGGGCTGCGTGGACGCGCTGGAAGCAGCTAAAATCCCCTGCTTTGGTCCCCGCGCCCGGGCCGCCATCATTGAGGGCAGCAAGGTCTTTTCCAAGAATCTCATGAAAAAGTACGGCATCCCCACCGCCCGGTATGAGGTCTTCGACGACATGGCCGCCGCCCTCGCCTATCTGGACACCGCCCCCATCCCCACCGTCATCAAGGCCGACGGTCTTGCGCTGGGTAAGGGTGTTATCATCGCCCAGACCCGGGACGAGGCCAAGGCCGCCGTCCGGGATATGATGGAAAATCACGTCTTCGGCAAGTCCGGCGACCATGTGGTCATTGAGGAATTTCTCACCGGCCCGGAGGTCTCCGTGCTGGCCTTCACCGATGGCAAGGTGGTCAAGCCCATGGTGTCCTCCATGGATCACAAGCGGGCGGGAGACGGCGACACCGGCCTGAACACCGGCGGCATGGGCACCGTCGCCCCCAACCCCTACTACACCCCGGCCATCGCCGAACGGTGCATGAAGGAAATCTTCCTGCCCACCGTCGCCGCCATGAACAGCGAAGAACGCACCTTTCAGGGCTGCCTTTACTTCGGCCTGATGCTCACCCCCGACGGCCCTAAGGTCATTGAGTACAACTGCCGCTTCGGCGACCCGGAGACCCAGGTGGTGCTGCCTCTGCTGGAAAGCGACCTGCTGACCGTCATGCAGGCGACAACCAACGGCACTCTGGCGGATACGGAGGTTCGCTTCTCCCACAAGTGCGCCTGCTGCGTCATCACCGCCTCCGCCGGGTATCCCGTCAGCTACAAGAAGGGCTACGAGATCACCATGACCCCGGAAGCCGCCGCCCACACCTATGTTGCAGGCGCGAGGCTGGAAAATGGGAAGCTTCTGACCTCCGGCGGCCGGGTCACCGGCACCACCGCCGTGGCCGGTTCTCTGGCAGACGCCATCCGGGAAGCCTACCGCCTTGCAAGCGGCGTGCAGTTTGAAAACGCCTACCGCAGAAGCGACATCGGCCAGCGCGCCCTACAGGCTTAATAACCACTGAAAACTCTGAATAAATCACATCAGGAGGAAATAACCCCATGGTTTATCGGGTATTTGTAGAAAAAAAGGAAGGTCTGGACAACGAAGCCAAGGGTCTGCTGAACGAGGCCAGGAACCTTCTCGGCATGGAGCGGCTGGAAAACGTCCGGCTGTTCAACCGGTACGACGCGGAAAACATCACGGAAGACCTGTTCCGGTACGCCGTGAAGACGGTCTTCTCCGAGCCGCAGCTGGATACCGCTTCCCCCTCCGTCCAACTCCCCGGCGCTTACGTTTTTGCCGTGGAGGCGCTGCCCGGCCAATTCGACCAGCGGGCGGATTCCGCCGCCCAGTGCATCCAGATCATCTCCCAGGGTGAGCGACCCCTCATCCGCACCGCCAAGGTCTACGCTCTGTACGGCGCGCTGACGGAGGAGGACATCCGGGAATTCAAAAAATACGTCATCAACCCCGTGGAATGCCGGGAGGCGTCTCTGGACGTGCCGGAGACCCTCGCCATCCGCTACGACATCCCCACGGAGGTGGCGACCCTGACCGGCTTCACGAAACTGAGCCGGGAGGAGCTGGCGGACTTTATCGCGAACTACGGCCTTGCCATGGACTTGGACGATATCGCCTTCTGCCAGTCCTATTTCCAGAAGGAAGACCGCGACCCCACCATCACGGAAATTCGCATGATTGACACCTACTGGTCCGATCACTGCCGCCACACCACCTTCGGCACCATTCTCGACCATGTGACCTTTGAGGACGCTCTGCTGCAAAAGACCTACGAGGACTATCTGACAACCCGGAACGCCCTGGGGCGCAGTGAAAAGCCCATTTGCCTGATGGACCTCGCGACCATTGCCGTCAAGCATCTGAAGGCCGTGGGCAAGCTTCCCAAGCTGGACGAGAGCGAGGAGATCAATGCCTGCACGGTGAAGATGGACGTCACCGTGGACGGCGTCACCGAGCCGTGGCTGCTGCTCTTCAAGAACGAGACCCACAACCACCCCACGGAGATCGAGCCCTTCGGCGGCGCGGCCACCTGCATCGGCGGCGCCATCCGTGACCCCCTGTCCGGGCGGAGCTACGTCTACGGCGCCATGCGCGTCACCGGCGCGGCCGACCCTCTGACTCCCGTGTCCGAGACCATCCCCGGCAAGCTGCCCCAGCGGAAGATCGTCACCACCGCCGCCGCGGGCTATTCCTCCTACGGCAACCAGATCGGCCTTGCCACCGGCATTGTGGATGAGATTTACCATCCCGGCTACGCCGCCAAGCGCATGGAGATCGGCGCGGTCATCGCCGCCGCCCCCGCGGAAAATGTCCGCCGGGAGCGCCCCGACCCCGGCGATGTGGTCATCCTGCTGGGCGGCAACACCGGCCGGGACGGCATCGGCGGCGCGACGGGTTCCTCCAAGGCCCACACCCAGCAGTCGGTGGAAACCTGCGGCTCCGAGGTGCAGAAGGGCAACGCCCCCGAGGAGCGGAAGCTCCAGCGCCTGTTCCGCAATGGCGAAGCCTCCCGTCTCATCAAGCGCTGCAACGACTTTGGCGCGGGCGGCGTGTCCGTGGCCATCGGCGAGCTGGCCGACGGTCTGGAAATTGACCTGAACGCCGTTCCCAAGAAATATGACGGTCTGGACGGCACCGAGCTTGCCATCTCCGAATCTCAGGAGCGGATGGCCGTTGTCGTGGAAGCAAAGGACGCGGCGCGGTTCCTCGAACTGGCCGCCACGGAGAACCTGAACGCTGTCCCCGTGGCCGTGGTCACGGAAAGCCCCCGTCTGGTGATGAACTGGAACGGGAAAAAAATCTGCGACATCAGCCGGGAATTTTTGAATTCCAACGGCGCGGCCAAGCACATGGACGCCGCTGCCGAAAAGGCGCAGAGCTACGGCAAGACCGTGACCGGCAGCTTTGCCGAGAACTTCCTCGCCGTGGCTTCCGACCTGAACACCTGCTCCAAGCGGGGGCTGTCCGAGCGGTTCGACTCCACCATCGGCGCGGGCACCGTGCTGATGCCCTTCGGCGGAAAATATCAGCTCACCCCCATTCAGGCCATGGTGCAGAAAATCTCCGTGGAGAAGAAGCACACCGACGACTGCTCCTTCATGGCCTTCGGCTATAACCCCTTCATCACCTCCGCTTCTCCCTATCACGGCGCGTATCTGGCCGTGGTGGAGTCCGTATGTAAGCTGATCGCCTCCGGCGCGTCCTTCGAGGACACCTACCTGACTTTCCAGGAGTATTTTGAGCGCCTCGGCAAGGACCCTAAGCGCTGGGGCAAGCCCCTTGCCGCACTGCTGGGCGCGTTCCGGGCGCAGATGGAGCTGGGCATCGGCGCCATCGGCGGCAAGGACTCCATGTCCGGCTCCTTTGAAAAGCTGGACGTGCCGCCCACGCTGGTCTCCTTCGCCGTCACCACCGGCAAGACCGGCGAAGTCGTCTCCCCCGAATTCAAGGCCGCGGGTCACAAGGTCTGCCTGCTGACCCCCGCCTACGACGAAAACGGCCTGCCCGAAACCGCTTCCCTGCTGGAAACCTTCGATACCGTCACCGAACTCCTTCGCAGCGGCAAGGCCGTGGCTGCCTACACCCCCGGCATGGGCGGCGTCGCGGAGGCCGTGATGAAAATGGGCTTCGGCAACGGCTTCGGCTTTGCCTTTGACGATGCGCTCACCTTAGACGAGCTGTTCGGCTACGCCTATGGCAGCTTCGTGCTGGAAATGGCGGACGGCACCGTGGGCAAAGTCCTGGGCGTCACCACCGCCGACGGCAGCTTCTCCTATCACGGAGAAGCCCTGTCCCAGACTCAGGTTCTCGGCGCCTACGAAGACAAGCTGGAATCCGTCTACGCCTGCAACATCCCCACCCCGGCGCAGAGCATGGAGACCTTCTCCTATGTCGCATCCGAGCGGAAAGCTCCCGCCGTCAAGGTTGCCAAGCCCAAGGTTCTCATTCCCGCCTTCCCCGGCACCAACTGCGAATACGACTCTGCCAAGGCCGTCCGGGACGCGGGGGCGGAGCCGGAGATTATCGTCATCAACAACCTGAGCGCCGACGGCATTGCCCGCAGCGTGGAGCGGTTCGCAGAGGAACTGAAAACCGCCCAGATGGTGTTCATCCCCGGCGGCTTCTCCGGCGGCGACGAGCCCGACGGCTCCGGCAAGTTCATCACCGCCTTTCTCCGGTCCCCCCAGGCCGCAGACGCGG
>OHRZ01000512.1_pt1 | contig 13648 bp, 6 predicted proteins | sample 1578621 | NCBI WGS metagenome assembly OHRZ01 (sample SAMEA3879554, study PRJEB24766) | human gut metagenome | biome: human-associated habitat; feature: feces | place: USA | collected 1985/1987 | reverse complement strand
CTGCAAATGAACATGATCTCCAAGGAAAACGTCAAAAACTACACCGCCCACGCCTGCGACTACTATCAGGTCACGGTTGACCTCGATATCACGTAAAAGAACCCCCTCGACGAACGCCTCCCTTTGTGGTACAATACGGGCAGTATTGACCCAAAGGGAGGTTTTCCTATGGCCACAGAACAGCCGAACAATATAAAGAAGCCCCTGTGCGCCGGATTGCTGGCCCATGTGTGAGTGGGTAGAGGAGAACCACGAGCATAATGACCTGAGAAGTTTGAATTTCTCAGGTCATTTTGACGTCTATGGTATATTTTAGCCTATAGGCATAACCTACGATAAAAAGCAGACACTTTTCACCGCAGGGACGCTATGTCGTTCCCATAATTTTTGGCCTGCTCTTCGTGTTCTCACACCTTTGCAAGAATGTGGCAGAATTGGATACAATATGACTGTCAATATCAATTGCAGCAATTGGGAGGAAACACAAATGGCAGGCCAAAAATTATCGGAAGAAAGCATCCTTGCCTTTCGGGACAACCTGATTCTGGAAGAAAAAAGCACATACACCACGGAAAAGTATCTCCGGGATGTCTGTGCTTTTTTCGCTTTGCTGGGGAAAAACCTGTAACAAAGGAATTGGTGATGGACTATAAAAAAGCTTTGGTGGGAGCGGGTTACGCTGTCTGCTCCGTCAACTCCATGCTGGCATCTGTCAACAGTCTGCTGTCTTTTCTGGGCTGGGGCGACTGCAAGGTAAAAAATCTTCGGGTTCAGCGGCAGACTTACTGTGCGGAGGAAAAGGAGCTGAGCAAAGCGGAATATATGCGGCTTTTGGAGGCGTCCGGGAAGAACACACAGCTCAGCATTGTACTGCAAACCATTTGTGGCACCGGCATCCGGGTTTCAGAACTGCGCTATTTTACGGTGGAAGCAGTGCAGCATGGCAGGATTACAGTAAGCTGTAAGAGCAAAACCCGGACAATTCTTGTTCCGGGCAAGCTGAAAACGCTTTTGTTGAACTACGCCAGACAGAATCACATCACGGCTGGGCCGATTCTTTGGGGGAGAAACGGCAAACCGCTGGACCGCAGCAGTATTTGGCGGCAGATGAAGCAATTATGCAAATCCGCGGACGTAGCGCCGTCTAAGGTTTTCCCCCACAATCTGCGCAAGCTCTTTGCCCGCACTTTCTATGGCATCGAAAAGGACATTGCCAAGCTTGCCGACATTCTGGGGCACAGCAGCATCAACACCACAAGAATCTATATCATGACCACCGGCGCCGAACACCGCCGCAAAATCGAACGGCTGAGGCTTGTCATATAGAAAGCGCCACATAATCTGCATTATGTGGTAACATATGGTGCAATATTTATTTTAAATATAGCGCTGCTCGCCAAGATTGTCAAGATCTATACATAGCTGTCGCGTAATTCCGGTTTTAATTCTGCACCGTAGGTGCACATCCCGGAACATGGCAGCACAAATAGCCCTCTGTGCCCTGTTTGTTTTGAAACTGGCAGAGAGGGTTGACTTTGTGCGCTCTAAATTGGGCATACCAGATGATTGTTCTTGAGAAAGACCGGAAAAAATCACATAATGCAGATTATGTTGTGTGCATACCAAAGCCGCTTAATGCGGGAGCGGGGGAAAGCTGGAGCCATAGTTTCTGCGTTTATTTGGAATCTGATTTGCGAAACAAGAAAGAAAAAGACTACGCCTGATAAAAATTGTGAAAGTTTCACCGGAATCAATTGATTTCTCTGGATCGGCGTGCTATAATTATTTGTGTAATATTGGAAACGATTCTATGTACTATATTTTTCTGGATTGCAAACTGATAAGGTGAGGATACTCTCGGACGGAAGCAATGTCGAACTGCCCTATCAGGCGCCTGGGGGAAGTGCTTTCCGGCTGCACAGGCCGGAAGAAAGCAGGAAAGTTAAGTTTCATATCAGACCGCCGCACCGGTCTGCACTGTAAAATAAAGGAAGGGGACTGTGTATGCAGAACAACAACCGGATGCAAACAAAGCAGAATCATCCATATAGGATCTGGCAGAGGGTGGTAAGCGCCCTGGCCTGTACGGTGATGCTCATCACCTCCTATGGGGGGATGATCCTGCCTGTCAAAGCCATTGAGCAGACGGCCTATTGCGGCCATGAGGAGCACCAGCATTCTCAGGAGTGCTACGAAAAGCGTCTGATCTGTGGTCATGAGGAGACAACGGGGGAGCCCCATGTCCATACGGCGGAATGCTATCAGCAGCAGCGGGTGCTGATATGCGGGCTGGAGGAGACTCCCGGACACATCCATGATGAAAGCTGTGTCAAGGTCGATAAGATTCAGACCTGCACCGATGAGAGTGAGGATCATGTGCATTCCGACGGCTGCTATCAGACGCAGGAAACCTACACCTGCGGCAAGAAAGCAGGTGAAGGCGGTCATACCCACGGGGAGTCCTGCTATGAGACCCGGGATGTACTGACCTGTGAAATCCATGTCCATACAGAGGCGTGCTATGAAGAGGTGCTGGTCTGTGATCAGGAGGAGCACACCCATTCCCTGAGCTGCTTCTCTGACCCGGAAGCGGATGTGGAGAGCGAGACGGTTTGGGAGAACAGTGTCTCCGGTGTGGCGCTGACCGGCGTCTGGGCGGAGGATGTTATCGCCATTGCCGAGAGCCAGCTTGGCTATACCGAAAGCGAACGCAACTATACCGTCACCGGGGATGGCGCGCGGAAGGGCTATACCCGTTACGGCGACTGGTACGGCGATCCCTATGGCGACTGGAGCGCCATGTTTGTTTCCTTCTGCCTGTACTATGCCGGGATTTCCCGCCAGTCGGTGCCTTATGCATCCGACTGCGCCGACTGGGTGGGGACGCTTGCCGGAGAAACGTGGGGCCTGTACCGCAGCATGGAAGGGAATTCTCCGCAGAAGGGCGATATTGTCTTCCTTGACACGGACGCCGACGGCAGCGCCGATCAGGCGGGGCTGGTGGCTTCGGTGAGCGGCGGCAGCCTGCGGGTCATTGTGGGGGACAGCGAAAACAGTGTGCGGACGGTTTCCTGCGCGATGAGCAGCGACAGGCTTTTGGGCTTTGCCGCGCTGCCGGAGAATCCGAGCAACCTGACCACCCAGGTAAATGACGCGGCGCTGGTTTCCCTTGAGGGAGACGACGGTGCGGTGCCGGCAGATGGGGCTGGCGACCTGACCATCACCCTGGGGCAGACGCTGAACGTGGACGTGGCAGCCGGAGAAACCGTAAGAATTCCCTTTGTGCCGCAGTGTACCCATGAGTATATCTTCCGATCCACCGGTACAGGGGATACCTATGGCTGCATCTTTGATGCCAATGACAAGAGGCTTGCATATGATGACGACAGCGGCGGAAGTAGACAATTTAAGATTGCATACACGCTGAACGCCGGGGAGACCTATTATCTTGGAGTAAGTTGGTATAGAGACAACAGCTCCGGAACGATCCCGGTCCTTCTGACATATGGCAACCATGCTTACACCAAAAACGGAAGCGGACAGTATGTTTGCACCTGCGGAGAACCGATGCCCGCAGGAGGAACCTGCGGCGACGGTGTTTATTGGCGCTTTGAAGACGGCACACTGACAATCTATGGAAGCGGGGCAATGTACAATTACGGTTATTCCAGTCCCGTGCCCTGGGAAAATCTGAGGGGAGACATCACAGATATTGTGGTGGAAGAGGGTGTGACCAGCATCGGCAGCTCTGCATTTGAGGACTGCGACAGCCCGACAACCGTGACGATCCCGGATAGCGTGACCAGCATCGGCAGCTCTGCATTTGACGGCTGCAGATCACTGACATCGGTTACGATTCCGGAGAGTGTGACCAGCATTGGTGACTCCGCCTTTTCTTTCTGCGACAGCTTGACAACCGTGACGATCCCGGAGGGCGTTCAGACAATTGGCAGCAATCCCTTTTCCGGGTGTGATAATCTGGACACCCTGGTGTGGAACGGGGCGAATACCTCCCTGAGCGATTCCGACACCGAGATGGTGGGCAATTTTACCCTAGTGATTGGCAAGGATGTGCGCAGCATCGGCGAAGAAACCTTTGCCGCTCTGGGAAAAATGGAGCCAAAGGAGATCCGGTTTGAACGGCCAAACTATCTTACCCTGCCCAACGTTCGGGCGGATTCTCTGGGACTGCCCCTGAGCAGCCTTGCCGCGGGGAACTATTATGTGGATCCCCAGGGGGTACTCTACCGCATTCAGGATGGCAGTGCTTCTCTGGCCTATTGGCCGCCGGAGCTGGCGGCGTGTACAATACCGGCCACTGTGCCCGGGGAAGATGGTTCCCCTGTCTCTGTCACCGGGGTGGACAGCTATGCCTTTGCCAAAGCGAAGACACTGAAGGCTATTACCTTCGCCGCTCCGGAGGCAATTACGGAACTGCGGGACTACGCCTTTGCAGACGCTGCCGCCCTGGAGCGTATTAACGGCAAGGGTACCCAGAATGAAGTCCTTGCGGTGTTTTCACAGGCCGCTTTTGGCATACAGATGTTTGCGAAAACCGCCATTAAGCATTCGGACAATATCACGGATGAGGTTCTGGAACTGGAGAAGAAAAATCTGAATCTGAAGATCTCCACCTCCAGAAGCAGTCATGACACGGCTGAGGAAGAAACCTTCCGGTATTATACCGGCGAGTCTGCCATCACCAGCATCACCATCTCCAACCCAGACAGTGGCAAGATTCCGGAGGGCACCATTGTTCGGATCCTTTATAAGTTTGACAGTGCAGGGGCCAGCCTGAACTACAGTCCGGGGACCTACACGCTCAGAGCGGTGGATAGCAGAAATGCCTACAAGATGACGGTGACGGACAATCCCCTGACCAACTGCTATGTGATCGATATTGAGCGGCCCCGAGAGGGTGATACTCTGGCAGTCAATTTCTCCGCCGCCTATCCTTCTCCCACCACCGCTGGAGGAAACGCGGACATCTGGGGTGGCATTCTCAGCGCGGAGGAGGTTCAGGCCCAGGGCGCCGCGCTGCTCCCGCCAAACGGCAGCTATCACAGAATCAACTGGGGCACCAAGCCCGATTCCTTCACAGTGACAAAGGAGCTTACCAAAGCCGGCTCCGCTGTGACGAGAGGCGACGGTGAAGGCGGTGCTTATATCAGCGGGCTGTCCTACACGATCCGGATGTCCCGGCAGGGGCAGACCCTGGAGGGCATAGGCAAAGACTTCATCACCAGCGTAAACTTCCGGGATGTGCTTACCCTGCCGGAGGGGGCAAAACTGTCTCCGCAGCTGGTACAGGCTATTCAGGAGAAAAGCTACACGGTCCAATACGGTTCTTTCTATCTGAATGGCGACCGCTTCCTGCAGCTTTTATACTCACCCATGGGTGCGTCTCTGGAGATCGATAAAGACGGAAATCTGGTGGCGAGCTGGACCAAAGCGAATAGCAACCTGAGCACAGAGATAGAGAACCTATCCTGTATCTTCGCCATTTCCGATGGATATGTCCAGATCCCGGATCCGGAACCGGGGAAAACCTACACGGTGACAAATCAAGTTACCGCCACGATGCATTACCGGTACTCAGCGGATCAGATACAGTCTGCTAAGTGTCAAGTGGATGTCGCCGTCAGCGAAGGAATGCTGGATTTCCATAAGGAACGAGTCGGCAGCGTTTCTTATGGTTATTTCGGTGATCAGGACTGTCTCTGGCGGATCACCGCCTCGAACCCCAGCGTTCTGCCCTATGGGAGGCTGTCCCTGATTGAGGACGAACTGCCCTCTGACTTTTGGCTTACGGGGGAGCAGCTGGCGGCACTGTTCAGAGAGGATCCGGAGCGCCAGCTGACGGTTACCATCAGCCGGGCATCCCTCTGTGCGCCCCACTCCTCCCAGACTGTCACAGGTATTGACGGCGTAACCACCGGCAGCACCAGCCTGCGCAACACCGGCGGGGATATCCCCTATAACGGACGCGCAAGTAAGGACCCTGATGCCGAAGGCGAAACCACCATTACCCTGAAATGGGGCGGCGACGGAAAGCTGCTGCTGACGCCTGAGGAAGGAGAACCTCAGACCTGCACTATTGACGGGGCCTCTATTCAGGCCGCACTGGATAAGCTTGGCTTCCTGGTGACGGCTGATACGCGCTACAAGCTGTGCTGGAACCGGCAGGGGGAAGATGGCAAAGCGCTGCCCCTGTCAGGGGGACAGACAATCGTGAAGGAGATCTCCTGTACCGCAAAGGATACCTTTATGAGGCTGAACCTGGATGAGAAAAATTACCACCCCAATAGCAGCGGGCGATCTTCATACAATCATGCTTTTGCCTATGAGATAACCAGTCAGGGGAACCTGGAGAAGCTTAAATCAGGTGGCGATAGTCTTGACCTCAACAGAGAGTTTTTCCTGTACAAGGGAATGGCCTGGAACGGGCAGGATGTGGAGCCGGGAACCCCCCTTGGGCAGGGGGACGCGGTGACCTATTCCCTTTTGGTACAGCACAGTGGAAGCGGCAGCTATGATCTGCTGCCCCTGACGGATCACATGACCGGCAGCCAGGCGCTGCTGGTGCCCAGGGAGAAGAACCAAAATGCGGATTGGAGGACAAAGTGCGAGACCGTTACGCTGGAGGATAGAGAATATTACCTGATGACAGAACCCGGAACCTACTCCCACGTCTGGACCTCCGATACCCAACTGGCAAACACGGTGACAGTGACGAAAACCGCTTCCGGCTTCGACACCCTGATGAAATGGTACTTTACCGATTACACCGGAAGCCGTACCGATACAGTCAGCTATCAGGCCTATGTGTGCCCCAGTCTGGCTGTGCCGGGCGCGGTCAGCTATTCTCTGGGCAATGAATCCTGGCTGAATGACCATGCCACCCACCGGCTGTATGACGTCGTGGGCTGGCGGGGTACACTCATCGGCTCCGACAAGGAGATCGTGGATAATGTGGGAGACATCGGCGAGGGCCGGGTGTATTCCCAGATCCATGAGGGAGAGAAGGTCACCTACCGGCTGATGCTGGAAAGCTACATGGGAGATGACGGAAAGCCCGTGGAACTGACCGTCAGCGGCGCCAGTCTGTACGACGCGCTGCCCATGAGCACAGAGGACTTCCGGTGGAGCCGGGAGAATGTGCATATTTCCTACCAGAAGGAATCGGAAAACTACAAAGTGGTCAATGAGAACAGCTGGAATATTGACACGACGCAGGGGTCCGACCAGCAGCTTTTGAAGTGGGGGGAAGATTTCTCCATCACCTTCCGGGGCAAAGCGTATATCTATGTAACCCTAGACTTCCCGGAGAAACTTTCCTGGCAGAATTACGCTGCCCGGTACAGCACCACGACCCTGGTCAACACCTTCCACGCACTCAATATGGAGTCCTCCGTGACCCATGAACTGGCCATTCCCGCCAGGGTGCGGATACAGAAAGGTGTCTATAGTACCGGATATTGGTGTTATGATGATTTTAGTAACACAAAAACCCATTACACGGAGAGTTGGACTTCCGGCTGCCGTCAATACTATAATAACGACGATGCGCAGCCTCGCTTCGTGAAATACTATGTGTCCCTGTATAACGGCGGAGAGACGAATCTCTACCTGACGGATATGCAGGACCGGCTGCCCCGGGGCTTTACCCTCTGGTGGTGTGACAGTCGTACAGGGGACGTCTCTGCGACGGTATACCGGGCGGATGGAACAACAAAGGCAAGTCATCAAACTGCAACCATCAGCACGTCCACCCGCACGGTAGAAGGCACCCAGTATGTCACTTTCCATTTTGGCAGATACGACTGCCGATATGACGAGGACCGGAAAATGTGCTACCTGGCTCCTGGGGAGGCCATCCAATTTGCCTATATCTGCCAGACCAATCAGGCGGCGGACACGGATATTCAGGCTCTGAACACCATCTCCATGCCCTACTACGACTATAATGGCGGCGGCGTAGAGATTGATACCGACAGTCGGACTGTGGTGGCGAACAGCGACAAATATGCCCCCAACGACGGCGGCTGCGAACTGTGGGACAACGGTCAGGCTCAAAACGCTGGTCTCACCGGCGGTACCACGGATACCAAGTGGCTGACCTCTCAGGTCACAGTCGTGCGCGGCGGTATCAAGCCCGGCATCACCAAAGCTCTGAGCAGCAAAACCGATGTGAACGGTGTTGAAACGCGAAACCCGGTATCTGCCCTGTCTACGGACACCCTGAATTGGGCCATTACGGCGGAAAACGACGGGACCCTGGCCATTACGGATTATGTGCTGACAGATGTGATGCAAATGCCCTACGGCTTCAGCGGGAAGGTGGATTACCGGGTCTACGCCCCAGACGGGAGGGTCAGATGGTGGCCATACTATGGTTACTTGTTTGAAATCAGCCCAGGCAACAGCGATGGGATGCTCCGCGTTTCCGACCCGGCATACGGCAGCGACCACTGGACAACGTTTGTAAGAATTGACGGGCTTTCCGTTACCATCCCAGTTCACTTGAAGTATAGTGGAAACGATTATTACGGAACATGGCTGTCCATTCAGCTTTCCTTCAAGCATGACGAGGCGGGGAACCTGGTGATGTCCATTCACTTCCCCAAGGAGATGGCAATTCCGGAGGGCGGTAAGGGCGTCCTGAAACTCTCCACCAAAAGAATCGACAGCGAGGTGGAGAACAGGCAATTTGTCAACACGGCCTATATTACCCCGCTGACCCAGACCTGGGACGGCGGTACCAACAAGGGCAACATGACCACACTGACCACACCCTTCGCGGATAACGCGCTACCCTCCGTGCGAAACAGTGCCCCGGTTACGACTACTTACGGCTATATGACCAGCTCCAGTATCCGCATAACCGAAGCGGGAAACCCGGCAAACACCGCCGCCTCCACGGACGATCCCAACTACATCGTACTGGAAAACGCAGGGAAGCAGTTCTACTATACCCTGTCAGTGGAAAACACCACGAATAAGGCAATGAATGAGCTGATCCTGATCAGCAACCTGCCCCAGACGAACGACCATTCCTCCTTCCTGGAAAGCGACCCCCGGTTCAGCGAATTCAAGGTCAGTCTGGCAGAGGAATCAAACTTCACCGTTACGGTAACGGCGAAGGACGGTACTGTGATCACACTGGATCCCAGCCAATACACCATCGAATTCTCCGATAAGACGGAATATGATGCGTCGGATTGGAATGGCACCAGCGCATGGGATTCTGCTTCCGCTGATTCGACGCGCTCTGTACGGCTGAAGATTTCCGATGAAGCGGGGACGATGATCCCGGAGGGGAGCACGGTTTCTCTGGCCTTTACCTGTGAGATCGAGGGTGATGCTGACCCCGGCACCGCCGCCTGGAACAGCTTCGGCTATCACTACCGGCTGAAGGGTGAGAGTTTTGATCTGGAGGCCGCGCCCTTGAAGGTCGGTGTTAAGACACCCAGCGTTCCGGAACTGAAAAAGCGGATTGTGGATCACACAGGCAAGGAAATAACGGTGGAAAAAGATACAGCGTTCTCCTTCCTGGTCTATCCGGGTGCCGCGCTGACGGGGGACTATGACACAGAGCTAGCGCTGACAGAAGAATTGGACAAACAGGAAGTTTCTTACCAGAAGTACACTGTGAAGGTGCCGGCGGGCCAGTCCCAATCCACGCCAGTCCCACTGGCGGTAGAAGGTTGGAAATGGACAGCGAATAAGACATGGACAAAGGGCCAGCAGTATACGGTCACAGAGCTACCCTGCCCCGATGCCTACGCATTCTCCCGCTTCCAGGGATCCACTGGAGCTTCCTATACCTTTACCTACGATCCGGCCCAAACGCAGGTCATCACCTGCGACAATACCAGCCAGAACTGGGCCGTTTCTGTGACCAAGGTGAACACCTCGGAGGAGCCGTTGAGCGGTGCGGTGTTCGCTCTGTACAGCCCGGTGGAAAAGGACGGGATTCCTGAGATTCCGGAAGAATATCAGAAGCTGAGCATTGAGCAGACGCTGCAGCGGGACAACAAAACCTGGTATCTGAAAGCGGTAGACACAACCGCCGAAGAGGGTAAACTGACGTTCAGTGAACTTCTGCGGGAAAAGTACTACCTTCTGGAAGTGAAGCCCCCTGTTGGGTATGAGCTCTCCGATCTATCCGGCCAGCTTCTGGAACAGAAATATGAAGTTCAGGGTGTTTATGAGGTTACTGTGGTGAACCGGAGGGAAATCGACCTGCCCAAAACCGGTGGTATTGGAATCGACATGTTGTATACCGTGGGAGCCATGCTCCTGATTCAGTGCGCTGTGATCTTCCTACTGGCAGGCAGGAATGGGCGCGCAGCAAAAAAGAAAGGAAGAAACCAGCCATGAAGAATGTGAAAAAACTTGCCAGCCTTCTGTTGGCTCTGCTCATGGTATTTTCCCTGGCTGCTGCCGCGTCCGCGGCAACGGTTACAAACCAAACGTCGCACAGCTATGCTGCGTACCGGATTTTTTCCGGTACGCAGGCAGAAAACTCTGTTCCTCTGGGCGACGTGAAGTGGGGAGATGGCGTCAGCGGAGATGCGCTGCTCACCGCGCTGAAAGGGGATTCCCGCTTCAACGTTGGGACAGATCACGCAAATATCTTTGCATCCTGCACAACAGCTCTGGATGTCGCCGAGGTTTTGTCTGCCTATCCCGATAAGAGTGATGTGGCGAAAGCATTTGCCAATGTGGCCGCACAGCATCTGACTACTGTCACTGCCACTATTGCGGATAACGCAACAAGTGTTGAATTGCCCGCCGGTTACTATCTGCTGGTGGACACCAGCACGCCCGGACAGGATGACGCCAGAAACACCGCTCTGCTTCAGATGACCAATCAGGACATCACCATTGAGAGCAAGTACAGTGTTCCTTCTGTGGACAAGAGCGTACAGGATACTGACGGCAGCTGGGGCGAGTCCGCTGACTGGGGAATTGGTTCCGATGTGCCTTTCAGGCTGGAAGGAACCCTGCCCACGAACTATGAGGATTACGAAGCCTACAAATATGTGTTCCACGATACCCTGTCCGCAGGATTACAGCTGAATGGAAACTTCGATGAGACTGACCCTACCAAGGTTCTTTCCGGCGTGACTGTGCAAGTTGGCGACACCAGTATCGGCTCCAATTTTACCATCACCTATACTGATCACCAGCTGACGGTTGCCTGTAATAACCTGAAAGCAATACCCGGACTGACAAAGGATAGCCAAATCGTTGTGGAATACACCGCTGAGCTGCTCAGCACAGCCGTTATTGGCGGTGCCGGCAACAAGAACGAAGTGTATCTGGAATATGCCAATGACCCCAATGCCACTGTCAAAGGCACCACCGGCAATACCAAGACGGATGAAGTCCTGGTGTTTACCTATGAGCTGGATGTGACCAAGGTGGACGGCAAGGATGGCACCACGACGCTGGCTAACGCTGAATTCGTACTGCTAAGCAGTGACAAGACCAAGGCTGCCAGGGTTTCGAATGGGAAGCTTGTGGAGTGGGTCGCTACGTCCGAGGGGACGAAGCTGACCTCCGGCAACGATGGCAAATTCGTCATTGCCGGTCTGGATGCGGGCGGCTACTATCTGTGTGAAACGAAGGCCCCCGCCGGCTACAATCTGCTGGGAAACGATATCGGCATTACCATTACTGCGACGCTGGATAAAAGCGAAAACAATCCTTCGTTGACCGCACTGAAGATCCGTGTTCAAAACGGACCAGATGCAACTGCAACGGAAAGAAATGGCGATGTGACTACGGGCATTGTTTCCACTGTTGTGGAGAATGTCGCGGGCGCGCAGCTTCCCCTGACCGGCGGCATTGGCACCACCGTTTTCTACATTGCGGGATCCGTGCTGGTCCTGACTGCGGCAGTACTGTCGGTTACAAGAAAGCGGAGAAAGATATAATCTCAAACATGATGCGAAAGCCGGGGAGGCTGCGTCTCCCCGGCCCGCAGCGGTAAGGAGAATCCAGTATGAAGAAAAATCGCGGCAATTCCATGACAACCCTGTTTCTGGTTCTGATGCTTTTTGCGGGATTGTCCTTACTGCTGTACCCCACTGTAAGCAATTATTGGAACTCGCTTCACCAATCCCGGGCCATTGCCGCCTACGTGGAGCAGGTGACGCAAATTGACAACGAAACCTTTGACCAGCTCCGGGAGCAGGCCCGCGCCTACAACCGAACGCTGATTGGCAAAGCGTATCGCTATGATATGACCAGGCAGGAGCGGGAGGAATACCTCGGGCTGCTGAACGTATCCGAAAACGGAATCATCGGATATATTGAAATTCCGGGTATCCACTGCGAGCTGCCGATTTACCATGGTACGGACGCCGACGCACTGCAGATTGGAGTTGGTCATATTGAGGGATCCTCCCTTCCTGTGGGCGGCGAAAGCACGCACTGTGCGATTTCCGGTCACCGGGGTCTGCCATCGGCGAAGCTGTTTTCTGATCTGGATAAGCTGACAGTTGGAGACCGTTTCAGCCTGCGGGTTCTGGATGATACATTGACCTACGAGGTGGATCAGATCCATACGGTTCTTCCCGGGGAGATGGATGAATTGGAGATTGTGGAAGGGGAAGATTACTGCACCTTAGTCACCTGCACGCCCTATGGCGTCAACACCCACCGTCTCCTTGTTCGGGGGCACCGGGTTGAGAACAGCACGGATAAGGAACCTGCCCGTGTTGCTACGGATGAGACCCGGACTGAGCCGCTTGGGAAGATCTCCATACTGCTTCCCGTGCTGGTGTTTGCCATATTGCTGATGCTGCTCCTTGTATTCCTGCTGTCAAAGCGAAAAAAGTGACAGGGCAAAATGTGAAAGCGTCTGAGCGGCAGCACAGATTACAATGGAACTGGAAAAACGCTTGTACTACCGAAAACGAGGAGGAAAGACTATGAAAAAGCATTTGATTTCCGCAGTGCTGGCGCTGAGTCTTCTAATCTGCCTGCCCCTGGGGGTCTCCGCCCACCCGGTGTCGGATGAAAGCCAGAATGGGCATTGCAGCATCACCGTCACCATGCGATATAAGGGAAAGCCGGTCTCCGGCGGCACCGTCAACCTGTACAAGGTGGGCTATGTCCATGAGAACGACGGCAACTACAGCTTCAAGCCGGTGACTGCGGTGCAGAGCGTTGTCACGGAGTTTGAGGATATCCAGTCCCCGGATCTGGCGCAGAAGCTGGCAAAGCAGGTGGATAAGCTCACCCCTGTTACAACGAAGCCGGTCACCATCGACAAGAATGGTGCGGCGACATTCACTGACCTTGATTTCGGCCTGTATCTGGTGGTGCAGAAAACCGCCGCCTCCGGCTACAAAAAGACCGCCCCCTTCCTGGTGAGCGTTCCGTATCTGGACGACGGGGCGTACGTCTATGCGGTAGCCTCTGACCCGAAAACCGAACTGGAGCGGGAGGTAAAGCCCACCACGCCGACCACTCCGCATTCCTCGTCAGACAGCGGCGGAAAGCTTGCCCAGACCGGGCAGCTGTGGTGGCCGGTGCCGGTGCTGATCTGCGCGGGACTGGGCTGCATTGTTGTAGGTCTGTTCCGCCGCAGGAGGGACCAGAATGAAGTCTAAACGGGGAACCGTCTGGATTA
>OHRZ01000491.1_pt1 | contig 13997 bp, 15 predicted proteins | sample 1578621 | NCBI WGS metagenome assembly OHRZ01 (sample SAMEA3879554, study PRJEB24766) | human gut metagenome | biome: human-associated habitat; feature: feces | place: USA | collected 1985/1987 | reverse complement strand
TATATTTAACACTTTCTTCTCTCAGACTTCCGCACTACCCGATTCGGGTAATTGTGATTTGTGATTTGTGATCATTGTGACGTCGGACGAGCGGGCAGCGGGCGCAGGGATATACGGAGCGACCTGTTGATAACTTCTCTGCCATTTTCTTTTCCGATTGGAAGAATTATGCTACATTCGCAAATCCAAAGCCAACGAAGGTTTTGGTAAAAAATGTATGGTTATGTATTTTTTCTTTAACGACACAACAACAGAGATGTTAACCGAAACGAAAGGGAGCAATCGGGAGATTGAGGCGCCTTTCGAAGACGAAACAGACGAGATGATGAAAGACATTTTCATGGACCTGCGCAAGAAGCTGGACGAGGTGAAGGCGCGGTGCGACACGTACCGGAGGGAGCGCGACGAGGCCCGCACGCTGGCCGCCAGGAGGCTGAAGCGATGCCACGAGCTGGAGGAACGGAACGCCCGGCTGGAGGCCGACCACGAACGCCACAAGGACAGCCTCGTGTGCCTGACCGACCGCCTGACCGCCCTCGAGCGGGAGAACGAGCGCCTGAGGACCGCCATCGGCCACCTCTACGGCGAATGCGCCGAGTTCGTACACCAGGCCGCCGGTACGACGACGCCGACCGTCGTGGCGCAGCACAACTACTACCCCGGCTCGCTCCACGTGAGCGGAAGCCACCTGCCCGACGCGCGCTTCAACCCCGCGCCGACGGAGCACAAACTGGACCCCAAATAATCTGACAACAAACACGAAAGGAGGACACTATGGAAACCAAAGAACCGACACCGACCATCGTACACAACTACTACGGCATCACGTTTCAGAACTGCTCGATGCCGAACGCCACCATCCAAACCATCAGCCAGCCCTCGGCCGACGCCCAGCCTGCGCCTGCCGCACGCGCGCCCGAGGATGCTCTGTCCGACGCGCTACGCACGCCCCGCGCCGAAGCCTTACTGGCCCGCCTTGTGGACGCCGGCCTCGTGGACGCCAGCTGGCAGCCGCTCTCGCTCTCGAACGCCGAGAAGGGCGTGCTGGCCTCTCTGCTGGCCGACCGGCTGGACGTGGAAAACCTGTGGCAGACCTTCGGCCGCCTGTGGGGCATGAAGCCGGAGAACCTCCGCTCGGCCTACAACAAGGGGATGGACCAACCCCGCTCGAACGCCTTCATCCAGCGGGTGAACAGGGCGCTGGAGGAATAGCTCCCCCCCAAAAGCGATATCGCAACGCATCTGTAAATCAGATGGTTACAGGCAACCGTACCAGGTAAATCTCATTCCGATACACTAACTTTGCTCCTGCAATCACGAGGAAAACAACCCCTTCCCCCCCCTCGTGATTGTGGGAGCTTTCCGTATTGGGGCTTCCAACCATTAAAACCCCAAAAAGACGATTTTCAATTAGTAAACCCTATTCACAACATTAAAACTTTTTTTGACACGACTATGATTATCCAATTACAACTTAGCGACAAGACCTACGAGCGCCTTCTCGCATCGGGCAGCCGCCTGCAGGGCACTATCGGCCTGGTAAGCCCCAACGAGGGAAACTTCAACGAACATGTGCGTCACACTTCGAACGGCAACGGTGACTACAAGTACATCCGCCTGCGTCACGGACGGGCCAGCGTGGGCCCCAAACGGGTGCGGCTCGCTTTGAACATCGCCCTGGACGAGACGGGCATCACGCCGGCAGATATCCTCATGGACGAGAGCCGGCAGGCGAGCGACTTTGTGGACCACGTGTTCGATGCGAGGCTCTGAGTAATTATCCATTATCCATTCTCAATTATCCATTAAAGCGATGAAATTCGGAATAAGCAATAACGTAAAGAGCCGGGTGGTGCGCGAATGCACCCCCGAGCTGCTCCGCCAGGCACTGGACTCGCCCCTCGTGGCCCGTGTCTGCGCCGAGATAGAAGACGCCCTCGAGGCCGTGCGCCGGGGCGAAATGTCGAAGGACGACTTCGAAACCCTGAAAGCCGCACGCAAGAAGATGCTCCCCGTCATCACCCCGCACGCTACTTTCCGGAGTGGCCGGCGGACGAACGCCGAAGCCGTCGCCAGCGGCCTGTCGATGTACGACGTGGACCACATCCCCGATCCGCGCGGCTACTACGACGAGAAAGTGCGTGGACGTGAGGCCGAGCTGGGCATCGTCCTGGCACACGTCACGCCCAGCACCGAGGGCCTGCGCCTGCTGTTCGTCATCCCCCGCGTCGGCATGGCGCCCGACGAGGCCCAGCGTTGGATGTCCGCCCGCCTGGGCGACGCCGCCTACGACGGGGCGGTGAAGGACCTGGCACGCTGCTCTTTCCTCGTGCCGCGCGAGTATGTGCTCTACCTGGACGAAGAGCGGCTTTTTGGAAATGAAGAATTAAGAATTAAGAATGAAGAATGGCCTGCGGATGGTGAAAATTCTTCATTCGGAGGCAAAGCCGACATTCTTCATTCTTCATTACCCAAGTTTAAGGGGATACCATATAGTCAGATTATTCAACAATGGTTCAAGTTGGCGGGTGGCGAACCCGTACAGGGCGAGCGCAACGACAAGCTCCACCGCCTGGCCTCGCACCTGCGCTACATCGCCGACAACGACGAGGCGCTGATGCTTCAAGTGATGCCCCGCTACGGCCTCTCCGAGGAGGAGATGAAGGGGCTGATACACTCCGCCTGCTCGGCCAAGTGGTACTCGATGCCGAAGATGATGCGACAAGCCCTTGAAAATGAAGAACGAAGAATGAAGAATGAAAAAATGCCTGCGGATGGTGAAGATTCTTCATTCGAAGGCGAAGCCGACATTCTTCATTCTTCATTACCCAAGCGGCTTCCCGCCCTGATAAAGCTCCTCGTGAGCCGTACGCCCGATGTTTATAAACCAGCCGTGGCACATGCCGTCTTTCCCGCGCTAGGTGCGCACCTGCATCGCGTAAGGTTTAAATACATCGACAACGTAGAGCACGAAGCCACCTTGATGAACGTGCTGATGGCCGGCACGGGCGCAGGAAAAGATTGTATCTCCGAACCCATCAACCGCATCATGGCCGACATCCGCCGACGCGACGAGGACAACCTCCGACGCGAGCGGGAGTGGAAGAACGAAGTGACCTCGAAGGGCGCCAACAAGGACAAGCGCCAACGACCCGAAGGCTTGATTATCCAAGAGATTGACGCCGACATGACGAACCCTGCTTTCGTGATGCGCATGGCCGAGGCGGACGGACATTTTCTTTATACGAAGCTGAACGAAATTGACCAATTCGACGCCCTTCGTGGAAGCGGACGGGGCGGCCAGCAATTCCAAATCATGTGCCTCGCCTTCGACCCCGGCAACCGCTACGGACAGACACGCGTGGGGGCGCAAAGCGTGACGGAGAAAGTGACCGTCCGCTTCAACTGGAATGCCGCCACGACCATTCAGAAAGGGCGGCGGTACTTCTCAAAAGTATTGACAGACGGTCCCATCTCGCGCATCAACTTCTGCACCATCCCCGAGCGCGAAATTGGCGCAGACATGCCTGTCTATGGCACGTATGACGCCGCCTTCGACGAGGAGCTTCGCCCCTACATCGAGAACCTCGTCAAGGCGCAGGGCTTGATAGATTGCCCGCAGGCCTACAAGCTCGCCCAAAAGCTCAAGGAAGAGTGCGCCGACTTCGCCCGCCTTTCGCAGAGCCGCGTGTACGAAAACCTGTCGTTTCGTGCCAACGTCATCGCTTACCTGAAGGCGTGCGTGCTCTTCGTGGCCAACGGTTGCCGTTGGGATAAGACGTTCGAGGACTTCATCCGCTGGTCGTTGCAATACGACTTGGCCTGCAAAATGGAGTTCTTCGGCGATGCCATCGAAGCCGCCATGAACATGCCCGCACCCGACCCTCACAAGCCCGGACGTCGCAACTTGCTGACCCTCCTGCCCGACGACTTCAGCTTCGACCAGGCCGTGCGCGTGCGTCAGGAAGCGGGGCTCGACGCCAAGGGCACCAGCCACATGCTGAGCCAATGGAAGTTGCGCGGATACATCACAATTATCACAAATCACAATTACCGAAAACTAAAATACAGAAGCGATGGAATTGACCTTGACACGAACCGAAAAGACTAAAGACTACACCATGGGCCGCCTCGAGATAGACGGCGAACACTTTTGCGACACGCTGGAGCCTACGTGGCGCGACTTGGGCCCAGGCAGGCCCGGCCACAAGATAGCAGGCCGCACGGCCATCCCCGACGGACGCTACCCCGTCGCGGTCACCTGGAGCCCCAAGTTTAAAAAATGGCTCCCCCTGCTGCTCCACGTACCCCAGTTCGAGGGCATCCGCATCCATGCCGGCAACACGCCCGACGACACGGAAGGATGCATCCTCGTGGGCCTGCGCGTGAAGCCCGGCAAGGTGCTCGACTCGCGCCTCTGGGAACATCGCCTCGTGCGCCGACTGGCCTCCCGTCCGCTGGGCGAAGGGGTGTGGATCAGCGTCGGCTGACGGCGTACGCTTCAAGTGCACACACTCAAAATTTTCCGTACCAACATGACAAAAGATGAAATTAAACTTATAACTTTGAAGAAGCTAACGGGGGGAATGCATCGCATCCCTCCGTAGCAGAAAACCAATGGAGAACTCGAGAAAATGAGAAAAGAACGCTTACATTCCTGCCCCGAGCTGATAGACTACATCAACGAAATAGGCTTCCTGCCCCTGCTCAGCATGGGCGTCGAAGGCTGGTCGGCCGAAGAAGTGACGGACGAAGATTGCCAATACACCCGCCTGCCCGACGGCGGATGGGAATGGCCCCTCTGGACGTGGAAGGGCGCCATCCTTCAGGAGAGCGGATGCGCCTACGGCAAGTTCTTCCAAAACAAGGCGGCCTTCATCAGCCGCGAGTGGTGGCCGGACTTCTGCAACTATCGCCGGAGCGTCTGCCCCCGCCCCGAAGAAGGAAGCATCGAAGAAAGCATCCTCGACATCCTGCGGACCGAAGGGAGCCTCATCACCCGCGACCTGCGGGCGGCCTGTGGCTTCACAGGGCCGAAGATGCGGAGCCGCTTCGACGCCTACCTGACGCGACTGGAGATGGGCGGCTATATCGTGACGGAAGATTTCGTCTATCCACACGACCGTCACGGACGGGAATATGGCTGGGGATGGTCTCTGCTCACTACGCCCGAAGCGCTCTTCGGACGCGAGGCTTGCCACCCCGCCCGCACGCCACAAAAATCGCGCGAGAGAATGCTCGACCATTTCAAAAAGATTTTGCCGAACATCCCCTCGCAAAAGCAAGACCTCCTGCTCAGATAATCCAAGCAAAACAGGCCTTTTGTATCTGTCCTATCTCCGCCGACGGCGTCAGAACTCGCTCGTGAAGTGGAACTTGATGTGCTTGAAGTCCATCTGCGCCATCTGGAGCACGTAGCCCGAGTCGGCCAAGAAGACATCGCGCCCCTCGCGGTCCTTGGCCATGTATTGGTACTTGCGCTTCTTGAAGGCTTCGAGCTCGGCAGGGTCGTCGCTCTCGATCCAGCAGGCCTTGTAGAGGCTCACGGGCTCCCAGCGGCACTTGGCGTTGTACTCGTTCTCCAGGCGGTACTGGATGACCTCGAACTGGAGCTGGCCCACGGTGCCGATAATCTTGCGCCCGTTGAACTGGTTGACGAAGAGCTGGGCCACACCTTCGTCCATCAGCTGGTCGATACCCTTGGCCAGCTGCTTCTGCTTCATGGGGTCGGCGTTCTCGATGTACTTGAACATCTCCGGCGAGAAGCTGGGCAGGCCGCGGAAGTGGAGCTTCTCGCCCTCGGTCAGCGTGTCGCCTATCTTGAAGGTGCCGTTGTCCGGCAGGCCGATGATGTCGCCCGCCCAGGCCTCGTCGACGGTGGTCTTGCGCTGGGCCATGAACTGGGTGGGGCTGGAGAAGCGCATCACCTTGTCGTGGCGCACGTGGTAGTAGGGCGTGTTACGCGAGAACTTGCCCGAACATACCTTGCAGAAGGCGATGCACGAGCGATGGTTGGGGTCGATGTTGGCCGTAATCTTGAAGATGAAGCCGGTGAACTTGGGCTCGTCGGGTTGTACGTCGCGTTCCTCGGCCTTGACGGGACGGGGGCTGGGGGCTATCTCGACGAAGCAGTTCAGAAGCTCCTCGACACCGAAGTTGTTCAGCGCCGAACCGAAGAACACGGGAGCCACCTCGGCCTTGAGGTAGTCGTCAACATTGAACTCGGGATAGACGCCCTCGATGAGTTCCAACTCGCCGCGCAGGCGATCGGCCAGGTCGGCGCCGATACGCTGGTCCAACTCCTCTGTGTGGATGTCTACGACCACCTTCTCCGTCACCACCTGTTTGGAGGGTTGGAAGAGGTTGAGGTTCTGCTCGTAGATGTTGTAGACGCCCTTGAAGCGGACGCCGCTCTCGATAGGCCACGTCAGGGGACGCACGTGGATGTGGAGCTCTTCCTCGAGCTCGTCCAGCAGGTCGAAGGGGTCCTTGGCCTCGCGGTCCATCTTGTTGACGAAGATGATGACGGGGGTGTTGCGCATGCGGCACACTTCCATGAGCTTACGTGTCTGCGTCTCCACACCCTTGGCGCCGTCCACCACGATGATGACGCTATCGACGGCGGTCAGCGTGCGGTAAGTGTCTTCGGCAAAGTCCTGGTGACCAGGGGTATCAAGGATGTTGACCTTGTAGTCCTTATAGTCGAACTCCATGACCGAGGTGGTGACGGAGATACCACGCTGCTTCTCGATGTCCATCCAGTCGGACGTGGCGGTTTTCTTGATTTTGTTGCTCTTGACGGCACCGGCCACCTGTATCTGTCCGCCGAAGAGCAGGAGCTTCTCGGTGAGCGAGGTCTTACCGGCATCGGGGTGCGCGATGATTGCAAACGTTCGTCTTCTTTCAATTTCCTGATTTGTTGCCATATATTTTCTTTTTCAGGTATGGATTACATTTTTCAATTTTCAACTTTCAATTTTCAATTTCTCCAAGCACTCGGCCAGCGATGCCTCCCAATGAGGGATGTCGATGCCATAGGTTTGCTTGATGCGCGTCTTGTCGAGCACAGAGTAGTGCGGACGGGGTGCCTTGGCCGGATATTCGTCCGTGTGCAAGGGGCTGACGCGACACGTGGTGATGCCCGCCAGACGATGAATGGCCATAGTGAAGTCGTACCACGAGCAGACGCCTTCATCGCTGAAGTGATAGATGCCAGGCACAATGCCCTGCTCGATGGCGGCAAAGATGGCCTGTGCCAGGTCGGCCGCATAGGTAGGCGTACCTATCTGGTCGAACACCACGCCCAGCGACTCGCGCTCGCGCCCCAAGCGGAGCATGGTCTTCACGAAGTTGTTGCCAAAAGTAGAGTAGAGCCAGGCGGTTCGCACAATCATGGCACGGCTACACTTCTGCATCACAACCTCTTCGCCCGCCAGCTTGGTGCGACCATAGACGGAGTTGGGACAGGGCGTATCGTCCTCGCGATAGGGCACGTGGGCCGTGCCGTCGAACACGTAGTCGGTAGACACCTGGATGAGGGCGGCCCCCACGGCCTCGGCGGCTTCGGCCAGGTAGCCGGGCGCCAGGTGGTTCAGACGATCGCAAAGCTCAGGATTGTCCTCGGCCTTGTCCACGGCCGTGTAGGCGGCGCAATTCACGACCACATCCACCCGACGGTCGGCGATGAAGGCACGCACGGCGTCGGCATCGCAGATGTCCAACTCCTGCACGTCGGTAAAGAAATAAGTGTGTTGCGGATGGGCGGCGGAGAGCACGCGCATCTCATTGCCAAGTTGACCGTTGGCGCCGGTTATCAGAATGTTCATATCAGTCGTCCAATTTGAGTTCTCCCTTTTTGTCCTTGTCGTAATAGTTGGCCAGCATCGAGACGAAAGCACTCACGGCCTCCATCGCCTTGGCCGTCCCCTCGCTGATCTCCTTCTTCTGCAAACGCAGGAGCAAGACGCCATAGAGGGCTTCGAAGCAGGTCTCCAGCTCGGGCTCGTCCTTGTGACCATTGCGTTGGCGAAGCTCTACGATGAAAGGCAGCGCCTTGAAGTAGGCCGCGTTGTAGAAAGGATACTTCGTGGAGGCCAGCAGGGCGCCGTGTAGCTCGGTGAGGTTCTGAATGACGTTGCGGTTGATCTGAAGATGTCCCTTCTCCACCACGCCTTCGGCACGCATCATGTCGCACAGGTTGGCATACCATTCTTCGAGTGCCGGACGTTGGTCTTCAGGATAACGATCGATGACCTGCTCGCGCAGGCGGTCGATGTCGCACCCGTTGGCACGTATCAGGTCTTCCACCTGCCACATGTATATCAAATATTCGGCAATGTTCTGTTCTTTTAATTTTTTAGCGATTATCATTTCTGTTGACAACTAATACAAGGATTCTCCCATCAAAGTGAACACCAGGCCCAGTATCGACACGATGGCCACAATGCTACCAATCACACGATTCAATATCCAAATGCCGCGCAGGTTGAAGCGAGCGCGCACTTTGTTGACAAAATAAGTGATGCCGAACCACCACGAAAGGGCTCCCAAAGCAATGGCCAGATAGCCCGTGACGGCCTCGAACAGGAGTACGCCCGGACTGATGAACGCAAAGCGGGCGAAAAGTCCGACAAAAAGCAGAATGATAAGCGGGTTGGAAAGCGTAACAAAAAACGCCGTAATGAAATTATGCAAATACGTACCTTTACTGGTAGATACAGGGCGAAGTGAATGCACAGGATTGCTTCGGAAAGTATAGATACCAAAAGCCAGAAGCAAGACACTACCGAAGAGCTGAAGGTAAAAAATGTTCTTATTGACATAATCGAACACAAAGCTCATGCCATAGCCCGTCAGGAGGGCATAAAAGATATCGCTCATCGCGGCACCAATGCCCGTGACGAAACCATACCAACGGCCCTTATTCAACGTACGCTGGATGCATAATACACCCACAGGGCCCAGCGGCGCCGACACAATGACGCCGATAATAAAGCCCTTCCACAAGATATTGAATATGGTCTCCAACTGAATCATGGGTGCAAAGATAGTGCAAAGCGAGGGAAGTACAAAAGCGAAAACAGAGTTTTTGAGTTTTTGACTTTTTACGTCCGAGGTTCACCCTTCTTCCATTTTCCACACTTTTTTATCAACCCAACTTTCCGATCACCGCCACCTTGATAACTCCATCCAGCCGATTCTCGAACACGTGATAAGCCTTTTCAATCTCCGAAAGAGGGAAACGGTGAGTTATAAGCGGCGTAGTATCAATCTGGCCTTCGGCAATCAGACGAAGAATCTCTTCACAATCGCATCCATCCACACCGCCCGTCTTAAACGTAAGGTTCTTGCCATACATGTCGGGCAAAGGAAGAACTTGCGGACGGTCATAGAGGGCCACTACGGTAACAATCGCGTTCGGACGAGCACACTCCCATGCCAGTCGGAAGGTGTCATCGGCACCTGCCACTTCAATAACCACATCTGCCCCGCCATGTGCGCTATTCGCCTGAACATATGTCTTACACTCTTCAGGAGAAACGACCTGAACCTCAGGATAATGCATACGCAGGAAGCGAGCTCGCTCAGCCGACTTTTCGCATACAATGATACGTTGGGGATGTTTCAGACGAGCACAAAGCAAGGTACAAATGCCCGTAGGGCCTGCGCCTATGATAAGTACCGTATCTTCTGGCTTTATTTCCGAAATGCGCGCCGCCCAAAAGCCCGTAGCCAAAATGTCGCCCACGAACAGGGCCTGCTCATCGGTCACCCCCTCAGGAATACGATTCAATCCCTGATCGGCATGGGGCACACGGACATATTCAGCCTGTCCTCCATCGATGCGACAACCCAATGCCCATCCTCCATCAGGGTCTTCACAATTGTTCACATAGCCATGCTGGCAAAAAAAGCATTCGCCACAGAAGGTTTCGACATTGACCGTCACCCGATCGCCAGGCTTAACGCTATGCACATCCGTCCCTACCTGCTCGACTATTCCTACCATCTCATGCCCGACGGTAATGCCTGGCACGGCACGAGGCACACTTCCATGTTTGATATGCAAATCGCTGGTACAGATGCTCCCAAGCGTGACGCGCACCAAGGCGTCATGCGAATCTTTCAGCGTGGGTATTGGTTTCTCTAGCAAGGCAAATCGTCCACGCTCCACGTACGTATATGCTAACATTTTATTTCAATTTTCAGGTTCTTCATTCTTTCCATTTTCTTCCTCCACGACTTCTATCAGGAAACTAACGGGGCGAAAGCCGTCGTTACACGAAATCATGGCCGAACGCTTGTTCTTCATCCATCCGTCATACAGATCTGTTGCCCCATATGCCAAAGCCATTACAAAAGGCGACATGCTTTGCCAAGCGCTCTCACAAAGCCCTTTCGGCTTTTCCCAACCATTGGCTATGAAGACTTGTCCTTCTTCCACATCGCAGGCATGCTCCAGCGGGTTCTCATAACGCTCCATCAAATCCTTGTAACAAGCTTTACGCATAACGGTGATTTTAATCTTCCTCATATCCGTATTCCCAGAATCCAACAATCAATCTTTATATCTCAATTCCCAAAAGGCAACCGCCGAAGCGGCCGCTACATTGAGCGAATCCACTCCATGTGCCATCGGTATGCGTACCACGTAGTCTGCTTCGGCAATCGTTTCCATCGGCAAGCCATCCCCTTCGGTCCCCATGACGATAGCCAATCGCGACTCGGCCTTCAAGGCAGGATAATCCAACGGCACCGACTGATCCGTCAAGGCCATGGCCGCCGTACGAAAACCCATACGACTCAACTCTTCGAGCGAACCATCCAACCAAGTCCAAGGCACAAGAAACACTGATCCCATCGACACGCGTACAGCCCTACGATTCAAAGGATCACAAGAATTGCGCGTCAATAATACCCCATCAATACCCAAAGCTGCCGCCGAACGAAAAATAGCGCCGATATTAGTCGTATCCACCACTCCATTTATGACCACCACACGATGTGCATGCCTGCACACATCCTCCACACTTCGAGGAACAGGACGCCGCATGGCACAAAGTACACCACGCGTCAAGGTATAGCCCGTCAATTCGGCCAACAAATCGCGTTCGCCTGTATAAATAGGAATCTCTGAACAACGGGTAACGATATCAACCGCATCTCCCGTTATATGCTTCCGTTCACACAAAAGCGCCAACGGTTCATAACCCGCATCCAAAGCAACACGAATCACTTTGGGACTTTCAGCTATAAAGATACCCTTGTCTGGTTCCAGGCGATTGCGCAACTGGGCTTCGGTCAAAGCGCCAAATATTTCGACACCAGGATGCCGAAGAGAAGAAATTTCAATAATAGGCATACTACTCTGCTATTTACCAAACAAAGATACACAATATATCCTAAACAAACACCCATTATAAAGAAAAAGGCGCAATCCTTTCATAAACCTCTATAAACACAAAAGGGATGCACCTTGTAAAGGTACATCCCTCTTTACTTATGATTCAAAATCAGTTATCAGAGTTATTTAACTTCCTCAAAATCAACAGCATCTCTGTATGAGCAACTTGCGTGAACGTGTTGCAAATATAGCGGAAACCCGAAAATAAGCATCCATAAGCAACCACAACTCTTTACTGCAAAAGTACAGATTTATTTGATAAATATCGTGATATAAACACATAATAATCAAATTAATGGGGCAATTTTAACATAATATCCGGTTTTATCCTTACCTTTGTATATAGAACTTGGGCTTTATCCCCAAACAACAAAAAGAAAACGATGCAAATTCATAACAATACATTGATAGCGGAATGCTCGTCTTACGATTTCAAGGAAATGCTGGAACGTAAGAAGGTAAAGTCATGGCTTAAATCTGTGTCGGCTTTTGCCAATACGGACGGTGGCAGCCTATTCTATGGAGTAAACGATGACGGAATGATTGTAGGCTTGGAGAATCCACAAGCAGATGCCGACTTTATCAGTGAAATGATAAAGGCAAGACTTGACCCGGTACCTGACGTACAACTTATCCCGATCGAACACGAAGGACGTGCCTTGCTTGAAGTAAGAGTAAAGGCAGGAACGCTGACACCATATTATTATTATCAAGACGGAACACGTACAGCTTATACACGAGTCGGTAATGAAAGTGTGGAATGCAATTCGCAACAACTCCTTTCATTAGTATTAAAGGGTACGCACATGACTTGGGATTCGCTACCTACACAAGTAGATGCCAACAAACATTCTTTCGTTATCCTTGCCAACACTTTCCGTGAGCAAACCCATCAGGAATGGAATGATAAGTATTTGGAGTCATTCGGACTTGTCACATCTGACTGTAAGCTGACCAATGCCGGATTGCTGTTTGTAGACAATTGTACTGTATTCCAATCACGAATTTTCTGTACCCGCTGGACAGGACTTTATAAAGACGATGCTATCAGTTCCGTAGAGCATCGGGCAAATCTTGTATTGCTTTTGAAATATGGCATGGATTTCATCAAGAACTATACCATGAGCGGATGGGTGAAGATGCCGAACTATCGCCTGAATCTCCCAGACTATTCCGATCGTGCAATCTTTGAAGGGTTGGTAAACCATCTTATCCATAGAGATTACACAGTAATGGGCGGTGAAGTACATATTGATATCTATGATGACCGAATAGAATTGGTATCACCAGGAGCAATGCTTGATGGCACACAAATTCAAGACAGGGACATATACAAAGTGCCGTCTATGCGCCGTAACCCTGTCATTGCGGATATGTTTACCCAATTGGACTATATGGAGAAACGTGGTTCGGGTTTAAGAAAAATGAGGGAACTTACGGAGAAACTGCCTAATTTCCTGCCGGGCAAAGAACCACAATATCAAACGGAAGCAATTTCTTTCTATACCACATTCTATAATTTGAATTGGGGAGAGAACGGAAGGATACCTATAGAGGAAGTCGCCAACAGAGTAAATAGTAGCCTCGAAAAGTACTCTATCGATGAAGAATCTTCGGTGAAAACTTTCGGTGATTTACAGAAATCTTTGGTGAAAACCTTCGGTGATTTGCAAAATTCTTCGGTGAAACAAAAGCGATTGGGACGGACTGCACAAAGCATTCTTGACCTTGTAATATCAGATGGTTCTATATCTCAAGATAAGATGGCGGAAAAAATAGGAGTCAGTAAACGAGCCATTGAAATGCAGATCGCAAATCTAAAAGCCAAAGGGTTGCTTGTCAGAGAGGGAGCAGATCATGGTGGCTATTGGCGTATTGTAATTAATCCTAAAGCAGAAGAATAGAACTATGGGAATATATCTTATACCACTCTGTGTTATAGTTGCCATTTTGGTAATCGCCTTTTTGTTTGCTTCTTTACAGCAAGTAAAACATAAAACTCGATATATAGTGCTTTATGTAATAGCCATCATCATGCTATTTGCCGTTATTCCTATCAATGAATATTTGACTAAGTTTACGCAAATTTCAAGTGAAGAATACCTGCTTATTTTAATATTCGATATTGCGGTGGGATATTTTTGTATGTACATTGCCGGTTTGCTGAAATTCAATCTTCTTAAACAAAAAAATCAAGCATTAGAAAATGCCTTGACAGAAAAGCAACAAAAAAATGTAGATGCTCTATTAAAGCATCAAAATGAAAAGCAAAAAAAACTTCTCAAAGGAGAACTTGAATGGTTAACAGAAAAAATCAAAGTATTTACTGAGGAAGAGCAGAAAGCTATTCTTGCCTGTGCCTGCGCATTTGCAGAACATGACTTGATAATCGCTCCATCAATAGCTATTCAGCAAAAAGAGACGTGTAGTCAGCAAGACCTTATGTATTTTGTTTGTTCTGCTTTTTTCAATATGGGAAAGAAGCGTAATGATATTGTAAGTTTCTTATATAAAGTTTTTCCCATCTATTTTCCTGCCGGAGAAAGTGTATTGGCTAAAAAGATGCCGGGACAGGAAAGGGTAAAAGAGAGAA
>OHRZ01000489.1_pt1 | contig 14013 bp, 15 predicted proteins | sample 1578621 | NCBI WGS metagenome assembly OHRZ01 (sample SAMEA3879554, study PRJEB24766) | human gut metagenome | biome: human-associated habitat; feature: feces | place: USA | collected 1985/1987 | reverse complement strand
CCCGGTAGGAAAAAGCATCCAGCACCTCCTTGTCGATGCCCCGGTGCCGAAGCAGATAGCCGTAAACCCGGCGCATGTTCTCATGTTTTTGGGGAATCCCCAATGGTTTCTGAGAAAAAGGTTCTACCGGCTCCCGGATGGTACCGGCACCCATGGCGAGCATAAGCTGCACCGCCTCCGGGTACTCCATATTGTAGAACCGGCAGGCAAAGTCAATGGCGTCTCCCCCCACCTGTTCGTACTGGTGGAACCACAGATTGCCCCGGATGGTCACTTTCCGGCCATGATCCAGCCACATATTCTCCGAGCCGGATCGTTTCACCTCCTCCCCGCATTGCCGCAGAAATGCCGCCAGATCTGTTCGTCTGGCCTGTTCCTGCTGCTGTTCCGTAAACGGTATATAGCTCATTTTACCTCCGAATCATTTCTTCAAGTGAGGGATAGAAATATATGCATAATTTGTCCGAATAGAGTATCAAACCTTTCCTGTCTGCTGTAATATCTTCAGGTGGAAGGTTCTTTTCCTGGTGTCATCGTGACAGGGAGCTGGTGTCACTGCATTGTTAGACTCCCCCCTTGGCGGGCACATATTTCATATCAGTCCCGGATACCCAAAGCCTGCTTCTTCTCGTCAATCTGACGGCGCTGCTTACGGTCAGGCTGTTGGTGCTGGACTCTATCCTGCTGTTCCTTCTCCTGAAACATCCGTCCGAGCTGGACGATCAGAGAGGCTGCACCCCTTATGTGCTGCTGCCGGATCACCCGCAGCAGATTTTCCGCATACACATTGCCATGGGCAGCAGATTGTGCCAAGTATTCCAGCCCCTTCTCCCGGTCAGCACGGATACCGTCTCCGAAAAAGTAGATCTTACCCAGCTGGTATTCCGCATAGGAATTGCCGTCCTCCGCCGCCATATGGAAGCAGCGGATGGCCTTTTGCACATCCTTCCAGCCTTCTTCCTTGAGGTAGACTTTCCCGGCAATATAGGCCGCAGAAGTGACACCCGCTTCCGCGAGTTCCTCCAGCAATGGCAGTCCTCTGGCAATATCCTTCTGCACCAATTTTCCCTGACAAAACAGCTTTCCAAGCTGGTACCTGGCAAAGGCATTGTCTTTTGCCGCCGCCAGTTCCAGATATTCCACCGCTTTTTCAGGGTCATATTCTGAAAACTCCGGCTTTAGATACAGCTTGCCAAGACCATACAGGGCATCCACGCTGCCCAGCTCCACCGCTTTCTCAAAATAGTACCGGCTCTTTTCCAAATCCACTTCGGTGCCGGTTCCGGTCATATTCATGGAGCCAAGGCGATAGCAGAGCTTGTCGTCTGCCATAGCCGCCTCCATAGCGAGAAATCCCGCGTATGCTTTGGCATACCACCGCTTGGAGTCTTCCAGATCAGCCCCTGTCCCGATACCATCCCGGTACATCCTTCCAAGCTGGTACTGGGCGTAGGCGTTACCCCGGACTGCCGCCATGGTGTACAGTCTATACGCTTCCGTACTGCTCTGCTCCACCCCCTGCCCCCGGAGGTATTGTCCACCCAGGGAATAGGCAGCAAATGGGTTATTTTCATCCACTGCCTGACGAAACCACCGGGCAGATTCCTCGTAGTTCTGCTCTGTCCCGTGACCATGGGCATGGCATTTTCCTATCCGGTATCGCAGATAGCCTTTCTTTTCAGCCGTCTGCTCCGCTTTCCGAAAGGCTTCCAATGCACTCCGGAACCATGTCTGTGCTTCTTCCTCATCCGCGTCACAGCCCAGCCCAAGCAGGTACATCCGTCCCAGATCGTAGCAGGCATAGCCGTTCCCCCCGCGTGCCTCCATGCGCAGCAGGGGCATCGCTTTCCGGAAATCCGGCTTTTCTTCCTCTGTCCCATATAGGAATCTGCGAGCCTGTTTGTAGTTGTCAGACCACCAATCCCTGCCATCAGAAGCACGGCGAACAGGTTCATTCTCTGTGGCACAGTTCTCATAGGTATCAGCTTCCCCACCGGTTTCTTTCTGAATAAACTGGGGGCGGTAGTGATTGCTCCACCAGTCAGGCTCTTCTGTTGGTACAGGGTCATGCTCCTCTCCCGGCGGGAGTTCTGCTTCCATCATATCCTGCTGCAGTTCCGCTGCCTGCCGGATCAGGTCATTGATCTTCAGCGCCTCCTGTATCACAGCGTTGCGGATGGACTTGAATTCCTTGTTCTGTTCCAGCGGCACACGCTCCGGGAAATGGTCTGTATAGGTGCGAAGCACATCCTCCCGCTGTTCGTACCACAGATCGTACAGCTCCCGGATGTTCTCATTTTCGGCAAGCTCCGCTACAATTTGGTCAACGATTGCCTTCACATCCGATTTGAGATAGCCGTACACCTTCTTCCCCGTGGTGCGGGAAAGGCGGTCGCTAAGCTGAATCAGCAGTTCTTCAATCCGTGGATTCAGATACTCCCCCGCATTGATTTTCGCCACGATCTCCGAGACGCTTTCCCGCCCCTGCTCCCGCAGGCGGTCACGGTATTCCGTCTGCTGTTGGTAGGTAAACATCAGCTCCTGAGAAAAGATTTCTCTGGCAAAGACAGACCGCATTTTCTCCACGCCCTTTGCGCTCAGATGTCCCTCTCCCGGCACCGTGGAGTAGGCAATGAGATGGACATGGGGATGGTGTCCCTCGTTATGAAAAGCCGCATACCACCGCAGATGGTTCATTGGAATCTTGAGATTTTCGGAAAGGGCCGGCGTCTGTCCCCGGAGGAAATCCCGCCAACGGCCCCCGTGGTCGAAGCCCAACCGGGCGGCATCTTCCCGTTTTAGAGACAGAATCGCCGTATACACATTGCCCCGGTAGGCATTCAGCTCTTTTGAGACTTCACTCAGCTGCACCTCTACGCCATCGTCCGTAAACAGCCCATGGCTCCCAAACCGCTCCGCTCTGGGTCGGGTGGCGATGTAGTCGGCATAGGTTTTCGTATTGACAACTGCATCCAGATTCTCCTCCATCGCCATGGAGATGAATTCCGAGGCGTTCCCAACCGTCCGTTCCTGCTGGTAATCCCGGTATTCATGGCTCTGCTTTGTGTCCGGAAAGTCCCGGATAATTTTCTCAATCAGCGCCTGCTGCTTTTGGGTTGCGGGGGCATGACGGTGGGAATCATCTATTCTTTCCGCCCCTTCCCGGGTGGCAATATACCGGGCATATCCCCCCACGGATCTGCCGCCCGCCCCCGGCTTCAGGTACTTGAATTTTGTCACCAGTCTTGGCATTTATCTATCTCTTTTGAAAGTCAAAGGCATCCTCAAAGGAGTAAACGCCGTTGCTGCGCTTGACCTGAGCAACGCAGGTACCCCGGAGCTTTTCCAGCTGCTCCCGGCCAATGTTGCAGGCAGCAGCCACCACATTCATGGTAATCGCCTGCTCCACCGCCAGCTTGAACAGAATGCGGCTGATCCGGTTGTCACTGTCATTCACGATTCCCTTGACCGTGGACGTGATGATCCTGGGCAGATAATCGCTGCCATTCTCCGAGGAAATATAGCCAATGTAAAAATGGATTGCTTTCTCGATGAACTCACTCTGGCTGGAACAGTCATCCGCCTTATACCACTTGCGCACCTGCTCCAGCGAGGATTCCCGTATCCAAAGCGCAAATTTTCGTTTTCCCTCTGTATTCTCTGCCATATCAGGCAAAACACCTCCTGTTCTGGCCACAACCCACAGTCTGACCCACGCAAATTTGTTGCAGCACCAAGGACTTTCCGCTGTTCTGACCCACAGGTTGACCCTGCCCTCTCCCAACCGACCCACACCTTCTGAATCCGAAAACCTTTGGTGGGGCGGGCATTGCCCGCCCCTGTAGGCTTGCTGTGGGGCGTTTACGACCCACAGCCTTTCTCCTGCTTAAAAATCGACCCACTCGTTTTACCGGCTCCAATGCAGGAAGCCAGCCACGGCAGCCCCAATCACCGCCAGGGATGCCAGCACGATAATCAGCTTCTTTTTCACAGCTTTCACCTCCATATCAAAAAATCAATCCCTTACTTGGCCACTTATTTTCGCTTCAGATTGCTGCCATCCAGCTTGGGAAAACGGCACTCCATATAGCTCAGGCCATACTTATCCACCGCCCGGTCCAGCACCTGAAACATCTCCCGCTCCAGATTCCAGGCGTTGTAGCGAACGGGGTCAGGCAGATTCTCATAACAGATCCAGTCCGGGCTGAGAGGAGTATCCTTTACCAACAGGTCATACCCCAGAGAGTATTTCCCGTTGTTCCAGTACACCACCGCTTCCAACTTCACGGTTCCCACGGCAAGACTGGCAGCGATCAGGAAGTGGTTGCTGCCGTCCAGCGTTTCCAGAAGATTGGCTGCCACAGCGGAAGAAAGTCTCTGCTCAAAGAAGTAACGCTTTCCAAGCTGCTTCTTCAGTCTCTTTTGTTTCAACACACCGATTCCCCCTAGAAAAACCGCATACCCTCACACTCCATTCTCTGCTGAGCCAGATCCATGCTGTCATTCACCGCATGATCCAGCACATTGGTGTCCAGACCGCAGTCCTCATAGCCCTGTCGGACGATATCGTAGTAGCTCTTACTGGGGTTTCCGAAGTCCATCCGGGGATCCATGATGTAGACCATGCCGGTGAGGCTGCTGCCATCATCCATCTTCACAGGAATCTGTTCCTTGTTGTAGTAGCAGTAGCCCTTCAGGTTGTATCCCTCGTACATATCGAGGCGGGACTCATCCCGTTTCTTGATTGTCCACATACCTACCGGAACAGACGATCCTTCCTTCGGTGCGATAGTGGCATGAGCGCCGTGAAGGGATCCTTTGAACTGAAGCTCATAGTTTTCAATAGAGCCTGTCCCTACAAATTCCGCTCCCGGACACCGGTCCTTCATCTGTTCCTTGTTCAAATTACTGCCATAGGCAACGTATAGCTTTGCCATGATTCCTCCTAACATTGTTCTTCCATAGAAAAAGCAGGAGCTTCCTCCTGCTGCTGATGTACTTCCTGCACAGTATCAGACAGGGCAGCAGAAGACTGTGCCTGCTCCAACCGCTGCTGTATCTGCCGCTCCCGCTGGCGGATCGCCTGGGCCGGGTCTTTCCATGCGATATTGCCCTCCAGATTTTTCAGCAGGTGCTGACGGGCGGTTTTGAACTCATCGCCAATCAGCCCCAGCCGCAGAAGCCAGGTGCGGAAGGTGTACTTTTCGTTCTCCGACTGGGTTCTGGTGCGCATGGCCCGCTGCTGGATCAGCGCCTGATGAGAAATCGCCAAACACAGCTGGATGTAGCTTTTGACTTCCCCGGCATGAAGGGTGGAATTGAACATCCGAAACTCAATGGTCCCCTTACTGAACACACTGTGCAGATTCAGGGCATGATACCGGGTGCTGTCATAGTGAACGCCCCGCCGGGAAGAGCCGTTGTACCACAGGGTTTCAAACTCGGACATGGACTTGGGGCGTTTGAGATTCACGTCCTCTAAAAATCGAAGGTCAGCCTTTTGGCAGTAATACTCCCGGTCAATCTGCACCCGCAGGGCCTTATACAGCAGATCCTCCTTAGATGCCATGATGTTGACGATGTTCCGCAGAGTCTTGGGATCGTGCCGGGAAGCGTCCACATGGATGTGGATGCCGCAGCTGTCGTTCACCTTGGCTCCGCCCCGGCGCAGCTCACGCACCAGCTCCTGAATGGTTTCGATGTCCTCATACTTGCAGATGGGCGATACCACCTCCACCGCGTATAGGCGGCTGGCGGTTCGCTCTCCCCGGGACTGACACTTGATACTGGCGTCGGAAACCACCTTCCATTTCCGTCCGGTGTTATCCTCCACCGTATAGGTGTCGTAGGTACCGCCTACATGAACAGCAGAAGAATGAAAATGTCCGGCAATGATTCTGGCCGCCGCGCTCCGGGTGATGCCCGTCATTTCGATCTCAATACCGAAGTTCTGATCTCTCAGGCAGGATCACCACCTGACTGCGGCGCAAAAGGGGTTTGATACGTCGGATTTTTCTGCGCATGCCCGTGTTTTCATGTCGCCTGTCCTCCCGGATGGGCAGGAACTTCACCCACATTCTCCGCCGCAAAAAACCGCGCATCCTCCGTGGATTCCCGTCCCATGCGAAACCGCCAGAGCGGGCATTTCCTGCACTCACACAAGCGAACCTCCATGGCGCTTCCACAGCAGCAATCCAGACACTTCAGCCGGATTGCTTTCCCCCGGGTGATTCGTTCCTCCACACTCAGTCCCCGACAGCAGAGGCGGAAGCATCCTTACCCTTTCTTTTCGGCTTCTGGCTCTCCACCTTCATGTCCACGAAGGCGCGGACGTTGGCAGGAACGACCTTCTGATACATGGCCTCCGCCGCCTGAGCCAGCTCCTCCTCAATGGAAACGCCCTTCTGCTCCGCGTACATCCGCAGCGCCAGCAGCTTTTCTTCCTCATATCCGACCATAATGCACTTTTTCATATTGACCTCCAAGAAAATAGTGCCGCCGGGATGGTTTTCCCGACGGCCTGTGTGATGCTCGATTACTCAGCGGGGGTGTCCGCCGCTTCATAGGCATCCAGCGCCTGCTCGATAAGGCCGACGATGAACTCCCGCTGGCTGACCTTTTTTCCGGTGCGCTCCTTTTCCGCTGCCAGATAGCTCTTGATCCGCAGATCCAGCTCCTCGGGAATCTGGAACGCAAGGGTTTTGGTTGCTGCCATAGTTACTTTTCCTCCTTCAAAATGTTCTTTGAGAATTTGGCTGACGTACTCGCTGAGGGACTGCCCCAGAGCTTCCCGCTCCTGCCGGACACGGTCGTGGAGGGAAATGGGAATCTGGGCGCAGAGGTTACGGGTTGCTTCCATGGGTCTTACTCCTTTCCTGATTTGCAAGCCAAGCATACCGCAGGAAAACGGAAATAGCTATTCACAGAAAGCAACAAAGCAGCATCCGGGAACCGAAGCACAAGCAATAAATCATCCCATTGTCATGCAGGGGCCGCAGCTCCGCTCCCAGTCCTGTTCCTTTTCCGCGATTCCCTGGGTATACGCATCCTCCAACTCGGTATCTTCCAGACTGAGGTTTTCCACACAGCAGTTTCTCAAATCCGCGCCGCAGAGGATACAGTCCTTCATCGTTGCTCCGGTCAGGTTGCTGTGGGCAAGATGGGCGTTGGCCAGCGTGCAGTTTTCAAACACGGCGCCGTGGAAATCACATTCCTCTGCCGCGAGGCCATCCATCCTGCAATGGACAAGCCGCGCCCCGGTGAATTCCGCGCCGCAGGCCCCGGCATTGCCGAAATCCACATCCTCCAGAACCGCATTTCGAAAGAGCGCCCCATTAAACTGCATATCCCCAAGGTTCAGCCCCGCGATTCGGCAGCGGGAGAAATCCGCCTGCTCTCCGCCCACCCCATAGACCCACAGGGTGTGCTTGGCATGGAGGATCACAAGGTCATCCGCTGTCAGGGTTTTAGGTTCCCCGTTTGTCTGCAGGTTCTGCTCCCGCAGGGTCATGTAACTTCTGGCTCCCAGAAAGGGCGCGGTGTACCGGGCATAGCCATATCCGCTGCTGTCCACCAGCACACCATCCTCGGAGGATTCTCCCAGGACCAGAACACACTGTCGGATGCCGTTGTGAAAGCCCATCTGGTCTTTGTTCTTGCGGAGGAAATCATATTCATACATGAGGTGCTTTTTGAAAAAGGCGTACTCCTTGTCCGGCAGGGAGATGACCTTGCGGACCTCGCAGGGTTCTTCCTCCATGGCCAGCTGCTTTCCCTGAAATGTCGCATTGATTTTCATACCCCCTCTACCTCCTCCGTTTCCTCGATGTAGTTGATGTAGGGATTCTTGCACCAGCCTGTCCAGTTCCGGCTGGCTACCGCTGTCTTAACAACACCGTACCGGGTGCCCATGGCTTCAATGGCATAGCCGTTTCCAATGTAGATGCCGATATGCCCCGGGGCGTGAACCAGGATGCCGGGAATCTCCGGCATGGTAGCCATGCTGCCCTTTTCCGCTGCCTGGGCATAGATCTGGTCAGCGCTGACATCCGGCATTCCGTTACTGCCGTAGTTGATATTCCCGCTTTCGGGGTCATACCAGCTGTAACCCTTGATGAGCCCAATACAGTCGGCAGTCCGGACACCCAGGTAATTTGCCCGAATGTAATCCTCATAGGGACCAATGGCATCCGGCAGCTGTTGGAGCTTCGCTTCCAGCAGGTCAACGGTCAACACCTGTCCGAAGGTACCCATGACATAGCCCCAGCGGGATTGGTAGGCAGAGATGGCCCACTGCACCAGATCCAGATTGTTCTTCGTGCCACAGTCCACATACTTCGTGGTATCAATTCTCCGGGAACGGACATTGCGCATGACGTTGGTAAAGTCCTGAACGACGATGTCTGTGCCAAAGGCTGCATTGACATTGGCAACAAGCTGGTCGTCCGTCTGTTCTGCCCCGAAACAGGAAACCAGCCGGGACACAAATCCCGGCTGGCTGGAATAATCATACAGCGCCATTATGTACAGCGCCTGAGCTGCACCCACTTCGCTGCTCAGTTCCGCGTCAATCATGGCGAATTCAATTTCCGCCATGGTATCTTCCACGCTCCGCAGAAGCTGAACATCCGCGGCAGTCAGATTTGCTTCCACATGCCTCTGTAAATCCTCCGTGTCCACCCGAAATTTACCGCTGAACAGGCATACCACCATGACCATGGGTAAAAGCAACGCTACCAGCACAACCAAGATGGCGAACAGCACCTTTTTCAGCGTCTTGGGATCGGAGAGGAGGATTGCGGCGACCTTTTTCATAGCCGCGCCAACTGTGATCCCCATTTACCGTCCTCCCGCGTTTCCGAACAGGTTAACCTTATGCTCCGGGGCGATCACCTGCAGCAGATACCGCTCATTGCCGCACCGGTACAGGTTATGTCCCCGCTCACAGCTGTGGATCAGGTCATACTCTGCCTGCTCCACCTGCAGGGCATCCATATAGTCCCTGGGGTTGATCTGCCCCGGATTGAACAGGAACTGGTGGGTGGGGATGGAGAACAGAGGCTTGGTCATCTCCCGGATGTTGGGGATCAGAAAATCCTCGATGTTCTGGGAGGCCAGCACCATGGAGGAATCCTTTTTCCGTACCCGCTTCATATTGTTGCGGATGTACTCAATGGTCACCGGGCTGTCCAGGAACAGATACAGTTCGTCCAGCGCGGCCACACAGTTGCCCACACTCAGAAGCTGGTGGGTCATGTAAGAGAGGATGTTGAACTCAATGGCGCAGCGCAGCTTCTTATTCAGATCCATAACGCCTTTAACGCCGAACACCAGGAACATATTGTCCTGAATATTGGTGTGGCCGTTGAAGAACCGGCTTTCAGAGCCTACGCAAACAGAATTCAGCCCCAAGCAGATATTACGCAGGGTCTCCTCTGTATAGAGGGGCTTCCGCTTGGCATCGTAACAGTGGTATTCCTGGATGCAAAGGTCATACAGATCGGACAGAACGGGATAATCCTCCGGCTGTAATTTGGAGAAGTCCGTTTTCTCCGTTAGGCCGAAATTGCGGTAAAGCTGGGACAGCATGATCTCAATGGTGTCCACTTCCGCGTCGGTAAAATCCTTGTAGCTGCGGAACCAATCTTTCAAAAAAGCAATGTGCTGGCTAATCCGTCCGCTTCTGCGGAAGGCTTCGGGGGCATCCGGGTCTTCCACCGGCTCGCTGGCCCAGACCTTTGGTTCCAGAATATTGATCATGTACTGCCCGTCCAGAAAATCCAGACAGCAGCCGCCGTTATGAACCGCCAGCTCCCCATACTCACCCTCCGCGTCCATGACCAGCACCCGCTTTCCGGACTCCCGGAGGTTGGTCAGCAGAAGCTTCATGAGATAGCTTTTTCCCTGTCCGGAGTTGCCCAGGATCAGGACATTGCTATTGGTCTTGTCATCACCCCGGCGGTCCAGGTCTACCAAAATATTGGTTCCGTACTTGTCTCTACCGATATAGAAGCCCTTGGGATCGGTCTTACCGGAGAAATTAAAAGGGAACATATTTCCCACCGCGCTGGCGGGCAGAACACGTTCAAACTGGCTGCCGAAGCAGTTAAACCCAAAGGGCATGGCAGAGAGAAACCCTTCCTTCTGCCGCAGGGTCAGCCGGTCTGCCGTGATCTTGGAGCGGGTCAGCTCCATGCTGATATCAGATTGCAGGCTTTCCAGCGCGCTCATGCTCTTGGTCTTCAGCTCCAGGAACACAGCACAGTGGATCAGGGGCTGCTTCTCCCGGCTCAAGGTCACAAGGAGCTGTTGTACATCCAGCAGATTCTGCTCCGCCTGGATGGATTCGTTGATGTCCGTGTCCCCCAGCTTCAGGCGGTTTTTCCGGGTAGCGTTATTGGCGATCTGCCGCTGCTCATAGGCTTCCACCAGCCGGTTATAGATCCGCAGCGTCACCCCGGAATGATCCGCCAGATGCGCCAGGATGGCCTGCTCCTCCGTACTGGGCGGGTATTCCCGGATCACCCAGACACAGCGGTAGGTGTCGCCCACAAGGAAATAGTTGGCATAGAATTTAATGGTTGCGGGAGCAATGCAGTCGAAGAAACTCTTAGTTTCCACCCTTGCCTGTTCCTCCACACCCCTCTTCTTTTTTCCAAACAGCTTACCCATTCTTTGTCGCCCCCTTTCCGTACTGGCCTCCGTCTACGTCCGGAAGCTTGTCCCCGTCCATGGAGGCTTCCAGATAGATGGCAAGGAACCGCTTCAGCTCCGGCTTAGTCAGACGGTGAGCTTCAAAGCCCTTTTCTGCCATCCGCTTCCGGGCCTCATTGATGGCGGTGAACACCATTTCCGGTTTCAAATTCCGGAAGCGCATTACGAGATAAAACTGCCGGGCGTTGGACATCTCGGACTGCATCTGAGAAAGCATCTCCCTGTCCTGTTCCAAGATGGAGCGGACTTGCGGGTTGGATTCTTCCAATGCTCTCCGGCGCAGGTATTCCCGGTTGCCGTCAAAGCACTCGCAGGAGTCCGTGCACACGATTTCCAAATCCGGATGCATGGAGATCAGCCCCTGCAGATGGCTGATTTTCCGCTCGATATTGTCGTAGGATAGCACCGAAATATTGGTAGGCGCGATCTGAAAGAACACCAGTTCCCCGTGCTCAGTCATGAGACCGTACTTGGTAAAGTGCTGAATACCCAGCAGCTCCTGAACCGAGTTCTTTTTGCCCCGGCTTCCCTTCTTCTGTTTCTTTTTCTTATTTTCCTTTTTCATGGCTCCCTCCATTCGTAGTATTGCTGGCTTGTAAGGAAGAACCGGGCGGCATAGCCCAGGAAGTCCACCACCGTAATGTCATCCTTCCGGATGGTCAGGAATCCAAAGCACAGAGCTAGGGCGGCAGGCAGCGGATAGCCGTAATTCAAGAAGATCACAGCGCTGACCAGCACGGCGGTACAAAAAATCACAAAATCCCGCAGGCTCCAAAGCCAGAGGTTTGCCTTGGCTTTCAGATTCTGCGGGTAAAGATAGGTTTTCACTTCATCGCCTCCCTTACGCTGGCTTTGCTTTCATGAGATTCCGGGTCAGATTCACCGCCGAGCTGGTGGAGTAGATCACGCTGCTCATATTCACCCGCACAGAGCTGTCCAGACCGAACTGCTGGGCGATCCGGGGAACCTCTCCCGCAGCCAGCATGATGCCCAGTCCCAGAAGCATATTGTTCTGGAAGGTCATCATCCCGAGGAACAGCAGCGTGGTCTGCATGAAGGCCGTCAGGCAGATGGCAATTACCTGTTTGCACCACTGGTAGAATCCATCTGTGTACCCTCTCGGCACACTAAACAGGTACAGGCTTCCTACAGCCGTCTGTACCAAGAGGATGCCACCCCGCTTGATGTTGGCAAAGAACACCTTGATCACGCAGTAGGCAAAGGCCAGCAGAAAGAATATGAGCTTCAGACCGACCTGTACCGCAGCGTTGGGATCAAAGGCAAGGCTCAAGATCTGCCCGGCGAAGGCTCCTATGGTGCTGCTTTGTTCCCCCGCGAAAATCCCCGCCAGGTCAGCGGTGAAGATTCCCTGTAAATGGCAGCAGGTTTTGTACAGCTGCACGGGAAGAACCCCCACCAGACTTGCCGCGAAGAAGCCCTTCAGCACATTCAGTGCGGTGCCCTTCACGTTGACCCGTCCGCTCTGGCTCTCAATGGCCACCTCAAAGACGGCCACCACCACGCCTACCACAAACAGCGACCAGCCCAGCATTGTAAACAGATTGACCATCGCCTGCACCCAGCTGAGATCAAAGATCTCCACGCCCAGATTGTTGATGTCCGCGAACAGGTCTCCAATGGCGGTATAAAAGGCTTCATACAGCCACTGAACAAGAGCGTTCCAGACGGAGTTTACGATATCCTCACCAATATTCCCAAACGCACCGCCCAGGGCATCTCCCAGACCTGCCAGAATATCGCCTAACCAATCAAAGATGGGTCACCACTCCCTTTCCCAAAACGAGATACACGGCCATCCTTACAGGATATTCCAGATGTAGCTGGGGGCGGTCAGGGAGAACAGCAGACAGGCAAACAGAATCGCCGGCGCGGTGAACTCGAACTGCCCGTGTTTCCGGTAGTCCATATACGCCGTCGCGATCTTAACGAACAGCAGAACCGCCAGGATCATGTCGATCACCGGAAACACAACGTTGTTTACGATGTCCTTAATCTGCCCCTGTGCAGCGTTCCAGGTACCCTCAATGGCTCCGGAAACATTGCCACCGGTGGCATAAGCCGGTACCGCCAGGAATGCGACCAGCAGCATCATGACGCTGGCCATGGTGAGCATTCTTACAATTCTTTTCTTCTTCATGTAACCTCCATATTAGTTTTCTTGTACCCGTTCACAAAACACCAGATACCGCTGCTTCCCTCCGGAGGTAGGCGGGTGGCAGGTGAGCAGGGTTAGTAATTCACGGTTTGGTTGAATGTGGATGGCATCCACATCGTTTGGTGAGATGATCTGGGTTTCCACAACCTCATAGGTCAGGGTTTCCCAGAGATTGGTGACGGTTACGGTGTCTCCCGGCTCCAGCTGGTTGATGTACAGAAAATATGCCGCGCCGTTCCATCCCCGATGTCCGGCAAGGACACAGTTGGTGTCGCTGCCGCCTATGGGCAGACTGGTCTGTCCCATAACTGCCGCACCGGCTGCCATATTTTCTTTTGTGGCCCCCATATAGATTGGCATTTGTAAATTCAGCTTTGGAATAGAGAGAACGCCAAACACTTCACTGTCCAGACCATAGTCGGAAAGCCGGAAACAGACGTCTTCATAAGCAGAAGGGTCGGACAGCCCTTTCTGCCCCTCCCGGAAGATGGCTTCGTTGTAGGCTTTCATATCCAGCCAGAGTTGGGTGTGCTCCAAGGGCATCTGTGGTTCCGCGGTCTCGCGAGTACCCGGATCCCCCGGAATGACGTGGGAGTTCTCCTCCGCTGTTCGCTCTGCGTCTTCCTCCAACAGAAGCAGGAAGTCCTCTGAATCCCTGTGCATGGTACGCTCAACCCATAATCCGTTGAGAGCTGGATAAAGCATCGTTCCGCCGCCGAACAGCAGAAGCAGAACAGCCAGAATCACAAAAAGGATCTTTCCCTTACTTTCTGACATAGCGCCCTCCTTTCCTATGGACTGCCCTTCCTCTGTTTCTCCGGATATACAGCACCGCGCCTGCCACCAGCGTCAGGAAAACCATCGCTGCCAGCCCCAGACGAACACCAAGCCAATACTGTTTCTCCCAGTGGGAATCCGTATTTTCCTCATGAGTCTCAGCAGAAGCCTCTGTTTCTTCCGCCGAGACATAGGGAATGCGGCTTCCCTGCACCAGCAGGCGGTGGGTATTTACGCCGGTAGGCGTACAGGTCACCAGCGTACACAGATCCTCACCGGGTTCAATTCCCAGATAGGTGGTATCATGGGGCAGAACCGTATGAATTTCCCTCACCTCATAGGCAAGG
>OHRZ01000486.1_pt1 | contig 14116 bp, 9 predicted proteins | sample 1578621 | NCBI WGS metagenome assembly OHRZ01 (sample SAMEA3879554, study PRJEB24766) | human gut metagenome | biome: human-associated habitat; feature: feces | place: USA | collected 1985/1987 | reverse complement strand
TGAAAAACTTCCTGTCAAAAGTGTATCCTCTGTTTCAATCTCAATGAGATAGTTGCCGGTGCTTTCGCCGTTCAGGTCTATATTGAGGGCAGCAGGACTGCTGTGTGTTTCCGAATAGACGGTTTCACCGGTAGATTCATTGGTGATAGTGACATTGACAACTGCAATGTCTCCATTGAAGCTGACATTCACTACATTATTATATAGGTAAGCATCGGCTATCGGTCGTTGGATGCTGCGTTTGATGGGAAGTCCTTCCTCGCTTGTACTTCCGGTTCTATCTTTGGGTTTTATCGGATAGCTTGTCAGTACAATCGTTTCCGCATTGGTTTGGCATTCCCGGGCAGTCGAAGTGGAAAGGCCGTTGCAGAAGAATAAGATAAAGATTAATGCTTTCAGTGCTTTCATAAATAAGTGTTTTTATCGTTTCTTGTGCTACAAAGTTAGGGATTCGGATGATTCACCACTGCCCAAAAAGTGCCCAATTTTCATCTTGGAGTGCCCAAAAAGTGCCTTAATTACTACTTTTCAACTGTTCTGCCAGAGAAAACAGCACATTTTTCAATGAAAGTCCTTGAGGTGCTCCCATTTTCAATAGGATATTCTTCGTTCTTGCCTGGATGGTACTGCGGGATTGTATATGAAGGAAATGCCCCATATGTATGACGGGAACTTGCGCCAAATAGAGGCAGCATATCCGAATTTCTTCTGCAGACAGATTGTATCTTTCATCAAGATAGGTGATGATTCCATACCATCCGGCATTTGTAAGGGCTATGAACTGGCTCCACTCTTCTTCATTCAGGTTCTCTTTTGTCTCTACTTTTTGAAGCTCTTTGGTTATCCGGGACACTTTGGCGTAGAGTGCAGAAGTCTTGTATTCTTCTTGTCCATGAGCCGGTTTTTTCACAACCGGTCGGCTGACTTTTTCTTGCAAGGCTGCATTTTCCCGTTCTTTTTCGGCAAATGCTTGTTTCCTCTTTAAGTTCGCCTTGGCAATTTCGGCCTGCAGCGTTTCTTCCCATTCTTTCTTTTCGGCTTTATGCTGCAGGTGTTTCTTCCTGAAATAGAATATGCAGATGAAACTTATAGCGAGAAAAACAACACTTGTTGTATATATATAAAGAGTGCTCCGCTTGACTATTGTATTGCTGTTATTCCTTTCACGGGCAATTATGGTATTGAGAATGTCATGCCCTTGCTGATTAATTTGTGCACTGTCCTGATACATTGTTCGCTTTCTTTCCAGAAGAATGGATGTTTCCATATCTCCTTTTGCTTGTGCTATCTCCGACAAACGCATACAAGCATCTGCTTTGGTGTCGTAGTATCTTTCTGCTTTGAGTATTTTTTGCAGGAAAATGTCGGCGGAATCATACTGACCGTTCAGGAAATAGGCATTGCCAAGTAGTAGGAATGTCCTATAGCAGTGCAGGGTATCTTTCAAACCAGAATAGTTGAGGCGTGCATACTGCAATGCTTGTCCCGGCTTGGGCATAAGATTGTAAAGCATACTCAAAGAGTGGTAGATAGGAACTAATACCATACTATCAGAAAAAGCTTTTCCAATAGACAAGGCTTGCTGCATCTGCTGTTCTGCTTTTGGGTAATAATTTTTTCCTTGTGTAAGACTTATCATTCCACGTTGTGATAAAGTATAGCATAAAGAAGTGGTGTCTTTTTGCGATTTTGCCAATAATTCTGCCCGTTGGTAGATAGAATCTGCTTCGGAATTAAGGCCTTGTGTATAGTACAGATAGCCGAGGTTGCTGTATAAGGAGGTTTTTAGCTCTGCGTTTCCTGGGTGGTCGTTGATATGCGACAAGGCTATGGCGTACTTGTCTATGGCTCCGGAATAGTCGTTCTGGTCTCTATAAAGACTTCCCCAATAGTAGTATGCCCGTGCTTGCAGTGGGGCATCCTCATGCGTGTCATAGTAGCGCACGGCCACTTGTATCAGCGAATCATCCGTCTGCCGGATGTAATTCTTGTCCCGTGCCTGTGTCAGCAGCAGTGCATGGTAGGCGCGGTCTGCTTTTGTGCTCAGGTTCTTGGTTGATATGCCTTGCAGCATGTGCAGTGCGCTGTCCGGGCGTGAGGCCATCAGCGAGTCTGCTTGTACCAATGTTGTATTGTAGTCTGTCTTTCCGGTGCAGGCTGTCAATAATGCGGCCAGTATGGCTATGAGGGCTATGGTTCGTTTTTTCATGTGGCTTGCAGCTTGATGCACTGCAAAAATAATGTTTTTTGTTTAGCTTGTCCTTGTCTGTTTGCCTTTTTTTCAAAGAACGGATACTGTCAATAAGCAACTTCAGGCTTCTCATTCCCTTTGTGGAACTTTCAATTTGAACCGTATTCATCGTGTGCTGTGCAGGGTTTCTTTGTGTTCCGCATACGTGTTTCTCCCGAAAAGCCCTTTGATTTGCCAATGCTCCACTGTAGTGAACAAGTCGGCCCACTAAGGTGAACGAATCGGCTCACCAAGGTGAACAAATCAGACCACTTGGGTGAGCCGTTGTCAATACCCTGCGTTTGGCACAAGAAATGTATATGCTTTTCTTAATAAAGGACGGGGGAGAGGTGGACGAAAGCCCGTGCGTCTTGAGGGGAGTGACAGCAAGCAACCGGGTGAACTGAAAAGAGTGAGGGCAAATTTTGCCCTCACTCTTTTTATTTGCTCTCACTCACCGCTGCAATGCCGATGAGCAGGGCGTTTCAGGAAAGCGGTGAGGGCAGTGAGGGCAGGTTTGCAAACTTTTTTTTCTTTTGCTTGAGTTCAGCTTCCTCGCTGCTGAATTCCACTCTATTCTGTACCGACCTGCCGTTAAGCGTGCAGTTCTAGTACAAACCGTGCTCCCTTGGCGTAGCCGGTGTCCAGTGTCAGGCTGCCGTTCATCTTGGTGGCAATCAGTGAGCAGATGGGGAGTCCCAGGCCGTCGCCTTGCGTCAGGTCCTTTACTTCGGTGAAAGGCTTGAAGATGTTTTCGCGTTGCTCCTCGGGGATACCGCAACCGGTGTCGCTGATGATGAACTGGTGGGTGTGCGCACCGCGTTTCTTGAAGTCCAGCCATATTTTTCCTCCGGCAGGGGTGTACTCGGCGGCGTTTTCCAACAAATGCAGCAAGACGCGTTCCAGTTGCTCAGGGTTGATTTTCACATTCAATTTGGGGGCATTCACGGTCAGGGTGACATCTTCTTGTGTCATTCCTTTGATTTTGTCCATGATGCCTTCACAGAAAGTGGAGATATTCTTCTCCTGCACTTCGTAGGGTTCGGACAAGGTGGTTTCCAATTCGGACAGTTCCTGGATATGGTTGGAGAATGCATGCAGGGCTTTTACGCCCGGCAGTGAGGCGTCGAGCGTGTCCAGTGTCGGTTCCATTTGGGCGGAAATGTTCTGGATAAATTTGGTTTTCAGCTCATTGTGCTCATTAGCAATGCTGATGGCCTTCTTCTGTTTACGGGTGAGGATGATGAAACGCAGCAATACGATAGCGCCGAATACCAGTGCGGCGGCAAGGATGGCGGCGAGTATGCAAAGCCCGATGATGATGTACTGCTTGGCGCTTAGGGAATCATCTTTCTCCTGGATAGTGGCCAGGCTTTCATCATATTTCTTCTTCAGGGCGTTCAGTTCCTCTTGGGCGGTAAGCGCCTTTACGGAGTCGGTCCATAGGATGTACTTGTCGTAGGTGCGTGCCACCAGTCCGGCATTGTTTGCTTTGCGGGCGATACTGATAAGAGTCTTGTAGCATTCGTCTACTTTGGCGTAGTTCTTCTGTTCCTTATATTGCCCTATCAGGCGGTTGGTAGCCGCATCACCTTGTGTGTTCATACCGAAGGTGTAGTAATAGTTGGCCTGCGTATAAAGCAGGTCGTTGCTCAGAGAGTCGTTGTGAGAGGCTTTGGCGGTCTCTTCCAGTTTGGTCAGCTGTTCCTTGGCACGTGCGGGATTTTTCAGGTTGATGTACATCTGCAGGCGTTCCTTGTTGATGCGGAAACGTAGGTTGGGCATGGCCTTGCCCGTTTTCTGTTCGCCGGTTGCCACCACTTGCTCGGCACCGCGCAGCAGTTCAAAAGCTTCTTTATAGTAATTCTCCCGATGGTAGAGGGCGCTGGCATTGACGCCGCATTCCACTGCCTGGGCATACTTGTCTTGCGTGGCAAAGGCATTGTAGGCTTGCAGGAATAGATAGCGGGCTTTGATATATTCTTTTTTCGTAAGATTTTCTTGTGCTTGTTTCATCAATTCGTCTGCACGGTTTTGCGCATGGAGTTGAGTAAAGATGCAGAAAGTCGCTAAGAGAAGTATCGAAATAATTTTTTTCATGTGTACGTTTGTTTTATTTGCTCACAAAGTTAGAATAAAAACTTAGTATTTGAAGCTACTGCCTCCTAAAAATTCTCTCAATAAGGATGTCGGTGGAATTTCTTTGTCCTGCACGGGGGTGAAATATTTGATGAATTTCAGCAACCGGTAGGCTTCTGCGTATTCCGGACAGTTCCGTGGAACACTGGTAAGGATGGGCTCTGCGTGGCAGCGGAGCACGGCGAATTCGAACAAGAGGGCGGAGTTGAACATAACGTCGGCATTTTCCTGGTAGGGGAATATCCATTTGTCCTCGCCGGCACGTACACTGGGCCAGCGTGAAATGGTCTCTTGTGCCGAGTAGCCGCGGTAGTTGAAGTCGCGGATGATGCGGCGCAGCAGGCGGTTGTCCGTGGTGGGAATCCAGTTGTGGTCGTCCAGCGAGATGGTGGTCAGGGCGGATACATAAATCTTGTATTTGCTGGCGGCGGGAATCTGTGGTGTCAGTTCAGGGTTCAGGGCATGGATTCCTTCCAGGATGAGGATGGTATGCTCGTCGATGCGCAGCTTGTCTCCCTTGTACTCTTTCTTCCCGAGGTTGAAGTTGAAGCGGGGCAGCTCCACTTCTTCGCCCCGGAGCAATGCTTGTAATTGGGTGTTGAAGAGCTCAAGGTCGAGGGCATAGAGCGATTCGTAATCGTAATTGCCGTTCTCATCGCGCGGGGTGTCTTCACGGTCTACGAAGTAGTTGTCCAGCGAGATGGGGTAAGGACGCAGGCCGTTGGTCATCAGCTGCACGCTGAGGCGTTTGCTGAAAGTGGTTTTTCCGGAAGACGAGGGGCCGGAGATGAGCACGAGCTTCACCCGGTTTCCGTTTTCGCCGCGGTGGTAGATGTCATCGGCAATCTGGGCTATCTTTTTTTCCTGCAGGGCTTCGGCCACGTTGATGAGGTCGGTGGCATGGCCTTCCTCGCAAGCCATGTTGAAGTCGCCTACGTTGCCCAGTCCCATAATGTAGTTCCAGCGCAGGTGTTCCTTGAATACGTCGAGCATTTTCTCTTGTTTCACCACTTCTTCCAGGACATCGGGGTTTGCCCGGTTGGGGATGCGTAGCAGCAGGCCGTCGTAATACTTCACGATATCGAACAGCCAGATGTATCCGGTACTGGGCAACAGGTTGCCGTAGTAGTAGTCTACGGTGTCGCCCAGTGTGTAGTAATAGGTATATAGCGAGCCGGAAGTTTCCAGCAGCTTCACTTTGTCGTTCATGCCCCGTTCGTTGAAGATGCGTACAGCCTCGGTGGTGTGGCATTCTACACGGTGGTAGGGGATGTTCTCGGCAATGATTTCCTGCATCCGCTTCTTGATGGCTGCCACATCTTCCAGCTCTATGGGGCGGCCGATGCGCAGGTTGCAGAAGTAACCTTTGGATACCGGATGCTCTACGAACAGTTTTCCTTCCGGAAACAGCTCGCTGACAGCTTTGTAAAGAATGAAGCAGAGGGAACGGACATAGGTGCGCATACCTGAGGAGTCGCGTATGTCGAGAAATTCTACATCCTTATTGTTGTATACACGGAAATTCAGCCCTTCGGAACGGTTGTTGACCTTTGCACTGACTACCTGATAGGGGAAATTTAGATTAAAACCGTAATAAATATCCAAAAGTGAGCTCCCTATAGGGAATTCTTTAGAAATATTATTATTTTTGCAACAAATTTGTAACATGTGTTTCATGATGTCTCGTTTTTAGTGGGTTGACACGTTAAATATAGGACATTATAACACGTGAAGGAATGAAACACCTTAAATAATTAAAGATGGAATATTCTTTTTATGATTTTTTAAAGCTACTCGGCTCATTGGCACTGTTTCTTTACGGAATGAAGATTATGAGTGAGGGGCTTCAAAAATTTGCCGGTGACAGACTGCGGAAGATATTGACCGCAATGACAACCAACAGAGTGACCGGTGTGTTGACGGGCGTGCTGATTACAGCACTTGTACAATCTTCCTCTGCAACCACGGTGATGGTTGTAAGTTTTGTCAATGCGGGGTTGTTAACGCTTTCACAGTCCATAGGTGTCATAATGGGTGCTAATATCGGTACGACTGTTACGGCATGGATTATTTCAGCTTTAGGTTTCAAGGTGGACATTGCCGCCTTTGCTCTTCCTCTTCTTGCTTTCGGCATTCCTCTCCTCTTCTCTCAAAAAAGTAACCGCAAGTCTGTCGGTGAATTTATTTTCGGTTTCTCATTCTTGTTCATGGGGCTTTCCTATTTGAAAAACAATGCTCCTGACTTGAGCCAAAATCCTGATATGCTGTCATTTGTGCAGGACTATACCGACATGGGCTTTATCTCCATACTTCTTTTTGTGGGTATCGGTACGGTGTTGACCATGATTGTGCAGGCATCTGCGGCAACTATGGCCATTACGCTTATTATGTGCGCCAACGGCTGGATTAGTTTCGAATTGGGGGCAGCACTGGTTTTGGGAGAGAATATCGGTACAACCATCACGGCAAACCTTGCGGCACTGACCGGTAATACGCAGGCAAGGCGGGCTGCTTTGGCCCACTTGGTGTTCAATGTGTTCGGTGTGATATGGGTGTTGTGTCTTTTCACCCCCTTTACCGAGGCTGTGTCATGGTTCGTGGAGAACGTGATGGGCACTAAAGATCCGGCTGTGGCCGTATCCTTCAAGCTTTCGGCATTCCATACTTGCTTCAATATCTGCAACGTGCTGATATTGATATGGTTCGTGAAGTTTATCGAACGTACGGTCTGTGCCATTATTCCAATGAAGGAGCAGGACGAGGAATATCGCTTGCGCTTTATCTCGGGCGGTATGCTTTCTACGGCAGAGCTGTCCATCCTGCAGGCAAGCAAGGAAATACATCTCTTTGCCGAACGTACCCACCGTATGTTCGGAATGGTGCAGGACTTGCTGCATACGGAGAAGGATGATGATTTCAACAAAGTGTTCAGCCGTGTGGAGAAGTACGAGAATATCAGTGACAGCATGGAGCTGGAGATTGCCAATTATCTGAATCAAGTGTCCGAAGGGCGCCTGAGTTCGGAAAGTAAGTTGCAAATACGTGCCATGCTGCGTGAAGTGACGGAGATAGAGAGCATCGGCGACAGCTGTTATAACCTGGCACGTACCATCAACCGCAAGCGCCAGACCAATCAGGATTTCACCGAGAAGCAGTACGAGCATATTCATTTCATGATGAAGCTGACGGATGATGCCTTGGAGCAGATGATTGTCGTGGTGGAACATCCGGAGCATGCAGGCGCGGATGTGAACAAGTCCTTTAATTTGGAGAACGAAATCAATAATTACCGCAATCAGCTGAAGAACCAGAATATCTTGGATGTGAACAACAAGGAATATGATTACCAGATGGGTGTTTACTATATGGACATCATTGCGGAATGTGAAAAGCTGGGCGACTATGTGGTGAATGTAGTGGAAGCCAGCAGCGATATAAAAGAAAAGAAAGCGTCTTAGGACGCTTTCTCAAATTCTTCTTTGCCTACTCCACACAAGGGGCAAACCCAATCTTCGGGAAGGTCTTCGAAAGATGTTCCCGGTTCTATTCCATTTTCAGGGTCGCCCAATTCAGGGTCATAGACATAATCGCATACAGTGCAAATGTACTTTTCCATAAATTTCTTTTTTTAGGTTTATTCTCCTATAATAACGTTTAAAAGCCCTTTTTGTTCTATTGTTGAACAAAAATAGTTTATTTTTGTTCTCTATTAAAACAACATTTTATGAAAATGACCGACAAGCTGTTCAGGGCGATTATGCGGAATCTGCACGCCTATGTACTGCTGATAAACCGCGACTTCACTGTATTCTACACCAATTACTACGATATTACCGGAGCTGTAAAGCCTGCCGAAACTGGACGGGTGGGAGATATTCTGCGCTGTAACAATGCCTTGTCGGCAGCAGGAGGTTGCGGCACTCACGATTTGTGTGAGCACTGCCCCGTGCGGAATGCCATAGAGAATGCCTTTGTGGTGCGGAAGAACTTCACGGATTTGGCAGCTATTCTGAATCTTAGGGATAGCGAAGGTAGAACTACAGAATGCAATGCTTATGTTTCCGGCGAGTATATGGAGATTGAGGACCGCGACTGCATGGTGATTACCGTGCATGACATTACCCGACTGAAACAAGTGGAAGCTGAATTGAAACTGGCACGTGAGAAGGCAGAGAATGCCGACCGCTCCAAGTCGGTGTTCCTGGCGAATATGAGCCATGAAATCCGTACCCCGCTGAACGCAATTGTCGGATTCTCGGAATTGCTGGCCTCTGCATCGACAGACGAGGAGAAGACACAGTTCCTGGAAATTGTGCAAAGTAACAATGAAATGCTGCAACAGCTGATTGCTGATATTCTGGACCTCTCGAAGATAGAAGCCGGAACATTGGAATTTGTGTTCTCGGATGTGGACATCAACCAGATGATGTTCGATTTGGAACAACAGTTCCGTATGCGGGTGGCCGAGCTGGGTAGTGGAGTGCAGATTGTCCGGGAGGCTTCTGAGAAGGAATATACCATGCATACAGACAGAAACCGGCTTGCACAAGTGGTATCCAATTTTATGACGAATGCCCTGAAGTTCACCCAGGAAGGCAGTATTACCCTCGGATTCAGACCCTATGAGGAAGGTCTCTATTTCTACGTAAAAGACACAGGAACCGGTATTCCCCAGGAAAAGTTGCCATATGTTTTTGAACGTTTCGTCAAGCTGAAGCAGGAAAAGAACGGTACCGGACTGGGACTCTCCATTTGCCAGACCATTGTCCGCAAATTGGGGGGCGAAATAGGCGTGGAATCGGAAGAAGGGACAGGTTCGACTTTCTGGTTCATATTGCCGTGGGAGCCTGCAACCAGACCGAAACTGGTGAGGGAAAAAGAGAATCAATGACAGTCAATTAATCACTAATCATTATATAGGTATTGTTTTCCCGGATTATTATTGTATTTTTGCGTTCCAAAATTAAACCTAAAGACTTGCATGACTGCAATAAAGGATGATTATTATCATGTCGGACTGACCGACGAACAAGTGCGGAAGAGCCGCGACGAACATGGAGTAAATTTATTGACGCCTCCTAAACGGCCTTCCTTATGGAAATTGTATCTGGAGAAGTTTGAGGACCCCGTAGTAAGGGTATTGCTGGTTGCCGCTCTGTTTTCTTTGATTATTTCCATTGTAGAGAATGAATATGCCGAGACTATCGGCATTATAGTAGCCATTCTGCTGGCTACCGGTATCGGTTTCTTCTTTGAGTATGATGCCGGAAAGAAGTTTGACCTGCTGAATGCAGTGAACGAAGAAACTTTGGTGAAAGTAATTCGTAACGGACATGTGCAGGAGATTCCCCGTAAAGATGTAGTGGTGGGTGATATAGTGGTGCTGGAAACCGGTGAGGAGGTTCCGGCGGACGGTGAATTGCTGGAAGCCATTTCCCTGCAAGTGAACGAATCGAATCTGACCGGTGAGCCGGTAGTGACGAAAACTACCGTAGAAGCTGACTTTGACGAAGAGGCTACGTATGCTTCCAACCGCATTTTGCGCGGTACAACGGTGGTGGACGGACATGGCACCATGCGTGTGGAGGCTGTGGGCGATGCTACGGAAATCGGTAAAGTGGCACGTCAAAGTACCGAACAGAATACGGAACCTACTCCGCTGAATATTCAGTTGACCAAATTGGCCAATCTGATTGGAAAGATTGGCTTTTCCGTAGCGGGTCTGGCTTTTCTCATTTTCTTTGTAAAGGATGTGGTACTGGTCTATGATTTTTCTTCATTCCACACCTTCCGTGATTGGCTGCCGGCCTTGCAGGCTACTTTGCAATACTTTATGATGGCAGTTACCCTGATTGTGGTGGCTGTGCCCGAAGGATTGCCGATGAGCGTGACACTCAGTCTGGCGTTGAACATGCGGCGTATGCTCTCCACCAACAATCTGGTGCGCAAGATGCATGCATGCGAGACGATGGGAGCCATTACAGTGATTTGTACCGACAAGACCGGGACATTGACCCAAAATCTGATGCAGGTGCATGAACCCAACTTCTATAGTTTGAAGAATAACGGGCAGCTGGGGAATGATGACCTCAGCAAGCTGGTAATGGAAGGTATCAGTGCTAACTCCACTGCTTTCCTGGAAGAAGAGGTGACTGGAGAGAAGCCGAAAGGGGTGGGTAATCCCACGGAGGTGGCACTGCTGCTTTGGCTGAACAGTCAGGGATGCGACTACCTGGCACTGCGTGAGAAAGCTACGGTTATCGACCAGCTGACTTTCTCTACGGAAAGGAAATTCATGGCTACCCTGGTGCAATCTCCCCTGATTGGGAAGAAGGTGCTGTATGTGAAGGGAGCTCCCGAGATTGTTTTGGGTAAATGCAAGGATGTCATGTTGGACGGCAAGCGTGTGGATGCGGTGGAATACCGTTCTACAGTGGAGGCTCAGTTGCTCAACTATCAGAATATGGCTATGCGTACACTTGGCTTTGCATTCAAGATTGTGGATGATGCGGAAGCGTCTGATTGTGTGTCATTGGTTGCTGAAAATGACTTGTCGTTCCTCGGTGTGGTTGCCATCAGTGACCCTATCCGTCCGGATGTGCCTGCGGCCGTTGCCAAATGCCAGTCGGCAGGTATCGGAGTGAAGATTGTGACGGGAGATACACCGGGTACGGCTACCGAGATAGCACGCCAGATTGGTCTGTGGAAACCGGAGGATACGGAAAAGAACCGCATTACGGGAGCTGCATTTGCCGAATTGACGGATGAGGAGGCATTGGACCGTGTGATGGACTTGAAGATAATGTCGCGTGCACGCCCCACAGACAAACAGCGTCTGGTGCAACTGTTGCAGCAGAAAGGTGCGGTAGTGGCTGTGACGGGTGACGGCACGAATGATGCTCCTGCGCTGAACCATGCGCAAGTGGGACTTTCGATGGGTACCGGAACCTCCGTTGCCAAGGAGGCCAGCGACATCACGCTGCTGGATGACTCCTTCAACAGTATAGGCACGGCCGTGATGTGGGGACGTTCTTTATATAAAAATATACAGCGTTTCATTGTTTTTCAGCTGACTATCAATTTTGTGGCTTTGTTTATCGTTCTTCTGGGCTCACTGGTGGGTACGACGCTTCCTTTGACCGTCACGCAGATGTTGTGGGTGAACCTGATTATGGATACGTTTGCGGCCCTGGCCCTGGCGTCCATTCCACCCAGTGAGAGCGTGATGAAGGAAAAGCCGCGTAAGAGTACGGATTTCATTATAACCAAGTCCATGAGGTATTACATTCTGGGAATGGGGACTGCCTTCCTGGTGTTACTTATGGGAATGCTCTTCTGGTTTAACAGTGAGGAGGGAGGGATGACTACCTATCGGCTGACTGTGTTCTTCACATTCTTTGTTATGCTTCAGTTCTGGAACTTGTTCAATGCGCGTGTGTTCGGCACTTCGGACTCGGCGTTCAAGGGCATTTCCAAATCTTATGGCATGGAGCTGATTATACTTGCCATTTTGGGCGGACAGATACTGATTGTACAGTTTGGTGGAGCTGTATTCCGCACAGTGCCGCTCGATTTTATGACTTGGATGACGATTGTCGTTTCTACTTCGTTTGTTTTGTGGATAGGTGAACTGGTTCGCCTTATCCGACGTTTAACACAGAAATAGTGATGAAAAGAAGAGGAATCAAGAACCTTATTATTGATTTTGGCGGAGTTCTGATTGATTTGGACCGCCAGCGCTGTTTGGAGAATTTCAGAAAGCTGGGATTGCCGGACGTGGAAGTCATGTTGGACCTCTATCACCAGCAGGATTTCTTCCAGAAATATGAAAAAGGGTTGATTACCAGTGCGGAGTTCCGGGAAGTGATTCGTGGAAAGATAGGGAAACCGGTGACTGATGCCCAGATAGATGACGCCTGGAACAGTTTCCTAGTGAGTATTCCTACTTTTAAATTGGATTTACTGTTGGAACTGCGCAAAAAATACGTTGTCTATCTGCTGAGCAACACCAATGAAATCCATTGGCAATGGTCGTGCCTGCACGCATTTCGTTACAAGGCTTTCCGTGCGGAGGACTTTTTTGAGCATATCTATCTCTCTTATGAGATGAAGATGGCAAAACCGGATGCCGATATATTTCAGAAAGTACTGGATGAGACCGGTATTCTTCCCAACGAGACTCTTTTCATTGACGATTCTGAGGCCAATTGCCGGACAGCGGAGGCGTTGGGTATTTCTACCTATACGCCAAAGGCCCACGAGGATTGGAGACATGCAGTTGTTTTGTGAGACATCGGACATTGGTTCCCGTCCAAGTGTAGCCACTATCGGTTTCTTTGACGGAGTACATCGGGGACACCGCTACCTGATAGAGCAAGTGTGTGCGGTAGCTGCCGGGCGTGGGCTTGCTTCGTCGGTCGTGACTTTTCCGGTACATCCGCGTAAAGTGATGCAGGCCGATTATCATCCGAAGTTATTGACCACTTGTGATGAGAAAGTTTCCCTGCTTGCCAAGACTGGGGTGGATTATTGCATGATGCTTGATTTTACTCCTGAAATAGCCCGGCTTTCGGCACGGGAATTCATGTCCATACTGAAGGATCGCTATCAGATACAAGCTTTGGTAGTGGGGTACGACCATCGTTTCGGGCATAACCGCAGCGAGGGTTTTGAAGACTATGTGCACTATGGTCGCGAATTGGGTATGGAGGTGCTTCTTGCGCGCGCGTATTCTTATAGTAAGGAGACATCGGTAACGGAGGTTACTGTCAGCTCCTCGGCTATTCGCGGTCTGTTGCTGGAGGGAAACGTTTCGGAAGCTGCCGAGTATCTGGGATATGATTTCTTTTTGGACGGTACGGTTGTCGGTGGCTATCAGGTGGGGCGTAAGATAGGTTTCCCTACGGCTAATCTCCGTGTTTCCGATCCTGACAAGCTGATTCCCTGCGATGGTGTGTATGCCGTCCGTGTCTGTGTTGAAGGCAAGGAGTACGGCGGTATGCTAAGCATTGGCTACCGGCCTACGTTGGAGAACGGACCCGATCGCAGTATTGAGGTCCATATATTCCGGTTTGATGCTGATATTTATCAGCAGCCGATGCGTCTTTCCTTTGTGCGCCGCACCCGTCCTGAACTGAAATTCGACAGTATAGAAGAACTTATTGCCCAGCTTCACCGTGACGAGGTGGAGATTAAATCCATTCTTTCTTTATAAACATAAGGCGAGGTCATTTATCCCCTTGCAGTTCTATGTATTTTCCCGTTTGAAGTGTTTGTTTTCTGTATATTTATCGTAAAACGCGTTTTTTTTATTGTTTTTCGATAACAAAAGAGGGATTCCAGGCAATATTGATTATGCTGAGGCCCTTTTTTGCCGCATAGGCCGCCGTATATGCGGTGCCGCCGGTGGGCTTGGAAAGGTTTGTGACACAAATGGTGCTCATCTCCACAAGGCGCCGGTTTCTTTTGTGCATGCAGCCCCTTGTATATTCCTTTGAAACATAAATAACCTCATCTGCCTGGCGCAGAATGTTTTGGTAAACGGCCTTATCCCGGGCTGGCCAATATTTTTCCTGCTGCCTGCACGGAAGCACCAGAACCAGCCTGATTTGCGGAAATTCTTTTTTCAATTCCAGCACCACCTGCTCTGCCAGGGTGTCAAACCCCATGGCGCCGCCCGCACAGTAAGTGCGTATTCCTGCAATGGCAAATTCCCTGATAACGGCCTGCAGCTTTTGCCGCATTGAA